>Ga0116125_1001366_pt1 | contig 10602 bp, 10 predicted proteins | sample June2015DPH_16_1_2_FD_89729 | JGI IMG/M metagenome (GOLD analysis project Ga0116125, IMG submission 89729) | Peatland microbial communities from SPRUCE experiment site at the Marcell Experimental Forest, Minnesota, USA - June2015DPH_16_10 | ecosystem: Environmental > Terrestrial > Soil >...
AAGCATTTAATTGGCAGCACGGCACTTTTCTAGGAGCAACTGCGAGCAGCGAAACCACCGCCGCAATCACCGGCAAAGAAGGCCGCCTGCGCCGCGATCCCATGGCCATGCTTCCGTTCTGCGGCTATCACATGGGCGACTACTTCGCGCACTGGCTCAAAATGGGAGCGCACTCCAGCGCTTCGAAGCTGCCAAAAATTTTCTACGTCAACTGGTTTCGCCAAAATAAAAAGGGAGAATTTCTCTGGCCCGGCTACGGCGAAAACAGCCGCGTCTTGAAATGGATCTTCGAACGCTGCGACGGCAAAGTCCACGCCAAAGAAACTCCAATCGGAAGAATTCCCGAGGCCGCCGATCTCGACATCAAAGGACTCGATATAAAGAGCGCCGATCTAAACGAACTCCTAAGCGTCGATGTCGAAGGTTGGAAGGCCGAAGTCCCGTCAATCAAAGACCACTTCGCCCAATTCGGCGCTCATCTTCCCAAGGAACTAAAAGCAGAAGTCCAGTCCCTGGAACAGCGCCTGCAAGCGGTAAAGTAGCGCCGGCGTCCCGCAGGCCCAGTCGCGGGCGATAGCCCGCTCAGTTTTTTTACACCAATTGCCGAAGCCGAAATATCGCAAGAAACTATGCCCGCCAAAAAAAGCACCATCCCCGCCGACAAACTATCCCAATACGAAACCCTCCTCTCCACTACCAACATCGAACGCAAAGGCGACGTCCACCCCTACACCTCGCTCAACGGACACATGTTCACCTATCTCGATCAAACCGGAGTAATGGGCCTGCGCCTACCGAAAGAAGAAGTAGAAAAGTTCCTGAAAAAATACGACACCACCCTCTTCAAATCCTACGGAGTGATCAAGAAAGACTACGTAACCGTCCCCGACAAACTATTAGCAAACACAAAAGAGCTAAAAAAGTATTTAGAAGTAAGCTACGAATACGTCAAAACCCTGAAACCGAAATAGTCGCCACGGGCCCCGCGATTTTGTCATCCCGAGCGGAATTTGTCGCGCGCGAAGCGCACGACAAATGAAGTCGAAGAGCCTGCCCCGAGCGAAGCCGAGGGGATCCCTATCGTGCCAGCAGTGCCCGAGTGCCTAGAGGCATTCTCACGGTGAGGCCCTCAGCAAGGGGCTCCCCACCAACAGGCACTCATGGGTACCGTTCATCCTTCTCATAACTACTCCTAGGTGAACCGAACAATTTCAATCCTCCCACTCAATGCGCACCCTCGCCATCCGGCTCAAAGCGGATGCGCAAACGCGTGCGCGTGGCCTTGGCGAAACGTTCCAGCGTGCGCGTCGATGGCAGAACCTTCCCACTCTCGAGGCGCGCAACCACTGCCTGGGTCGTCCCCATCGCTTCGGCCACCTGTTCTTGCGTCATATCCGCTCTGCTCCTCGCCTCGATCAACGCCGAGGCAAGGCCAAATTCCTTTGCCAGCGATTCATACGCAGCAACGTACTTCGGATCCTTCTTCCACTGCTTGAAGGACTCCTCCACGGGAATAAACTTACTCTTCATGACACCTCCTGTGCCCGTTTCAGGGCCTTTATCATCTCTCGCCGTGGCGTCTTCTGCGTTTTCTTTTCAAACACGTGCACCACAACCACGCGTTTACTCACAGCCGTGACGTAAACAGCACGGGCGATTCCGCTCCTGCCTTTCACGCGCATTTCCCACAGTGGACCCTCCAAATGCTTCACATAAGGCTCGCGCACACGCTCCAAGCCGTGTGCCTGAATCAACTCGACGATGCGTTGAAAGCTTGCTCGAATATCCAGAGGAAACGCATCCAGCGACGCTTTCACCTACTCATTCAAGAACTCCACGGCCCACGATATCCAGCAATTATACCTTTTTTGCAATGTTGGTAGTTCACGCCGCTTTTTTGCCCTGAGATTGCCGAAGGGAACCTGCTTGGACCTGCTCTGTCATCCTGACGAAGCGGAGTCGCTCGCGAAGCGGGCGACTCCCGACGAAGGACCTGTGCAACTCGCCCGCAGCGGACCGGCCGCCCCCCACTTCGTCAAAGTCAAAATCCTCTAGCGACACGCTGCACCGCGGCTCACCTTTGCAAAAAACGCAAAGGTGGGTCATCCTCAGTTGTGATTGCGCCGGCAAAGGTGGGCCAGCCCCCGTAATGCTATTACCTCAAGAACGAGATTTTCAGGCTCCGGATTGGCCCTTTGCTTTATCGGCCGGGACGCTTTTCGGCAACACCACAACCGTAAACCAGTATTCCGTGATGGCCCGAACTACCTTCAGGAACTGTTCGAAGTCAACCGGTTTGACGATGTAAGAGCTACACCGCATCTTGTACATCTTCAGGACCTCTTCCGCTTGCTCCGACGTGGTCAGGATCACGACTGGCAGGCCCTTCAGGCTCTCATCTTTCAGCATCTCAGCCAACACCTGCTCCCCACTCATCTTCGGCATATTCAAGTCTAGAAGTATCAGATCCGGCGTGGGAGCGTCGGCGTACTTACCCTGCTTGCGCAAGAACGCCATGCATTCCTCACCGTTCCCCACACGGTGCAGGTTGACCAGCAATTTGGCCCGTTTAAAGCCCTGGCGGGTGAGTTCCACATCGTTGTCGTTGTCTTCGGCGAGCAGGATCTCTGCCGCCCGGCCATCAGTTAGTTGGGTGTGCATTGGTTAGTTCCGTCCCTTCAGGAATGGTGAAACGAAATATACTTCCATGGCCGGGCTCCGATTCCACCCAAATTCTGCCCCCGTGACGATTGACCACTCGCCGGCAAACTGCCAGTCCGATGCCGGTGCCGGGATACTCTTTTTGATCGTGCAACCTCTTGAATATCTCAAAGATCTGTTCGTGATACTTGGGGTCGATGCCAATCCCGTTGTCGCGGACCGAAAAGATCCATTCCTTTCCGCTGGGTTCGGCGGATAGATGGATGCGTGGCGGCTGGTCGCCGCGGTAGGTAAGCCCGTTGCCAATCAGGTTCTGCACCAACTGCACCAACTGCGAGCGGTCCCCCGTGATCTCGGGCAACGGCCCGCAGGTAATCTGGGCCCCGGAATCGTGTATGGAGGAATCCAGCAACGTGAGCGCGTCGTTGACGACATCGGGGAACGGGATTCGGGTGAAGGGCCGGGAGCGCGCATCCACTCGCGAATAGGAGAGCAAGTCGCGAATTAACGTTTGCATCTGCTCGATCGACTGCACTGTCCGCCGAATCCAGTCCCGCGCTTGCTCGTCCAGCTTGCCTTCGTATTCCAACTGCAGTAGCTGGACGAATCCACTGATACTGCGCAACGGGGATTGCAGATCGTGGGAGGCGACATAGGCGAATTGCTTCAACTCCAGGTTGCTTTGCCCCAAAACTTGATTGGCCACCGCAAGTTCCTTCGTGCGCTCTTCGACGCGCCGTTCAAGCTCGGCGTTGTCCTCCTCGGATTTCTTGCGCACACTGATGTTGCGAATCGCCGCCGTCACCAGAATTCCTTCGGCGCTCTCCAGCGGACTTAGCATGATCTCGATCGGAAACTCACTCCCGTCCTTCCGCCGTCCCAAGAGCTCGATCCCCATACCGATCTGCTGCGCCAGCGCGTCGGCCACGCTTCGGGTGGCGTCCGCAATCAGCCGTTCCGCGAAACCTTCAGGAATGATGTTCTTCACCTTCTGCCCGACCAGTTGGTCGCGGCTGTAGCCGAACTGTTTCTCCGCTTGAACGTTCACCAGCACGATCTCCCCGCCTTGGTTTACCACCACCATCGCATCCGGCGCGGCCTCCAACAGTCCGCGGTACCGGCCCTCCATCTGCACCAGGTGCTCTTCCGCAGCCTTGCGCACGCTGATGTCGCGGATCGCCGCCGTTACCAGAATCCCTTCGGCGCTCTCCAGCGGGCTCAGCATGATCTCAATCGGAAATTCGCTGCCGTCCTTGCGTCGCCCAGAGAGTTCGAGTCCGGTACCGATCTGCTGCGCCAGCGCATCCGCCGTGCTCCGCGTCGCATCCGCGATCAGCCGTTCCGCAAAACCGTCGGGAATAATGTTTTTCACCCTCTGCCCGACCAGTTCGTCGCGGCTGTAGCCGAACTGTTTCTCCGCTTGCACGTTCAGCAGAACGATCTCCCCCCGCTGGTTCACCACCACCATCGCGTCCGGCGCCGCTTCCAACAGTCCTCGATACCTCGCGTCCGACGCTGTTTCCTCGCTGAGATCGTGACTGAACTCGGAAAATCCGCGCAGCTTCCCCTCCGTGTCGCGCAACGCCGCGAAGGCCAGACTCGACAAAAACCGCGAGCCATCTTTCCGCACGCGCATGCCTCGTTCTTCGTGCCGGCCGCAGGCCGCTGTCATGCGGAGTACCTCCCCCGGCCTGCCACGCTCGATGTCTTCCGCAGGGAAGAAGCAGGCAAAGTTATGACCGATGATCTGCTCGGCCGTGTAACCCTTGATTCGTTCGGCGCCAGCATTCCAACTGACAACCAGGCCTTGCGGGTCCATCATGAAAATGGCATAGTCCCGCACTCCATCCAGGAGCATCCGGTATCCTTCTTCACTTTCTCGCAGCGCGGTCTCCGTAACCCGGCGCCTATCCTCCATCTGCGCCAGATGCTTTTCCGCTGCCTTGCGCGCGCCGATGCCGCGGATCGCCGCCGTCACCAGGATGCCTTCGGCGCTCTCCAGCGGGCTCAGCATGATCTCAATCGGAAAGTCGCTGCCATCCTTCCGTCGCCCCGAGAGTTCGATCCCCATGCCGATCTGCTGCGCCAGCGCTTCCGCCGTGCTTCGGGTGGCGTCCGCGATCAGCCGCTCGGCAAACCCCTCGGGAATGATGTTCTTTACTTTCTGACCGACCAGTTCATCGCGACGGTACCCAAACTGTTTCTCCGCCTGAACGTTCACCAAAACGATCTCCCCACCCTGGTTCACCACCACCATTGCGTCCGGAGCCGCCTCCAACAATCCTCGATACCTCGCGTCCGATTCTCTACTCTCGCTAAGGGCGCGGCTCTTCTTGCCATTAGCTGCCCTGCTCCCAAGGACTCCATTAACTTTCGCACGCATCCACCATCTATCGGCTTTAGACTCATCGAACTTCACTTGGTCGCTGACCAGGGAGGCACGACCACGGTCACAGCGACAGCCACTATCCCAGGATTTCCACAGCCTGATTGTGACATCTGACCTTGCGCGTCATTGCAAATTCGTTCATGATTGCCCCTGCAAAGGCAGTAACAAGCAGTTCTTTGAAAACTGAATATCGCTTGGCTAAGCCCTTCCCCTTCAAGGTTTTGCGGCCGACTCAGGCAGTTTTCAGTCCCGACAGAAATAGCGTCACTGATTCTAAATGACTTACAGGATGCCGATGCACCTAACTCCCGCGTCCGCAATATTTTACGGGCAAGTTATTTAGAATCAATATTTTAGTTGGACTCAGACTGGATATGATCATCGCAAGTTATTGATTCTAAAGAATTAACCGGATTCTGCCCGAAAATTTTTCTCATCCAAATTAGCAGCTCAGCCAATCCTGGAAGGCACCAGCTTTGGGGACATACGCCCGACTGGGATTGCTTTTTTTTCGTGGCCGAGTCCCTTTTTGATATAGTTCCCCACTGACATGCCGACCCTAGCGCCCGAAGTGAATCCTCCCGCTTCAGTCCCACCTACGTCTCTAACCCGCAATCAGATTCGCGGCTTCTGGGCATCGTGGGGAGGATGGACGCTCGATGGCATGGATTCAGTGGTTTATGCACTCGTGTTAGTGCCGGCATTGCGAGAGTTGTTGCCCCACTCCGGCATCGCCGCCAACAAAGGCAACATCGGCTACTACGGATCTCTATCCTTCGCCTTGTTTCTAATCGGCTGGGGACTCGCCTTTTTATGGGGACCAATCGGCGATAGGTTTGGCCGCGTGCGCACGCTGATGCTGACCATCGTCTGGTATTCGCTGTTCACATTCTTGAGCGCCTTCGTCACGACTGTCTGGCAACTCGCAATTCTGCGGCTGCTAGCGGGCATCGGCATCGGCGGAGAATGGGCTATGGGCGGCACATTCGTCGCCGAAGAGTGGCCCGAAAATCGCCGCCGCATGGGCGCCGGATTCATGCACACCGGCTACTACGTAGGATTTTTCCTAGCCGCGCTGGCCAACTACTACATTGGCAGCCACTATGGATGGCGCACCATGTTTATCGTAGCCGGACTGCCCGCGCTGCTGCTCGCCTGGGTTCGACACGGCGTTACAGAGCCGGCAGCGTGGAAGAAGAAAGAAAATGTAGTTCGGTCGTGGGCGGTTTGGCGTCCGTTCGCGGCGCTATTTTCGGCAGCGTTGCGCCGTCGCACGATTCTGAATGCCTTGCTGATGCTCGCTTCCATCTGCGGTCTGTGGGCTGGAACCGTCTACGTTCCAGCGGCGATTACCGCGCTCGCCGAAGCGGGAGGCCGCGTTGGTCCGCAAGCCGCGCAACTGGCTTCATGGGGAACCATGCTGGTTTCGCTCGCGACCATTCTTGGCTGCCTGGCGATGCCGTCGCTGGCGGAACGCCTCGGACGCCGCGGCGCGCTGGCTCTTTTCTTCGTGTTGATGATGGTGTTCATCGCGCTAACCTTTGGCAAGATTTTTTATCTCGGACCAACCGCGCTGCCGTGGTTCTTCGTCTGCCTATTTTTCCTGGGATTGGGCGGTGCGAACTTCGCCGTCTACACGCTCTGGTTGCCCGAGCAATATCCCACGGAGTGCCGCGCGAGTGCTTTTGCCTTTGCCACTTCGTTCGCGCGATTTGGCGGAGCGGGAATCACCTTTCTCGTGGGCAGCGGTGTGCGGCATTTCGGATCGCTGGGAACTCCAGTCGCGCTCACTTCGATTGCATTCGCTCTCGGATTGATTCTGATTCCATTCGCCGCCGAGACTCGCGGAGAGCGCCTGCCGATGTAGATTATCCGTCGCTATGCGCTCAGCGCTTGTTTGAATTCTTTCAGGAAAAACTGCACATTGTCTTCGGTCGCCAACGGTCCCATCACGCCGATGCGGAAGACTTTGCCCGCGAGCGGTCCGAAGCCGCCGGCGATTTCAATGCCTGGTCCGCTGATGAGTTGTTTGCGCACTTTGGCTTCATCAATACCATCGGGCACAACGACAGTATTCAGCGTGGCGATGCGATGTTCCGCGGGCACGTGCATCCGCAGGCCCATCGCTTCGATCCCTTTCACGAATTGCACGTTGCAGCGGCGATGACGTTCCCAGCGGTTCTCGATTCCTTCTTCGGCGATGACCAGCAGAGCTTCGCGCAACGCGTAGAACATGGAAATCGGCGCGGTGTGATGATAGCGATGCGACACGGTCGAGTAGTCATGAATCAGTTTGAGGTCGAGATACCAGCTGCGCGAAGGCGTTGTGCGAGCGCGCAGAAATTCCATGGCGCGCGGCGACATCGCCATTGGAGACAAGCCTGGAGGACAGCTCAATCCTTTTTGCGTGCAGCTGTAGGCGATGTCGATACCGGTTTTGTCGAACTCAACCGGAACTCCGCCGAGCGAAGTCACGCAATCCGCGATTACAAGCGCGCCCGCTTCGTGCGCCGCGGCGCAGATTGCCTTGCCCGATTGCAATGCGCCCGTTGATGTTTCGGCGTGAACATACGCCACAACTTTCGGCTTCTCGCGCACTATGAATTCTTTCGCCTCGTCGTCGGTGTAAGTTTCGCCCCACGCTTTTTCAAACCGGACTACGTTTGCTCCGTTGCGCTTCGCCATCTCGGTGAGGCGGTCGGAGAAATATCCGTTGGCGAAGACTGCGAGCTTCGTGCCGGAGTCAACGAAGTTCGCGATCGCGGCCTCCATGCCTGCGCTGCCGGTGCCGGAAATCACCAGCGTCGCGCCGTCGTTCGTGCCGTACGCAGTCCTCAGCAGCTGCTGAACGTCGCTCATCACTTGGATGAAATAAGGATCGAGATGTCCGACGATCGGCTTCGAGAGCGCTTCGTACACGCGCGGATGAACCATGCTCGGTCCGGGACCGAACAGGTAGCGGCGTGGCGGTGCCAGGGCAGGGAACTGAAGTGCTGCGGGCGGATTTGCTTGTTCGATCTTTGTTTGTTCGATCTTCGTTTGTTCGATCGTGCTCATGATCCTCGATTCTCGATTGCGAGATAGTTCGATTTTACGGCACTGCGCGAAGCCTTGCCAGTTTCATGCCTGGAATCCAAATCCTTTACCACGGAGTGCACGGGGTTTCACGGGGTAGAACTTGCGCGTCCTCCACTTCTACTTCGTTGGCCACTGTCGCGCAGTTTCCGAATTAGCCTCCGCTCAAAAATAAATTTATGTGCGAGGCAGTTCGTGCGATACGCCTTGGTGCGCTGAAATTCTCCTCTCGATAGGCCCCCTACCCCCTGCTGTGATTGGAATCATCGAGTTAGCAAGAAATTCCTTGCAAAATCGGGAGCCTAAAGGAGTTAGATATCATAATCGGCAAAACAAAGGACTTAGGGGCGCGACTGCGTGGGCTCACACGACTGTCACGGCCTCGACTATGATTACGCGATTTAATTTTCGGCGCAAGGTCAGATGTCACAATGTGGGTGTGCAAAAGTTACGCGTCAACCCAAAGCCTTAACGGCGACGCTTTATTGTTTGAATGGATCGAACAAGCGATTATTTTTGATTCGAGGATATGTCACTATGACCGAGTGGTTTGCACGACCCGTTCTACACGTAGCGGATGTTGATGCCTCGCTTCTCTTCTATGTGAACCGGCTTGGTTTCACGAGCCCCTGGCGCTACGACGAAGGCGGGAGAGCGCGCGTTGCGCAGGTTGATCGGCAGGGGTGCGCGCTCATCCTGGCCGACACGTGGCCGGAGAAGATTGGCAAGGGTCTGATGTTCATTTCCCTGAACGTTGAACCGGCGACCAACGAGGCCGCGGTCGCTGCGTTGGATGCCCTGCGCGTGGAACTCGAGGCTAAGGGCGTTGTGGTCAAGGACGGTTCCTGGGGATACAAGCTTCTGGTGGTCGACGATCCCGACGGCAATCAGCTGTTCTTCAACTATCCGAGCGAGAGTGCATCCGGCAAGACTGCTGGAGATGAGGCGTGATCGTGCAGATGCCGCGAGCGCGGCTACGCCTGCCGAAGGCTCACGTTGCCTTTTGCTCTGGGGTCTATTGGCGAAATATCGCCTACAGTGACTGACTGGCGTCAAAACGTGTAATCGCCTGTAGCTGTTGAAACATCGCCATGGCGCTCATTAACCCAAGGTCGAAACATGAAATCGCCTGATTGCGACAATAGGCAGAAGTTCTTGGCGTAAAAGTCGCCGATTGCAGGGGAGTTGAGGAAGTCGCCACATTCAAAAGTGTCATCCGACTTCAAGTTTAGGCCACGTCCATGCATACCCGACGATGACTGACGTACTCACGATTTCTACGCAGGCAAAAAATACATAATACGAAGCTGGCTTCGCAACAAAAAGGGATACGACGACGGCCAAGGTATGGGCGACTCCCACGACGATATTTGCCCAGCGATTCGGTGGTTGCTTCAAGATGCGAGACAGGGGAATCATTACAATCGCAGTCTCCATTAACACCGCCGCTCCCAACATAAATCCGTGAGTCATCGGAACAGACCCGTTGTTCGGAACAGGGTCGAGGGCTGTAAAAACGAAGAAGGCAAGCTGACGCTATTCGAGCTGCTCAACGACGAAGTACAGCGAGATTTCACCGTCATGCGAGAGTTCTTGGCGCACGTTGTATTCTATTGGCGTCCCCGCCTTGGCCTCAAACGTCCGCACTGCGCCCCCGTAAAAGTTATAGTCGTTGATCAATGGCCCTTTCCCGACGCCCTCCTGCTGCAGGACGAAAGACTCCAATTGCGGCCCGGCATCGTCCGTCCACCCCAGACTGTAAGTCCAGTCGGGAGATTTGCTGCTGGCCTGTGTCGTAGTCGCGTATGCGGTCACCCTGTAAAGACCATCCTCCGCAGGCGTGTAGATGGTCGTTTGCGGAATACCGGCGACCAAGTTAGGCAACTTCACGCTCGCCACGATCACAGGTGAGGTCAAGCCGCTCCCGGCAGCCTTGACGGTCTGACTACGTGATGTAAAAGCAAACGCTGCCAGCAAAAGAACTGCTACGCAAACCGATTTGTACATGGGTGTGCCTCCGGTTGGGAATTGTATTTCAGTCCGCAGAAGCAGGGCAGGGTGAAAGATTTTGCAAGCCTTAGCGCTTAGGGTTTGTCAAAGGCATAACTCCGAAAATCTTGCTTGACAATAACTAGTTACTTATATAAGTATTACGTTATGGAAAGTCTTGATGCTGCTTTCTCTGCTTTGGCCGACCCGACGCGTCGGGCGATTCTTGCGCGCCTTGCCAAGGGGGAAGCCACCGTCAATGAATTGGCAGAGCCGTTCGAGATGACGCAACCCGCAATCTCCCAGCACCTGAAGGTGCTCGAAGATGCGGGGCTGATCGTTCGCCGAGTCGAGGGTACGAAGCGGCCTCGCCGGCTCGCAAAAGCGGGTATTGAAGCGATGGATCGATGGCTGGCAATGTTGCGAAAAGCTCTTGAGACAAACTACGACCGGCTGGACGAAGTTCTGGCGGGCATGGAAAAACACAA
>Ga0116125_1001367_pt1 | contig 10598 bp, 8 predicted proteins | sample June2015DPH_16_1_2_FD_89729 | JGI IMG/M metagenome (GOLD analysis project Ga0116125, IMG submission 89729) | Peatland microbial communities from SPRUCE experiment site at the Marcell Experimental Forest, Minnesota, USA - June2015DPH_16_10 | ecosystem: Environmental > Terrestrial > Soil > Wetlands...
CACGGGCATGCCCCTGAAACGCGCAGCACGTGGGCTTATCCCTCTGCTCGATGCCGCACGGGCCGTTGTACAGAGCGACGCCCAAAGTGACGCGCAAAGTGACAACGCTCGACCCATTGTTGTGGCCGGCGATCCGGAACTAAGCCTGGTTCGCAATGCGAAACAAATTGCCCTGCTGACGCTCGGGCTCGCGTACGAGAAGCACGGCTCGAAACTCGAACAGCAGCAGGAGATCATCCTGAATATGTCTGACATCATCATGGAAGTGTTTGCCATGGAATCGAGCCTGTTACGCAGCCGAAAGCTCGCCGCCGCCAGCGGCGGAGCCAATGCTGCGGATGCCTGCGCCGTGTACTTGCGTGATGCCATCGGCAGGATCGAATTGTCATCAACGACAATACTAAGCGCCTGCGCGCAGGGCGACGAACTGCGGGAGAATCTCTCTCGCTTGCGCGCCTATGCCGCTCACGACCCGGTGAATTCGATCGAACTAAGGCGGCAGATTGCTCGACGCCTGTTGGCGAGGGAACGCTATACGCTGTGACGGAAGACTCCGATGTCGTTCATTGAGAATCAAGGAGCAAAACTCTATTGGGATGAACAGGGGCAAGGAGAACCGGTGCTCCTCATCATGGGCCTCGGCTATCCGTCGGCTCTGTGGCATCGCTCGCGCCCAGTGCTGTCGCAGCACTTTCGCACCGTCGCGTTCGATAATCGAGGCGTAGGCCTGAGCGATGTTCCTCCAGGTCCCTACGCAATCGCCACGATGGCGGCCGACGCGGGCGCGGTTCTTGACGCGGCCGGCGTTTCCCGTGCCCATATTTTTGGCGTTTCCATGGGAGGCATGATTGCGCAAGAATTCGCTCTGCAATATCCGGCGAGGACCTGTTCGCTGATTCTGGGTTGCACTTCGCCCGGCGGACCTGCTGCAGTTCGCGCCGAGCGAAACGTCTCGAACATTCTGATGGCCAGCGGCATGACTCTGGAGCAAGCTCGGGAGGCCATCCTTCCCTACATCTACGATGCGGATACGCCGCGAGAGAAGATCGAAGAGGATCTGAACCTGCGCCGGAAATGGCTTGCGTCAATGGAAGGCTACACCGCACAACTGCAGGCGATTCTGGCGTGGGAAGGCTACACTCGAATCGCTCAAATCACAGCGCCGACGCTGGTCATCCATGGAACGTCGGATGCCCTCGTTCCATGTGCCAATGGCGAACTGATTGCGAGCCTGATTCCAAATGCAAAACTGGTTTTGATCGAGCACGCCAGCCACCTGTTTCTCACGGACCAGACTCGCCTGGCTCACAAGGAAATACTGGAATTTCTTTTGTCGCATGTTGCGCAGGAGCTGCCAACCGGAACAACAGAGTCATGAGCCAACCGACAATCGCGCCAAGAAGCCTACATTAAATTCACGGCAAGCATAATGCATCATCAAAACAATTCATTTGATGAATTCTGCAAATGCGGATACGCTACGCGCCATCATGCAGAGACGGCGCCCTGAAGCCGGAGCGTGGGACTTTTTTTTCGTTTTCATTCAGCGAATTCAACACAGAACAAACAGCACGAAGGATCTTTGCTGGAAACAGTGAGAGTGCAGGAGCCCGCCCCGTCGCTGGCTAAGTGCTCGCAGGTCTTTGTTGTGATTCAACAAGCCTGGTTAGAGGGGGAGTATGAGTTTCGAACAGATCAACGTTGATCGTCGCGCGGCTTCACGTAATTTGGCCAATACCTGGAGCCGGATTTCCGTCTACCTCCCAATGAAATCTATCGCATGGATTCTTGCGTGCATCGTCTTCGCAACCTTGACGGCTCACGCTCAGGGCGTCGGTACGTCGGGAGAGGTCACCGGAACCGTGACCGACGCTGCCGGAAATGTTGTGCTCAACTCCACCGTTAAGGTTGTGGACACACAGACCGGTCTGACGCGCACAGCTGTCACGAATAGCACGGGGCAGTTCCGAATCGCGGGACTTTCGCCCGCCACTTACGACGTCAGTGCGGCCATGTCGGGTTTCGCAACCGATATCCGAAAAGGAGTGGTTGTCGCCATCGGACAGACGGTCATCTCGGATTTCAAACTGAATCCTTCACGCGTGGCGACGGTCGTGGAAGTGACGGATCAGCCGCCGGTGGTAGAGACGGAACGTGGAAGCCAGGCAGACAGGATCTCGCAGACCTACATTGCTGACCTGCCGATCGGCCGGCGCGATTATCTTACCTTCACCTTGCTCGCGCCTGGTGTATCCGATTCCACGCGGCTGGCGGGAGACCAGGATTTTAGAGTCGCGCAAACGCCGCAGAGCGGCCTATCCTTCTACGGCAGCAATGGCAGAGGTAATGACATCACAGTGGACGGCGGCGAGACTTCGGGCGATAGTGGTGGCGTGCGCTTGACGGTGAGCCAGGACGCTGTGCAGGAATTCCAAATTAACCGCAGCAACTACTCCGCGGACCTCGGAGCAGCTACCGGCGCTTCGATCAACATCGTCACCAAGTCCGGCACCAACCGTGTGCATGGCACACTGTACGGCTTTTTTCGCAACGATGCACTGGATGCCCGCGATCCTTTTTCGTTCACCCAGGCTCTGCAACCCGGCCAGACTTTCAATCCTGGCAATCCAGACACGGTAGGCTCGCCGATAAAGGATTCTCTGTCGCGTCAGCAATTCGGCGGAACGCTGGGCTTCCCGATCAAGAAAGATAAGACGTTTCTGTTTGTTGCGTTCGAAGGCTTACGGCAGGATGCGCAGAACGCGGTTCCAATCCTAACCAATACCGATATCTTCCGTCCCACTCCGGCGCAGAACGCCATCATTGGCGGACTCGCCGGCTCGACTGCGCCCCTGTCATGCCTTCCCGGCGTGACTTTGCCTTCGAATGTGTGCGCCTTTGCTCTGCAGAGCGTTTTGACATTGAATCCGAACCCCGGTACTAACCCTTTCATCACTCCCGGCCAGGCCGCGCTCAATGTCTTCCTGCAAAATCAGTTTGAAACCCAGGGCGGGCTTTTTCCTTACGACACGCGGGAATACTTGGCATCAGCGCGCCTCGATCACCGCTTCAACGCGGACAACGAGATTTCCGTCACCTACCGGTACGGCCACGATCTTGAGGAGTCGCCCGACGTTCAATCGCTAACCGCTTTTTCAGCGGGCAGCTCCACGCACACCTACGACAATGATTTTCAATTCGCCTGGTATCGCCAGTTTAGTGCAGCCACCCAGAACGAAGCTCGCGCGCAGTGGAATTATTACAGCTTTAACGTAATACCCAACGCGCCCGGACAGGTGGGGCTCCAGATTCCAAGTTTTATCAATAATCTCGGAACGAACATTTTCCTGCCCAACTTCACCATCCTTCGCCGGTATGAATTCGCCGACAATTTGACCGTAATTCGCGGCCGTCACAGTTTCAAATTCGGCGCCGACGAAATCCTCCGTGGCAATCACACCGAATCGCACACATTTTTCCCCGGCCGCTTTGTCTTCGGATCGCTCCCCGGCGCGGCGCTCAGCCCCGAGCTTGCCAGCACGACCATCAATCCGCTACAAGCAGCATCGTTGGGTCTGCCTGAGATTTACCAGCAGGGTTTTGGAGTCCCGACCTATCCTTATTACTCGCGTCCGTTGACAGGGATTTACGGTCAAGACTCTTGGCAGATCGCCAATAACTTTACCTTGAACTACGGCCTCCGCTACGAACTGGACACGCAATTCGCTCCCTTGACGACTTATAAAAAGGACTTCGCTCCGCGGGTTTCCTTCGCATGGGACCCCGGCAATAATCACAAGACGGTAATCCGCGGCGGCTATGGAATCTTTTATGGGCCCGTGGATGTTCAGATTCCCGACGTCGACTACAGCCTGGGGGCGTTGAATGCGAATAAGTCCGCGGTCGAGAACACTACAGGAGCCGGTCAAGTCGCGAACGTTAGCAGCATCTGCGGGGTCTCACAGTTCGGTATACCGATCATCCCCGGCGCCGGAGGCAGTCCTTGCAACCGGGAAATTTCCATCTATGCGGATGGCTTCGCCGGAGTTCCCGCCCTGGGCATTGCGGGATCGGCGACAATCTTCCAGACGCTCTTTGCCCAGGGATTGATTCAGTGCACCGCTCCCACCCCGGGGAATAAAGCTTGCATCACGCCGGCTGCCGTGGCCCCGTTGGGCATCGACGTCACCAATACCGGCCCTCTTTCTCCGCTGCAGGTGCTTTTCGTCAACCAGCCGAATTATCGCCCACCCATCGCACAACAGGCCTCGTTCGGAATCGAACGGGAGCTCGCGCCTGGATTGTCGATTTCTCTCTCTGGAGTTTACGTTCACACCCAGAGACTCCCGATCGCAATCGACACCAATCTCCTGCCCGCGCCCTTCAGCACGGTAACTCTGGCGAATGGCGAAACGGTTTCCTATCGCAATTGGAATACGAGCCCGGCGACGGACCCGCTCGGCGGAACCGAGGGCCTCCCCTGCGCCACAGCGAATTGCTTTGTAAATCCGCTGATTGTTCAAAACAACCAGTACAGCTCGGAGTCCTACGCTCTTTACGAGGGCGGCATCGCCGAAGTCAAGAAGCGTTTCGGCAACCATTTCAGCGTCTTCGGGAATTACACCTTCAGCAAAGGCTTCGATACATCCACCGATTACAACACCGACTACGGCCCGCAGGATCCCACGAACCTTAACGCGGATCGTGCCCTTTCCGAGTTTGATCAGCGGCACAAATTAGTCATCGCCGGCGTGATCGACAGCCCTTGGAAGAAGAGCATCTTGTCCGGTTTCCAACTGGCTCCTATCTTCTCTGCCCACAGTGGTCATCCCTTCAACTTGCTGGCCGGAGGCGAGGTGAATGGCAATAACCACACCACCAATGAACGTCCCATCGGAGCGCCCCGCGACACGGGTCTGGGCCCCGACTATTTCGACTTTGACATGCGCTTGACCTGGGCACACAAGCTGCGCGAGAACGCCAACCTGCAATTTACCGCGGAAGGATTCGACATCGCGAACCGCACCAACTATGCCAGCGTAAACAATGAGGTAAGTCCTCTCTTCGGATTCATCCCCGGATTTACAACCTTCAACGTGCGCGGCATTCAACCCGGCTCGGCTCTTGCCAGTGGGGGAAGTGCGACTTCAAGCACGCCGCTGGCCTTTACGTCCGCTTTCCCGAAGCGCCAGGTCCAGCTCGGCGTGCGCCTCACGTTCTGAGGCAGCGCTTAACGTAGGCGATCGCTCGCTTCCAACCCGTGACCCTCGAGTGGGGTCACGCCGAAGCTGCGCACTTGGGTTTGTATTTCCTCAGTTCCAGCTTGGCAATCAAAGCGCGATGCACTTCGTCGGGCCCATCTGCGATTCGTAGGGTGCGAATCGTAGCAAACAGTTCAGCTAGGGGGAAATCTGCAGAGACCCCCGCGGCTCCGTAGATCTGAATTGCCTGGTCGATAATCCGCAGGGCGATGTTGGGAACGGCGACCTTGATCTGCGAGATTTCGCTGCGCGCTCCTTTGGTGCCAACTTCATCGAGCATCCATGCAGCCTTAAGAGTCAGCAGCCGGGCTTGCTCGATCATGATTCGTGCGTTGGCAATGACATCGACGTTACCGCCGAGTTCCGCGAGCGGCTTCCCGAATGCTACCCGTCGCAATGAGCGGCAGCACAAGAGTTCCAGCGCGCGTTCGGCCGCTCCCAGCGTCCTCATGCAGTGGTGAATGCGCCCCGGACCAAGCCGCCCTTGCGCGATTTCGAAGCCTCGCCCCGGTCCGCCAATGATGTGATCGAGCGGCACCCGAACACCCGTGAAGCTGACTTCTCCGTGTCCGAACGGGGCGTCGTACGAACCAAACACCGGCACCATCCGCTCGACCTTGACCCCCGGAGTATCGATCGGCACCAACACCATGGTATGACGCTGGTACTTAGCAGCGGACCGATCGGTTAAGCCCATAAATATAAGCACACGGCAATGGGGATGACCGATGCCGGAACTCCACCACTTCCGTCCATCGAGGACGACATGATCGCTATCGATACGTGCCGTAGCTTTCATGTTCGTGGCATCCGAGGAGGCCACGTCAGGCTCTGTCATGCAGAATGCAGAACGAATCTCGCCCGCCAGCAGCGGCGTGAGCCAACGCTGCTTCTGCTCGGCCGACCCATATTTCACCAGAACTTCCATGTTTCCAGTATCAGGTGGGTTGCAGTTGAAGACCTCGGGAGCAATCGAGGAGCGGCCCGTGATCTCCGCCAGGGGAGCATAGTCCACATTCGTGAGCCCTGCGCCAAATTCCCCGTCGGGAAGAAATAGATTCCACAAACCCTCGGCCCGCGCCCGCGCCTTCAAACTCTCCATCGCGCGAGGCTGTTTCCAGTTACGCCAGTCGGGGAGGTTTTGCAATTGTGCGTAGTACTCGGGCTCTGCCGGCAACACGTGCTCTCGAACGAACGCCGAGAGGCGCTGGACATAGCTTTGGGCGCCCGGTGATAAGGCAAAGTCCATGATTTCGGCTCACAATAAAAGCACCTTAGCCTAACGATTCCTGAATAATTCTCCAAATGAATTCTATGAATCCTGTAATATACGCAGCGTGCATTTAAGTCAGGTTGATCTGAATCTGTTCGTGGTGCTCGAGGCCATCTATCGCGAGGGCAACATTACCCGCGCCGGCCAGCAGATGAACCTCACGCAACCGGCAATCAGCCACGCGCTGAAAAGATTACGCGACATGCTGCAGGACCCGCTGTTCGTCCGCCAGGGCGCGCACATGATGCCCACGCCGTTCACCCGCAACATGATCGAGCAGGTGAGAGAGGCGCTGCAAATCCTGGAAGTCAACATCAGCCAGACTCACAAGTTTGTTCCCGAGCACTCGCGGCGGAACTTTCACCTTTCCATGTGGGAATATCTCGAGGCCCTCATCCTTCCGCCGTTACTGAGTCGTTTGACCCGCGCTTCCCCCGGAATGTCGATCGCAACATCACGCGTCAAGCGCAGAGACCTTGAGACTGAGTTGGCCAGCGGTTCACTCGATTTGGCGATCGAGATTCCGATGACCGTGAGCGATCGCATTCGGCAGAAGTGGCTTTTGAATGAGCCCTTCGTGGTAATTGCTCGCAGGGGTCACCCCGCCATCGCCGGCACTCTCGACTTGGACACCTATCTCGCGCAGCGCCATATTCAGGTCTCTTCCCGTCGCCGCGGTCCCAGTCTGATTGACGTCGAGCTCAGCCGGCGAGGATTTCGCCGCCAGGTTTGTCTGCGCAGCCAACACAACTTCACCGCCTGCATGGTGGTCAGCCAGACAGACATGTTGTTGACCTTGCCGGAGCGCCATGCGCGCTTGCTGAACATGGCATCCATCAACCAGGTGTTCCCCTTCCCGCTCCCTGCCCCTCGTCTGGAAGCTCACCTGTATTGGCATGAGAGTGTCGAGAATGACCCGGCAAATCGCTGGCTGCGTGAACAAATCGAAAATGTCCTGACTCTGCCGGCCGGAGCATCGGAGACGTTGCGCACACCCGGCGATAAGCGCCCCCGAGCCATCCGTCGCCATTCGACCCGGTGACCTTGTCCCAGCCAGCGCCATCGTTTTCAGGCGAAAACATGCCCAGCAATTAGACCGGCCTTCTCACGGAAGGCGTTATCACGAAATGAAGCGTGCCCTAATCCGGCTTCGCGGTGAAGATCAGAAAATAATCCATGCCGTCGGCTTTCACAAAATCCTGCGAGTCGCGCAGTTCATATCCGGCTTGAGCGGCTTCGCGAACCACCACCTCCTTACTCACGCCATGATTTTCTCCATTGCCATTGCGATCAATGATGCCGATCTTGGCGCCTGGCCGAAGCGATGCGCGAAGGCGCCTGAGTAGCACGACTGGATGGGCTACCTCGTGGTAGGTCTTGAGCACCATCACGGCGTCGATACTGTCGGATGGGACCTGTGGATCGTCAGGTTTGCTGAGGATCGTCTTTATGTTCTGGAGCTGCTCTTTTTTCGCGCGCTGGTCAATGTAATGAATTGCTTCAGGGTTGATGTCCACAGCATAAACCGTGCCCGAGCCCGTGACGCGGCGGGCGGCGCGCACCGTGAACCATCCCGATCCGGCGCCGATGTCGGCAACACCCTTGCCGGGCTCAATGCCAAGCATGTCCATGACGCGGTTGATCTGCAGGCGCTCATCGCGCCCCGGAGCATCGAAAATGGAGAGATCGCCAGTATAGGGATTGCTGGTCTTGCGTTGTGTCGACGGCGTTGCCGAACCAGCCTGGGCGCGCACCGGTACCGGCCCCCACAGACCTGTCAACAACACCAAGATCGGCGCAATCCATCGGAGCGCTCTGTCACAAACTTTCCAGTTCATTGTTTCCCCAAGTGCATCCCCATGAACCATCAGTAACAGCGGGATTCTACGCCAACGATCCGATTAGGGTTTTTGCAACGGCCGTCATCATCAGGGGAGCGGGCAAAAAGTGTTTTCGAGCGATATGCAATCGTCTCTCAGGCCGACATCATCGAGGCTCTTGGAAGGCTAGAACTTCGCGAAGGGCATAGTTTCGGGCATAGTGAGCCCAGCCAAGAGAATTCCAACGAAGCCCCACTGTCTGATACTCGCTGAGCCTACAGCCTTTAGGCCTGGTGCCGGGAGGGGGAATCGAACTTCCCACAGTCCTTTCGGACCTGCGGATTTTAAGTTACTCTCGCACGAAGAACCAACAACTTGCACGGAGAGCGATGAATTGCGACCAAGTGCTACGAATCCCTTGTCCAGCAAGGGTTTTCGGCGATGCTCAGACAATCGGTAGCAGCGGGTAGGGTTTGGTGGTGGGCACAAAACTGGGCACAATGGGCACAGCGCTTTCCAGGCAAGCAACAGGCGGACGTAGCTCCTGACAGGAGTAGGCGCATTGCGATCCACATTTTCACACGAAGCGAGGCGATGGAAGTAAAGTGCAAGACAGCACGCACTACAACTATCCGGAGTGAAAGAGGAATGGAAGAAGTCTGGATCACAACAGCAGAAGTCCAAGTCGAGCCCGGCGATATGCCTTCCGGAGACGTTCTTGGCTTCATGAAGATTACTATGTGGGCATCTTCAGCGGAGGAATTCATAAACAAAATCAACCTGTATCTTTCCAAGTATAGATGGAAACTTTTATCGATGGAGAAGACACAACCGGTTGATCAGTCCCTCGACTATGGAAATGAAGTAAACGAGATGATCGACGAAACTCTAAAGGACAGAAATGCGGTGCGTCTTGGAACTTTCTTTAGCTACAAGCCCAACTGATGGGCGCAAAATCAGACCCTCAGCTCAAACGGACTGAAGTTCATCGAGAAACATGAGGGTTACAGCGGCACAGTGTACAAAGACAGCGCCGGGAACCCCACCATCGTTTACGGCCACTTGATCAAAGAGGGTGAGGACTTCAGCAAAGGAATCACGAAGGAAAAGGCCCATGGCTCGGATCGCTGGGCATTCAACTATCGCCGTGACGCAGCGGTACATCCACCCCCAAGCGGACGCTATTAGCCGAGTTTTCGCAGCAGCGCTGCCCAAGGTGGGCACAAAACTGGGCACAGTAGCCAAATCAGGTAAAAGGAGAGAACCGAAAGCAACGCAGCCGAAGCTTCTACAGTCAGCGTAAACATTGGGGCTTGTGGTGCCGGGAGGGGGAATCGAACCCCCACAGAGCTTTCGCCCCTGCGGATTTTAAGTCCGCTGCGTCTGCCAATTTCGCCATCCCGGCTCGCGATCATTTTAGCCTACCCGCCTGCTTCTTTTGCCGCGGACGGCCCTCCTTATCATGTGCCCGGAGTGTCATTTACTTGACCACTCTCACGGGCTACCCTTCTTAGTACGCCAGCATCTCAACAACGCCGTGGAGGTTCGCATGAACGTTCCGTTGAAGTCGTCGGGTGTGGTGTGTCTGCTCGCTCTTTTATTCTCTCTGTGGTTGGCTCCGCCCCTGCACGCCGGAAACGATGTGCTCGGTCAAATCGATCTCGAAGGCGCAACCAAAGTAGAGAAGGATGCCGGCGTCTGGCTTGACGGCCAATACGTCGGATATCTGCGCGAACTCAAGGGATCGAAAAAAATCCTGCTTCTTCCGGGCGAGCACGAAATCATCGTTCGCCAGGGCGGATACGTAGACTTCGTCCACAAGGTAACGGTGCGCGCGGGAGAAACCCAAAGCGTCGCCGTAAAGCTGGAGAAAGACACGCGGGTTCAACTACCTAAAATCACCGCTGAAATCAAGCTGGAGGTAAACCCCAATCGCGCCGCCGTATTTGTCGACGGCGTCTTCGTCGGCCACGTTGCCGAGTTCGGAGGGATGGGCCGGGCTTTGTTGGTCGCCCCAGGCAAGCGCAAGGTCACGATCAGCCTGCCGGGCTATCAAACTTTCGAGGCCGATATCGACCTGGTGGCCAATCAGAAATCAACGGTCAAGACTGATTTGGTAAAAGGTGGGCCGGCGGAAGGAGCGCCTCTTCCGCAATAGTCAGAAAGCAGCACCAAAGCTTCCCTATCCGGAGGCGGTGGCGCTGAGCCCGCGCTGCTTGCGCAGCATCTCCACAAACGGCTCGG
>Ga0116125_1001368_pt1 | contig 10596 bp, 8 predicted proteins | sample June2015DPH_16_1_2_FD_89729 | JGI IMG/M metagenome (GOLD analysis project Ga0116125, IMG submission 89729) | Peatland microbial communities from SPRUCE experiment site at the Marcell Experimental Forest, Minnesota, USA - June2015DPH_16_10 | ecosystem: Environmental > Terrestrial > Soil > Wetlands...
ACAAAGTATTCAGCGTGAGATTGACGACCACCGCACCCTGAACCCTGACGTCTTCCCTGAGAGAAGGCAGGAAGTAGGGGCCCATTGCCTTGAGTGCATAGCGGCCCGGCGCGAGTGCCGAGATGGCAAAGCGGCCTGCACTGTCGGTGTAGACGCTGGTCACCACGCTCTGGTCGGCGCGCAGAAGCTGGACTTCTGCACCAATCTGGGGCACGCCAGCCGAGTCGCGGACCAAGCCAGACACCGACGCCGATGCTGCTCCAAACGTTGGAGCGGCACCAAAGACGATCAACACGGCCAAACCGGTGAGATGGGCAATTCGCGTCATCAGCAGATCTGAAACCCCACCGCGTCCCTGGCTCTGTTCCTCAAAACACAAACCGCGCAAGCTTCTGAATTCTCAAGTTCAGCTGGCGTCTGAACGGTTTGATACCTATTCGACGACAAAAGGAGCCGATTGCGCAATCTCTTGTTTCGAGATCGCATCATTAATCGTCACGGTCACCTTGTACTTGCCAGGCTCGAGGCCTGCAATGGACATAGACCTATCCACCGTTAACTGGTCGCTGTGCGCATCTAAATCCTTTGATTCCAATTGTTTTTGAAGAATCACGGTTCCTGTGGCATCGGTAATCTCGTAGGTAACCGTCGCTGAGTTACTCTTGGTGGCGTCGTCAATTCCCAAGTTATAGAACTGCATCCAGAAATTCAGCGCCTGGCTGCGATTGAAGCTGACCGTTGCAGTCAGGCCAGTCGCCACACGCGGCCGAATAAACATGTTGCTGATGATGAAGTTGCCGCTTCCGATCTGTCGGGAGGAGACGGTGTTCATCTCATCGGCCAGGATCAGTGACGACGCTCCGATTTTGTCGTCCTCATATGTCGGGACATCCAGCGCTCTTCCGTAGATGCCAATATGATCCGGATTGTTTACATCCTTGATCGCAATATCCAAGCGGTAGAGTCCGGGCTGAAGCGGAAGCGACTTCCAATAGAGCGACCTGTGATCAAGACTCTTTTCCAGCAATTCGGACGGTTCTTCGATCTCGACCGAGTCCTCGAAGGTTTGCACCGTCTTGTGCATGATCGTAGTCACTTTGCCCAAAATGTTCACCACTCCCTTCGACACCCCGTCCTTGGTCACGAACGTGATGTCGCGGTTGCGTAATTGTATGGTGATCGGGACCAGATCCATGCTGTCGGTGACCTTCACGAAATCCGTGCGCACATCGAATGGGAACGGCGGCCCACTCATCAGCTTATGCGTAGAGCTAAAGGCATCGAGGGCAGCGTCAAGATCGCTGAACTTGATGGGGGGCGGGGCGAAAAGTTTTGCAGCCAACTCAATGCGATCGAACTCCTTGCCTTGTTCGCCGGAGGCCATCGGTCCGTTGCCGAGCTGTTCGAGACCATTGCCCTTAAACCGGTCTTCCTTGCCCTTGTGGCTCATCTCCTCATACTGGGTAAGGCCGGCGCCGGGCACGTTCTTGAGCGCGTCTTTTTCGCTGCGGTCGATGGTGAAGTGGTAGTCGCCGCACTGGCAGGTATCTACGAACTCCAGGTCGATGTTCTCGCCGATGCCCTCGAGATAGCGATAGTGCCAGGTCTCGAACGGGAACGTCGACGTCTCGCCGCCGCCCTCATCCATGGGCCGCTCGTACGTGCCACCCGAAGGATGGGAGTCGATCGAATCCGCCGGACCCCACATGATGTAGATGCGCCCACGGTCGGTCTTCCAGCCCGGCTTGCCGGCCGCATAGTGGTCGTTGGCGTATTGAATGCGCCGGTAGTGCTCTTCGCGGAACGAATTCTCTTCTGAATCCGGATCGGGGTTGCGCCGCTGCCAGAAATTCTCGATGAACGCCTCGCGTTCCTCGTCGTTGGCCAGGCTCATGAACGCTTTGCGTTCATCGTCGGAGATGATGTAGGGCACTTCCTCGTTCAGCCAGGTCTTGTACGGCCCCTTCAACTCCTGCCGCAGTTCCCGCTGAGCCTTATACCGCTCCTTATCGGAGAGTTGGCGATTCAGGGGATCGGCCTCGGGGCCTTGGCCGGCTGCCGGTGTCGCCTGGGGTTGGCTGGAGGCGGGCGGCGTGTTGTTTTGTTGCGCTATGAGCCCGGCTGCGGGCACCCAGACGAGAGAGCAACCAAGAGCGGTAAAAAGAAGATGGCGGCTGTTAAACATCATTGCCTTCGAGACTCCTGCAATCTCCTCATTTTACAGCTACTTTAGCCGTCAAGCAAGGCTGAGCCTGTAGTCATGCGCCCATTGGACGCTTTAACGTCGCTAATGTCACTCGTTTAGTGGGGCCCGAGAGCGAGAATTCACAGAATTCGGTGCCAGCGCGGCTCGCTGGAGCGGCCTTTCGCCGTCCAACTTTCAGTCTTGTGCCTCTCGCCGCGCAACCGCCTTGGCGAGTAGACAGGCATCCACACCGTCATATGCGGTATTTCACCGCTACTCGCAGCATTCAAGAAGCTCTTGCAGCCGGGCACGGACTTCAGCCGCCTGGGAACCTTTGGCGGCTCCATCGCGTACACTGGAATGTAGAAAAAAACAGGGATTTCATACGCTCATGAAGAAGATCATTCTCATTGCTCTTGCTGTGCTCGTTGCTGCCGGACTCGTCGCATTCATGGTGATCCGGCAGCAGTCCGGCTATACCAAGGTTTATACCGCTACCCTGACGCGGGAGGATCTGTCGACCGTCATCAGCGGGACCGGACAGATCAAGCCCACCAACTACGTAAACGTGGGCGCCACTGCCTTTGGCCGCGTCACGCACCTTTATGTGAAGGAAGGCGATCACGTCACCAAGGGCCAAGTGCTTGCCACCGTCGAGAACGTGCAGCCGGAGGCCAATGTCGATGCGCAGAAGGCCGCGATCGGCTCCGCAAAAACCGATGTCCTGGCCGACGTTGCCGCCGAGAAGACGGCCGAGGCCAACGTCGAGCACGCGCAAGCCGACCTCGAGCAGAAAAAGCTCGACTGGGATCGAGCGCAGGCGCTTTACAAGGACGGCATCATGGCCAAGCAGGACTTCGATGCCAAAAAAGCCGCCTACGACCTCGATGTCGCTTCAGTGGCCCAGGCCGTCGCCCAACTGAACCAGGCCAAGGCCAACACCGACTCGGCGCGCGGCCACATGGGGACTCAAGTCGCCACCTTGCGCTCCGACCAGGACGCGCTCAGCAAGACCGTCTCCACAGCGCCGTTCAACGGCATCGTTACCAATTTGCCCGTCCGCGAAGGCGAGACGGTGGTCGTCGGCATTCAGAATGCCGAAGGCTCGACATTGATGACCATCGCCGACATGAGCGTGGTTACCGCCGAGGTGAAGGTGGACGAGACGGACATCGTGAATGTCCAGCTCGGCCAGCCGGCCGAAATCACGGTCGATGCTCTGCCCAACAAGGTCTTCAAAGGGCACGTCACGCTGGTTGGCGATCAGGCCCTGTTGCGCTCGACTGGAGTTGCCACCTCGCAGTCCACCACCGGCACTGAAGAAGCCAAGGATTTCAAGGTCGTGGTGACTCTCGACAATCCGTCGGATGAGCTTCGTCCGGGGCTCTCCTGCACCGCCAAGATCACCACCGCGCACAAGACCGATGTGCTTGCCCTCCCCATCCAGGCGTTGACAATGTACGATCCGGCTACTGAAAAAGCCAAGACCGGCGGCGTTCAGGCGGCTTCCAACAGCGCCAAACCCAACCCGGTGCAGGGAGTCTTCGTCATGCAGAAGGATCCCCACGGCAGGCTGCGCGCCAAGTTCGTAGCTGTCACGACCGGCATTACCGGGGCGACCGACATCGAAGTGCTCTCCGGTCTGAGCGGCGGCGAGGAAATCGTCACCGGCCCCTACAAAACTCTGCGCGACCTCAAGGGTGGGGCATTGCTCAAGCGCGACAAGTCCGTACCAACGGTTTCCACCGGCAGCTCGAGTTGATCGACCAGCGCGTGGCAGTTGAATTCCAGGAGAGGGTGTTTCTCAGATGGCTTTGAACAGCACCGGCATCGAAGAACTACCGCAGACAACCGTCGTCAATGCGAACGACGTCATTGTCGTCGAGGATCTTTGGCGCACCTACGACATGGGTTCGGAGCAGCAGGTCCAGGCCTTGCGCGGTGTCTCGCTGCGCATTCGCCACAACGAGTATGTGGCCATCATGGGACCTTCCGGCTCGGGCAAGTCCACGCTGATGAACCTGATTGGCTGCCTCGACACGCCTTCCAAGGGCCGCTACTGGCTCAACGGCCAGTTGGTGAGCGATCTCGACGACGACCAGCTCGCGCGCATTCGCAACAAGGAGATTGGCTTCGTCTTCCAGACCTTCAATCTTCTGGCCCGCGCAACCTCGCTGCACAACGTGGAGTTGCCCCTCATCTACAACGGCACCCCGTCTGCCGAGCGCATCGCCCGCGCCAAGAAAACCCTCGCCGATGTCGGTCTGGAATCGCGCATGATGCACAAGCCGAATGAGCTCTCCGGCGGCCAGCGCCAGCGCGTCGCCGTTGCCCGCGCCCTGGTCAACAACCCGTCGATCATCCTCGCCGATGAGCCCACCGGCAACCTCGACTCCAAGACCGGCCTCGAGATTATGGCCTTGTTCGACCAGCTCCACGCTCGCGGCAACACCATCGTCCTTGTCACCCACGAGGCCGATATCGCGCAGTTTGCTCACCGCGTCGTTCACATCCGCGATGGCCAGATCTTCTCCGACGAACCATCTTCGAGAGCCCGTTAGCGAATCCGTATTTGGAAAAAAATCTGCGCTGGTTGCGATTGCATCTCTCCGCCGCAGCTTTTCCACAGCTAACTGCTCAATCTTTTCTCCACATTCATCAAATCGCCTTGACAATGATCCCAAAGTGGTACAAGATTTCCACAGAAGTGAGGGAAGAGACGCAGACGGTCAAGGTGGCCGTTCAGCGCAAGTCGGGTTTCATCCTGGCCTTCCGTCAATTCCCTTCCCGATCGGCGATTTCTCGCGCCGTCGCAGAGTGCGCTGTTCGTTGCGCCGTGGTATCAAACTCTCCTCGAGTCTGCTCGCCGATTAAGTTCGTCGCAAGTCTCTATCAGTAAGTCACTTAGCATCCGCTGATGCTGCATCATTCAGTCGCCTTTCCCGTTGCCGCGGGTTCTTCGCTGGTTGATGCTGCAAGTTGCGGGTTCTTTCAGGAAGCCAGAAGTGTTGGTTTCCCTTTTGAAAGCGGATTCAACTGGCATTTGCCCGGGCGGAGGAGTTCGATGGTCGTGACTTCACAATGCATTGGTCACCGTGTCACAGGGCTCTACGTCGGCCCCAGCAACGTGCGCCGCTACTTTTCCAAGCGCATGACGAAGATCGAACTGCGGCTCGATCATCTTCTCATCGAGTGTGGACTGGCTCCGAATTTCTGGCACGATCAGCCCGAGATTCAAGATCCCAGGTTGTGCCTCTGGCTGGAATCGAAGCAGCGGAACGGAAACGGGCATCTGCCGGTACGCATGGCCTTGATTCCTTCAGGAACCAACTCCTTCATCCTTAGCCCCGCCAGCAAGGAAGCGGCAGAACCAATGCTCAACGAGATTGGAGATCCTAATGAACACGGGCACAGTGTTGACTGAATTCGAGGTGCTCGCCGCCGAAGCCCTCAGAGCGCTGCTCGGTCGAGTCTCCGCGATCAAGCTCCGGCAGTTGCAATGCGGGTCGCAGCCCCGAAGCCGCTTTACCGCCATCCTGGCGCACATTGAAGTCTTCGGTCACAGCCACATTCTGGCCTGCGAAGCGGACCCGTTTGGCGACACCGATCAGCTTCGCGCGATGCTGCGCGAATGGCGGGGCGACGCCGCGTCTCTTGCCTCCGATTTGACGCCTGTTCTCATCGTGCCTCATCTTTCGCCTGAAACGCAGGCCATCTGCAAGCAGAGCCAAATCGGCTTTCTCGATCTCGAAGGCAACGCCCGCCTGAGTGTAGGCGAGGTCTTTATCGGCGTGCATTCGCAACCCATTGGCAGAGTCAGCGAGCCGTACAACGCGCTCCACGCGTCACCCGCCGGCTCCGCCGTGAAATCGAATCTCCGCAAGGGCTTGCCCAAATATTTCCAAAAGCAAGCGGAAGCCGCGCTCCCCGCCTGACGCCGTAGCGCACCTTGTCCACAAAGCCACCACGAATATTGGGTGCACCAGGTCCGGGAGCACGGACAGGTCCACGTCCGCGGGGCGGAGATCCCTCGCATTTGGGGACCTGGGAAAGCACGAACGCAAACTCACGGACCTCGCCGCGTCTATACTACCGTCTGTGAAAATTCGGGGATTTTATTCGCTGATGAGCGCAGTCCTTCTGGCCGTTGTCGCAGCACCGCTCGCGCATGGCCAGACAGCTAAGACTGACGCCGCGCCGCAACTTGCCATCATCGATACCGATATCGGCGACGACATCGACGATGCGTTTGCGGTTGCTCTTGCGTTGCGCAGCCCGGAGCTGCACATTCTGGGAATCACCACGGCTTATGGTGATACGGAGCTGCGTGCGCAGCTACTCGATCGATACCTCGGTGCCATAGGCCGTGCCGATATCCCGGTGGCTGCGGGAGTCGCCACGCCTCATACTAATGTCTTCACTCAGGCGGCCTATGCGCATCAGGCGCCCGAGCGGAAGCACCCGGATGCGGTTGCTTTTCTGCTCGACCAGATTCGCGCTCATCCTGGCCAGATCACTCTGATTGCCATCGGCCCGCTGTTCAACGTTCAGGCGGCAATTGAACGCGATCCGGCGACCTTTCGTCAGCTAAGACGAGTGGTCATCATGGGCGGCAGCATTTATCGGGGCTACGGCGACGATATGAACGGAGTTCCCCGGCCTCCGGAACCTGAGTGGAACATCAAATGTGATCCGGCAGGAGCACGGGCTCTGCTTTCTGCCGGGATCCCGGTCTTCGTGATGCCGCTCGATTCGACCCAGATTCCTTTGAAAACTCCGGCACAAGGAGCAATCTTTTCCCACGGCTCGCCTCTTACTGACCAGTTGACCCTGCTTTATCACGAGTGGACAGGCGCAGGCGAATGGCGCACGCCCACGCTCTTCGATCCCGTTGCCGTGACCTATGCCATTCGTCCCGAACTATGCCCGGCAACGCCGATGCGGCTCGACGTCGATGACAAGGGCTTTACGAGACCGGTAGAAGGCGCGCCGAATGCCCAGGTCTGCCTTAAATCCGATAAAGATGGCTTCATGACTTTGCTCCTCGAGCGGATTACGAGGGACGACCCTAGGTGAACACGAGGCAGCTCGCAGCGTCGAACCTCAGTTTTGGGCAGACATACTTTTTTCCAGGAGAGCGATGATGAACTCTCGGAAGTTATCGATGGCCGCGGCTGCCTGCGTTTTGTTCGCTGGCACGGCGTGGGCGCAGGAGCCGAACGCACTTACAACCCAGGAGAAGCAGGACGGATGGCGGTTGCTGTTCGACGGGCAAGATCTGAAGGGTTGGCACTCGTACCTCGAGAAGGAAACGGGTAGCGACTGGTCGGTGGTTGACGGTTCCATTCAACTGAAAAAAACGAACCAGGACCCGCGAGCTGAATTTGCCGACATTGTGACCGACGCCGAGTTCACAAACTTCGATCTCAAGCTCGAGTGGAAGGCGCAACCCTGCATCGACAGCGGCGTCATGTTCTATGTTCGTGAATCACCCGAGTACCACGACACCTGGGAGACGGGCGTCGAAATGCAGATTGCGGATCTGGCCTGTACAGTTCCGGACAGCCGCGTTCTGATGGAGCGCTCCGGCGATATCTTTGACATGATCTCGGACAATATTGAGTGGGTGAAGCCCGCCGGAGAGTGGAACCAGTTTGAGATCATCGCGGACCGCGGTCACCTTCAACTGTTTCAGAACGGCCACGAGGTCATCGACACGCAGTTGTGGGATGACAACTGGAACAAGTTGATCGCCGGAACGAAGTTCGCCAAGATGCCCGGATACAGCAAGTACCGCACGGGACACATCTCGCTGCAGGGCACCGAGCCGAAAGGTGATCCGGGAGTGAAGATCTGGTTTCGGAACATCAAGATCAAGGAACTGTAAGTACATGGCGCCCTTCCGCCCTACAGATGCAACGCACAGGGTTGTCGCGAGCTTGCGAACCAGCTTGCGAACCAGGATGCCTCTCGATTAATCTCGACGTTAGCTTTTCGCTTCCGTGTTGCCAACGAAACCCATGCGCGGCGGCATTTTTTGCGGAGCACGAGGCCGTTGAAGCGCACGGTCTAAGAAACGTGGAGAAGCGGAAGAGTGGTGGCGAATCATGCATCATGCTGGTTTGCGGAGTGCGGCCGGAAGCATGATCTCGCATTGCGATCTCGCCAGAATCGGATTTATCGTTGCGGCGTGTCTTGGAGTCGGGGGTTTCGCTTCCGCTCAAGGCGCACACAGTCTGGTCTGCTCCGGCCCGCCATCGCTCGAGGCGCAACTGCGCGCACATCCCGACGCCGACGCTTATATCGCACTGGGCGTCTGGTTCGATCGACATCAGCAGTGGGAATGCGCCGATCGGACAATCCAGTCCGGGTTGAAGATTGCGCCGGACTCCGCACGTCTCAACTATCTCCTGGGGTTCGGCCTCTACTCGACGGGACAAGCACAGGAGGCAATCGCGCCACTCCGGCAAGCCGTTCACATTGATCCCGATGTGCTGCAGCCGCATCTGTTGCTCGCCGCCGCGCTGGCCCGCCTGGGCGATAATCGGGAGGCTCTTGGAGAATGGCAGGCGGCGCTCAAAATCGATCCTTCCTCAAAGGAGGCGCTGGATGGATTGGTGCGGAGCCTGATTGCCACCGGGGATTACGACACGGCAATTCAGGCGCTGCGCTCGACCCCGCCCGACGAGAAATTGACCTTTGATTTAGCCACCGCCTACAAGCAGGCGGGCATGTACGATGAAGCCGCGCAGGCGCTGAACCAGGGCCTGGAATCGTTCCCTGACTCCGACGCCCTTACCGGGGCCCTGGTGGCTCTCAATGTCGACGAGTCTCATTTTCAGGCTGCAACCTTGCTGGCCGAAAAGATTGCCCGCAGCAAGCCCAACGACCTGGAGGCACAGCGGATTTATTTCCGGACCCTGGTCATTACCGGCGACAACGATCGCGCCGCTACCTTGGGAAAACGGCTGCTGGCTCTCGCTCCGCACGATGCCGATCTTCTTAATTTGAACGGCCTGCTCGAGCAAAAGGCTGGTGACTTTTTGGCGGCGCGCAAGCACCTGGAAGAAGCGGTAGCGTTGAGTCCCAATGACTACAATCCCCGAGTGAACCTGGGCGTGGTGCTTGCCGAGCTTAAGGATGCCGCGGGCGCGCGAACGCAGTTCGAGAAGGCCATCGAGCTTGGCACCGATGAGCCGCAGGTCCACTTTGAGCTGGCCAAGGTTCTGCGCACGCTGGGCGATATGCAGGCAGCTCAGCGGCAACTCGAGCTTTACCAGCAAAAACTGAAGGAGAAGTCGGACCTGGCCGTCGCTGTTTCCAAGGCAACCGAAGCAGCGGAGGCGGTCAAGTCAGGAGACAACGCGAAGGCCGCCGATCTGTATCGCCAGGCCTGCCTTGCGCAACCGCAGAATGCCGCCATGGCTTTCCGTTTGGCCACGGTCCTAGAAAGCATGGGCGACGCGAATGGCGAACGCACGGCGCTCGAGCAGGCGGTCAAGGCCAATCCGCATTTTGCTGCGGCGCAATACCAGCTTGGCTACATGGATTTCCAGGCCGGAGACAACGCCGCGGCGGAGCGGGAGTTCCGCGCGACGGTCGAAGAAGTTCCGGACAACGTCCAAGCGTGGATCTCGCTGGCTTCCGCGCTGGGCGCTGAAATGCGCTTGGGCGAGGCGCGCGCTGCTGTGGCCCGGGCTTTGCAATTGCAGCCCGACAATGCGGCTGCGCACGAATTGAACAAGAAACTGGCTGAGGCGCAGGATCAGCACTGAAGGTGTCGTGCCCTTTCATAGCGACTTGAAACTGAGACGCTGCCACTGAAGGCCGTCCTATGAGGTTTGGAGAGGATTTCTCGCTGTGACGAATCGCAAGAACGCCGATCACTGGACCCGCCGCCGATTGCTCAGCGCTGCTCCCGCACTTTTGGCTCCGGGGCTGATCTCGGCTCGGCTCTTATCGGCGGACGAGGGACGCAAACCGACCGCGCCGTTCTCCCGCTTCGTCGATGTTGCCCAGTCCGCCGGCCTCACTGAGCCCATCATCTACGGCGAGCCCGACAGCTTCACTTACATCATCGAATCCATGGCCACCGGCTGCGCCTTTTTCGACTACGACAACGACGGTTGGATGGATATCTTCATCCTCGGCGGACGCACGCTCGCTGGAACTCCACCCGGCTCCGGCAACCGGCTCTATCACAACAATCGCGACGGCACGTTTACCGACGTGACCGCCAAGTCGGGGCTCTCGGATCCTGGATGGGCGCAGGGCGTTTGCGTAGGCGACTATAACAACGACGGGTGGGAGGATCTCTTCCTCACTTATTACGGACAGAATCGCCTCTACCGCAACAACGGCGACGGCACCTTCACGAATGTGGCCGCCGAAGCAGGCCTGCTCTACCCCAA
>Ga0116125_1001370_pt1 | contig 10592 bp, 7 predicted proteins | sample June2015DPH_16_1_2_FD_89729 | JGI IMG/M metagenome (GOLD analysis project Ga0116125, IMG submission 89729) | Peatland microbial communities from SPRUCE experiment site at the Marcell Experimental Forest, Minnesota, USA - June2015DPH_16_10 | ecosystem: Environmental > Terrestrial > Soil > Wetlands...
AGCATGCGTGATCGCATCCGAGAATGTGGGTAACTCGCCTTCCATTCGGCTAAGAAGTTCGTCGAGCAGCACGCGGACCCCGTTTCTGTCCGGAGCACAGAGCTTGCCGATATCGGCCGAAAACAGGTTGGACGCCGCTTCCTCCAAACGTTTCTGTTTGGAACCTGGCCATCCGGATCCGGAAGGCATCCTCGCGAGAGACCGGCAATGCTCCCTGAGATCCTTCACTTGGAAGGCCAGTGAGCGCGGATTGGCCTTGTCGTTCATAAGCAGGTCCAGCGCCGGGGCGGGCTGCAAGGTAGTGAAATAGCGCGCGCGGTAAGTCATCGAACTGTCGGCGACCTCGAGTAGCATTTCAAGCGCGGGCCACGTTTCCAGGCGCAGCGGCACGATGATCGCGCGGAAAAGCTTCACTAGATGTACGGAGCGCTCAATGCGTCTTCCTATGTTGAGGAAGCGCCATCCCGGGCCCCGGGTCATGTTTTCCATTTCGATCCCGCGCAACGCCGCCAGGGTGCCGATGCAGTGATTGAGCGCAGCCAGCGCGTCGCCGGCCGGGATATATCCCCAGGCAGAGGTGCCCGGAGCACGAGCCAGGGCGCCAAATTGGCTCACTATGCGAAGCAGATCGCTCGAAAGGCGATCGCGCACATGCGCCGCCGCGCGTCCAGCCCTATTCAGCATCCTGTTCAGACTGTCGCTACGTTGGTCGTCGAAAATCTGCGAGAGAATCCCTTGCTCAAATTCCTGCGATTCGTCAAGATGCCCTTGTGCATCAGCTGTCGCGAGCGAGGAGTCGGGAGTCTCCACCGAATCGCGTAGCTGGATCAAAGACTCCCACTCCCATTGTTCCCGTCCGCCCGACTCCCCAGTCAGCCGGACCAGAATGCAGCGCAGTACACGGGCCAGATGCTCGCATCGTTCGGCGTAGCGGCCTAGCCAGAAGATGTGGTCGGCTGCGCGGCTGGGAAGATCGCTGGTTTGGCCGTGATTCAGAGCAACCGGCAGATCGCGCGGCCCTAGTAGAGAGGAACTGCCAATTGGCCTGTTCGAAAGAACCCAGGTGTCCTTGCTTCCGCCGCCGCGCTGCATGGAGACCACCGGCGTGTCGAGTGAGGACGACACGCGCGCGAGTCCGCCGGGCATCACCACCCACGAATTTCCTGAGGCCGCCAGATACACGCGCAATACTACTCTACGGGGGGAGAGGGTTTTCTCTGACCAGACGGGAATCGTTGACAGGTGCAGCAACTCCTGTCCGACAAATTCATGCGGACGCTCTCGGACGCGCTCCAGCAAGAGCGAGCGTTCGCCCGTGGCCAGCCTTCCTCCGAAAACCGGCTCCATGCCTTTGGATGGGAATGCGGGCTTGATCACCAGGAAATTCAGGTTTTCGCGTACGTACTCGAACGCCTCGGCTTGTCCACACCACCACGTGGCCACGGCCGGGAGCTTCAATGGTTCTCCCAGCATTCGCTGGCTGAGCCCCGGAAGAAACGGCATGAATGCAGTGGTTTCAATTAAGCCGCTGCCCAAGGCATTGGCCACCGCGACGTTGCCGGCTCGCACGGCTTCCACTAGGCCGGCCACACCCAGGAAAGAATCGGAGCGCAGCTCAATAGGATCGCAAAAGCTGTCGTCCACGCGCCGCAAGATCACATCCACGGGTTTAAGCCCTTCGAGCGTCTTGAGGAAAACCCGGGAGTCGCGCACTGTCAGGTCACTGCCCTGAACCAGGAGCAGACCGAGGTAACGGGCCAGATAAGAGTGCTCGAAATAAGTCTCGTTATACGGTCCGGGAGTGAGCAGGACCATCCGCGGATGGGCACGGGGCGATGGCGACAGGCGCAGCAGCGTCTCTCGAAAAGAACGAAAAAATGATGCCAGCGGTTTTACCCGGAACTCGCGGAACAAGTCCGGAAGCGTTTCCGCCAGCACGTTGCGATTTTCGAGCGCATAACCGGCGCCCGAAGGCGCCTGGGTTCGGTCCGAGAGCACCCACCATTGCCCATCGGGCGAGCGTGCCAGGTCTACCGCAAGCAGGTGCAGATACGTATCGCCTGACACAGGCAAATCGTGACAGGGCCGCCAAAACGCCGGGTTCGCGAATACCAGAGCGGGCGGAATGTGACCTCCGCGAAGCAATTGCTGCGGACCGTAAAGATCCGCCAATATCTGGTTCAACAGGCGGGCGCGCTGGATCAGGCCGTCTTCCAGTTGTGCCCATTCGGCCGGGGGAATAACCAGCGGAATGGCATCCAGGCTCCAGGGACGGTCCGCGCCCAGGGGATCGCCATAGACGTTGTAGGTTACGCCGTTCTCTCGAATTCGCTGCCTCGCCGTCCGCCAGCGATGGGCCAGTTCCTCCTTGCCGAGCGCGGTTAGCGAGCTGATGAACGTGTCCCAATGAGGACGAAGAACGCCGCCTGAGTCGGACATCTCGTCATAAACGCCTGCTGTCTGGGGATAACCAGCGGCGAAGAGCGGCGCCTCGATACTCTGCGCGGAAATCTTCATGGGGACGCCGCTTTAACCGCCTCGGTGGACTGCGGCTGCGACATCCGGCGCAAATCTAAAGTCAGTGGAAACTCCGGATTCCGTTCCTCGTCCGGGACCGCGATAGTTCCCGGCGTGTGTCCGATGTCGCGGAACCGGGCCAAACGGCGGCTCTCCGCCTCGGAGGCATTGACGGGGAACGTCTCGTGGGCTCGGCCGCCAGGATGCGTCACGTGATATTCACAGCCTCCGATGGCCCGGCCCGACCAGGTGTCCACGATATCAAACACCAGGGGCGTATGCACCGGGATGTTCGGATGCAGGCAGGACGGCGGCTGCCAAGCGCGATATCGCACGCCCGCCACGAACTCGCCCCGCTCCCCGGTTGCGTGGAGAGGCACACGTCGGCCGTTGCACAGGACCACGTAGCGCGAATCAGTTACTCCGGTTATCTTCACCTGCAACCGTTCCACTGACGAGTCTACATTGCGTACCGTGGCGCTGCCGGACGTTTCCTCGCCCAAGACGTGCCACGGTTCCAGCGCGTGCCGCAGCTCCAGGCGCATCCCCCTTCGGGTTATTGAGCCGATCAGCGGAAATCGAAACTCGAAGTGCGGAGCGAACCAATCCTTCTCGAATGCGTAACCAGCTTCGCGCAGATCCGCTACTACGTCCTCCCAATCGAGTTGAACGAAATGAGGAAGCAGAAAGCGGTCATGCAGAGTCGTTCCCCACCAAACCAGTTTGCGGCGGTACGGATTCCGCCAGAAGTGTGCGATCAGCGCCCGCACCAGCAGTTGTTGCGTGAGACTCATGCGTGCGTGCGGAGGCATCTCGAACGCGCGTAACTCCACCAGACCCAGCCGCAATGCGGCGGATTCCGGCGAGTAGAGCTTGTCAATACAGAACTCAGCGCGATGCGTGTTGCCGGTCAAATCGGTCAGAAGATGACGGAAGACGCGATCCACCAACCAGGGAGGCACTGCGGGCGCACCTTTGTCCGGGATCTGGTCGAAGGCGATTTCGAGCTCGTAGATGGAATCCGTGCGTGCCTCGTCCACCCGCGGATGCTGGCTGGTGGGACCGATGAACATCCCCGAGAGCAAATACGACAGCGAAGGATGATTATGCCAATAACCGACCAAACTCCGCAGCAAATCGGGGCGGCGCAGGAATGGGCTATCCTCGGCAGTCGGCCCGCCGATTACGACGTGGTTGCCCCCACCGGTCCCGGTATGTTGGCCGTCTAGCATGAACTTCTCGGTACCCAGCCTGGTCTGGCGTGCGAGATCGTAGAGCGCGGTGGTGTTTCGAACCAGTTCGTCCCACGACGCCACCGGCTGGACGTTCACTTCGATGACGCCTGGATCCGGCGTAACCTTCAATACGGCAATGCGCGGATCGGAGGGCGGCGCGTAGCCTTCCAACAGCACGGGCATTTTGAGATGGGCGGCGGTGTCTTCGATCGCCGCGACAAGATCGAGATAATCCGCCAGATATTCAACCGGCGGCATGAACACAAACAGCTTCCCTTCGCGCGGTTCAATGCACAGGGCCGGACGTGAAATCCATGCCGCCGATTCCCCCTTCTCCGGCGGCTTCGCGTGGTCCGCGGGAGGTTCCGCATCATCCGTGAAAGTGGGCTCGCTGAACAGGTAACGCTTGCGTTCCGGTTTTGCGGGCAGGCTCGATCGCCTCTCGAACGGATCGGGTTCGTAGCTATAGGCAACATCTTCCGGCTTGGTCCAGGGAAGAGATTCGAACGGCAAGCGATACCCCACCGGCGAATCGCCCGGGATGAGAAACATTTGCTTCGATGCTAGAAACCAGGGCTGGCTAGTCCAGCGCGGGCTGCCTGACCGGGTTGGAATCCGCCGCAGAGGGAGCACGTAGCCGACCGCTTTTTGCAAACCCTGTTCGAAAAGGCGCGCGACGCGGCGGCGCTCGATGGGATCTTCCAGCTTGGGGTCGAGCGGATCGACATTGACCGGGAGCCGGCGCTCCTTCCAGAGATAATAGAAGACGTCTTCATAGGCAGCGATGGTGAACGAGACGTCCACTTGAAGACGGCGCGACAACGCGGTTAGAAATTTCAATGCGTCTTCGCTCGAGTAACCGTAATCCTCGCCGCTCTCGCCGATAAGCCCGGCATCCTCCCAAATAGCCACTCCGTCTTTGCGCCAGTAGCAGCCAAATGCCCAGCGCGGCAGCGGCTCACCGGGGTACCACTTTCCTTGCCCAAAATGCAGCAGGGCATGGGGTGCGAAATGATCGCGCAGCCTGCCCAGCAGTTCCACGGCTTGCCGGCGTTTGGCCGGGCCTAGCGCCGCAGTGGTCCACTCGGCTCCGTCGGGGTCATCTAGCGAAATGAAAGTCGGCTCGCCACCCATGGTCAGCCGCACATCGCCGGTTTTCAGATCGCCGTCCACCAAATGGCCCAGCGTTTCGATTTCGCGCCACTGGCTCTCGGTGTACGGTTTGGTGACGCGAGGCGTTTCGTAAATGCGCTGAACAGTCATTTCATGACTGAACTCCGTCTTCGCGGCACTGAGCACACCGCTGATCGGTGCAGCGCTACCGGGATCCGGCGTGCAGGCCAGCGGGATATGGCCTTCGCCCGCGAGCAGCCCCGATGTTGGATCCAACCCAACCCAGCCGGCGCCAGGGAGGTACACTTCGGCCCACGCATGCAAATCAGTAAAATCGGCGCTGGGCCCGGCCGGCCCCTCCAGCGGCTTCACGTCCGCCTGCAGTTGAATCAGGTAGCCGGAAACAAATCGCCCGGCGAGTCCCAGATGGCGCAGGATCTCGACCAGTAGCCAGGCCGAGTCGCGGCACGAGCCGCTGCGTAGATTCAGAGTTTCCTCGGAAGTTTGCACGCCGTGTTCCATGCGGGTCACATATGCGATTTCGTGTTGGACGCGCTGATTGAGAGCCACCAGGAAATCGATTGTTCGGGTACTCCCTCTGGGCACTCCCGCCAAGAATGCGGACAGTTTCGGTCCCGCCGGTTTAGTTTCCAGATACGGGCGCAATTCCTGAGCCGTCGCGGTGTCGTATGCAAAAGGATAGTGCTCAGCGTTCTCGAGAAAGAAATCGAACGGATTAAAGACCGCCATTTCCGCTACCAAATCCACTTCGACGAAAAGCTCGTTGGCTGGCTCGGGAAAGACCAATCGCGCAAGATAGTTGCTTTGAGGGTCCTGTTGCCAGTTGATGAAGTGTTTCTGGGGTCTAACCTTCAACGAATACGAGAGGATGGGCGTGCGGCAGTGCGGAGCCGGACGGAGCCTCACCACCTGTGGTCCAAGGATCACTGGGCGATCGTAGCGGTAAAGCGTTTTGTGGTTTAGGGCGACGTGAACGGCCATGGGGTAATCAGGAGCCCGCGAGAATTTGCGAGCCGGTGCCGATCTCATCCGGCGTCACTTCATCGGTCACAACCGTAAAAGTTTTCAACCAGGCGGTTCCGAACGACGTGGTTATCGCCACGTCGGCGGCATCGCGCCCGGTGGCCATCAGCACTCGTCCAATTCGCGGAACGTTGTTACGAGCATCGAATGTCCACCAGTGATCCTCCAGGTAGGCCTCAAACCAGGCGCTGAAGTCCATCGGTGGTGTTAAGGGGACACCGATATCGCCCAGGTAACCCGTTGCGTACCGCGCCGGGATGTTCATCGCACGGCAAAACGTAATCGCGAGATGCTGGAAGTCGCGGCAGACGCCGCGGCGGTCCCGAAATACATCCTGAGCGGTCATGGTCGGACTGGCGAAGTTGTATCCAAATGTGATATTCGACTGTACCCAGTCACAAATGGCTTGTACGCGGGACCATCCCGGGATGGTTCCGCCGAATAGAGTTCCCGCAGTGTTCACCATTTTGTCAACTTCGCAATAACGTGAGGCCAGGAGGAATTGGAGAACTTCCGACGGGAGGTCTTCGACCGGCGCCTGGCGCGCTCCAGGATTTACCCGGTCAGGCACGCCGGAGTCTTCAATCAAAGTCGAGTTGTAGAGCCGAAGTTGCCCGGCTGGTGCCACGAAGCGCGAACAGATGTTTCCAAACGAGTCGTGATACAGGTCAACCGGCGCCGCCGGGGTGATCTGAAGTTCATCGGGCGCCCGCAGGTCCGCGATTCTCGACGGGTGCACATGCAACATTGCGACCATCGGAGCAGGCTCAGGAATGTCGAATTGAATGTCGTAGCCTAATCGGATCAGCATGAACTCCCCGCCAATGTAGACGATCGATGGTGCCTTGCCGGCTAGGCAATGAGCTACGGAGATCCTTTAGACCCCACCAACAATCATCTTAACCGAAAGCAAGGAGAACTGACCCAATAAGCGCTCGGGCTGGCGAAAAATGCGACAATGACGCTTACGCCTCGCTCGAACGTGCGACAGGCTCAAGTTGTGAACAAACGCGTGCTCGTAATATACAGGGAGGCTGACAGAGTACCGCCGTATCGCGATGCGCTGCTCGCGGCCGGACTCAATCCTGTGCTGTGTGAGGCGAACCGCCCGCTCTCCCTCGGCGATTCCGGGGGATTGGTCCTCACTGGCGGATCAGATGTCGATCCCGCCCTCTACCGTGAAATAAGGCAGGCTGAAACGGAACCGCCGGACACGGAGCGTGATGCCCTGGAAGCGATGCTCGTGGAAGAGGCGCTCGCGCAAGATCTCCCGATACTCGCAATCTGCCGTGGACTTCAGATTCTCAATGTGAGTCAGGGTGGAACCCTGATCCAGCATTTGGACCCGCCGCACCGTCATGAACGGTCAGACGTCAGCCACGAGCTACCCGTTCATCCGGTGACCGTCCAGCCGGATACACTGCTTTCCAGCATCGCCCGGGCCAACACCTGGCAAGTAAACTCGCGGCACCATCAGGCGGTACGAACGGTCGCGAGTAATCTGCGAGTATCCGCTTTCGATCCCGAAGACCGGACAATAGAGGCGCTGGAGCATCCCGACCGGCGATTCGTGCTCGCGGTGCAGTGGCATCCGGAGGACCAGGCGCGCGTTGATCCAGGCCAATTGAACATCTTCCGCAGCTTTGGCGCCGCGGTAGGCTGAGAAATCCAAGGAAATCAAATGACATTTTGTCTCGGAGTTACTGTTGAAGAGGGTCTGGTCGGCATTGCCGATACTCGCGTGGTGTCGGGTTCGGAATCGCTGACAGCCCGGAAGGTAGCCACATACCAGGGTCCAGGCTATTCCTTCTTCATAATGAACTCGGGCCTGCGTTCTCTGCGAGACAAAGTGCTGCTTTGTTTCGAAGAGGCATTCAGCCGGCAGACTTCCGCCAGGGAACGTCTGTTCAAACTAGTGAACCTTTATGCAGCACAGGTGCGCCGGATCGCAGACGAAGACGCGAAGTCTTTAGAGGAGAACGATTTTCATTTCAACATTTATTCTCTGATCGGTGGCCAGATGACGGGTGATAGTGCACACCGTTTGTTTCTGGTCTACCCGGAGGGGAATTGGGTCGAGGTCGGCCCCGACACGCCCTACCAGATTATCGGCAACTCGGGCTTCGGGAAGCCGATTCTGGAACGCTCGTTAACACACAGCGATCCGATTCTCTATGCATTCAAGCTGGGCGTCCTGGCGTTCGATGCCACGCGGTTGTGCGCTTCCAATGTCGATTTTCCCATCGATCTCGTACTCTACCGGCGCGGAAGTTATGAGCTTGTGGAACACCGCTATGAGCGCGAGGATCTGAATCAGATTTCCAGTTGGTGGCAGGACCGCATGCGCTGCGCCGTAGATGAACTGCCGTCCAAGTGGGTGGAGGCCGCATTCTCAAAGCTGGGCGAATCAAGAGAGCCGCCAGGAACATCGTGAGCCTGATGCACGCTCACGGCCGCGGTGCGCAGTGCAGTCCCGACGAAGCCGAACCTGCGGCGAAGCGCCGTAGTAACCCCATGGTGCGGAGTGCGGCCGGAGGCATACGTACATACTTAGCTAGGTCTGTGACCCGCTGGTTTCATTCCAAAAACGGGGCCGTCCCCTTGCTTACGCGCGGGGCTACCACGAGCCGGGTTGTAGCCCCACGCGTGAGCAAGGTGAACAAATCAAGCGGCCAGAGACCTAGTAGCCGTCAGTCGCAGGTGCCGCCGCCGGTGAGTCTCCCAGGTTTAAATCAGGTTTAAATAAGGAGACTTTAATGAGCTTTTTGCGCGACTTCGGCGCACAACTTGCGTTTGCAGGTTAAGATGACGTATCTAACTACAGGAGACCGGCTGTCGGAGGCCGACCTTTCAGCCAGGACGAATCAATGAAACGATCAACAATTGGATTTCGAGCGCTTGCTGTTACATTTCTGGTGACGGCTCCCGCCGCTTTCGGCGACACGCCGGGACGGCATCCCGCCTACCTGCACGCCCGCGCCGATTTGCGGCGCGCCGAACGCTTGATGGACTGGCCCGAGTTCCGCAACGTAAGGCATGATCTCGACGGGTCAGCCCGTCACATCCGCGAGGCGATCCACGAAATCGACGCGGCAGCCGCCTGGGACCATAAGGATCTCGAAGACCACCCGTCAGTAGACACCTACCCGGATCGGGCCGGCCGCTTCCACGCGATCGCGCGATTTCTCTGCAGCGCCAAACGCGACATCGAGCGCGAGGAAGACAATCCCGCCGCCAGAGGATGGCGCGACCGCGCGATTCATCACATTGACGAAGCGATTGGCGCCGTGCGTCACGCTGCCCGCGATGAGTGGCGCGACGAGTGGCTCCGCTAGATTAACTGTTCATCTGCCGACCATTCGAGATCCGAGGTGGTGTCTCGCGGGTTCCGCGGCGGCCCGATCAAGTAGCTGCGACCTTCGCGGCTCGATCAGCGGCGCACGTCCGATCGAAGGGTTTTGGTGTGCATGGACGCGGCTGGTTCAAGAATTGCCCGCAATCGCGGTTACCGGAAAAAGCAGAAGCAGGAGCGGAAGCAATCGAAGCCCGGACGCACGCAGCCAGGCGCGGCCGTCGTCCTTAGCGGCTTCCATTCCGGACGTGACTGGTTGGCCGGTAATCGAGCCGATCAGTTGATTCCCGAGAGGCGACTTGGCCACAAACTGGGCGCCGTCTTCGTGCCACCTGCGCAGAAGAGCACGCCCTGCCGCATCCATATTGGCCACATTGCCAAGCACAATCACCAGCGCGCGATTGCCGATCACCGAGGAAGCAGTAAGCCAGGATTGCTCCACTTGCGTAACGCCCTTTCCGGAGAAACTGCCCTCTATTTCGATCCGGAAGGATGCCGCCAGGTCGTGAATATAAAAGTTCAAGACGCCGTTCCCGGCCTCACGTGCGTAGGTGGCGGTTCGGTTCATGCGATCAGTTTGGCTTCCAGCGGATCGACACTGGTCTTGTCAGCGGCGCCTAAACACTGTAGCGCGGCACAGGTAAATTGGTCCACTCGTCGAGGGCTCAAGCGGAGCAATCGGGCGCAAACTTCGGCAGGTAACCCCACCAGGATGCGCAGCACAAAACAACGTCGAAGCTGCGGCGCTAGTTGTAGCACCGCTAGCAGCTCATCCGGCAGGTACTCTCTGGCTGGATCCGGCCTATTCGAGTCTTGTTTTGAAGCCGCGTTATCAAATACGTGTTGGAACAGCATCTCTTCGGGCTCCTCATCGGGATTCCACGAGTCCAGCGCCGCTAGCGTCACGCTTTCGGCTTGTTTGGTACTGGCGGTCAGCAGATGAGCCACAAGAAATGCTCGACCCATCACCCGTTCGCACATCGATGTCGCCGTGTCCGCCGCATGATACTGCATATGTTCTCCTCTCGATCGCTGATCGCCTATAGCCCAGCCGCGGTTTGAGCGGAATGCGTGAAGGGCCGTTCAGACTTCTGTGACTATCTCGCTCAGAAACCAAGTGCGGCGTTCGGTTTGATCGATCCAGACCTCGATCAAACTTGTAGTTGCGACATCGTTAAACCCGCCGCAGAGTTCATGCGCAGTGCGCAGGAAGCCCGTCAATTGCCGATTGTCGTCGCGAAGTTCCGACAACATCTTCAAGGGAGCTACGTTCTCGCTGTCGTTGTCCTTAAGGCGCTGGTGCCGGGCGATATCGCCGATAGACCGCAGCG
>Ga0116125_1001373_pt1 | contig 10580 bp, 8 predicted proteins | sample June2015DPH_16_1_2_FD_89729 | JGI IMG/M metagenome (GOLD analysis project Ga0116125, IMG submission 89729) | Peatland microbial communities from SPRUCE experiment site at the Marcell Experimental Forest, Minnesota, USA - June2015DPH_16_10 | ecosystem: Environmental > Terrestrial > Soil > Wetlands...
CCGATGGCCTTGGCGGCAACTTCGAAGTGTGGATTGAAGCCGAGTTGTCCGCTGGCGCCGAGCAAGGCCCCTTCGATGGCGCGGATGATCGCAATGAATCCGAGAAAGATGTTGCCGGCGGTGAAGAGAGTGGGGAGAGCGTATGCGGCACGGCGCGGACGGCGCGATGGCGAGCGAGGATCGATGAATCGCTGCTTGAAGGAGAGGCGCGCCATCAGGCTGATCTCCTGCGTGCCAGGATGCTGGATCCGCCTGCGACGTGTTGGCCGGGCTTCACGGTGATTTCCCACTCGGGTCCGAGAAAGACATCCACGCGCGATCCGAACTTGATCAAGCCGACGCGTTCACCCTTGGAAACCTGGTCGCCTGGCTTTTTGTAGCAGACGATGCGGCGAGCGATCAAGCCGGCGATTTGAGAGAAGGCAACGCGGGAGCCCTGTCCTTCAATGGTCATGGTATTGCGCTCATTTTGGGAACTGGCCACTTCGCGGCTGGCCACCAGGAACTGGCCCTTGGTGTACTCGATCTTGGTCATGGCACCGGCGATGGGGGCGCGGTTGACATGCACGTCGAAGATGTTCAAGAAAATGCTGATGCGGGCGGAGGAGGGATCGTCAGTGCGGATGGCGACGATTTTTCCGTCGGCGGGAGAAACGGCCACGGCTCCATCGGGGATGGTGCGTTCAGGATCGCGAAAAAAATAGAGGCAGAAGGCGGCCAGAAGAAACAGAGGCACGCCGAACGCGGGCCGGCTCAAGTACCAAACTGCGGCGCCGCCAGCGCTAAGCGCGAGGGCATAGTAGATCCCGTCGATCACCATGGTCACTACTATTGTACTGGTGGCGCAAGCCGGAGGCTTACGCCACGAATGCGAGCAAGCCGGAAGGGGCTGCTGCGAATCCCCGAAGTCGAGGAAGGAGCGTAGAGGCAGTCTTGACGCATCCTGTGATTCTTGTGTTTCGAGGAGCGTTCTTTGTAAACGATTGGTCCGGAAGATGTTCGGGCGGGGTGGGGAACGATTTGACGCATGATTTTTCACGATGCGTCACGTTTGTGGAGGGGGCCGATGTTCTGGGATGCAGTGAGGGCGTGGGCGCGGTGAGTGAGTAAGTGCTCATTCCGGCTTCAGATTAGCAGAGGACTTTCAGCGTTGGTGAGGCGGACGTTCGGAAGCTGTTGGTTGACTGGGAGAAATAGGGTGGAGTGTCTTGTGATGGCTCGGTGCTGTTGCCGGAATCTGTAGCGCCAGAGTACGGTCGCGATTGTTGGGAGGATCTTGCCATGCACTGATCGAAGTTATTCAGAATCTTGGGTGGTATAGCTCTACCCAGGCGCGCGGTGACGGTGATCCGAACCGCGTGGGGCGAAGTTGCTTGAGGGAATGACACGGATTCGATGGCGCCGCTTTGTACTATGCCGTCTGGAAGTTGTTTGCAGCCTCCGACCGAGTCGTCCAAGATATCGAGAGTGCGGTCCTCGCGCTTGGTTGGATCCTGCCCGGCATCCAGCAGGTAGAGGAACGAATCCGCTACGCCAAAGTGTTGGTCCCGATCCTCGCAGACCAGAAGATCGCGGCCGTCGGAGGCAGGAAGCTCTTTGCAGTCGTCCGCGTTCTGGCCGGCGGCGTACCAGACTTTTCGCCACGACGAGCGCTCTTTGGTGAATAGATATGATCCGCTTGTCAGATTGGCATGGCTCTCGCACCCCGTTCCGCTGACGAAGTCGTCGTCGCCGGCCTGCGTCAGGAAGTGCCCGAAAGTGAAGGTGCGGAGGGTCCAGGTTTGCGGGGATTGCGGCATTTCCGTCGGACAGGGGGTGCATCCCTCGGCTGAATTGTGGCCTGGGCAGATTTTGTCTAGGAAGCGTTGCGCCTCGGTGGGAGAGACTTTGGCGGCGTCGGAAGGGATGGAGCCGAACTGGGCGGCGTGGCAGCAGGCGGCGAGCAGCAAGATGGTTGCAGTCGCTCTGGCCACGAATCTATGGTACTGGGGCGTGCGCACTTTTCGTGCCGTGTTCGCGTCCTTCCGAACACAATTAGGATGAAGAATTATTTTCATGGCGTTCACATGAGTGTGAACGCGGCACGCAGGAGTGCGTGCGCCACGGGCTCAGTTGGTGGCGGCTAGGACTTCACGGGCGCCCATTTTTCTGAGGCATCGGTCGATCCATTGCTTGGTTAGCTTTTCCTGGACGCCGTTTTGGGATAGGCGGGTGCGGAGGCTGGCGAAATCTACGTGGTCCATTTGCTGGTCCTGGTTGAAGCAGGAGAAAACCACGGTCTCTTCGCCCGTGATAGGGTCCTTGTGCTGCTGCAGGCACTGGGCGCAGATTTCCTTCATCATGCATTGCATCGGGGAGTTGATGCTGGCGATGGCTTTGTGGCCGTGCTTGAGATAGGGCGCGAGGACGGCGTGACGCGCGCGCTGGACGGCGTGCATCATGGCGTCGGAGCCGATGACAACTAGGCGGTCCACCACGCTGAATGGAATTTCGGGTTCATCCAAATCGCCGCGGGCGTAGGCGGCCATGGCTTCCACAATATTGCCGACGAAGGCTTTGTCCTGGACGCGATCCGGCGTGAATCCTGGCGCTTCGTCGCAGCACCAGACGACGATATCGGCCGCTTTTTCGATTTCTTCCACCTTGTACCGGTCGATCAGCTTCTTGTACCCGGCGAAGTAGATGGTCCGCGAGCGGCTGGCACGCAGTTGTTGGCCGATGGAGAACAGCACGGCATTGCCGAGGCCGCCGCCTACTAGCAGGACTGTTTCACGCGATGGAGTTTCCGTGGGCGTACCGGTGGGACCCATCAGGATGACAGGCTCGCCCGGTTTCAAAAGAGCACACAGATCGGAAGAGCCACCGACTTCAAGCACGATGGTGGATAGCAGGCCTTCTTTGCGATCCACCGACGCGCCGGTCAGGGCCAGGCCTTCCATCGCCAGCGTTGTTCCATTCACGCGAGCTGCGAGGGTTTCGTAATTCTGCAGCCGGTAGAATTCGCCGGGTTGGAATGCGCGGGCGGCCATGGGAGCGCGTACCACTACTTCGACGATGTTGGGCGTCAGGCGGATGACGTCTTTCACTACGGCGCGTAGCTCGTCGTTCAAGCGCGCGGTTAGTTGGAAGGGCGCGGGCGCGGCCGGCGCTCGGCGGGCTAGCAGACGGGAGACTACGGGATAGCCCTGCTTCGCGCTGGCCATGGCTTTTACTACGTTGCCGGCGAAGGAGGGATGCAGATCGCCGAAGAAGCTGATGCCGCGGCCGTCCGGACGCACGGAGGTCAGCACGCGCACGGCTTTGGGCTTTGCGATTCGCTCCGGCTGCACTGGCTGGCCGTTGTCATCCACGGCCTGGAACCAGCGGCCGTCCAACAGAACATTGTCGGGATCTTCGCGGCCGAGCACGGTGTTGGGCTGCGTTCCGGCGGCGACCAAAATGGATTTCGCCGGCAGGCGTATTTGCTCGCCGGTGTCGATCATTTTGCCGGTGACTTCATCGTAGGAGCGCCGGAATAGGTGCAACGCCGCGGCGTGCCCGTGCCGATCCACTTCCACTTCTTGAGGCGATAGGCATTCGCTGAAACGGATGCCCTCCTCAAAAGCTTTCCAGACTTCTTCGTGGTTCAGCGTGTAGCTGGGCGAGTCGATGAGCCGGCGCCGGTAGGCTACAGTGACTCCGCCCCATGAATTCAGGAGCGCGATGAGATTGGGAGTGCGGCCCTCGCGCGCGGCAGCTTCCCGCTCGGCGCAAATGGCGCCGCCATGCGCGATGAACTCGTCGGCGGTCTCGATTTCCTCCTGGCTCCAGTTGGAGCGGATCTCGGCTGCACTCTTTTCAGCCGTCAGCGTCTCATAACGCTGGAGGAATTTTTCCACCTGCACGATGTAATACGCTAGCGATTCGGTGGCCGTATCGATGGCTGTCAGGCCGCCGCCGATTACGACGATGGGCATGCGGATTTGCAGATTGGTTACGGAGTTGGCTTTGGCCGCGCCGGTTAACTGCAGGGCCATCAGAAAATCGGACGCCTGGCGCACGCCGCGCGATAAGCCGTTCTTCATGGGGATTACGGTGGGGCGGCCGGCGCCGGCGCAAAGCGCAACGTGATCGAAGCCGATTTCGAAGGCGCTATCGATGGTCATGGCGCCGCCGAAGCGCACGCCGCCGAACATGTCGAACTCGCGGCGCCGCTCAAGCAGGAGCCGGATGATCTTCAGGAAATTTTTATCCCAGCGAACTGTGATGCCGTATTCGGCTACGCCTCCGAATCCCGCCATGACGCGGTTGTCCAGCGATTCGTAGATCTCCTGGATGTCGCGAATGGGGCGGAAGGGCTTGCGCTCGCCGAATGCGTCTACGCCTGAAAGCTGTTCGGGCAGGGGTTCAATCTTCAGCCCGTCTACGCCAATCACGGCGTGGCCGTCGTTCATCAGGTAATGCGCGAGGGTGAAGCCGGCGGGGCCGAGGCCAACCACCAGGACTTTGTAACCGGTGGAAGGGAGCGGCACGGGACGCTCGAAATTCAGCGGGTTCCAACGCGTGAGAAGGCTGTAAATTTCGAAGCCCCAGGGAAGCTCCAAAACATCTTTCAGGGTGCGCGTTTCGATCTGCGGGATGTCCACCGGTTCCTGCTTCTGATAAATGCAGGCTTTCATGCAGTCGTTGCAGATGCGATGACCGGTGGCCGCGGCCATAGGGTTGTCGATGGTGACGATGGCGAGCGCGCCCACGCTCGCGCCGTTTTGCTTTACGAGGTTGAGCTCGGAGATCTTTTCGTCGAGTGGGCAGCCGGCCAAGGTGACATTGAAGGCGCTCTTTTTGAATTCGCCAGTTTTTTCTTTCAAGCCGGAGGAGCAACTGTCCTTGGATTGGTTGTGGCACTTGATGCAGTAGTGCGCCTGATCCAAGGCGCCTGTCAGGTTCATGCCCGCATCGGTGAGCTTGAATCCCTGGCGATCTCGCCAACGATCCGGGGATAGCCGGAGCGTGGGGAGGCCGTTTAACTGTATCGATTCCACCGGGATCAAATGCTGCTGATCGAGTTTGTGCGCCACCTTGAAGAGAACGTCGGAATGGTGTTTTCGAATTCCGGCGGGTGATAGCGCGGCCCAGGCGGCATAGCGCGCAGCGGTCTGGATGAGCGGCGCGTGTTCGGATTCGTCTTCGATCCAGCGAGAGACGTGCTGGAAGAAAGATTGCTGCGTCAGGGGTTCGCCGAACAGAGATTCCAATTCCGCGGCCAAGGCCGGGCCGTCGATGGAGGCGGCTTGTTCCTTGGTGACGCCGGAGATGGCTCGCTTCTGGATGAATTTGCGTTTGTAGGCGAATAGAGGGGCTAGCGCGTTGTGGCGGGCGCCGAGCGCTTGCATTTCGCCGCTGATATTGAAAAGCTCACCGAGGAAATCTTCGACGTGAGGCGCTAGCTCGATAATCAGTTCGGATCGCTGGTTGCCGGCGATGGCCTCCGGGTTGGCGCGGGCGTTGGCCAGGCGCGCGTTGAGGCTGGGGTCAACGCCTGTCAAATGATGTAGAAAAATGCCGTCGAGACGGACCAATCCTTCGCGGTTGTAGAGATCGTCAAATAGGACGCCAAAGCCTAGGTCGATTTCGTTGGAGGAAACTGACATTCTGTGCTTATGAAATTCCAAAGGATGACGGCATCCGGCTTCGGACAACGGTGTGCCCGGCGGACAGATGTTATGTTTCTATTCTAGCAGCCTGGGTGTGATTTACTGGTCGTGGTGTCGCTCCGTTGAAGACGCCAGGTGGCGCACGCACTCTTGCGTGCTGCATCGACACGTGTCGATGTCCGCCAAACGCCGAGATGAGTCTCGGCGCTGCACGCAAGAGTGCGTGCGCCACGTTGTCTTCATGGACTTTGGTGGGCCGCAGGGCCCATGGAGGCTTCCTGCCGGTCGCGGTTCGGTAACTCTCGCTAACCTAAATGCCGGTGAATGCTGTCACCGCGGTTCAGTCGCCGTGGGGTGTGGTTTCAACGCGAATGTCTTCGAAGCGTTCCATGCTCCACAACTTGTGGACATCCTCGGAGATGATGCGGGCGTTGTATGGCTGGCCCACCTGTGTCGCCAGGGTGACTGGACGCCGGGTCCCGAGTATCGCGACCGATCGGATTACTGGCGCCGTCGAAATAGGCGGATTGAAAGGCTCTTCCGCGTAAGCGGCGGCCGCGAAAATGAAAGCAAGAGCAACTGCAGGGCGCATGTTCAGTTAGGCCAATGCAGTTGTTGTTCCACTGGTGCCGCCGGAAGTTGGTGGATGGCGATTGCTTCGTGTAAACTAGGTCTCTCCGGCCATGCCTCACGCCAAGTACTCGCGCGCAAAGGTGTTTATTCTTACTCTTATTGCGATAGCGTTCCCGTTTTTGGTGAGCGAATTCTGGGGCGAAGCCAAATTTCTCGACTCGCGCTACTTAAGCTGGCTGACCCCCAGCTTCTGGTACCGGCATTTCGGTCCGGAAGGTCCGCGCCAAACTCGTATCGATGAGTTCAAGATTGTGATCATCGACCGCAATGTGGAACCTGGAAGCACGTTGGGCGAGTTCCGTTGTACCCACCGGGCTTTTATGGCGAAGTTGCTCGCCAAGATCGCCGCACAAGATCCGCGCTTGATCGTAGTCGACAAATGGTACGGCAAGGTTCCTCCCAACGTGTGCCCAGTGGGGAAAGACGGGAAGGATGGGACAGCGGAGCTGAAAAACACGATCCGAGACATTTCCGCCAAGGTACCCGTGGTCCTTGCCGTGGAAGCATTCCACGGTGCGATCATCCAGCAGAGATGTTCTGGTTTGCATTCCGAGGACTTGCAATCCGACGAGGTTGTCCTCGGCAATTACGCGCCTCTTAGCCGGGACATTCCGGCCGATCGCGTGAGGCTGGGTTTGGCATCGATATCCAAAGATCAACGAAAAATCCCGCTGAGCTGGAGGGCTTTTGGGGATTGCGCCGAAGTTGGACACAAGTCTCCCGACGTCTGGCCGACCCTGGCGGCCGCCGCGGCCGAATTGCTGGATCCCAACATCATGAAGGACAACAAACTTCAGAACCTGCAGCGCTCGGTCACTTATCCTTACACCAAACTGCTTCCCGAAGGCACGTTTGCATCAGTTTCCGCTCTCAGCCTGGTCTGCAATCAAAAAGGCGTGGACGTGGAATGGCAAAATTGCGGCGACCAGGAGGGTGACAGCAAGGCCTTGGATTCACTTCGTCACAAAGTGGTGATCATCGGAGAGAAGTGGGTGGATTTACACGAAACGGATGCCGGCGTTCTCACCGGCCCGCACCTGCAGGCAAATTACATCGCCGCCCTGCTGGACGAAAGCTTGCTGTTCCCCGTTCCCCAATTTGTGAACTACACGGTGAGCGCCGTCTGGTTCATTTTGATATTTCTTTTGTTCAATTGGTGGAAACCGGCTTGGCCGGAATTGTCGCTGGTTGCGAGCCTGCTTGCGACATTCTGTATGGGCTGGTTCGTCAATTCCGTGATCACGCGGCAGTTTGGAGTGTTTGCGAACGTGATCGCCCCAACCCTTCTTGAGATAATAGGGCTATACTTGGCTCGAAGGATCGAGATGCTCCTGGAACACCAGAAGCATCCCGGCGGGAGCGGAAGGAAGATGAGCGTATGATCGTTGCGCGTGTAATCCGAACCGGAGCGCTATGCGTTTCTGTTTTCCTGGCAAGCGGCCAGCTTGTGTGGGGCGGTCAGAGCAGTCCGCCCGAAAAGGACAAGGAACAGGCCGGCTCGCAGGCTGGGAGCTCCGGCAAAACCGGGCCAGAGCCGATGGGAGCCCAGGGAAGCACAGAATCGCCTCTTCGCAAATGCGATTCCGATCCCGCCCCCAAGGATAAAACCACCAAGAAGAAAAAGAGCAAGAAGCCGGCGCCCACTAAGTCCAGCTAGGTGCCGCTCGCAAAGCGCCGGAAGAAACTGTCGGGCTTCCACTGCGGCCGCTCGGACGCATTCGCCACGCGCTCAGCCAGTTTCAATAGGATCTCGTTGAACTCGGCAGCCGCTGTCTTATCCACTGGCTGATTCAAGTCGTCGGAAGGCGCATGGTAGCGGTTCTTCAGCCATTCCTTATGCAGCGTTTCCTCGGGCGAGCCGGGCAGATATCCAAACTTGAACGCCAGCGCCGGGACGCCTTTCTTGATGAAGCTGTACTGATCGCTGCGGATGAAAAGATTGCGCTGCGGCTCCTTATCTGCTTGGATCTCCACGCCAGATTCCTGGGCAACCGCGCGAATGTCGTCGCCGAGTGTCGATTCGGCTAGCCCCTGCACCTCGATATAGTGCAGCGCATGCAGCGGCAGGAACATATCCAGGTTGATGTCGGCCACGATGTTTTTTTCGTTCACGGTTGGATGCCCCGCGAAGTAGCGCGATCCTTGCAATCCCTTCTCTTCGCCGGTAACCGCGAGAAACACGAGCGAACGGCTGAGTTTGGCATGCGATTCATGGATCAATCGCGCGATCTCCAAGATAGACGCGATGCCGGAAGCATCGTCCATGGCGCCGTTGTAGATGCTGTCTCCGTTGATGGCGGGGCCCACGCCGACGTGATCGAGATGCGCGGTTAGGAATACATACTCGTTTTTCAACTTCGGATCGGAGCCGGGCAACAGGCCGGCCACGTTTTGCGATTCCACTTGCGATTTCTTCAAATGCACGCGCGCGCGGATCCTCGCCGCTAGCGGAAATTTAGGCAACGCTTCATCGTTATCCGCCGCGCGCAGAATCTCAGCGATGGTGTGGCCGGTGCCTTCGAAGAACTTGTCAGCGTTCTCCGGATTTATGTTAATGGCCAGACGCAGCCCCGCAGTCTCCTGCATCGAAGGATCCGCCAGGCTCATGGATGGCATCAACCGCGCCAGCTTTGCGCGCGACCAGGGAATGTCCATCGATTTTGGATTCGGGATGGTCGCGATGCCGATGGCGCCCGCGGCCTGCAGATATTTCCACCGCTCGGCGCCGGATTGGTAGTGCGATTTCAAAGGGCCGGGGATGGATTTTGGGCCGCCCGCCAGGTAGACGACAATTTTGCCTTTGACATCCACGCCGGCCAGTTCGTCGTAATTCTTCTCGGGAACTCCGAAGCCGTAGCCTACGAACACCGCCGCAGCTTCGGTGGATTCCTGTATATCCCCGCGCAGTCCTAATGTTGCGTCCTCGCCCAACACCAACGGCTCCGTCTTGCCATTCCGCACCAGCGCCAGGCTGGATTGATCCTCCACGATCTGCTTGACGTCGAACTTCACCGGCTGAAAATAACCGGAGGTCCCCGCGGGCTTCAAACCGGAGCGCTCGAATTCCCCAGCCACGTAACGCGCCGCCTTGAGATGGCCTTCGCTGCCGGTATCGCGACCTTTGAGATCGTCGCTCGCCAGATATTCGATGTGCGCCCACCAGCGTTTGCCCTCGGCGGTGAAATCTGTTGCGGACGCCGCGAGCAGAAGGCAGGCGGCAGGAGGCAGGCAGAGGAATAGTTTCTTCATTTGTTGAGAGCCTTTTGTGCTTTGAATTCCGCGCGGCGGGCGCGCAGTTGCGCCGCGTGATTCTCGGCGTGTTCGGCGATCAGCTGCACCAGGAATTTCAGAGATATGGGGCCGCGTTCGCTGTGCAGCCCCTCGCGCTCGAAGACCGCCGGCGCGAGCTCCTTGAGCAACTCGTAATTCTCGGCACGGATGCGCCGGAATGTTTCAAGCGCCTGCGACGTCTTGCGCCGCCCGTAGTCCAGATTCGTGGCCCAGGCATTTTGATCGAAGGCTTCGATGCGGGGATTATCTTCCGCGATGATTCCGCGCAATCTCGTTCCGGCCACCATCTCGGCGTCGGCCAGATGCGCGACAATCTGACGGATGCTCCATTTGCCGGGCTCGGGCGCGAAATCCAGCTCCGAGCCCGCGGCTCCCGTGATGGAGACCGCGACTAATTCCGCGCCGCGGCGGAGACGCTCCAGTAGATCCGGTACTTCACTCATAATGTTCCAGTCGAGTTAACATTATAGTCTTTGGAGCCGCCCCGCATGCCCGAACAAACGAAACCCCAGCAGTTCCGATGTCCCGGTTGTGCGGCGGACATGGAGTTCGATCCCGAGAGCGGCCGCATGAAGTGCCGGTTCTGCGGTCAAACAGCCGCGGTGCCAGCCGCGCCAACCGGTGTTGCGCCGCCGCATTCGCTCGATGAATTTCTAGCCAAGACGGATGACTCGCATCTGCGCCCGCTCTCCGTCGAAGCGCTCGAAGTAAGCTGCGAAGGCTGCGGCAGCCGGATCGCTTTTGAGCCTCCGGAAGTTGCCGGAACCTGTCCGTTCTGCGGAGCAGACATCGTAGCGCAGCCCAAGGCCGCCGACCCTATGCTCGCGCCCGATGGCCTGCTACCCGCCAAAGTTCCAAAGAACAATGCCCAGACGCAAGTCCGCGAATGGCTGCAGACGCGCTGGTTCGCTCCCAACGCCCTGAAGCGGATGGCGCGCCAGGAAGCGATTTCGGGCGTCTATCTTCCTTTTTGGGATTACGCCGCCGATACCAGCAGTCAATATCGCGGCGAGCGCGGCGATC
>Ga0116125_1001374_pt1 | contig 10577 bp, 10 predicted proteins | sample June2015DPH_16_1_2_FD_89729 | JGI IMG/M metagenome (GOLD analysis project Ga0116125, IMG submission 89729) | Peatland microbial communities from SPRUCE experiment site at the Marcell Experimental Forest, Minnesota, USA - June2015DPH_16_10 | ecosystem: Environmental > Terrestrial > Soil >...
GTGCGGTGCCGCGTACGCGAGGGATGGCGCTTGGTGGTCGCGGCCATATCTTCGGCGCGGTCATACACGATCTTCACCGGCTTGCCCGCTTTGATGGCCAACAATGCCGCGTGGCCCGCGATGATGGAGGGATAATCTTCCTTGCCGCCAAAAGCGCCGCCGGTTTCCATTTGCACGACGCGAACTTTTTCCGCGGGCAAGTTCAAGAGCGTCATCAAGGATTTGTGCACGTAGTAAGGGCACTGCAGAGAGCCCCACGCCGTGATGCCCTGCAGCGGGTCGAAGAGGGCGATCATGCCGTTATTTTCTATGTAGAGTTGCTCTTGTGCGCCGGTCGTGTATTCGCCTTCGACGATGTAATCGGCCCTCGCCCAGACGGCATCGACCTCGCCTTTTTCGATCCGATAAGTCTTAAAGATGTTGTCGGAGCCCCAGATCGTTTCCGAGCGGCGCTCGCTTTCGTCGATCGTAAAAATCGCGGGCAGAGGATCGTATTCGATGGATACCGCGTCTACCGCTTTGCGCAGGGCGTGGCGGTTCGCATGCGCCAGCAGGAGTATCGGCTCTTCCGAATGGTTTACGAATTCGGTCGCGAGGCAGGGCTGATCGTCGCCGATGAGCGCGATGCAGTTCTTGCCGGAAATATCTTTCGCAGACACGATCACGAACTCATTCCACTGGATCGCGGGATCGAACGTAATCTTTTTTATCTTGCCGCGCGGAATTTGACTGCGAACGGTCGCACCGTACAGCATTCCGGGCAAAGTCATGTCGTCGATGTATGTGGCTTTGCCGGTGACCTTGTCGCGGCCCTCCTTGCGGGGGACTGCCGTGCCTACGATGCAGTCTGGGCTCATGATTGAATTTTGATTCTTTTGCGATAATCCCCTGAACGGACATTCCCCGCTCGTCGGATGGGACAGTTTAGCCGACAATCCGCCGCCGTTGTCAGGAATCAACAAGCCAAAGCCATCGGAAAAACAAATCCCGGCGACTCCGCCCCCCGATCACGGCGCCCCTTGCGGCTGCAGTTGATACTCGCGGCCCGCCGGCTCGCCCGGGAATGCGCCGTCGACAAACACGGGCACGCCGCGCACCCAGGTCGCCTTCACCACGCCGCGAAGTTTTTCGCCTACGTAAGGGGAAAGCGGATGGCGAAAGTGCAAATGCTTTTCCGCGGCCACAAATTCTTCTTCGGGATTGAATATGACAAAGTCGGCGTCGAAGCCAGGGGCGATTTTGCCTTTGTGCATCGGGCAGCCCGCCAGTCGCGCCGGGCCTTCCGCCATCCAGCGCGCCATATCGGCCAATGTGAATCCACGTTGGCCGCACTCGGTCCACATTACCGGCAGAGTGAGCGAAAGGCTGGCGATGCCGCCCCACGCGGTTCTGAAGCTGCCTTCCTCAAGCCGCTTCATGGCCGGCGGGCAGGGCGAATGATCCGAGACCACCATGTCGATAATGCCCTCGCGCAGCCCCTGCCACAGCCGCTCACAATTTTCGCGGCTGCGAAGGGGGGGTGCGCATTTGTAGAGAGTGGCTCCGTTTTGGATCGCTTCGGCGGTCAAGTGCAAATAGTGCGGACACGTTTCCACGGTAACTGGAAGTCCTTGCGAGCGCGCGATGCGCAACTCCGGCAGCGCTGAACTGGCCGAGAGATGGACGATGTGCAGGCGGAAGTTGAAATGGCGGCACAGTGATAAGAGCATTCGGATCGCCGCCAGCTCCGACTCTTCCGGGCGGGATTTCAGATACGTCGAATAACGAGTCCAGTCGGCGTTGCTTAGAGCTTCGGTGGCGTGCTCGATCGGGCCCGGAAGCTCGGCATGAACCAGCAACGGCAGACCGGACTTCGCGACTGCCGGCAGCGCCGCTCGCAACTGCTGATCGGAAACCATCGTGAAGCCGTCGATGCCAGGGTGAATCAGAAAGCATTTGAAACCCATCACACCGGCGGCCCCGAGCGCTTCGATATCACCGAGGTTGTCGGCAACGACTCCCCCCCAGGCGGCCCAGTCAACGCGGCAGCGGCCCCGAGCAGCTTCGCGCTTGGCTTCGAGAGCGGCGACGGTGGCGGTGGCCGGCAGGCAATTCAAAGGCATGTCGACGAGAAAGGTGTAGCCTCCGGCGGCGGCGGCGCGGGTCGCGGTGTCGAAGCCCTCCCATTCCGCACGGCCGGGATCGTTGATGTGTACGTGGGAATCGACGAGGCCGGGGAGAATCGCCGCGTTTCCGAAATCAAATTGTTTGGCGTGCGCGGGCGCCTGCTCCGGAGAAACGACCGACGCGATCTTCCCATCCTCGGCGAGAATGGCCGCGGGACAAATTCCTCCGGGCGTCACGACTCGACGCGAAATAAAAGCTTGCAGTTCCAAACCTTCACTCCAGTTTCCCGCGCGGCGAAATCGCGAACGGTTGAATTCAAAAGAACATTTTACGAACTCCCGATTTCCAGCTTATACTCCCTTCTCAAGCGAAGCGGCTGCGAAAGTCCATGTCGACCGATGCCCTCGCAGGTTCGCGGATTGCAAGCCTGCCGAAGTATACGACTGCGTAGCGGCAGAGCCACCTCATGGATAGTCCTTTCATGGCGCGCGCCATTCAACTGGCGATTGAAAACGTGGGATCCGGCCGCGGTGGGCCCTTCGGCGCGGTGATCGTGCGAGACGGCAAGAGGATCGCCGAAGGCGCGAATCAAGTTACTTCCAGCAACGATCCTACCGCGCACGCAGAAGTGCTGGCCATCCGCGCCGCCTGCGCGAAGCTTGGAATTTTCGAACTGCACGACTGCGACATCTACACTTCCTGCGAGCCTTGCCCCATGTGCCTGGGAGCCATTTACTGGGCTCGGCTCGCGCGCATCTATTTTGCCTGTGGCGCTGCCGACGCCTCGCGCGTGGGCTTCGACGATTCCCTGATCTATCGCGAGATCGCGACACCGCACGCCCGCCGCGCCATCCCCATGATTCAGATGATGCGCGACGAGTCCCTGGCCGCGTTTCGCGCCTGGGAAGAAAAGCCCAACAAAATCGCCTACTAAGGAAACGGTTTGATCGATCGCTACTTCAAGCTCTCGGAGAATCATACTTCCGTTAAACAGGAGATGCTGGGCGGCCTGACCACGTTCGTGACGATGGCTTACATCATCGTGGTGAACCCGCAGATCCTGGCGCAGGCAGGAATGCCGGCCGAGGGCGTGGTCTTCGCGACTTGTTTTTCGGCGGCCGTGGGCACGCTGGTGATGGGACTTTATGCTAACTATCCCATCGCGCTGGCACCGGGCATGTCGCTGAATGCGTATTTCACCTACTACGTTTGCATGTCGATGCACGTACCGTGGCGAACGGCGCTGGCGGTGGTTTTCTGCTCCGGCATGCTTTTTCTGATTCTCACGGTGACCCGCGTGCGGGAACAGATCGTGAACGGCATGCCCGACTGCCTGAAGCACTCCACCGCTGCGGGAATCGGGATGTTCATCGCGTTCGTGGGCTTGCGGAATGCCAAGCTGGTTGTGGCCAATCCCGCGACATTCGTCGGCCTGGGCAGCTTCTCCGATAAAGAAGTGCAGACCGCCTGCTTCGGGGTTGGCCTCACTTTGATTTTGATGGCGCGAAAACTCCACGGTGCCATTCTGCTGGGAATTCTGGGCACGGCCTTGTTGGGGATTGTGCGGGGCATCACGCTTTGGCCGACCTCGATGTTTTCCATCCCGCATCCTTCCTCCACTTTTTTGCAACTGGACTTTCACGGGCTGCGCCATCTGGGCCTGCTCGAAATTGCCTTCGCTTTTTTGTTTGTGGATCTGTTCGATAACGTGGGCACGCTGGTCGGGGTGTGCGAGCAGGGCGGCTTTATGCGGGACGGAAGGATTCCTCGCGTGGGCCGGGTTCTGATGGCCGATGCCGTGGGCACGGTGTTTGGGGCTTTGACCGGGACTTCGACGGTTACCAGCTACATCGAGAGCGCGGCCGGAGTGGCCGCCGGGGCGCGCACGGGGCTGAGTAATGTGGCGGTCGCCGTTTTATTCTTGCTGGCAATGTTGTGCTCGCCGCTGGCGGCGGCAATTCCGGGCTACGCTACTGCGCCTGCGCTCATTTTGGTCGGGGTATTGATGTCGCAATCGATCGCGCAAATTCACTGGGGAGAGTTCGACGAAGCCGTGCCGGCTTTCATCACGATGCTGGCTACCCCTCTCACTTTCAGCATCGCGACCGGGCTTAGCCTGGGTCTGATTTCATACACCGTGGTGAAGATTGCGGCCGGGAAAATTCGCGAAATCAATACTTTGATTTGGATTCTCACCGTGCTCTTTATCTTGCGGTATGTCTATCTCGCGGTGGCTTAGAGGATTGCATCGGAGACGATACCCACGAAGAAGACTTCACAACCAACCTTGCGCACGGGTTCCACGTCTTAGAGCGGACGAGGCTAGGCATGACGATTCACAAATGGACTCGAAGCACGGCGAGTAGCTGGCTGCTCTTGCTTTGCTTGCTCTTGACCGAGTCGAGTACCGCCGAGCAAATTCGAGTGAAGTACGTCCAAGGCGTGCTGCACGGCTTTCTGGCGGTCAAGACGCAGGAGGGGACGGAGATTGGGGCCGGCGAACTCGAGCAGACGGTCAGCGGGATTCGAGTTACCGTCAAGCTTCAACTCCATTTCGATGACGGCTCCGTGTTCGAAGAGACATCGGTTTTTTCTCAGCGCGGAGTTTTTCGGCTGGTCAGCGACCACGTGCTCGAAAAAGGTCCCGCTTACAAAGAACCCATGGAAGTATGGATCAATTGCCAGACGAATCAGGTTAAGGTGCGGGAGGTGAAGGATGGGAAAGATAAGGTCACGGTGACGCGAGTGAATCTACCCACCGATCTCGCCAATGGAATGGTGCCGGTGCTATTAGAGAACATCACCGACGACGTTGAGCACACGCTCCCCATGCTGGCGGTGACGCCGAAGCCGAGAATCGTAAAGCTGATTGTCGCGCCCGAGGGTGAGGACACATTCTCGGTCGAAGGCGCCAAATATAAAGCCACAAGATATCTCGAGAGAATCGAGATCGGCGGCGTTGCGGGTGCGGTGGCGCCGCTGGTGGGGCAGAAGCCTCCGGATGGCCGCTCTTGGATTTTGACTGGTGCTGCACCCTTGCTGCTGAAGTCGGTGGGGCCATTGGCTGCTGGAACGCCGGTGTGGGAGCTGGAAATCGCTTCTCCGACTTGGCCTTAAACCGGCCAATAGCTCCGTAAACGAGATAAAACTTGTTTATGGTTCCCCCACAGTTCTGGCACGAGTACTTGCGCCTTCCGCCTCTCGCCGTCTTTTCGATGCGTTCACCGCATAGCGGGCATGTCTTTTTGGTCGTGTCTCATCGTTTTCCGGGTCAACGAGCGTAACCGCGATATTACGCCAGTAGCCCACGGCCTTCCTTTCCATCCGAAATCTAAGCGCTAAAAAACGCGATACTCCAGACCACGGCAAGCGAGCCGCCCGCCAGCCCAGCAATCACACGAGAACGCCCATTGCCTACAACCGCCGCAACAACAGAGAAGACTGACAACGGCCAACCGACATAACCCCCGCCATCGCCAGTCGGTGTTCATTCGAGTGGCCTATGTGCGCGAGCTGTATGTAAGACAGCACACCATATAGGCATAAGGCCGAAACCGAAGCGGTGGCCAAGCCGTATGCAACCGCATAGATCCGCCAGTTCCGAGGAGGCGGGACGCGCCACCAACGCACCCACCCGACCGTAAGAAGCGCGCAGGGAGAAAAAGCGAGCATGTACGCTAGCATCTTCCCTATCATCGCGGGCGCGTTTACGTGATTAGTACCGTCCACCGCGACCAATAATTTCAGAATGCACATTAAGAAGAACAACCAGTAAATCCAAGCGAGTCGCTTTTGGTTGATCGAAAAATACGGGTTGCGCCGAATCCAAAAGAAGACCCACATGATGACTGAACCCATCACCAGAGACAGCGGAATAACGACGGCGGGTGAAGTTGCCCAAATCATGACCACGTAGAGCAGTAGTCCTGCTGCCATGAAGGCACGATACTTTTGCCACTGCTCGATGGTCCGCACGCGGACCGGGCGAAGGGAGGAAACCGTCTCCAGTACTTGATCAAAGCTGTCGATACCTTCTGGTATAGCGATGACGCGACTCTTAGTCTTGCCAATCACACGCAAGTATCGTCCCTGAAAGTGCTCGACCGCTTGGACCTCATCGAATTGCAGACGGAGGTCCGGTATGTCCGCCTGTCGCCTCAGTAGGTAATCGCTTCCGATTTCCAGATCATAGGTATCCCAGCACTTCTTCAACCATCGCCTCATTCTGCGCGGATACCAAACCGTCAAGTACGCAATGTACGCGGCCATCACCAAGCCGTACCCCATCATCAACTTCGGCGTAGCCGCTTGTCGGATTCCTAGGATGACAAATACGACCGTCGAGAGCGCCACGACCAGCACGAGGGTAGGCATGTAAGACGAGCGAATACGCTCTTCCTCGCCGGGGAGCGCCGCTGCCAGCAACCGGTAGTGCAGAGCTAGGTCCGTCATGGCCGGGATTTTACACGCAGGGCCGCAATTCAGGTAGCGGAGCGGAAGAGCACAAACTGTTGTAACCAGGCGTTTCGCTCAAATTCCATTTACGTCCGAACGAGCAGGAACCGTTCTCGAATCTCGCCCTCGAAATAGGCCAACTTCCCCGGAATGCAGGAAAGCACGGTCCCTGTGCCGTAGCCCACGATTTGCTTTAGAGCAGTGAGCAATTCCATGTTTTTGCCGTCGTGCTCACCACCAATGACATGGCAGGTTTCGGGTGCGCCCATCGCTCGGAGTATGTCCGCAATATTCGGCGGGTGCTGGTGTCGCGGTTCAATCGAGCGGATGCATTCAGGAATAAAGCAGTCCCGCCCATGATGGTCAAATTTGCTGGTGAATTTGTGACGGTTCTTGGAACTGGCGAGCAGTTCCAACGCTCGTTCCCGTCGTGCTTTCGATATGAAGGACTCGGCAAAAGCCGATTCGTGCGGTTTCATGCCTGCACTTTAACACCGCAGACTTCGTACTGACGTATCTCATCGATGCACTTCTTGCAGCAGTTAAAACCCCGCTCGCACTTGGACTCATGGCAGTCTTCACAGAGTTCCCATTCTTCTGAGATGCCCGCCTCCGCTCTTTCCCGTTCGATCCTGCGTGCTTCAAGGAAAACCTCACGGCGTTCTGCCGCCGTCCATTCCCGGACGGGCTTGCCTTCACGGATTTCTCGTCGTTTACGAGCGCCGGCAGCAGGTTGCATGGAGGAGTTGTCGGATTTGTCCATTTCGTTCACCCACCCAAGTAACGAACAACAATGAAATTGAAACTTAGTGGCGAATATGGCCTTATCGAAGTCCCTACACTTCTGGTAGAACGTCTCTGTGCCAGTGCGCCGGGCAGGAAACCTGATACCAACAGGGGCGATGCGGGTGATCGAGGGAACGCCGGAAAGAGCCTGCAAGGTCGTCCCGCCCGACCCTCCGTGCGTACCCTCCACGCACGGAACCTGAATGACTGTGTACAAAAGAGGCTCGACATGGTGGACAGACTTTTCCATCGACGGCAGGCGCTTTCGCCTGTCCCTCCAAACTTCTGATCATCGTGAAGCCGCACGCAGGGAGAAGCTGCGAATCTCAGAGGCACAGAACGGCGGTCTGCTGCCACGGACGATCGCCAAGTTGAACGTCACTGAGGCGGCGGAACTTTACTTGATACGGCGGCAGTCTGAGGTGTCGGTGTCCACTATCAGGCTGGAGCGTGACGCCCTCAAGCAGGTTAAGCGTCATCTCGGCACTTCCATGATTGGGAGCCTCACGACTGAATCCATTGTGTCCTACGTCCCATGTCGCAAGGCGGAACGTATCGGAAACCGCACAGTGAACATCGAGGTCGGAGTCCTGCGCCGAATCCTGAAGCAGTTCAAACTCTGGCATTTCGTGGCTGATGGCTATAATCCGCTGCCCGAACCCAAGGACATCGGCAGGGCACTCAGCCCTGAGCAGGAATTGAAGTTCTTCGACGTTGCCAGTAGCCGAGCAGAGTGGAGCGTGGCGTTTTGGGTCTCGCTCATTGCAGCCAACACGACGACTGGCGGGTGCGAAATCAGAAACATTAGATTGCAGGATATCCAAATGGAGGCGAAGACGCTCTGCGTCAGGGTCGGCAAGAACAAGTTTCGGGTCAGGATTATTCCTCTCAACCAAACCGCATGGTGGGCGGTCGAGCAACTGCTCGACCGGGCACACAAGCTGGGAGCAACAAGTCCCGAACACTATCTAATCCCGAAGCGTCTCTCTGGGAAAAAATACGATGCGGCTCAACCGCCGAGTCGTTGGGGCTGGCGAACTGCTTGGCGCAAACTGACCAAGGAAGCTGGACTCGAAGGTCTGCGTCCGCACGATCTGCGCCATCATGCGATCACCAAGTTGGCTGAATCGTCGGAAACAAGCGAACAGACCATCATGGCAATCGCAGGGCACGTCTCCCGAGAAATGCTGGAACACTACAGCCATATCCGGCAGGAGGCGAAGCGGCGGGCAGTCGAGTCACTGGACAACGTCACAATCACGGCACAATTAGGAAAATGGGAGGCAGCAGCGATAACGAACAGAGCAGCGAAAAAACCCGAAAACAATAGAAAGAAATTGGTCGGGACGGGCAGATTTGAACTGCCGACCCCTCGCACCCCAAGCGGCTCTGAAGACTCAGGGTCGTAGTAAATAAATGTCCTTGTTGACTTCTGATTGGTCTCTTTCCCCCTGTTTTTCCGTGGTTGCGTCACAAAAATGTCACAGATTCTTTACCGCAAATTAGCGAACGGGGCTTTGCATCGCCGCTTGAGCTTCCATCGGCGTGATGGAGCCTGTGCTCAACATCGCAGTGAGAACCGCATCTCGACGGCTCTTGGCCCTATCAGGGTGAAGGTCGGGGGAGTACATCCTCGGAGCCTTGAGCAGTCCGGCAATCATTGCAGCCTGTGCAACGTCCAACTCGGAAGGGCGTTTTCCGTAGTAGTGTTTAGCCGCATTCTCAATTCCAACTCCACCATCGCCGAAATAGGCTTTATTGAGATACATGGTGATCAGTTCCTCCGAAGAGAATCTGCGGCGCACCTGAACGAACGCTTTGTATTCCAAAAGGTGTCGCTTCAGCATCCTGCCTTGGTGATTGCAAAACATGCTACGAGCGATCTGGAGAGCAAAGTTTCGTTCATCACCTTCTGCCGCCCGTGTTGCCTTGAGGACGTTCTGACCAATGAGGCTATTGGGAAGAACATTGGCCGAACCTTCGGGACAATCGATCACTTCGGTCGCCGGAACGTTTGGTGCGAATCCGGCAAGCGTATCGAAGTTCGGAATGTCCATCGAGTAGAAGAAGAACCAGCCAATCCCAATAACTACAACGGTGAGCAAAACCAGTGCTGCGCCGAGCAAGACTCGCAAAAGGGTTCTCATACGTCCGTTGAGTGTATTTCACCCCAGAAGTCGGCGGATGTCCACAGGATTTCTGGCGTAGTCAATTTCCCAAAAACTAACGGAGGAACACATGCGAGTCGGACTCTATGCCCGAGTGAGCACGTTGAACGGCCAGCACCCTGAAATGCAGCCATCCGAACTTCGGGAATACGCTGACCGTCGTGGTTGGGAGATTGTGGGCGAGTACGTTGATGAGGGGGTGTCTGGCTCCAAGGAATCCCGCCCCGAGCTTAATCGCCTTATGGTCGATGTTCACCGCCGCAAGTTTGAAGTTGTGCTCGTCTGGAAAATCGACCGCTTCGGAAGGTCGTTGAAGCACTTGGTCAACGCTTTGGCCGACCTCGATGCCTATGGTGTGACGTTCGTCAGTCTGCGGGACAACCTCGACCTGAGCACACCGTCCGGTCGGCTCATGTTCCAGATTATCGGTGCGATGGCTGAGTTCGAGCGTGCACTCATTCAGGAACGGGTGAGAGCCTGAACCCGCGAAGCGCGTGAGATTCGTGGACATCCTGATCGAGGATGCCAGCGAAGCAAGCATACGGAACGCAGAGGATTTGGACAGGTTGGATGACGCTTTCCCCATGCTCCACCCGCCGAGACTGTTCCAAGCTGAATCACAAATGCGCCTCTAGCAAAGCATCTTCTGAAGATGGAAAACGCTTCCGCCCTTGCGGAGATAGTGGACTGCAAACGTGTGTCGCATCGCATGAATCGACCGAGTCGGCGGCTCGAAGCCCAGCGTCCGGCACAACTGCTTGAAATCCCGCAAGACGTTCCTGCGTCCCTGCTTTGTCCCGCCCAGCGTCGAGAAGACGAGACTGTCTTTCTTCGATTCGCTCTTACGCTGATAGAGGAATAGTCTCCTCCTCAGTTCGAGCGTCATTGGAACAAGTCGATCCTTCCTGCCTTTGCCATGCAACAGGACGAGGAGATTGTCGAAGTCGATGTCTCTCCAGTGAAGGCTCAACGCTTCGTCGATCCTGCAACCCGTGTCAGCGAGGAGAGCGACGAGTGCTGACATCCGACGCCCGGTCGCCTTCTTCGCCTTCCAATTCAGCA
>Ga0116125_1001375_pt1 | contig 10576 bp, 10 predicted proteins | sample June2015DPH_16_1_2_FD_89729 | JGI IMG/M metagenome (GOLD analysis project Ga0116125, IMG submission 89729) | Peatland microbial communities from SPRUCE experiment site at the Marcell Experimental Forest, Minnesota, USA - June2015DPH_16_10 | ecosystem: Environmental > Terrestrial > Soil >...
CCGCCGATGATGACTGTCTCCACGTCGCTAGCTTTCAGCGAATAAGCAATCTGCGCGTAAACGTCGTACATAGGGACAGCGTTCGGCGAATCGAGGCTGATGACGATCACGTCGGCCTTCTTACCTTTTTCTAGCGAGCCAATTTCTTTTTCCATGTGGAGCGCGCGGGCGCCGTCGATGGTGGCCATTTCGACAACGGCTTTGGCGTTCAGAGCGAGCGGAGTCATCCTGGTGACCTTGGCCAGTTTTGCAGCCAGGTCAATTTCTTCCATAAGGTCGAGATCGTTGTTGCTGCCTGCGGGCCCGTCGGTGCCAAGTCCCACCGCGATTCCAGTCGCGCGCATTTCGGGGACGGGCGAGACTCCGCTGGCAAGCATCATGTTGCTAGATGGATTGTGCACGCATCCGACATGCCTTTCGGCAAGCATTTTGCGGTCGACCTCGTCGACAAAGATACAGTGTGCGGCGACGACGTCTGCCCCAAGTACTCCGATCTTTTCGAGATATTGCGTTGGTGACATGCCGTTGTTCTTGAAGCTGTCGTCATTCTCTTTTTTCATCTCCGAAAGATGTATGAGAATTGGCGCGTGATACTTGCGTGCAAGAGCGGCTGCATCCTGCAGCGTCTTCTGCGAGCAGGTGTAGATGGAGTGCGGCGCAACGGAGGCGTGGATGAGCGGGTCGCCTTGCCACTTCTGCAGGAATTTCTCGGTGTAGGCGAGCATGGCTGCATTGGTTTTGTTATCGGGAGCAGGGAAGTCGATGAACGTCTCGCCCAGGACGCCGCGCATGCCGGCCTTTTTCGTCTCTTCGGCGACGGCATCTTCGAAGTAATACATATCGGCAAAAGTTGTCACGCCGGAACGAATTTGCTCGGCAGCGGCGAGGCGAGTTCCCCAACGGACGAAGTCCTCGGTGACGTTTTTCGCCTCGGCTGGAAAGATGTATTTGTAGAGCCAGTCATTGAGGGTGACGTCGTCGTGGAGACCGCGCAACAGCGTCATGGGAACGTGCGTGTGGCCGTTAATGAAGCCAGGAAGGATGAGTTTTCCGCCGGCGTCGAGAGTTTGAGGGGCGGAGTAGCGGGAATCGACTTCGGCGCGCGGACCGGCAGCGAGAATGGTGTCGCCTTGGATGGCGATTGCGCCGTCGTCGTAGATATGGCGGTCGGCGTCCATGGTGACAACGATGCCAGTGACGAGGAGGTCAGCAGGCAGCTTGGCATTCTGGGGAAAACTCAGCGCCGAAAATAGAAGCGAAACGGCAGTTGTGATCAAGCAGAAGTGACGCGGCATCGGTTTCACCTGGTTGCATCGCAGAGTCAATCTCAGCCGGTGAGGTCTTTGGCGAAAGCTTGCTCTGAAACGTTTCATTGCGAGTATATGGAATGTGCGTTTGTCCCGGGAGACTCCCGTTTTCAGGCTATGTTGATAGACATGGAGAAGATGCCATGGCCAACATGAAGGAGATGCCAAAATGGCGCGCGTCGCCATCGGGACGGTTTCCCACGTGCTCAACGACTCGGCTAGCGTCAGGGAGCCGATCCGAAAGCGGGTGCTCGACGCCGTGCAGGCGGCCCGCTATCAGCCCAATCAACTTGCGCGCGGCCTCCGGCGCGACAAGGCCAACATGACAGGGATGATCATCCCCGATGTCACAAATTGTTTTTCCCCGGCGGTGGTTCGTGGCGCGGAAGACATGGCTTTTTTTGGAATGGCTATCGTCTTATCGTGTGCGATACGGATAATGACCATTCTAAGGAGTTAGTCCATCTGAATGAGTTACGTGCTTACTCGCCCGCCGGCCTGATTGTCATTCCTTCCAACTTCAGCGATCTCACGGCACGCAGAAAGGTACCGCGAAAGCGGGCGCCGGCGTGGTGTGTGTGGACCGGCTTCCCGCTAACTGGAAAGGTGATAGCGTCACGGCAGATAATGAGCAAGGAGCGTACGATGCGACCCGCTGTTTTAATTCGGCTAGGGCACAAGAAGTTAGCCACCATCACGGGCCCGTTCCATCTGACGGATGCGAAAGATAGACTCAACGGTTTTAAGCGCGCGATGCGCGAGTCCAAGCTACCTCTTCGGCCTGGATATGTGCAGGAAACTACGTTTGACAAGCGGGGTGGCCACTCGAAGACACTTACACTGCTGAAACCGATGCCGCGCCCCACAGCAGTTTGCGCGGATAACGACATGATTGCGCTGGGGTCGCTTCTGGCAATCCGTGAGGCTGGCCGTCGTTGCCCAGAAGATATTTTCCTTATATGGGTTTCGACGATCTCGATCCAGGCGAAAGCAGGCCAATCCCGCGCTTTCATCCGTCTCCCAGTCGGGCTATCAGCTTGGCGCCACCGCCGCTCGTATCTTGCTCGACCGGATAGCTGGCGACCCGGGCCCCGCAAGGCATGTGGTTCTCGAAATGTCTCCAAGTCTGTCGCTCTCGACGGCGCGTCCCCCAAGGCGATAGATGTCGGAGAAATAGATGGCGGAGAAGAGGATGCCCACCTCAGCCGTTGGCGCGTGCGACCAGAAAAATTGCGATACCGTAGAAGACAAACATCAAGGCAAGATAGGCTTTAGCCCGCGGGCCGGAGTTTTCAAACTCTTTCCAGGCGAGAATTCCCCATAGTGCCGCCACCATGGGAGCAGACTGCCCAATGGCGTAGGAAATGGCGACGCCCGTAAAGTTTGCAGCTACTAAGTTGAAAACCGTCCCTACGCCCCAAATGCACCCGCCCAAAATTCCGAGTAAGTGCCCCGAGATAGGCCCGCTGAAGAGCCCGCTGAAACTTACCGGCTCGCCTACAAGTGGATGTTTCATGAAATAGATATTCCAGATAAAACACGAGAGCAACGCGCCGAGGGTGAGGAATACGGCTGCGCTGTAAGGTCCGAGTGGATTGCCTCGCGTCATTGCGTGGGTCATGAACGGAGCCCACAATCCCATCAGCACGCCGGACACCACGCATGTAACCACGCTCTTTCTCGAAACCGAGCGGCCGCTTGAACGAAGACTTCCGTAAGCCTTGCCATCGAGCAGAACAGCTATAAATGCGCAGGCGACACCGAGCGCCAGGGACATCGCATTGCCCTTCGGCTGAAGCGCATAACTCAACACCGTTCCAACTACGAGCGCAATCCCGATGGAGATTGGAAATGCAACCGCAAGTCCGGCCATATCGATGGCAGCCACCAGCAAGAGATTGGCAAGGTTGAAAAGGCCCCCTCCGATCAGAGCGTTCACAATGTTCGAATCATCCGCGGCATGGACATTATTCAAAAAGCTCGAGGAATCGTGCCCGGTACTTCCCATCGTGAAAGCCAGGACCAAGGAAATCAAGAAAATCCCGACCGCATAATCCCAGTAGAAGAGTTCGAAGCGATAACCTTTCACTCCCTTATAAGTATTTGCCCACGAACCCCAACAAACAGCGCTCGTGATCATCATCAACAGCGCAATCCCCAAACTCGATGGCGTGAACATTGTTCTCCTTTTGGCTAGCGCGCGGTAGAAAGTTTGTAACTGTACTCTTCTTTCATCTGCACCACAAGCGTAAGCGCTAAATTCGCGTCCCGGGCTTCGCAACCTAACATCGGGTTTGCGGGGAGGCAGACTTGGCATGCAACCATTTCGATTCCCGCCGGGAGACTTGCCTCGATTGACACAAGGAGAAGCTACAAATACACTCGGCGGGCAAAAGGTTCTCAAATACTTTTATGGCGAAGCGACCTCGAATTGCAGTGGTTGGCAGTGCCAACATCGACCTGACGACTTTCACCGATAGATTTCCGATGCCCGGAGAAACCTGTTTTGGCCGGAAATTCGACCTGGGATTCGGAGGAAAAGGCGCAAACCAGGCGGTAGCCGCGCACCTCTGCGGAGCGGACGTGTTTATGGTCGCACGCGTTGGAAGCGACCTGTTCGGACCGGCTACGATTGAGAACTTTAAGAAGATTGGTATCGACACGTCTTACGTAAAGCAGGTCGAGGGAGTTTCGAGCGGAGTCGCTCCCATCTTCGTCGAGTCCAACGGACAAAATCGCATCCTCGTGGTGAAGGGTGCAAATGACGAGTTGAAGCCCGCTGACGTCGATGCCGCAGCTGAGATGTTAAGAACTTCCGACTGCATCGTGCTCCAGTTTGAAATTCCGTTAGAGACTGTTTATTACACAATTGGGTTCGCGCGAAAGCACGGGATCCGTTGCATCCTGAATCCCGCTCCTGCCCAGCCGGTCGATATGCATGCATTCGCCGATCTTGATTATTTTGTTCCCAACGAGACTGAGGCCGAGACCATCACTGCCTTGCCTGTACAGAGTGTCGACGACGCGAAGAAAAGTGCCGCAAAACTGTTGACTGGCGGCGTTCGGCGAGCAATCATCACGCTAGGAGCCAAAGGATCTCTGCTTGCGGGTCGAACCTCGATGGAACACGTACCGCCGTTTCCGGTGAAAAGCATCGATAGCACGGGAGCGGGCGACGCATTTATCGGAAGCTTCGCAGTATTTTTGGCGGAGGGGGCCGGGGAACACGAAGCAGTACGACGCGCAAACCTGTACGCGGCACTTTCGACAACCAGTGTCGGAACCCAGAAATCTTTCTATGACCGTGCGCGATTCGAGGCGGAGTGGAGGGTTCGAGGCGGGGGCGCGGCGATGAACCTCTCCTCCAAGTCCTAGCTGAAAATAAACTGAGCCTGGGCTGCATGCTGTCACGCCGAGCGAGCGCTTCCAGATTTTCTTGACAACGGAATTGATGGGCGAGTATGAACTCGGTTGTCGCATCTAAAATGAAACGTCTCAAAGTTGGACGCCGGCGAGTCCAACGCGCTTATCGGTATGCGAGCATTACCCTCGCAATCGTGATGCTCCTGCCGCGATCTCACAGCGCCAGTTGCACTTCACCGGTTTTTCGAGGTGTCGATAGGCATCGCACTTGCCCTTGTGTTCTTTGAGTTATGGTCGAAAATCGCTTTCCGGCTTTCGGCCAAGGAAGTTGGACCTTGTATACACGTTGAATCTCGTCCGCCGAGGTCTTCGTGTTACGGGAACAGGGCAGTCTTACTATGCCGCTTTCTGAAGACAGCACGATGCGAACGCAAGCGGAAAACGCTCTGCACAATAGCGAGGAGCGAATCCGCTTGATTCTCGATTCCGCCGCGGAAGCGATCTGTGGCTGCGACTCGGAAGGCATTTGCCTTTTCTCAAATCTTGCCGCGGCGCGCATACTCGGATACGACGATCCCGCGGAATTAATCGGGAAAAACATGCATGCGCTGGAACACCATACCCGAAAGGACGGCACCCCATATCCCATTGAAGAATGTCCCATCTATATTGGCTTCCAAAAAAACGAGGACGTGCACCGGGACGATGAGGTTTATTGGAGAAAGGATGGCACGAGCTTTCCTGTGGAATTTTGGTCCCATATTGTGGTTCGCGAAGGCAAAACTCTGGGCGCGGTGATCACCTTTATCGATATCACGGAACGGAAACAGGCGGAATCGGCGCTGCGGAAGAGCGAGGAGCGGTGGCGGTCCGTGTACGAGAATTCGGCCATCGGGGTGGCGCTTACCGATCTCAACGGACGCTTCCTGGCGGTGAATCGGGCCTACGAGAAGATGTTGGGCTACACCGAAGAGGAACTCCGCCAGTTCACTTTTCTGGAGATCACCGAAGAGGATTACCGCGACGCCAACTGGGAGTTGATCAACGAGCTGTTGGAGGGAGAGCGACAACAGTTTCAGGTCGAGAAACAATATCGCCGCAAAGATGGCACCCTGCGGTGGGTCAGCAACAACGTTTCGTTGGTTCCGGGTACTGAAAGCGTGCCGCGATTTATCATGGCGCTCTCCGAGGACATCACGCAGCGGAAGCAGGCGGAAGGGGCGCTGCGTAAAAGTGAAGAGAAGAACCGAGTCCTGCTTCAGATCAACAATGCCATCATCACGAATCTGACCCAGGAAGCTCTCCTGCGCTCTATTTCCGAGGCGTTGCATCCCGTTTTCCCATTTGACCGATGTGCGATAACCCTTTATCAGCCGGAGAGAGACTCATTCCGTTTCTTCGCCGTGGAGGGAGAGCTGCACTCGGACTACTTTCAGACGGGACTGGAGTTTAGCCGGGACGAGACCTGCGGCAGTTGGGTGTTCGAACATTTGGCGCCTCTCGTGCGCCGCGATCTTGAAAAGGAGCAGCAGTATCCCAATGAGCGCCGCCTCGTTGCAGAGGGTATCCGGTCGATCTGCGTCGTGCCCATGGTTTTCCAGGGAAAGTGTATCGGCACGCTCAGCTTGGTAAGCCGGGGACAGGATCGGTATTCGGATGAGGATGCCGCCTTTTTTCAGGAAGTGGCGAACCAGGTCACATTGGCGATGCAGAACATGCGGTCCTACGAGGAAATTGACAGCCTGAAGGCTAGGTTGGAGAAGGAAAATGTTTATCTCCGGGAGGAACTGCGCACGGAGCACAACTTCGAGGAGATCGTGGGAAATAGTCCAGCACTCCTAAAGGCGCTCCATGCCGTCGATCAGGTCGCTCCTACGGATTCAACGGTGCTCATTTACGGGGAAACGGGGACGGGGAAGGAACTCGTGGCGCGCGCCATCCACAGCCGCAGCGCCCGCAACGGCCGTGCCCTCGTGAACGTGAATTGTAGCGCCATTTCGGCGGGTCTGGTGGAGAGCGAACTGTTTGGCCATATGAAGGGGGCCTTCACGGGGGCTCTCGAGCGGCGCATCGGCCGCTTCGAGCTTGCTCATGGTGGCACGATCTTTCTGGACGAGATCGGGGAGCTGTCCTTGGAGACGCAGGTGAAGCTGCTCCGCGTTCTGCAAGAACATGAGTTTGAGCCGGTAGGGAGCAGCCGCTCCTTGCGTGTGGACGTACGCGTCATTGCCGCCACCAACCGCAACCTCCAGGAAGCAGTTCAGGCGGGCCGCTTCCGCTCAGACCTCTTCTATCGCCTCAACGTTTTTCCCATTGAGCTCCCCCCCCTGCGAGAACGCCGGTCCGACATACCACAGTTAGTGGCTTTCTGCATATCCCGGTTCTCCAAGCGGTTAGGGAAGAAGATCGACGGCGTTTCACGGGAATCGATGGAGAACTTGGTGCACTATCCCTGGCCGGGAAACATTCGGGAACTGCAGAACGTCATCGAGCGCGCAGTCGTCTTGTCGGTGGGTCCAACCCTCCGGCTGGACCGCGACCTTATGCCGATTGCCACCTCTACCAAAGGCATGGAGGCTCCTGAGACGGATGCTCCCGAGCATCCGCAGGCTGACCTCGAGTCTCCAAAACCGCTATTAACACTGGACGAGGTAGACCGCAACCATATCCTCGCCGCCCTTCAACATACCAGTGGAGTGGTGGATGGTCCAAAAGGGGCGGCGAAGATCTTGAACCTCCATCCAAACACGCTTCGCCATCGGATGGATAAGCTCGGCATCAAGGGATCTCGTCACCGCCCATCGTAGTCCTCCCACCTCAACTGGCGCGTGATTACCGTATGTGGTGGTTCCAACTTTCAGGCCAGTGCCCTGGAGGAGACGGCAGCCTGCCCATCCTGACTGCCGGACTGCGAAAAAAATGGTGGCAAGCCTTCGCAACCGATTGATTCCAGATAAATCTTAGATCGAGTGATCTCGGTAGATCCCGGGAATCGCACAGACCTGGCCGGATTCTCCGAAGGGCATGTCAATTGCTTTATCACGTCCAGAGGAGATAAGTGAATCGCGATGCTGAGGGTCTCGGTTGTCGAGTCGTCAAATAGTGCCGTGACCCTTCGGGTAGAAGGTCGGATAACGGGTTCCTCGGTCGAGGAGCTCCGCAGAGCATGCGATGTGCACACTTTCGCCCAGGAAGTGCAATTGTCCCTGGAGCTGGCGGACGTTTCATTCGCCGATGCCGCCGGAATTGTTCTCCTCAAGGAACTGCACATTCGGGGCGTCGGACTTCTGCGCATCAACCCGTTTATGGCCGAACAGCTCAAAGATGGAGCATCGTCTGACGAATCTAGGGTCCCGCCACCCGTCCTCAGTTAATTGACGCCGGACAACTTGCACTTCGAATTGGGCTGCAACCGGGGTTCGAGCTGATTCAGGAGAAGGCATATGGGGAATATTGGACTTAGGTCACTGAGGTTGGTCCGATTCGGGGCTTCGTCCTCACAAGAACATCCACCGTCGGGGGGCTTCGAAGAGTTGGCCATGCCCCTGTTCGACTCGCTTTACAACTTCGCGCGCTGGCTGGTGCAGGATTCGAACGATGCCGAAGATCTCGTACAAGAGACTTACCTCAAGGCTTTTCGCAGTTTCGCGTCGTTTCAGCCGGGCACAAACTTCCGCGGATGGATTTTTCAAATCCTGAGAAACACCTTCCTGAGTTCGCGCGCAAAACTCGAGTGGCGCATGACGGTTGCGATGGACTTGGAGGCGGACGGACCTGAACTGGCGGTTGATACGGAAACTCCCGAAACGATTTTAATGAATCGCTCCGATTCGAAACGAGTGCGGCGTGCCATCGAGGATCTGCCGGTGCACTACCGGGAGACGCTACTCCTTTGTGAAGTGGAAGAAATGTCGTACCAGGAGATCGCGGAAGTAATGTCGATCCCAATAGGAACAGTCATGTCCCGTCTGGCTAGGGCACGGAAGGAAGTTCGCCAGTCACTCCGTAGCGCTCCAAATGCACCGCTATCGAGAGAGTTGCCTCATCCCATCGGGGTGCGCTAGGAGGGGAGTGAAATACACCGCGAGACCACCGTGGTAAGCGACGCTGTGACGCTTGCCGGGTGAATCAAGCGGCAACCGGAGAAGGAGGAGAAGCGCATGGCAGCTACCACTTTGGCAGCGACCTTGAGCATTCCAACACTAGAACTGCGGCCACCTTCAGTCGAGCGGGTTTTGATTATCGAGCACGATGTTGCGTTGGGTAAGATTCTGCAGCGACTCTTCTCTTCGGAAGGATACGCGGTGGATGTTGTCCCTGATGCCGTTTGCGGTTTGGAAAGAATTCAGCAACGGGCGCCAGCCGCAGTGATCCTCGATCTGCCGCGCGCGGGATCTTCAGGGTGTGATCTTTGCAAGACAATTACAAATGTGATTCAAGGTTCGCCTCTCGTAATTCTTAGCGGGAGTTCGGATATCGTGGACAAGGTCCTGCTACTGGAACTGGGCGCCGACGATTACGTGACCATACCGTTCAGCCCACGCGAACTTGTTGCCCGTTTGCGTGCGTTAATCAGGCGTGCGTCGCGCTCCAACCCGGAGGCCGCAGACGTATATGTCTTTGCGGATGTGAGGGTGGACTTCTTCAAGACGGAGATCACCCGTTGCGGGGAGAAGATCACGGTCACTCTAAAGGAGTTCAAGATGCTGGAATTCTTGACCAAGAATGCTGAACGTGTGATCTCACGGGACGAGCTTCTCAAGGAGGTTTGGGGTTACCAGTACTGTCCTCGAACCCGAACGGTGGACAACCACATCCTGAAGTTACGACAGAAACTGGAGAGCGACCCTTCCCGCCCGTTACACTTTCTCACAGTACAGGGCCGGGGCTACAAGTTCTTGCCTTAAGCAGCTTCTGCCACGGAAGCGCTGCCCACCTTTATTTTGTTCTGCTGCAAGGTGCAATCTTCACCTAGCTGTGCCTTTGCCGTCCACACACTACCCAGAAAGTCCAGCATCAGCCGATTCACCTCACTCAGCGCTTCTAGCCCGGTCCGGCGTCCAAAGCCCGGCAGCGGGAACTTGTTCCAGAGATTCGGAAGGCTCTTCTTCAGCTAAGACGCGGCCTTAAAAAGCTTCGCAAGATTATCGACGTTCGTAGCACTGGCATCGCCGATTACGAAATAGCGTAGCCCCGCTTGAGTCCATGTTTCCATGTTGAACGTCAGTTGCTTCGGCGAGACGGGATCTTTATCCAAGCTAGCTGGCAAAGACTGTTCCCGGAATATGAAGACGGAAATATGATGTTTCCCTGCGTCGTAAATGAGATGCGCGCCCGGCGTTTGATCAAGATAGGTCATCCGGCCGCCAAGCAGGGTGAACCCGGAGTTCTGGAGCTCCGGCAAATTGAATGCGAAGGGGATTTTTCCCTGAAACCAGGGCTTCACCGTATGCCGATCGGTGGAGATCACATCCACCGGAGATGAACTGGCGAGCGTCGCCACGTGCAAGTCTGCGATCTCGCTGAAAACCTGATCTCTACCGGATCGAGTTCCGAGATAGGCCGATGTTAACGTACCGACCACGAGAATGACGGCTGCCGCAGCAGCTAGCGTCCATGCCAGACCGAAACTGCGCCGCGGTTTTGCAGCAATCTTCTGCTGCATCCGCTTTCGGAACTCAGCACTGGGAGTGTAACGTTTTCCAGCGACGTGAATCGCGCGCTTCATCTGCACGAGCACAAGGGCATCCGCCGAGCAAGAGTGGCAGCCGCGTACGTGAGCATCGAAGGTGCGCATCTCCTCCTCCGGAACCTCACCGTCGATGTACATGTCGAGTTTCGACTTCCAGGACTCACAAACCATAGGTCACCATTTTAGTTCATCCTTTTGCAAACTGTTCCTGTAG
>Ga0116125_1001376_pt1 | contig 10572 bp, 11 predicted proteins | sample June2015DPH_16_1_2_FD_89729 | JGI IMG/M metagenome (GOLD analysis project Ga0116125, IMG submission 89729) | Peatland microbial communities from SPRUCE experiment site at the Marcell Experimental Forest, Minnesota, USA - June2015DPH_16_10 | ecosystem: Environmental > Terrestrial > Soil >...
CTTCGTCGATGGATGGTTCCGCAGTGGTGATCTAGGCAGCGTAGACGCTGACGGATACCTCTATGTGAGAGGAAGGCTCAAGGAAATCATCAACCGGGGCGGAGAAAAGATCTCACCGGGAGACATCGATGCGGTCCTCTTGTCTAACCCCAAAGTGCTCGAAGCGGCATCGTTCGGCGAGTCCGACGCATTCTACGGAGAGAATGTCCAGGCAGCTGTCATTCTGCGGCCGGGAATGGAAGCGACTGAAGGTGAACTGCGCGACTACTGCCGCACGAGGCTCAGTGCCTTCGAAGTTCCCGAGCGGATCTACATCGTGGCCGACTTTCCCCGCACGCCAAAGGGCTCCACGGATCGGCGTGCGCTTGCTGTGCAATTTACCGCTGGCGGTGGTTCGGAGCGGCAATGAAGCTACTTCTATATGAAACACGTGTACAGTGGGCAACGGCCGTCTTCCTTGCCCTGATCGCCGGCTATCTGGATGGTTACGGACTTCTTTTTCTGAAAACCTATGTCTCGTTCATGAGCGGGAACACGACTTTCACCGGACTGAAGAGCGGACAGGGTAATTTCGAAGCCGCTTTGCCTTCCGCAATAGCCATCGTGTTCTTCGTCACCGGCAGTTTCTTGGGAAACCTCTTTACTCAGTCCAAATTGCGCTATTCGCATCGACTGATCTTCGGTGTGATTGCCGGCCTGCTGGCGACCGTTGCCGGTCTTGAATGGCATGGATCGCGAAATATCCCGTCCGAGACCGCGATGCTCAGTCTGGCCATGGGCTTGATGAATCCTGCATTGTCTAAGGTCGGCCCAGAATCGGTGAGCCTCACGTTCGTGACTGGCACTCTCAGCAGAGTAGGCGGCCATCTCGCTGCAGCCGCGGGGCGGAAACCTCTGCCGGACGGACAAGGCCCAGGGGATTCCCATCTTGCGCGCGCTCGAATTGACGCAAGCATATGGTCAGGGTTTCTGGTGGGGGCCGGGCTGTCCGGTTTGGCGGGTTCACATTCCCCGATCTGGGCCCTACTGCCTCCCTGTGTTGTCATGATTGCGTTGGGTCTCTTCAGCGAGTGCCCCACACCATCACCAGAGAAGAGGATTACACCTTCGATCTCCGGTGTGCGTAGCACAGCGTAAGTCAGTATTGAAGATCCAGGCATAGGTGAGCATTCCGGGCCAGTACAAGGGATTTAGGCGATTTACATTGGGCGACCCCAATGGGAGTCGTCTTCGACCTACGGACATGCCGGTTGAGTTGGAGGGTGCAGGTTCTTCATCGGACGGCGTGAGTTGAGCGGGTTCGAGGCAAGGAGTAGGTCATGAAAGCAGTGCGATTCGACAGCTATGGTGGGATCGAGGTTCTGCAGGTCTTGGATGTGCCAGTGCCTGAACCGTCTCACGGCGAAGCGCTGGTGAAGGTCAAAGCCGCGTCCATCAACCCCGGCGAGGCCATGATCCGCGAGGGGTTGTTGGATGCGATCTGGCCGGCCACATTTCCTTCGGGCGAGGGCAGCGACTTGGCCGGCATCGTGACGAAGGTCGGTTCTGGGGTCCAAAGCTTCAAGGTCGGCGACGAAGTGATCGGCTTCACCGACGGGCGCGCGAGCCACGCCGAGTACGTCGTCGCGGATGCGAAGAATCTGACGATCAAGCCGGCGAAGGTGCCCTGGGAGGCCGCCGGGGCCTTGGGGATTGCCGGCAGCACGGCTTATGCGGCAGTGCGTGCTGTATCTCCGAGGAGGGGTGACACCGTGGCGGTGTCGGCCGCGGCGGGTGGGGTCGGGTCGATCACCGTGCAGCTCGCCACACGCGCGGGCGCGGGAGTGATCGGCATCGCCAGCCCCGCGAACGACCAGTGGCTCTCCGCGCACGGGGTCAAGGCAGAGCCGTACGGCGTCGACCTCGCCGACCGGTTGCGCCAGGCGAGAATCGACGCCTTCATCGATTTGCACGGGGCAGGCTACGTGAAGCTAGCGGTCGAACTCGGCGTCTCGCGGGACCGGATCGAGACCATCGTCGACTTTGCCGCGGCACGCGAATATGGAGTGAAAGCAGAAGGCAGCAGCGCGGCGTTAAACGCTTCGGTGCTCGCCGAATTGGCTACGCTGATCGCCTCAGGGGCTTTGGAGGTGCCGATCGCCGCGACATTCCCTCTGGATCAGGTTCGAGCAGCCTTCTCGCGGCTCGCGCAGGGACATATCCGCGGCAAGATTGTGCTAGTGCCCTGAACGCTTGCTGACGAACTTGCTTAAGAGAGGCAATCTGCGACGTCTCGTAAGCAAGTTGGTGAGCAAATCTACTGCTGAAAAAGCGGTGAATACAACATCGGAGGAATTATGGAGAAAAGTGCACTCGAAGAACACTTTCGCGTTCCCAATATGCCCGAATACTCGTCGCGATGCCTGGCTTCGCTGTGGGCGTGTACGTGTCGACCCGAATCGTTAGGCCTTCTGAAGCTCAGAACGGGAGTTGATCCGGCGGCGGATAACCATGTTGTTCTCGCCCAACGCTTCCGTCGTATTTTTTTGTGGTTTTGAACAGTTCGAGATGGCCGTCACCCGAAGCAGGTCTGCATCGCTCACGGAGCGCCTGCATCTCTTGCGGCGACATCGGTTTGAAGCCGCGCGCAATTCCCACGTTCTGGTGCAGCACGTCCAGCGAGTCGATACCGCAAATTGTGGTCGCGACCGGCAGGCTCATCGCATAACGAAGCGCTTCTTCCGCCCTTACGACGCCATACTGGATCGGCTGGCCGTCGCCCCCGAGGCTCTTCATGCCGAGCGCTGCCATCCCCCGGCGCTGAAGTTCGGGGAGCACCTGCTGCTCGAAGCTACGAAAGGTTGCATCAAAACAGTTGAGCGGCATTTGGACAGTGTCGAATGGGTAATCGTGCGCCAGCATTTTGAGATGTATCGCCGGACTCTTATGTCCAGTGAAACCAACAAAACGTACCTTGCCCTGCCTTTTCGCTTCATCCAGCGCTTCGACCACACCACCTTTTGCGAAATGCAGGTCCGGGTCGTTCTCGTAGATGACCTCGTGAATCTGCCATAAGTCCAAATGGTCGGTGCCCAACCGCTTCAAGGACTCCTCCAATTGCTGCATGGCGACTTTTTTATCTCGGCCGTGGGTGCAAACCTTGCTCATCAAGAAAACTTTATCGCGCCTTCCCTGTAAACCAAGCCCCATCCACTCTTCGCTGCGGTGGTCGTTGTATTCCCATGCGTTGTCGAAAAAAGTGACTCCCGCATCTACCGCCTCTTGAACCAGGCGTACGGCTAGATCGCTCGATTGCACCGTCCCCAGATGATATCCGCCAACGCCGATGATCGAGACTTGTTCGCCCGTTTTTCCGAGCGGCCTGCGAGGAATCTGGTCAGCGCCCCTGTTCGTCATTTCCGGCGGACCTGCAGCCGATACGATTGGGCTGGGCAAAACTGAACTCGCAAGCACTGTCCCCGCGGAGGCCAGTCCTGCTTGGATGAAGCTCCGGCGCTCGATTTCGGAAGTTACTTGGGAAGTCACTTGGGATCGCTCATTTTGTCGCCGTTGATCTACGTCATGCATTGTTCATCTCCTCGACGTCTCTGGTGTTGTCTCTGGGACCAACCAGGGGCCGTCCGCTTTTTCCAACATCTCCGTGACCTCTCTTTGAGTGTGATCGAAGGGAAATCCATGAGGCATCCGGGTCATCGGGTTGTCATACCGCAGCGATACTTTGTAAGGCTCGAAGCGGCCGTCGGCCGCTGTCGGAGCGCAACGAGCGCGCAAGGCCTCCATCTCGCTCTGAGTCATCGGCTGAAAGCCGCGTACGACGCGCAAGTTCTGGTGCAGCACATCCAGCGAGTCCATGCCGCAAATTGTGGTCACGACGGGGAGGCTCATCGCGTAACGCAACATTTCCTCCGCCTGAACAACGCCAGCTTTTATCCCCCACGCGGTACCACCCATGCTCTTCATGCCCAGCGCCGCCATGCCTCGCCGATTGACCTCGGGTAAGACCTGCTTCTCAAAGCTATGGAAGTTGGCATCGAAGGGATTGAGCGGCATTTGCACTGAGTCGAATGGATAGCCGAGTTCGAGCATCTTCAGGTGAAATGCAGGATCCTTGTGGCCGGTGAAGCCGACGAACCTGACCTTTCCTTCCTTCTTGGCTCGATCAAAAGCTTCCAGGACGCCGTCTTTGGCATACGCCAACTCCGGGTCGTTGTCGTAAACGATGCCGTGGATCTGCCAGAGGTCCAGATGATCGGTTTGATACCGCCGCAGCGAGTCCTCGAGCATCTGCATGGCTAATTTCCCGCTTCGCCCATGGGTGCACACCTTGGTCATCAGGAACACCTTTTCGCGGCGCCCGTCCCGGAGCGCTCTGCCCAAGATGGTCTCAGTCTTGCCGTTGTAATACTCCCAAGCGTTGTCGAAAAAAGTAATGCCGGCGTCGACTGCCTCATGAACGAGTTGCACCGCCTCGTCCAACGTCTTCACATCGCCGAGATGATGACCACCCACCCCAATAGCGGAAATGTGCACATCTGTGCGTCCAAATTTGCGATAGATCATGTCTCGCGCCTCCTCTGCCGGCGCTGCTGTTCGTTCCCCTGATGCTCTAACGGAGGTGATTTCCTTCGAGTTTATTGAGACGCCCGATGTTGCGGCCACCGCACCCGCACCGACTTTGAGAAAGTCCCGTCGAGTCGTGTTCATCCCTATGCCTCCAATTCCACCCGTCGCCGAGATAGCTTCGACTAGAAACTCCAGAAACGAGACCTTATTCAGATTGAAAGAGGGCTAGGAACAAGCAGCTTCGTTTGAATCGGGACCGGCGCGCCCAGCAGGCGATGAATCGGACATTTGCCGGCGATCTCCAACAGTCTGCTCTGTTGGGCTTCGGATAGATCTCCGTCGAAGGACAGCCCCAGGTCGATTCCGTCCACCGTCCCCAACCTCGTACCGGAGTCGGCACGACCCTCTGCGGGAACGTTCGCGTATGACAAAACGACATGCACTCCCTCAAGAGGCCACTGTTTTCTGCCGGCGTACATTTGAACAGTGGTACTGGCACACGCTCCCAGCGCGGCCAGGATCAATTCGAACGGGTCAGGCCCCGCGTCTTTGCCACCGTTCTCGCGCGGTTCGTCCCCTTGGAACACATGAGGGCCGACGGATATGTTCTGGACAAATCTCAGAGATCCGGAATTTACGGATACATTTCTAGACATATTCCTCTCCTCTACTTACCGGTTTGTGCGTCGCCAGGCGGCGGTCATTGCCCGAGTTCGCCAATCTCAAAGCCCAGCATTCCTGTAGGTGACACGGGCGATTGCTGACCAGTCCGCGTTTTCCAATCCTTGCGCCAGGGCCGCGACGAACCGATCATGCATAAGGCTGGCCATCGGCATGGGGACGGAAGCCTCTTCAGCCGCCGCCAGGAGCAATCGGTTGTCCTTGAATCCAAGCGGCAGTTTGAAACCGACCGGCTCAAACTTTTCTGCAGCGAGGATGCCCCCATAGGTCTTGTAGATCGGCGCCGAGAACATGGACTCGGTGAGCACTTCCAGGAATCTGTGTGGATCGACGCCGGCCTTCCGCATCAGCGCAAAGCCCTCGGCCAGACTCTCAATCACGGTGGTGATCAGGAAGTTTCCGCTGAGTTTGACTAAGTTGGCCGCGGGCGCATCTTCACCGATCGTGAAGGTTTTCTGTCCCATCGCGGCAAACAGGCCGCGGCATTTCTCGATCGATTCACTTGGCCCCGCCGACACGATGAACAGCTTGCCCGCAGCCGCAGCGTCCGGTCGGCCAAAGACAGGAGCCGCAATATAGTTTTGATGTTTATCCGCGTGCGACTTAGCCAGTCTGCGAGACAAATCCACGCTGATGGTACTCGTCGAGATATGGATCGCCCCGTCTGATAACGCTTCGATCGCGGCCCCTGGTTCGAAGATCACATCTTGCACAGCGCGGTCGTCCGCCAGCATCGTGATGAGCACTTCCGCCCCGGCCGCCGCTTCCGATGCGGTATCGGCGACTTTCGCTCCGAGACTTTGCATTTCCTGGGCGCGGCTTCGCGTGCGGTTGTAAACGACCAGATCATGGCCCGCTTTAATCAGGTTGCGAGACATTCCCGCCCCCATACTTCCAAGACCGATAAATCCGACTTTCATGATGTCGTCCTCCTGATGGAACTCCCAAGAATCATGCAGCCGCCGCGGCGGCCAGAACCTCTTTGACGATATTGACCTCGAACGGTTCTTTCACCAATTCTCCGCCGACTTGTTTCAAGCGCTGAAAGTGGGGCGTTGCCAGGTGTCGATCGAGCGCATCTCGACTTTCCCATGTTTCGTTGAGATAGAAGCGCCCCCGAGAGTCTGACTCGTAGAGTTCATACAATTCACACCCCGATTCGGCGTGAGTAGGGGCTAACATGCCATGGAGCAGCGCTCTGAGTTGGTTTTCGCTTCCTTCACTCGCCACGAATCTTGCGATCACATGTACTTTAGCCATAGGTATTCATGTCCTTCATTTTGCTTCGCAGCAGAGTCTGCGCTACTTCGAAACTGGATCGATCAACGTCAGATCCGTTGCCGGGTCAAATCGCTTTTGCATCGTCACCGGATCGACCGTCACCATCACTTCCAACGTGGGGGAGACATACGCAGCGAGAACATGGCCAGCGCTGGTTGTGCCGTCCGGACCGCCCACTATCATGTGCGTATGGACTACGGGCTTTCCTTGATAGAGCGCGATATCACCGCTCATCCCAATCACTTCGTGCTGGCCGATGATGGGAATCTTCTTGTACATTTTGCGCTGGGGATCGAACCACCCCAAGGTTGCTCCATCCAGTGCTCCAATAGCGGTGAAATGAGCACTCGTAACTTGATACTTCTCCGCAAACTCCAGCAGGCCGGAGAAAGCCTCGTCTCCCTGGTAGAAGATGACCGCATATCGTTTTGTCGACTCTCCCGGGTTCAGCAATTGAACTTGCATCTTGGGAGCTTTGCCCCTCGGAACAGCTTCCGACGGCGAGACATATTCGCTAGCCGTCTCCTGCGAATACCCGGTCATGCTCGTAACCCCAATCAATGCCAGGAGGAACAAAGTTCTTGTCATCGTTTTGCCTCACTAATGACCTGCAAGGAATGTGCCGAATGCTTCCCGGCCCCGTTTGTAAGTGCACGCCGCTCTCCAATCCCCACACGGTAAGGAAGCTTCACATTTTCAGAGGCATGAGTTGCTTGGGTGGTTGGGGCCGGCCCTAGGAAAACTCGGATAAGATGTCGTGCGGCTGACCCACTGTCCGCATATCGACGGGCTTCGGATTCCAACCGGCCACCTTTCCGAGGGCGCGCTCTCAACAACGGACGTCAACAGGGTCGTGGGCAGCCATGTCGAAAACTAGTTTTGTCGTGGATTCATCACCTCTCCGGTGAATTAGAGAGTTAGATCAAGGTCCGACCAAGACAAGCGTCGGTTGGAGAGACGCGCTGTCGTGGAGTGACAACAGGTTTCCTTCTGTTCATGCGCGACCGACGCAGCGTCCGGCGCCTGCAATGCAATCCTGGGTACCTCTTCGCTCCGACCACTTAGCTGGGCAGACTCACCGGAGAAGGTTCTGCGGCAGCGTCGAGGAGCCTCTTCATTTCGTCGCGCTGCCAATGCCCTTCGAAGATCGGCGTTCCGATGGCGAATGAACGGGCGGACGCGAGCATGCCGGCATCGACCGCGTCGTAGCCGAGTCGATCCAGGAACTCAGCCACGGTCGCCCGTGCCTCCGCGTCGTTTCCCGCAACCGCCAGAGCGCGCCGCTCGGGATGACCTGCCGGCAAAGCATCTTCTTCCACGTCGTGATAGCCGATGTGATTCAGCGTCCGAACGAGACGCGTGTACCGTAGATACTGCTGCACCACTTCACTGCTCGATACGTTGCCCTCGAACTCAGCAAGCGTCCCGTCGGTTGGGGCCCAGTAATTCATTACGTCGATCGTGATCTTCCCCGAGAGGCTCTCGGGATCGAGTTGCCGGTACTTCGCAAGCGGCACGGCCAGGATCACGAGATCGCTTGCCCGCGCGGCCACGTCCGCCGGGACGGCCTTGGCGCCAAGGGCCATGACCTCGACCAGGAGTTCGATCTCCGCCGGAGGCCGGGTCGTAGCAACCAGGACCTCGTACGCGGCTTTTAACGCTTGCCGCGCCAGCGCCGTACCCACTTGTCCGGCCCCGAGAATTCCGACGGTGCGGGTTGAATTACCGGACATCGACTGCCTCCTGGTAGGAGCCGGCCACCCGAAGTTCCGCGTCGACGAGCGGCTTGACCTTTGTGCCCAGCAATTCGATGGCGTGCAGGAACTCCTTCTGCGGAAGATGTCCGACATCCATTTGGAAGAACTGCCGCATGTGTCCGAGCCTCTTGTGCAGCGCGACGATGCGCTCGGCGATTTCCTCAGGGTCACCCACGAATAGCGCTCCATCGCGGTTCGCATCGTGATCAAACTGGGCTCGGCTGGGCGGGGCAAATCCACGAATCTCTCCAAGGCTCGCCATCAGTGCAGTCCAATGTCGCGACCATAGATCCTTCGCCGCCTTGGCGTCGTCGCCGATGAATCCGGGGCTCGCCACCGATATCTTGATGTTGGCCTCGGGGACGCCCGCCTCACGAGCCGCGCGTCGATAGAGCTCCGCCAGCGGCGCGAAGCGCTTGGGCTGGCCGCCGATGATACCGTATGAAATCGGTAAGCCCAGATACCCCGCTCGCATCGAAGAGTGGGGATTCCCGCCCGTGCCCAACCAGATCGGTAGGTGTCCCCGTTCCGGCCGCGGGACCACCCAGGCGTTCTCGAGAGGCGGCCGATGCTTCCCCCGCCAGGTAACGGGGTTCGACTCGTTGATCTTGAGCAAGAGGTCGAGCTTCTCGGCATACAGCTCGTCGTAGTCGTTAAGGCTGTATCCGAACAGCGGGAACGATTCGGTCGAAGAGCCACGACCAGCGGTGATCTCGGCACGGCCGTTGGACAGCCCATCCAGAGTCGCGAACTGCTGATAGACTCGCACCGGGTCGTCCGTGCTCAACACGGTGACCGCACTCCCGAGCTTGATCCGCTTCGTAATCGACGCGGCAGACGCGAGAATCACCGCGCCCGCGGAGGCCGGCATCTCATACGTGTGGTGTTCGCCAACACCGAAGTAGTCGAGCCCCACAGCATCGGCCAGGGCGATGGCCTCGCGCAGATTGCGCATGGCGTCGGCCGTCGATCCGAGGGTGCCGCTATTCGGATCCCGTTGGACATCCGCAAAGCTGTAAATACCTAGTTCCATGATCTTGTCTCCCTGGCAGCGCGATGTGGCCCGCTCCTACACAGAGCGCTAATTCCGTCTCCCACCCCGCAGTCGCAGCCCGCCTCCCTTGGCTGTTGAGCGCCAATCGCCCAAACCACGCCTTCCACGTATTCGCACCTTCTTTGCCAGGTCGCGATGCGCCGCCGGTCGGCGAAGTATTTGAATACAGGCAGCTTTCAAGTCATCCCGAACTTCAGTCGGCTACGAATCAAAGAGAAGTGTCAGCCGATGGACGCCGCGTCCAGAGTTCGACACGTTCCAACCTTTAGCGGCGCGCAGTTAGAATCGTGCTTTTGGTAATTTGACGGGCTCAAACATCTCTAGCCTTTGCTCGCTGGGGTCGGCACAATGAGATGAAATCTGGCACACAACCGGCACCCAAGCCGGGCAAGAAGCCCAGAAGATCAGGCTTTCCAGTGATTATCAGTCAGTCGTGCTTAGGGATAGCGCCTATCACTTCCGGCCTGCCCACCGACTAGAAACTACTCTATTCGCGGACACAAGGGCGTTTATCGGGACCAACTGCGAGTGGCGATTGGGTTGCTTATGGATTGCCGATTCATTCCAGCGGGTAACACAGGCACCTGTCTCCGAGAAGCGAATTTCAGGACTGAGACGGTTTTCCCGTGAGCTCGCTATTGAACAATGGCTAACCCTTGACAAACCTAATGATCGAAGACTAGAAAATCTGAAACCCATTCGACTCTCGGACGCACGCGGAGGCCATTTCGATGCAACAGTCCCGCAGAGACTTCTTCAAGGCAGCAACGGTGGGCGCAGTCGGCGCTACCATCTTTGGGTTCGACCTCCAGCCCGCTTACGCGCAGCTCAAAGAGCTGAAGATTGCACGCGCTGCCGAAACGCGCTCGACTTGTCCCTATTGCGCGGTTGGATGCGGCGTCCTGATCTACACGATTGGCGACCGCGCGAAGAACGTCACGCCGCAGGTGATCCATGTCGAGGGCGATCCTGATCATCCAACGAACCGCGGGACGCTGTGCCCCAAGGGCTCTTCGCTCGAACAGGACATGCTGAATCCGCGGCGGCTTACGAAGCCGCAGGTCCGGCGCCCGGGCGCGACGGACTGGCAGGACATTTCCTGGGACAACGCCCTGAGTGAGATCGCGCAATGGACCAAGAAAACGCGCGATAGCTCCTTTGTCGAGAAAGATGCCAACGGCAGGACGGTGAATCGTTGCGAAGGCATCTCGTTCATCGGCGGCTGCACGGACACAA
>Ga0116125_1001378_pt1 | contig 10560 bp, 7 predicted proteins | sample June2015DPH_16_1_2_FD_89729 | JGI IMG/M metagenome (GOLD analysis project Ga0116125, IMG submission 89729) | Peatland microbial communities from SPRUCE experiment site at the Marcell Experimental Forest, Minnesota, USA - June2015DPH_16_10 | ecosystem: Environmental > Terrestrial > Soil > Wetlands...
GCGACTTCCTCGCATTCCAACTTCAATACTCGAGGGCTTCGTTCGAAGCTTCTTCTTCGCAGCGCAAAGCTCTCATTCGCTCCGCCTGCTGCCTTCGTTGAAACAATTGCGCGGGATCCGAGATACGGCGCTATCCTTGAGTTTTCTGCGATCATACGTCGCGCGTCGCCGGCGCTGGCAATTCGGCGCGCTGCAGATGGCTGATCCGGGCGACAACGGGACGGCTCCAAGTGTTCTCGGCAATATTCTCGGCGCTTGAGCGCGATGTGGCAGGATTAGTACAGGCAGGCAGGAAAATGCTAACTAATGTTGCAAAATGTCTGGTTGTCCGACACGTCTCGGATGATATATTCTTTCTCTTACCAGTACCCCTGGTAAGTCGCGTCCTACGGTGGTTCGTTAGTTGAGGGTGCCCTTCGTAACGGGGTTCCTTAACTTAGTGCTGGTTTCGCACTTTGGTAAGCTTGGCCAACTCCCGCTTAGGGGGCGAGGGTCGGCCTTTTGGTGATTACCAGGTTAGTGGCATCCGATACCACGCTAACCTGCATTTCACTATTTCTGTAGACCCCCCTTACTTAATTACTATATCCGCGCTCTGACTGGCGCGCAAAACACCCGAAGGAGGGGTGTCTCTATGCAATCCGCTCACTTACGAAAGGTAAGCGCAATGTTTTGGCTGTTATTGGGCTTGTCGTCTGTTGTGCTATGTTGTCTTGCCCAAACCCCATCTAGTCCCACAAACGGCAATGGTCCGATCGACCCTGGAGTTCAGAGTGCCAACCGCGGCACAGGGGCCACCATCATCAATCCAGCGAATGACCCGAAAGGGTTCACCCCTTTTTTCCAGGACGGTCTCAATCGCTTCCAGGAGGTGGAATCCGTTTCCAACAGCCCGGCCGGTAACAATGGTCTGGGGCCAAGGTTCAACTCAAATCAGTGCAGTTCATGTCATGCGCAGCCGGCGATTGGGGGATCGGGGGTTGCCGTCAATCCGCAATTCCTGTTCGTCAACAACGGTGTCGCGCCCGGCAATACCACCCCAAGTTTCATCACAGCCAATGGTCCTACCCGCGAAGCCAGGTTCCCGTTCTTCTTTAACTCGAACGGCGGGGTCAACACCAACGCGCCCAACGGGGGTGTGGAAGACCTGTTCACGGTCACCGGCCGCCCTGACGCCGGCACCTGCAGTCTGGCCCAGCCCAACTTCGCCGCGGCGGAAGCGGCCAATAACGTTATCTTTCGCATTCCCACACCAACGTTTGGCACGGGCCTGATCGAGAACCTCGATGACTCAACCCTGCTGAGAAACCTGTCGAAGAATCTCAATAACCGCCTGGGCATCAGCGGCACTTTGAACCGCAATGGCAACGACGGTACCATCACGCGTTTCGGCTGGAAAGCGCAGAACAAATCGCTGCACATCTTTACAGGTGAGGCTTACAACGTAGAGATGGGCATCAGTAACTTACTTTTTCCACAGGATCGCCCGTCGCCAGAGGAAGATCAATTCGGCACAGGACTCCCGGCTAACTGCTTGAACCTCAGCGGGACTGGGTATCCGGAAGATACCTCTAATCCAAATTTGACGCCCAACGCCGCGGTTCTCGATGACGTCTCGGCGTTCGCCAATTTCATGCGGTTCCTGGCACCGCCGCCGCCCGGAGGGGTTGTGCTCAACGGAAATCCGGTCTCGGCACAGTCAATCTCCAACGGCAGTTCGCTATTTACCGCGATTGGCTGCGCGACCTGCCACAATCCATCGCCGGGCACCACGCAAGTGTCTAACTTAGTTCCGGCCTTGAGCAATACCCCGGTGCCCGCGTTCTCGGACATTGCGCTTCATCACATGGGTACGGGTTTAGCGGACAACGTCTCACAGGGCAGCGCGGGTGGCGACCAGTTTCGCACGGCTCCCTTGTGGGGCTTGGGGCAGCGGATATTCCTGCTGCATGACGGCCGCACGACCAACTTGATCAAGGCAATCGATGAACATTCGAGCAATGGCAGCGAGGCTAATGCTGTGGAGGCGAACTTCGACAACTTAAGCCCCAGCCAGAAGCAGGATCTGCTGAACTTTCTGCGCTCGCTGTAGTCGTTTTATCCATGATGGCTGGCGAGCGCTAACCGCGCGGCAGGGCGGCTCTGGTGTCTCGCCAGCATTTTCCAAATTGCAAATTTCCATTACCGGACTTCTAAAGATGCACTATCGATTCTGCTCTTCTTTGCTCATCATGGCCCTGTCTCCATCGTTGCCGGCCCGGGCCCAGGGTGTCAGCCAACAGGGTGCTCCCAACAATAGCTCGCCGTCCGTGACGAAGGTCCCGACCGGAGTAATTCTGGTGAAGGGTGCGTGGTCGAGCGCCAGCGATTCGGTGACACCTGTACCCGAAGGAGGGAAAGTGGCCGATGGTGTCTTCACCGATTCGTACTTCGGAATGAGCTACGCTCTCACTGGGAATTGGACTGAGAAATACACGGGCCCACCCCCATCGGATACCGGCCTCTACGTGCTCGCGCAGTTGAGCCCCGCGGCCACATTCAACGGACCTTCTCGAGGGAGTATCCTCATTACCGCCCAGGACATGTTCTTCACGCCCCTGCCCGCGACCAACGTTACAGAGCTGATCAATTACATGAAAGATAATTTGGGAGCCGGCTACGAGCTGGAAAGGTCACCTGCGCCGGTCAGAATCGCAAACCGTTCCTTCAGCTTATTCGCATACTGGTCTCCGGTAGCGCAGTTACATTGGGTGGTTCTGGCTACCCAAATCCGCTGCCATGCCATCCAAATCGTGCTGACCAGCCGTGACACGCAACTCCTGGACGGCTTAATCCTGGACATGCACAAGATGAAGTTACCCGAGGAAGCCAGTCCCATAGAAGGAGCAGGCGGAGGCGCTGAGCCTGTGTGCGTCAAGGATTACGCGCGCGACGATAATGTGATCGCGCGGGTTGACCCGGTCTTCTCTGAACATAGGTTTAACCCTGTTCCGGTACGAATCATAATCGACAAAGAGGGCAAGGTAAAACACATTCATTTTCTCAGCGCATTCGCCGATCAGGCGAAAGTAATCACCGAAGCTCTGGGCCAATGGAAGTTCAAACCATATCTACTGGACGGGCGGCCGAGCGAGATCGAAACCGGAATCCTGTTCGGGCATGGGTCGGTCCGATAAATCTAACGCCGGTTCGCCGCTTTGCGCGGCTGAAGCAAGTGCTCCACGGTCACCGTCTCCCCAGCATGCGCCGCGCGTTCCAGCGGCACGTGCCGCTGATCGATGTTTCGGTTAACCCAGGCCGCGGTATATAATGTCTTACCGGTAAGGGAGACAGCCATGCGGACGATCCGATTTCTGAAGTTGGCCGGGATTGCGCTGATTGGAATCGCGGCCTGTTTCTTCGCACTGCGTACCCACCTCTACGCACAGCAGAGGCCGCCGGTCACAATTGACGCGGATGATATTGGCGGCGTGGTTTCCAGCAGCAAGGGACCCGAGGCAGGCGTCTGGGTGATTGCGGAAACAACGGACCTGCCCACGCGCTACATCAAGGAAGTTGTCACCGACGATCGGGGCCGCTACCTGATTCCCGATCTGCCCCGAGCCACGTACAGCGTCTGGGCGCGCGGTTACGGATTAGTGGACTCGCCCAAGGTGCGGACCGAGCCAGGCAAGCTGGTGGATCTCAAGCCATCCGTCGCGCCGGATGCAAAAACCGCCGCCCAACTGTATCCCGCGAGTTATTGGTACGCGATGCTCAAGGTACCCGAAAGGAACGAATTTCCGGGGACAGGTCCTTCCGGCAACGGTATTTCGCCGAATATCAAAACGCAGGGCCAATGGATCCACCTGATCAAAACCGACAGTTGTGAATCGTGCCATCAGCTCGGTAACGAGTACACCCGCACGATTCCTTCCATGTTCAGCAGCTTCGATTCGCCCGCGCAGGCGTGGATGCGCCGCGTGCAGTCCGGACAAGCCGGGAACGCGATGGTGGGCGGCCTGAATCAGCTAGGTCAAGAGCGGGCCACGGCCGAGTTTGGCGATTGGACCAGCCGCATCATGCACGGTGAGCTTCCCGCTCAGGCGCCGCCCCGTCCCCAGGGCATCGAGCGGAACGTGGTCATCACGCAGTGGGACTGGGCCGATCCGAAAGCGTATTTGCACGATGAGATCTCCACCGACAAACGCAACCCGAACGTCAACGCCAACGGCCTGATCTACGGTTCGGCGGAGGAAAGCCGGGACTATCTTCCCGTTCTCGATCCCGTACACAACACTACGGCGCAGGTGAAAGTTCCCTTCCGCGATCCCGGCACGCCCGGCCAGCCGAAGCCGCTCGCGCCGTCACCAATTTGGGGCGACGAGTCAATCTGGGATAGCCATACGACGGTTCACAATCCGATGTTCGATCAGCGTGGGCGGCTATGGTTCACAAGCCGGATCCGCGCAGCCGACAATCCCGCGTTCTGCAAGGCCGGGTCGAGCCTTCCTTCGGCGATGCTCACGCCGGTGGATCGATCCGGCAGGCAACTGGCTGTGTACGATCCTGGGACCAAACAGACCTCCCTGATCGACACTTGTTTCGGAACACACCACCTGCTGTTCGCAGAGGACGCCGACAACACTTTGTGGACCAGTAGCGGCGGCGGCGGTGGGGTGGTGGGCTGGCTCAACACCAAGATATGGGATCAAACCCATGACGCCCAAAAGTCGCAGGGCTGGACGGCTCTGGTTCTCGACACCAATGGCAATGGCAAGCGTGACGCCTACGTCGAGGCAGAGCAGCGAGTGGTAACGGCGCCCAGCGGCGAAAGCCTGGGTACATCCTCTGCCTTCAACGCAACAGCCGACCCGACCAAGGACACTCGCATCAACGCGGCGTTCTACGGTCTAGCGATTGGCACGGATGGGATGATTTGGGGCAGCGTCCTGGGATTTCCAGGCGGAATTGTCCGGTTGAATCCTGGACCGAATCCGCCCGAGACAGCGCTGGCTGAGTATTACGAAGTGCCTTGGAACAATCCGCGGGCGAAGGTCTGGGGCTATTCGCCGCGCGGCATGGATATCGACCGCGACAATGTCGCGTGGGTAGCGCTGGGAAGCGGGCACTTGGCGAGCTTCGACCGGAGCAAGTGTAAAGGTCCGCTCAATGGTCCAACCGCGACCGGCCAGCATTGTCCGGAAGGCTGGACTCTATATGCTACGCCCGGACCAAACTTCAAGAACGTAAGGGATTCCGGAAGCGCCGATTCGCATTACTACGATTGGGTGGATCAGTTCGATACGTTGGGGCTGGGAAAGAATACTCCCATCGTTACCGGCAACGGATCGGATTCGCTGGCGGCGCTGGTGAACGGAAGGTTTGTCGTGATGCGCGTACCTTATCCCCTTGGCTTTTTCGCCAAGGGTATGGACGGCCGGATCGACGATCCGAAAGCCGGCTGGAAGGGAAAGGGAGTTTGGACCACCTGGGGCACCCGCACTCCGTTTCACAGCGAGACCGGAAAAGGAACGAGCAGCAAGGTAGTTCACTTCCAGATCCGGCCCGATCCGCTCGCGAATTAGTGAACGTTGTGGGGCATGGAAATTCGTAACGCTAAAGTTCAACGACGTTTCTGGATTTCGGCCGGCGATGATAAAAGGTTCGGTTAAACCCTGCGTGGATACAACTGAACCTGGTCGCTGGACTGATAGTACCGTCGCGCACGCGAAAGAATTTCTTCCGCACGCTCGGGAAGATTGTTCCGCAGAGATAGGATCGCGGTCTCGGCTTCGGGCATGGACGCCCAAGAAGGCGGATGATCCACTTCCATGCGAGTTCGCTGCGCGTCCGAGCCGAGAACCTCATCCATGGCGCGGTAAATGGCGCTATGCAGATCCCGATTCCGGCCGGCCGGGACAAGGTGAGTGTGTTCGCACAAAAGCGGGTCGAGTGTTTCCGACTGGAAATCTTTCCCGAAAAGATCAATGGGATACGCGCAGAAAAGATTTAAGGCATTGGCACCCATGAGCTTGTTCCAGAACTGTTCCAGCCGAATGGCCGCCCGGAACTCACCTCGTTGCCACAGCAGGCCGACCATCTCGCCATAAGCGCATAGTCCGCCATGGCCGGCGTGCGCCCGCACTTCTCCGATCAAGGCTTCGATGGTCCGCTCGAAGCGGCGCCAATCCGGTTGTCCGGCCAGCATGAACCGGCGGAGAGTCTGCTCGGCATCGGCAAAAAGCAGTTTTCGCTCTCGAACGGCTACGTCGGGATCAATGCCCGATTCTCGAAGTCCGATCGAGAATGCGGCGTTCCGTTCCGGCGTGGTGATCACCAGTAGCGCCTCGCCCTGCTTCAATCCCCTGACCAGAAAATCGACCACATTCCTGGTGAGAAGGCCCTCATCGGCCCGGTAGAACTGAACCAAGTGTTCCCCTGGCTTTGAGTCATCCGGAAGATCACCAAACGGCAACATTAGACACCACTCCGCATGGTAGACGAGCTTACGAAAGAAATGTTTCACATGTGCGGGGAGTGCCCGCCTGGTGGATAATTGCTAGTATGCGTCTTGAACCCGTAGTAGCCGCGCTCGCCAGCGTAATGGCCTGTGAGGCGGCCACTGTCCCACCCCCAATCACATTCGCCCGTGACATCGCGCCGATTCTTGAAAAGAATTGCCAGGGATGCCATCGTCCAGGCGAGGCAGCTCCTTTTTCGCTGCTGACCTACGAGCAGGCGCGTCCTTGGGCCAAGGCCATGAAGGAAGCCGTGCGGCTGAAGAAAATGCCGCCCTGGTTCGCCGATCCGCACTACGGGAAGTTTTCGAATGACCAATCGCTGGCGGCGAAGGATGTGGATGCGATTGCCGCGTGGGCGGATGCCGGCGCGCCCGAAGGCGACCCGAAGGATATGCCCGCGCCGCGCAGCTTTGTGGAAGGATGGTCCATTCCCAAGCCCGATGTCGTGTTCCAGCCGCCGCTGGCATTTGAGATTCCGGCTACTGGCACCATTGAGTATCAGAAAATAATCGTTCCGTCCGGATTCACGGAAGACAAATGGGTGCAGTTTGCCGAAGCGCGTCCTGGCGACCGCGCCCGCATCCATCACATGATTCTGTATGTCCGCGAGCCAGGTTCTCACTGGCTGAAGGATGCCAAGACCGGCGTCTTTTTCGTCGCGCCCAAAGCTGCCGCGGACGAAAACGTGGATACCAGCGCCTTGCCGAGCGATTTCCTGGTTGGCTACGCGCCGGGGCAGCCGCCCGAGATTATGCCGCCCGGCCAAGCCAAGTTAATCAAAGCCGGCTCGGATTTGGTGCTGGAGATCCACTACACAACCAATGGCACCGCGTCCATCGACCATGGCAGCAAATTCGGCCTGGTATTCGCGCGCGAAACGCCGAAAGAGCGCGTGCTCACGACATCGGCGACCAATGGAACATTCAAGATTCCTCCTGGAGATCCGAATTACAAAGTGGAGTCGGAGTTCCAGCTCGGGACCACCGTGAAGCTGGCCGGCCTGCACCCGCACATGCACGGGCGTGGAAAAGATTTCGAATACCGCATCGTCTATCCGAACGGCGAAACGCAAACGCTGCTGCGCGTGCCGCGCTACAACTGGCATTGGCAGCTTTGGTACAACTTGGCTCAGCCGATTGTTCTTCCGAAGGGCGCGAAGATCGAATGCACGGCGCATTTCGACAACTCGCCCAACAATCCCGACAATGCGGACCCCACCAAAGAAGTAGGGTGGGGCGATCAAAGCTGGGACGAGATGATGGTGGGATTCTTCAACCTAGTGTTCCCGGCGAACATGCCGGTGAAAGATATTTTCCCGGCGCCCGCTACGGCCGCGCGTCAGTGAGCGAGGTTTCTATTTTACGATTCCCAACTCGCCTTTGATGGTCCGAACGTTCTTGGAGGCTTGATCCTGGACGTTGCTCGTGATCTCGGAGCACTGCTGGAAGTAGTTCAGCCCCTCCCGGATTTTGGATTTGTCGCCGATGGCTTTGCCCAGATTGTAATTGGCCAAGCCCAGGTGGAACAGAGCCAGCGCGTACAATTGCGTGTCGCCCTTTATGGACGGCAGCGCCGCACGCAGCGCTTTATCCGCCGGTCCGTATTTTTGCTGGCTGCCATATGCGATGCCGGCGATCCAATTGGCACGCCCCAGCAGCGCGGCTTTCTTGCTGGCCCAGTCGGCGTCGCTGACTCCTTCCGGCTTCTGCCTGGTAGCGATCGCCTCCACGGCGCGAGTGGCATTCGCTGCCGAGCGGTCAAAGCTGTTTTTGCGCAGGTTGCAATCGGCGGCAACCACCAATGCGTCCGCGTCCTTGGAATTCGCCGCAGCCAGTTTTTCAGCGGCGGGGCAAGTCTTAGCCTGCTGACCGGATTGTGTCAACGCGTTCAAATAGAGGCCGGATAGCAGCGGCATATACTGGCTCTTGATATTTTGCTGCTCGAGCGCCGCTCCCAGCTCAGCTAGTTGCTTGGGATTCCCTTGCAACTTTAGCGCGAGCGAGTAAAGCGCGTAGTCGGAGTATGTGTCCACGCCCTTGACATATTCCAATCGTTGCTTTTCGTCATCGTCGGCGGGCGCTTTGGTGGACGCGATGGTCTTGCGCGCTAGCTCCGACGCGCGCGCTGACCAGGTCTTCACCAATTCGGGATCCTCTTTGCCCTCGGCCGCCTTCAGAGTGTTATAGGCGACGTCCAAATCGGTCGGGTTGTTCGCGAACGCTTTGTCACCCGCCTCGATGGCTTTGTCGTAATCTTTCTGAGTTACATAGATCGCCACCACTTGGCTGGCTACCCAGCCGGCGCCCTCGTGTTTCGGATACTTGTCAAGAAAATCCTGCGCGAGGGCGAGCTTCTTTTGGTCATCTGCTTCCTGACCGATGGCTTGCAGCATCTGTCCTTCGGGCGTGCCGACGTTGATCGTAAAATGTTGCTTCTGTTCCTGGGCGGCAGCCGGGAGCATCAGCAAGACGAGGCCGAGCAAACAGCTTTTCATGAAATTCTCCTATCGGGGGAATCTATCACAACCGGAGACCCAATGGGAGTAAGCCAGGGAATCCGGGACGGGCCGATCGCGATTAGGCTCGCTGAGTCAGGCGGAAAAACGGAACAGAGCTTCGCGGATCGAAACACCGCGCACTTCAATGTTCTTCAAATCCGTGGTTCCGACACCGCGCGCTTCGGCCAGACGAAGCGAGTTGTCGCAATCCACAAATGGTGCGGTTCCTTTAGCAGCTCGCGGATCGTAGCCCATCACCGCGGTTGCTACCGTGTCCGTAGTAACGGCGTTGGTGCCGGCGATGATCACACCCGGCTGCACGGATCGCAGCCCACGAATCCACGGGCCTTCCCCACCGGCTACCGTCTGGATGCCATCAATAAGCGCGATGTCGATGGGCCGTGCCGCGGCGAGATCTGCCACAATGCGCGGCATCCGATAGCCGGGCTCGCGACTGGAAGCCGCGTTGATTTCCTGCGGCGCGCTCTTCGACGGCTGCCGCTCACCGGCGTGGCAAACACTTCCGCGGCCCTGAGCGGGCTTCTCATTCGGTTCATCCACGCCGGCATCATCGCCATAAATCGAAGCAGGCGTGATGCCGAAGCAATTCTTCATCGCCAATGTCACGCCGCAGGTGGCGTGGTTCTTCAATTTCGCCATGGACATGAAAACGTCCGTCTCTTCGTAGGCCGGATTCAAATCGTAGGCGGGGAAAATCCATCCGCCGCCGGGCACCGGGAAGCGCGAGTAGCGCCTGGCCTTCCCGAGCGCGTTAGTATTCAGGAATTCTACGTTGCTCGACGCGCTGAAAAGCATGCGGACGTTCCAGCCGGAATCGAGTAAGTACTCTTCCATGGGTCCAGCAGTGGCCCAACAGCTTTCGACAAACCGGATTCGCCGCGCACCCGCGCGATCCAACAAATAAGCTGTCGCGGCCGCCATCTTGGGATGCGTATAGTGCGTGAGGCCCAGCGGCTTACCTTGAAATCGAAGGCCCGGGCTGCCGGTGAGATTCACTTTGATGGTGACGGTTTTGTTTTTGACGATTCGTCCTAGCCCTCCCAGTTGGTCGAACATCGTGGAGAGAGTACCGGTGAGGTCGCCATCGTAAGTGGCGCAACGGGCGATGGAGACCGGAGCCGTGGGCGCTTCCTTGGCCCGCAGCAGAGGAGCGGCAGCCATCAAGGCCAACAATTCGCGGCGCGTCATACCTATAGATTAGCGCTTACTGGTCTCTCAGTAGTGGGGCAGGATGGAATCCTGCGGCGGGTTGCTAACCCGCCTGAACGGTCGCCGATCGGCAATCGGTGCGCAGGTTTACTCTTCTCTCAGTGTGTCGGCTGGATTTAGGCGAGCGATGCGTAGGGCCGGCAGCAGACTAGCCAAAGCCGCTATTAACAGGAGTCCGACGGCTACGCTCGCGTACGTTCCGGGATCGGTGGTGGTCACGCCCCACACCAGGTGCGCGAAAACTTTGGCGGATAATCCGGCTAAGAGGCAGCCCACAGCTACGCCGGCTAGCGCCAGCGTGACGCCAGGCAGGGTAGCTTCGCGAATGGA
>Ga0116125_1001379_pt1 | contig 10554 bp, 9 predicted proteins | sample June2015DPH_16_1_2_FD_89729 | JGI IMG/M metagenome (GOLD analysis project Ga0116125, IMG submission 89729) | Peatland microbial communities from SPRUCE experiment site at the Marcell Experimental Forest, Minnesota, USA - June2015DPH_16_10 | ecosystem: Environmental > Terrestrial > Soil > Wetlands...
ATTCGCCACGTCCACCAGCGCCTCAAAGGTCTTTCTGCCCTGCTTGATGATGGCCAGCGCCTCCCGCCGGAATGGATCGCCCTGCTTCCACCGCAGGACTTCCTGCTTGGGAGGCTCATGCAGGTTGACCCCGGCGAAGCGGCTACGGTCATCCAGGTGTCCCGAGGCTTTGATGGTTTCGAGAACTGCTGTGTACTCTTCCGACGTCAGCGCGTCGAGTGGATGCCGGAATTCAGCCGCCCGATCGAGTGATGCGGCCAACAGGAGAAGGACAGCAGACCAGTTAGCACTTCGCATCCATGCCATGGTCGCGCCTATTCCTGGTTGAAACCTGTGGTAGTTCGGAATGCCTCAACGTAGTGGCCGTTCTTCTTCAGGATGTGACGGCGCATTTCTGCTTTGGTCTTCTCCAGGTCCGCCTTGTCCCAATCCGGCCGGTAATGGTGGATGGACGGCTCCCACTGGCTGACGTGCGCCATGGCCGCGTCCAACTTCTTTTCGACAACGCTGTCAATATTCACCCAGTAGTTGGCATCTTGGTCGGTCACGTAGTAATAGAACTCTTGCGGCACCAGCCATGGCTGCAGGCCTTCGTGCAGCAGTTGGTTGGGGAAATAGAGGTGCCACTCGGCGGCGCGGATCGCGTCCAGGGTATTGTTGGCAGCCATGCGATGGTCGGTCTTGTGCCAGCGAACATAGGTGGTGCCCGGATCGATAGAGAGCACCACGTCCGGACGAACCTGCCGGATGATTCGGGTAACCTCCTCTACCAGGTCGCGCGTGTTGGCGTATTCCAGCATGCCGTCATGGTATTCCAGCCAGGAAATACTGTCCTTCGGGATGCCGAGGATGCGACAAGCCTCCTCCTCTTCGTGCATCCGGATGCGAGCCAGATGCTCGCTCGTCATTTCCGGATCGTAGGAGCCCTTGTCGTCGTTCGTGTAAATCACGATATGGATGTGGTTGCCGCCTTTCGCGAGCAGCGCGACGGTGCCTGCGCAGCAGAAGGTGTCGTCGTCCGGATGCGGCGTGAATATCAGGATAGTCTTACCGCGCAACTCCTCGAGCCGGCTTTGCGGCTGAGACAAGAGCGAGAAGGCGCATGCGCCCGCGAGAATCAGAATTAGCGATAGAGTTCGAATCATGAAAATGAACTATAACCCGCCCGCCTCAGCTTTGCAACCTCCTCGCCCCTCGACTGTGGTGCGCGACATGAAGAAAAACTGAGCCGCGACCGGCAGGAAGCGCTACCACGAGATCGAGAACTGGCCGTACCTTCGTGATAGCGCTCCCTTCCGGTCGCGGCTCGGCTACGTTCGCGGAGAGGCTCCACATTTATCTCGCGCGCCAGCTTCGCAAAAGAGGGTTACTATTTGGTCTTCGCCGGATCCACAAGAGGCAAGTCTACGGTGATCGGCGCGTGATCGGACACGCCGTCGGGAACCGCATTGTTCAGATCGCGCATGGTCATCGGGAAATGGGGTGCGAAGTAATAACTCATCCCATCTCCGCGGGGCCGCGGGATATAGGGCTTCACGAAAAACCAGTCCAGTTTGTAGCGGCCCACCAGTCCGCCGAAGTCGCGCTTTAACGTAAAGGTCGGCTCGAATCCTTTTCGCGCACGCTGATTGCTATTTGCCAGCGTTCCTCCCTTTCCGTGCAAGTTGTGCTCCGTTTCTCCTCGAAAATCAAACGCATATTGGTCAACGAAGCGAAACTTTTCGACGTGCCGGAAAAGAATCGCCTCCTTATTCGCGGCAACTACCGGAAGATGCGTGGATGTCGGGTCCAGATGATTCTTGAAATATCTTACCGGCGTCAACACTGCCAGCGGCAGAGAGGCAGGTGTGCCCCAGCGCAGGGCCTGAGTCACCCAGAATTCGTAATTTTTTACGCGGTTGAGAATCTCGTGCCGAATCGAGGTCGGCGCGCCATCGAAGCCAGTAGTGTTTAAGTCCCCGGCCACGATCACCGGATGCCCCACTTCTTTGATTCGGGAGAGCAGCGCGTCCATCTGCCTGGTGCGGCATTCCGGCTTGCACTTGTTCTCCAGGTGGACGTTGACCACAGTGGCCACTCCGTCCGGTAGATCGGGAATTTGCACGTCGGCGATGATGGCCATGCGCCCGCCACGGCGCACTTCCCGTTCGATTCGTTCCAGAAAAACTTTGTTAGCGGCGAGCCGTTTGCCCTTTTCGAGTTTGGAAACTTCAGCTTTTTCCGTGTTGTACCAGTCGTGGCAGACCGGAAGCCGGAAGATCCTCGCACTGAGGATTGGATAGCGGCTTAAGATCGCGCTGCCATGCAGACCTAAATAGCGGGCCGGATCAGGCGCCAGATCCTCTCGTATTTGTTGAGTGAGCGCTCGATCCTCAAGTTGATAGTTTTCGAGACCGAGATCTTCCAGGCGGTCCACTTCCACGAACTCTACTCCGAATACGTAATTCATTCCCAGGGCTTGCGCGAGATCCCGGGCTACGTCGCGGTAATCGGTACGCTTCATCCCTAGATCCACTTCATTGAGCACGATCACGTCGGCATCGCGCAGCGTCGTCAGTTGGTGCTCAATGTTCGCCATCTTCGTCGCATTCATCGCTCCACGCTCGAGCGCAGCTTGTTTGAAACCGTCGGGATCCGAAAGGGCCAGCCGAATGAGATCGAAGTTGAGCCCCCGTTCAATATTCCAGGAGGCCACGCGAAGAACTGGCCCTATCCCGTCCACCAATGGCCGATGCGGCCGCTCGCCCGCCAGCGCAGCCCTGTTGCTCACGATCGGAGTCCTCAGTAGACGATCAAGCTTTTCGGCCAAGGGCTCCGCAGGTTGGTCCGTGTTTGATAGTGATGCCAACTCGTCGAAACTCAGGAACTCCTGTGCGCCAGTGGGCGGCTCGCGGACCACCGCCAGTAGCGGGAGAATGGCCGGCCACAGCATCAAAATTAGGCGTTTATTCATGCCCTTCCCTCTTGCATCTTTGATTCCGCAGCCGTTGTAGCGAAAAACAACGGCTTTAGATATGTTCAGCAGTCGGCGAAGCGTCGTCGCGTCGCAAAGTTGCGTCAGACACCTCGATCCATCAACTCCCGGCCTGTGGCCACGCGCTGCCAATCTGCTGAATACAAACCCGCCGGCTCTTCGCGGAGCTTTGGAGAAGCAATTGCCAAATTGACAGCGAGGTCGACGAAAACAATGCAGAACAATTTGATGCAACGAATTTCCAGGATCGGATGCGTGACGCTGTTAGCCGCGCTCTCCGTTCTGGCACAGGATCACAAATGGGCGGGAAGAACGCTAGACAACTTCGAGTGGAGCATCCACGAGAAGCTGGCTGCGCTTCCATCCTATGGAGTCTTCGACACAGTCAGATTCGAAGTCCAAGGCACCACGGTAATTTTGTCGGGACAGGTTGTAAAGGAAAGCGTCAAGCAGGATTCCGAACGCTTAGTCAGCCATGTCAAAGGTGTTGGAAGAGTGGCCAATAACATCGAAGTGCTGCCTTACTCCCTGCGAGATGACGCGCTTCGCATGAATGTTTATCGCGCCGTCTATGAGAAGGCTCCCCTCGAAAAATATGGGGATCGCGCCGCTCCTCCCATTCACATCATTGTGAAGAACGGTTGGGTGACGCTTGAGGGCGTGGTGGATTCGGAAGCCGACCGCAGCATGGTTCGTATGCGTGCGCTGAGCGCCACGGCTCACGTTTCCGACAATCTGCATGTGGCGCCGGAAGTGATTGCACAAGGAAGTCGCCAGCCATGAACGCGCGTGCATTTCAGGCCGCGGCGATTTTAGCCGCGCTCATAGGGTCAGCAAATGCGAATCCAGTATCCCGCCAGGCCATCATAACCGGTGCCGGCGGGAACGGAAGATGCTCCATTGAAGTCATCGTGGACGGCGCGGCCGAAGTTGAAGTCTCCGGCGACATGGGCCTGCTGACAACCATATCCGGGCAGCCAGCCGCGTGGCGGCGATTCCAATGCAACGCGCCGCTGTCTCATGCCCCCGTTGACTTCCGCGTGGTCCGGATCGGCAGCAGCCGGGGAACTCTCCGGCTGCTCCAGGATCCTCGGAGTACCGGAGGCAGAGCGGTGATTCGCATCAACGACTCCAAGGGCGGCCGCGGAACCTACGCCTTCGATCTTCAGTGGCACGTGCCTAGAGGAGGCGGCTGGGCGCCAGGGCCAACGGTTCCACCTCCGAGTCACTGGCCGCCTTCCGGAGGATCGCCGATGGCGAGAGCAATTCAATCGTGTCAGGATTCCGTAACCGCGCGGCTCAATCGGGATGGCTACGCGTACGTAGCTTTTGAAAACACGATTCCCGTTGACAATCCCGGCCGCCACGATTGGGTCACGGGCACGGCGATCGGAAAACGGGGATTTGAACGCACATGGTTTTCGTTCTCGTGCTCGGTGAACTTCAGCTCCGGGCGCGTCCGCTCGGTGGATGTGCGTAGGCACTGGTAGGTATTACTGTTTTTCAAATTTCAGATTAAGGAGACCAAAATGATTAAGTACATTTGTGCAATCGCACTGCTGGCAACAACTATGGCCTTCGCCGGGAGCGATCCGGGCGTGGGAGGTATCAACAAGGAAATTCGCCACGAACTGGTGATGCTTCCTTATCTGGGCGTGTTCGACAACCTGACATACAGCGTGGACGGCAACGTCGTAACGTTGGCCGGTCAAGTTACTCGACCCACCTTAAAGACGGATGCCGAACGAGTGGTAAAACGCATCGGCGGCGTGGCCCAAGTGGATAACCAAATCGAAGTGTTACCGCCGTCTCACCATGACGATCGATTGCGGCGCTCGCTGTACCGCGCGATTTACGGATTCACGCCATTGAATCGCTACGCCATGCCAGTGCTCAAGCCGATTCGCATTATCGTGAAAAACGGCAACGTCACTCTGGAGGGCGTGGTTGACAACCAGTCCGACAAGAGCATGGTGAACATCCGGGCTAACGGAGTGCACGGCGTGTTCTCGGTCACCAACAACCTTCGGGTCGGGGAATAATCCCCGGCCCCCCCGGGCTTTCCGCATCACAATGCCTGAACATAACCTCAAGTCCATCGCCTTTCCGGTTCTTGACGCCGATCAGATCGCTCAAGTGGCAAATTGCACCACCGGTGCGCCAAAGCTCTACCGGGACGGAGAAACAATCATCGCGGGCGGCGAGCGCTGTCTAAAGTTTTTCATCGTCAAGTCTGGTCAAATCGAAATTCTCGACGTTTCCGGCGACGAGCCAAAGACCATCACGATCCATGGGAAAGGCGAGTTTACGGGCGACATCTCACACTTGACCGGCACGCCTGCCATCTTCAGCGCGGTTGCGCGAGGCGAGTGCGAAGTATTCGAAATCTCGGGAAAGGCGCTGCGGCAAGTGCTGAATCAGTGCCCGACCCTCGGCGACATCATTCTCCAAGCGTTCATCGCGCGCCGGCAGCTTCTCCGCGAGTCGCCGGACTTCACGGGCTTGCGGGTGATTGGCTCGCGCTACTCCCCTGACACCTTTCGCGTCCGCGACTTTCTCAGCAGAAATCGCGTCCTCTTTACCTGGGTGGACCTGGAAACCGATCCAGAGGTGGACCGCTTGCTCAAGCAGTTCAGTGTCACGGAGGCCGACACGCCGGTGGTTGCTTGCGCGCATCTGCTTCTTCTTCGCAATCCATCTAACCAGAAACTCGCCGACGAGATCAGCATACATCTGCCGCTCAAGCAGACTGTGTACGACTTGCTTGTAGTTGGAGCCGGGCCGGCGGGGCTGGCCGCGGCCGTTTACGGCGCATCCGAAGGTCTCGAAACGGCGTTGCTAGAGTGCACCGCACCCGGCGGACAGGCGGGAAGTAGCATGCGGATCGAGAACTACCTCGGATTTCCAACCGGCGTGAGCGGCGCTGAGCTGACCGATCGAGCCGTCCTGCAGGCCAACAAGTTTGGGGCTCACCTCTCTGTTCCCACACGAGCCGCCCGCTTGTGCTTCGAGAATGGATACGCGATTCTCGAAGCCGGGAGCGGCCAGTCCATCACCGCCAAGTGCCTTTTGATTGCGACGGGCGCTCAATATCGAAGGCTGGACGTCGAAGGTTGCAAGCGGTACGAAGGGGCGGGAGTTTACTACGCCGCGACACAAGCCGAGGCCCTACTTTGTCGCGCGCGTCCGGTAATTGTGGTCGGAGGCGGCAACTCGGCCGGTCAAGCCGCTGTCTTTTTGTCTGGGCACGCCAGCCGGGTATTTCTCCTGATTCGCGGCGAGGACTTGAACAAGAACATGTCCAGCTATCTGGTCAGCCGAATTCAGCGGACCGAGAATATCGAAGTACTGTCCAACACCTCGATCCGGCGCATGAACGGCAATGGTCATCTTGAGTCGGTTGACCTTCTGGTGGGCGCCGAGCGACGGTCCCGGACTTTGGAAACCCCGGCAGTATTCAGTTTCATTGGAGTGACACCTCGAACCGATTGGCTTCCGGTGCAGATCGAGCGGGACGCGAAGGGATTTGTACGAACAGGAGTGGCTCTTGCACAGTCGCGGCAATGGAAGACTGCACGAATGCCGTTCTTACTGGAGACCAGCCAACCTGGCGTGTTTGCTGCGGGAGACGTACGTTCCGGCTCCGTAAAGCGCGTGGCTTCGGCTGTCGGCGAAGGAGCCATGGCAGTCCAGTTCGTGCATGAGTATCTGAAGGAGATGTAGGACCGCGCGGGTCAAAGTCACCGGCGTTCGGTCGCGGCCATCAGCCTGGTCTCACTTAAATCCAACTCATGTTCCAACTCCCGCAGAACCTCGTCCGTGATGCGGCTCTCGTCGCGCAGGCGCAGGGCGGCACTGCGTTCAGCCTCCACCAACGTGCGCGAAAGATCCAGATAACGGAAATAATGCTCGGCGTGCGTTTTATTTTCTTCGTGGCTGAGCCCGCTGACGCTCGCTAGACGATGCGTGTAATGCTGCTGCAGATCGTCGTAAACCTCGGCAGGCCCGGATGGGTCGCTGCCGCGGATATCTTCAAGACGTGCCTTTGCAGCTTCCAGCACCAACCGGCGCGCTTCCTGCTCTTCGCACTTGGGGCCCGGCGCCTCCGCGATACCCAAAATCCGAATCAGCGGCGGAAGGGTCAGCCCTTGGAACACCAGCGTCACCAGAATGACGCAGAAGGTCAAAAACACAATCAGGTCTCGATGCGGAAATGGGCTGCCATCGGCGATGGTTTGCGGTAGAGACATGGCGGCTGCCAGCGCTATCACGCCACGCATTCCCGTCCATCCGACCACAAAAATCTGGCGAACACCCGGCCGCTTCTCCTTCTGGTGAAGCAGCCGCGTACGAATAAAGTAGGCGACATACGCACCTGGAAAGGTCCAGAGGAGGCGCAACAAAATGAGAAAGATGCTGAATAGAACACCGTACACGATGAGCCGCCTGGGGCTCAATTCGCTCACCCCTTCGAGGACCGAGGGAAGCTGCAGACCGATTAAGACAAACACGAATCCGTTCAAAATGAAGGTGAGTGAGTCCCAGACGGCTCCAGCCTGGAGCCGTACGCTGGGCGAAAGAAATTGCGAACTCCTGCGGCCCAGATAAAGGCCTGCCGCTACCACCGCGAGCACTCCCGACGCGTGAATTTCCTCCGCGGTCAGATACGCCGCATAAGGAACCAAAATGCTGACCGCGATCTCAATTGGACCGTCGTCAATGCGATGTTCAAACCACTCCACGATGCGCGCCAGTATCAAGCCGCTTCCTATGCCGGCGACGATGAGATATGTAAGCCGCAACAGGCCAGCACCCGCAGTTGGATTCTGGCCGTGGACCACCATCGCCACCGCGAATTCAAGCGCCAGCAATCCGGTTGCATCGTTGAGCAGGCTTTCACCTTCCAGTAAGTCGACGATACGTTTTGGCAACCCGATGCGCTTCGCGATAGAAGTGGCGGCAATCGCGTCCGTAGTGGCCACGGCGGCGCCTAAAACGAATCCGATGCGCCAATCGAAACCATGGAACAACCAGGGCCCAGCGATAGCGACACCGAGGACGGTGAAGCCCACCAACCCGAAGGCCAGCATCGCGATGCTTACCAGGTTGTGCGAGAACTCCCGCCACGACGTAACCCACGCTGCCGCGTACAACAGCGGCGGTAGCACAACCAGGAAGATAAGGTCGGGCTCCAAATTGATTTTGGGAATTCCGGGTATAAATCCCAGCAGCAGTCCGGCGATGACCAGGACGATCGGATAAGGCGTCTGCAGCCGGCGTGCCAGCGCCGCAAAAGCTGCAACGAACAGCAGCAATAGCAGCAAGATCATTTGTGCGCCGTGAATGCCCGTGCCTTCCATGAACCCTCCTCTTACGCTATAGCTCCGAATGCCTGCCGGCGGTTGTCGATCCCCAGCCGCCGCATCTTAGAAAGCAACGTAGTTCGAGCGATTCCCAAACGGGCCGCCGCGCCATGCCGGCCGCCCACCACCCACTTGGTTTCCTCCAGAGTCTGCAGAACATGGTCGCGAGTGGCGTCCTCGAGAGTTTTCCTGCTCACGGGTACGCTGCTGGACGGACGCTTGAACGGAATAAAAGGCGGCTGAAATACTGAGCCTGCCGAGAGAATCACGCCACGTTCCATAAAGTTCTGCAGCTCGCGTATATTGCCTGGCCAGTCGTAGGCAAGCATGGCCTGCATCGTTTGCGCCGGAATCTCCTCTGCCGCTTTGTTCATACGCTTAGCGTACTTAGCGAGAAAGTGCCGCGCCAGCGCCGGAATATCCTCGGCCCGATCGCGCAATGGAGGCAGGGAGACCGGAAAAACGCTGAGGCGATAAAACAAGTCGGTGCGAAATTCCTTGTTTTCCACCATCCGCAACAAATCACAATTCGTCGCCGCTACTAGACGTACGTTGACTCGTGTTGTTCGCGCGCTACCCAGCCGCTCGAACTCCTGCTCCTGCAATACGCGCAGCAATTTTGCTTGCAGGTCCAGCGCGATATCGCCGATCTCATCCAGGAACAGTGTTCCGCCGTGGGCCATTTCAAAGCGCCCGATCCGCTGCGCCAGAGCTCCGGTAAAAGCTCCTCGCTCGTGGCCAAACAGCTCACTTTCGATCAAGCCGGCGGGAATTGCCGCACAGTTCAATTTGACGAACGGAGCATTGCGTCTGGGACTCGAGTTGTGAATCGCCTGCGCAACTAATTCCTTGCCGGTGCCAGTTTCGCCCTGAATAAGAACAGTCGAGTCAGTGGGTGCTACTACGGCGATCTGCTCTAGCACGGACTCGAGAAGCGTGCTGGTTCCGATGATTCCATGCGGGGCCGTATCCGGCTCTCCCTTGAAGTTTCTCCACATCATGATTTAATTTCCTCCCTCGAACAACTCTCTCAAATAACTCCCGTCTCACACATCGTAAGCGGCCTGAGAGTTGAATTCCATCCTCTTTTGGTATGAGACCGCTGCTCATTATTTGAATCTGCATGGAGAACTTACCTCGATCGGGTAAGTCGCGCGTACCACTTACCGTTCAATTGCCGATTGAATCGCCTTGAACAAGATTTCCCGGCGGACTGGTTTGCCTAGGAATTCGATGGCGCCACCCTTCAGCGCCCTCTGGCGTGAGACGTCATCCGCATGAGCGGTGATGAAGATGATTGGGATGCTGCGCCTATCGAGATTCAACTGGCTCTGGAGTTCGAAGCCACTCATTCCCGGTAAATGGACGTCCAGGATAAGGCACGCAGTGTCGTTCAAACGCTCGGAAGCCAAGAATTCCTCCGCCGACGCGAACGTCTCCACCTGGAAGCGAATCGACCGCATCAGGCTTTTTAATGCTTCACGGACGGACGCATCGTCATCCACAATCGAGATGCGGCGGCGCGGTGTGTTGGCGGAGACCGCACGCGTGGCATTCTCTTCCAGAATCTTCATCTGGCTTCATCATAAGTGGTCGCCGGGCCAGATTACATCCTCCGTTAGTAGGAGATGGCTACTTATAGTTTGTGCTGGTAGGATTCAGTTTTTCGGCCATTCTCACCAGGTCAGCCAGGGATTCCGCCTGCATCTTTTCCATCACTCGTCCCCGATGGGTCTTTACGGTTAACTCGCTGGTCCCCAACTCGGCGCCGATTTGCTTGTTGAGTAAACCGGATGCGACCAGTTTCAGCACTTCCTTCTCACGGGCCGTCAGCGAATCGTATCGGGAGCGGAGCTCCGCCATCTGCGCCCGCTCGTTCCATGCCACACGGTCCCTTGCGATCGCTTGCTGGATCGCTTCCAACAGTTCCTGGCCGCGGAAAGGCTTGGTTAGAAACTCCACGGCCCCAGCCTTCATGGCGCGCACCGTCATGGGGACATCCGCGTGTCCGGTAATGAAGATGATGGGGATCCGCACATTGGCCTCAGCCAGGTCGCGCTGTAATTCCAGCCCGCTCGCATCCGGCAGCCGCACATCCAGCACCAGGCAGGCCGGGGCGTCCGGGCGCTTGCTCGCGAGAAACTCACCAGTCGAGCCGAAGGTCTGCACCCGCATGCCCACTGACGCGATCAGCCTCTGAACGGAATCGCGGACCGC
>Ga0116125_1001382_pt1 | contig 10552 bp, 5 predicted proteins | sample June2015DPH_16_1_2_FD_89729 | JGI IMG/M metagenome (GOLD analysis project Ga0116125, IMG submission 89729) | Peatland microbial communities from SPRUCE experiment site at the Marcell Experimental Forest, Minnesota, USA - June2015DPH_16_10 | ecosystem: Environmental > Terrestrial > Soil > Wetlands...
GCGGTTCACTATACATGGATTTCTTCGGAGGGTCCACCGCGTCGATCGGCCATTTGCTGCGAATCCGGACTGCATCCATCAATTTGGATTGGACCAACACCAGCATCATGTTTGGGCAAGACAAACCCCTCATTTCGCCGCGCGACCCGGATTCGCTCGCACAAGTCGGTTATTCGCCGCTCACCGGCGCCGGCAATCCCTGGCTGTGGCAGCCTCAGATTCGCGTCGAGCAAAGATTTACGCTCTCCCAAGACAATGGATTACGCGTTCAAGCTGCTGTCTTCCAAACCAGCAATCCCAACAATATGCCCGTTTCTGCCGAGTCCTATCAAGTGGAAGAATCGCGGCCGGGCGCCGAAGGCCGTGTGGAGTATTGGCAGCGCTGGGGCGAAACGGGGCGCCTCGAAATCGCCGGCGGAATTCACTACAACCGAAATCACCTCGGAGACGTTTCGCTCCCTTCGGATGTTTACTCCGTGGATTGGTTCTTCCGGCCATTCCAGAAGATCGAGCTTTCGGGAATGTTCTTCCATGGCCGGAATGTTCCGGTTTTGGGTGCGCTGCCTCCTGGTTACACCTTGCTGCCGAATGGACAGATTGTTCCAGTGCGCAGCAACGGCGGCTGGGCCCAAATGAGGATTCCAATCACGTCGCGCCTCGCCTTCAACGTCTATGGCGGCGAGCAGGTGAACCGCACGACCGACCTGGTGCTGGGCAACTCGGGCGCGAACGCCGGATACTTCAGCAACTTCATGTACCGTCTCGCTCCGAACGTGATCCTAAGTCTGGAGGGCGGCCAGGTCCGGACGGCTTATTATCAAATTGGAAATCGGCTGAACGACCATTATGATTTGGCGATCGCTTATCTTTTCTAGCCTGGCGCTCGCATGCGCCGGCGGCCAAGCGGCCACCATTAGCGGAAAGGTAGAGCTGGCCTTTTCGCAGGATCCCAATGTCCGCAAGCATCTCGACTATTCGGGCGTCGTAGTCTGGCTGGAACCGGTCGCAAGCGCCGCAGTGATACCGGCAACATCGAGACACGCGGAAATGCTGCAGAAGAACAAAACATTTTCGCCGCACGTTCTGGCTATCACTGTTGGAACCACGGTGGATTTTCCCAATCGCGATTTCATATTTCACAATGCATTTTCCAATTACAACGGCGAGACGTTCGACATTGGACTTTACCCGCCGCACAGCACCAAGTCCACCGTGTTCAATCGGGCCGGCGTAGTACGCGTCTTCTGCAACATTCATCCCACCATGAGCGCGGTGATCGTGGTTCTGAAATCGCCGTATTTCACGGTGTCTGACCGCAGCGGCACGTTCCGGATCGCCGATGTCCCACCGGGATCTTACCGAATGTACGTTTTTCACGAAAGAGCCACCGAGCAAACGCTGGCGAGTTTGTCGCGCGTTGTCGAAGTCCCCTCGGACGGCCTGCAGCTGGCCGCCATTTCGGTTTCCGAGAGCGGCTATCTGCAACTGCCGCACAAGAACAAATTTGGAAAGGACTACGTACCCGTCACGGATTCGGGAGGATATGTGGGGACGAAACCGTGAACTTCTCGCGCCTTTCACTTTTGTGGAAAATCCTGATCCCCATTTCACTGGTGATGACCGTTGTATTCGCCGTTACCGGCTGGCTGGTAGAGCGCAGCGTGGTCAGCACCACTTACGCCAGCGTGGAACAAGAGGCCAAAGCCAGTTTTCAGGCCTACGAATCGTTGTGGAAAGCGCGCGCGGACCGGCTGGCATCTGTGAGCCAGATCCTGAGCACGATGTCGGACGTGCGGCGCGCATTCGGCACCCAGGATCAAGCTACTATTCGTGACACGGCCGGAGAATTGTGGTCCAAAGTGGATACCGAAGACGCGTTCTTTCTGGTTTCGGACGCGCAGGGCACCGTGATTGCGAGTCTGGGAGCACCGGCGCCGTTCGTGCCCAATGATGAGCTGCCCATGGTTCGAGAAGCCCGTTCGAAGTTTCCAAAACAGGCTTTTGGTTTTGTCCACAAAGCCGACCAATTGTTCGAAGTGGTGATCACGCCGGTCTATGTTCAATCGGCGGGCGGATCCGCGCTGCTGGATGTTTTGGTGGCCGGATACAAAGTTGACAACAAAGTTGCGGAGGGCCTGAAACGGTCCACCGGCGGCAGCGAATATGTTTTTACTTCGCGCGACTACGTCATCACATCGACGCTCGGCCGCGACGCCACTGCCGCGATCATGCCGGAGCTGCTTCGCAATCCCAATGCACCTCAAGTTTCGGATTACCTGGCCCTTCCGACGCTGCTTCCCGATGTTGCAGGGACACCCGTGGGACAGCTCTTCATCCTTCGTCCACTGGCCGCTGCGCGGGAACGATTGAGCGCGTTGCGCCGTCAGATTCTGGTGCTCTGGTTGTTGGCGCTGATGGCCGCGCTGGCTGTTACCTATCTGGTTGCGCGCAAGATCATGCAACCGGTGGCGGAATTGGACCGTGCCGCGGCCGAGATCGCCAAGCAGAATTACGATTACCGGATCAACGTGTACAGCCAGGATGAATTGGGCCGGTTGGCTGAGACGTTCCAAAGCATGTGCGAATCGATACGGGCCGCGCGGGAAGAACTGATTCGACGCGAACGTATTGAGACCATCGGACAATTGTCGACTTCCATCGTTCACGATCTTCGCAACCCGCTGGCGGCCATTTATGCCGGCGCTGAGATGTTGGTGGATAGCAATCTGCCGGAAGAACAAACGCGTCGATTGGCCAAAAACATTTATCGCGCTTCGCGTGGCATTCAGGATATGCTGCAGGAGCTGCTGGACGTGGTTCGGGGAAAATCGAGCGCGAGCGAAATGTGCAGCCTGCGCGAAGTGATCGCGGCCGCCTGGGATTCGGTGGCGCCCGTGGCGGACACCCGCAAAATCGAGTTGATTGCCGAAGTGCCCGACAGCTTGGAATGTCCCATGGAACGAGCGCGGATGGAGCGCGTGTTTTCGAATCTTTTTGAAAATGCCATCGAAGCGATGCGGTCCGGGGGGCGGATTTCGATTGGCTCCGAAGCGAACGGCGAAAGTATTCTGGTGCGCGTGGAAGATAGCGGGCCGGGGATAAATCCGGCGTTGCGCGGCCGGCTGTTCCAGCCTTTTGTGACTGCCGGGAAGAAGAATGGTCTGGGATTGGGTTTGGCGCTTTCGCGCCAGACGCTGCTGGATCATGGCGGGGATTTGTGGCTGGATGCGGATGGGCCGGGTGCGCGGTTTTGTTTGCGATTGCCTTATGCGAACGGGGCTCGGGGCTAGGGGCTGGGGGCTAGGCATTCGAAATCAATTTGTGGCATTCTTTTGCGATTTGCCATTCTTCGTTCGCGCGGATTATTAGGACTCGCACAGCGGAATCGGCTGCAGCGACGTCTTGATCTAAAGTTGGTTTAGCGTTCTTGGATGCGTCGATTTTCAAGTTGAGAAAAGCCAGGCGGTCGCAGACGATTTGGCGCAGTTCGGCGGAGTTTTCGCCTACGCCGGCGGTGAAGATAAGTGCGTCCGTGCCGCCGAGTACTGTCAGCATCCCGCCGATTTCGCGCAGCAGACGATGGGTGTAAATATCGAATGCCAGTTGCGCCCGGGGATTTCCGGCGGCCATTGCTTCGCTGATCTTTCGCATGTCGCCCGAAATGCCGGAGACGCCTAGCAAGCCGGATTCTTTGTTCAGAATGCGATCTAGTTGTTCCGCGGTGTAGCCGCGATGGCGGATTAGGTAAACCAGAATTCCTGGATCGATGGAGCCGGAGCGCGTGCCCATCATGAGACCTTCGAGGGGCGTGAATCCCATGGTTGTGTCCACGCTTTTTCCCGCGCGAACCGCCGCTAGCGAGGCGCCGTTGCCTAGATGGCAAATTATCAGTTTCAGCGACGAGGGGTCCCGGTTGAGCATAATCGCTGCGCGGCCTGCGCAATATTGATGATTGATGCCGTGAAATCCGTAGCGGCGGACGCCGTCGTTGAGCCATGAATATGGGCCGGGGTAAACATAAGCAGCGGGTTCCAGCGTGGAATGAAAACCGGTATCGAAGACGGCGATTTGAGGAACGTCCGGCCCGAGAATGCGATCCACGGTTTGTACTGCTTCGAGCTCGAAGCGATTGTGCGCGGGTGCAAACTCCACTTGTTGAGCGATGACCGATCGAACTTCCGGAGTCAGCAGCGTGCTTTCGCGATAGAGCGGGCCACCGTGCACGATGCGATGACCGACGACATCGATTTTCGGGTGCTCCGCGAGAAGCGATTTGAGCGCCGGCTCGAGATCAGCTTCGATGGCGCCCAAATGCGCGCTCCATAATGGTTTGTCGCAGGGAAAATCGCCGAACCAGCATTTGAAACTGCTGGAGCCTCCGTTTATCACTAAAACTTTCACTTGGCCGGCCAATGCCAATCGCGGATTTCCGGCATGTCGTCGCCGTAGCGGGAAATGTAGAGTTTATGCTCGATCAGCCGGTTGCGGAGAAACTGCTTTTCGCGTCCGGCCACGCCGCGCAGGCGCGGAACGCGGTCGATGACGTCGCCGGCCAGATGGAACCGGTCGAGATCGTTCATCACGGTCATGTCGAACGGCGTAGTTGTGGTGCCTTCTTCCTTGTAGCCGCGAACGTGCAGATTGTCGTGATTGGTGCGGCGATAGGTTAGCCGGTGAATGAGCCACGGATAGCCGTGGAAGGCGAAAACGATGGGTTTATCGGCGGTGAATATGGCATCGAAGTCGCGGTCGGAGAGGCCGTGCGGATGTTCGCTGGAGGGCTGCAGGGTCATGAGATCGACTACGTTGACTACGCGAATCTTCAGATCCGGAAGACGGCTGCGCAGAAGATCTACCGCGGCGAGAGTTTCGAGTGTAGGAATATCGCCGCAGCAAGCCATGACGACATCCGGTTCGGCACCTTCGTCCGAGCTGGCCCAATCCCAAATTCCGATGCCGGCTGTGCAATGGCGGATTGCGGATTCCATATCCAGATATTGGAGCGCGGGCTGCTTTCCGGCGACGATCACGTTGACGTAGTTGCGGCTGCGCAGACAGTGGTCGGCTACCGATAAAAGGCAGTTGGCATCGGGCGGAAGATAGACGCGGACGATATCCGCTTTCTTGTTCACTACTACGTCGAGGAAGCCGGGATCCTGATGACTGAAGCCGTTGTGATCCTGACGCCAGACGTGGGAGGTCAGAAGATAGTTCAAGGAAGCGATGGGACGGCGCCAGGAAATTTCGCTGGATTCTTTCAACCATTTCGCGTGCTGGTTGAACATGGAGTCGACGATGTGGATGAAGGCTTCGTAGCACGAGAAGAAGCCGTGGCGGCCGGTGAGCAGATAGCCCTCGAGCCAGCCCTGGCACATGTGTTCGCTTAAAACTTCGAGGACACGGCCGTCAGGGGCGATGTGATCGTCAGCGGGAATAATGGTGGCCTCGGACTTGCGGTTGGTGAGTTCGAACAGCGCGTCCAGACGATTGGAGCTGGTTTCATCGGGGCCGAAGACGAGGAAGTTGTTGTTGCCGGAATTCATCTTCATGACATCACGCAGCATTTTTCCTAAGACGCGCGTGGCTTCGCCGCGCTCGGTGCCCGGATGCGAAACGTCGACGGCGTAGTCGCGGAAATCGGGCATGCGCAGATCCTTCAACAGCAAGCCACCGTTCGCATTTGGATTGGCTCCCATGCGGCGAGTGCCTTTGGGAGCGAGTTCGGCGAACTCCTGCACGAATCGGCCGCGTTCATCGAAGAGTTCTTCCGGCTTGTAGCTGTGCATCCAGTCTTCGAGCAACTTGACGTGTCCGGGTTTGGACATATCCGCGATGGGGACCTGGTGGGCGCGGAAGGTTCCCTCCACTTGGAGGCCGTCCACGACTTTGGGACCGGTCCAACCCTTGGGCGATTCGAGGACGATCATGGGCCACTCGGGGCGCGCGGAGAATCCATTCTCGCGAGCGTCTTTCTGAATGGCGCGGACCTGGTTCACCACGGTTTCAAGCGTAGCGGCCATCAACTGGTGCATGGGTTCGGGATCGTGGCCAATGACGAAATAGGGTTTGTATCCGTAACCTCTTAGAAGAGTCGCGAGCTCGTCCTTACTGATGCGCGCGAGAACGGTGGGGCCGGCGATTTTATAACCATTGAGATGCAGGATGGGGATGACGGCGCCGTCGCGCACGGGATTCAGGAATTTATTGGAATGCCAACTGGTGGCTAGCGGGCCGGTCTCCGCTTCACCGTCGCCGATGACGCAGCAGGCGATCAAATCCGGATTGTCGAACACGGCGCCATAGGCGTGGAGGAGCGAATATCCGAGCTCGCCACCTTCATTAATGGATCCGGGCGTTTCGGGCGCGGCGTGGCTGGGAATTCCGCCGGGAAAAGAGAATTGGGTGAAGAGGCGTTGGAGTCCCTCGCAATCCTCAGTGATGTTGGGGAAGAATTCGCTGTAGGTGCCTTCGAGGTAGGTGTTGGCGACCATGCCGGGACCGCCGTGGCCGGGTCCACAGATGTAGATCATGTTGAGATCGTATTTGCGGATGAGGCGATTGCAGTGGGCGTAGATGAAGTTGAGGCCGGGGGTGGTGCCCCAGTGTCCGAGGAGGCGCGGCTTGATGTGTTCGAGGCGCAGCGGCTCGGTCAGCAGTGGATTGGCGAAGAGATAAATTTGTCCGACGGAGAGATAGTTGGCGGCGCGCCAATAGGCGTTGATTTTGCGCAGCTCGTCGGCGGAGAGTGGATTCGATGAAAGGGTCTCAGGTTCGGTGGAGATAGTAGCTTGCATGAGGTGCTCCAGAGGCATGGGTGCCACTTCTTATGATGACCTGTTTGGGAGCGGGAGTGTTTGAGTGTTGGGTGACAAAACGATGACTGTGGGGCGGGCGGTTTTTTCAAAAACGAAGCCAGTGGATTTACCGTTTCTCGTTTCTCGTTTCTCGTTTCTCGTTGGGCGACTTTCGCGGAGGGCTTGACGCATCTGGCGATTCTTGTGTTGGGAGGTGAGATATTTCTAGGTTGATGTTTTATTAGGGGGTTGCGGGTGGGGTGGGGACTTGTGACGCATCGAAAATTCGAGATGCGTCAAGTCGGAAGCCGACATTGCGGCGGAGTGAATTGGGCGGCGGGAGTTTGGGATGGGGATGTGGTTTCGCATGGGAGTCTTCTTGAGCCAGGATACGATGCGATGGTGGGGTTGGTGGTGGGCGGGGCTGTATGAGGATGGTGGGGAAGGGGATGGAGGTGGGGGAGTTTTGTCATTGATGATTTTGTTGGGCAGGCGGTGGGTGGCGGCCAGGCGAGTCGTGGCTTCCCGAAGCGCCGTTTCCGGGTGTTTGGCTCATTGCTGGTGGTTTGGGCGGTTCTAGCCAGGAATCCGCTCCCGAACCCGCTCAGCCCTTTCTGGAAGTGGCGCGTGATACGTCCGAAGCTCAGCGGCGCCAACTGCCTAGATCGTGACTTTGGCCCGCTTGGGTTCACTGCTGCTCATGGCGCGTTTTCCAGCCAAGCCTATGGTACCCGCGCAACAGATTCCCTGCCGCGTTGGGCGGAGGTCCGTTCAGGGAGGGGCAATGCGTTAGAGGCGGCGGGTCTTCCAGGATGAGACTACAAGCACGCCCGAACCGAGGGAACTTGCTTTACGACAGCCATCAGGGCCTCCAAGTGGATTGGCTTCGCAAGGTAGTCATCCATTCCGGCCCGTAGGCATTGTTCGCGGTCGCCGCTCATAGCATGGGCGGTCATGGCGACAATCGGAGTGTGGTCATGTTCGGTCCGCCGAATGTGCGCCGTCGCTTCGAATCCATCCATCTCCGGCATTTGGACATCCATGAAAATCAAGTCAAAGCGTTCGGCAGCGGCCGCCTCCACAGCTTGCCGTCCGGTCCCCGCCAACGCGACCGAATGCCCCATCTTTTCGAGCATGGAGTGCGCCACCCTCTGGTTCACTATGTTGTCCTCCGCAACCAGAATGCGCAGCCGCGCTTCCGGAGCTACGCAGGGGGCGAGTTGACCTGGCTTGCGTTCCGCCGATTGCACAGCAGCAGATTCAGACTGCTCAAGAGGAACCGCAAAGTAAAAGGTAGCTCCGGAGCCGGGTGCGCTATCCACCCACAGGCGCCCATTCATTAAGCGCGCCAGATTGGCGCAAATGGCCAGTCCTAGCCCGGTGCCGCCGTGTTGGCGGCGAGTAGAGCCATCTATCTGTGCAAATGCTTCGAAGATGATCGGCTGTTTCTCCCGCGGAATCCCCGGGCCCGTGTCCCGTACAGAGAAGCAAACTTCTTGGACCCCGGGCAGTCTGGACGGGTTCGCGATCGCTACGACCCTTACCTCCACCTCGCCCCGGTCGGTGAATTTCATCGCGTTGCCGAGTAGATTCAGAAGGATTTGCCGGAGTCGGCCGGGATCTCCCACGCACACCTGAGGCACTTCCGGCTCCACCCGGTGGATCAAACGGATACATTTCTCCTCTGCTTTCCAGGCGAATATTTGTACGGCATCGGTCACGCATTTCCGCAGGTCGAACGGTTCTCGCACCAGCTCCATTTTGCCGGCTTCGATCTTGGAGAAATCGAGAATGTCATTGATGACCACCAGGAGACCCTCAGCCGAATCGCGCACCATGGTCATGAATTCGCGCTGCTCGTCGTCCAGTGAGGTGTTCAGCAAAAGTTGCGTCATGCCGATGACCCCGTTCATTGGGGTTCGAATCTCATGGCTCATGTTGGCCAGAAACTCGCCTTTTAGGCGCCCTGCTTCCTCGGCCATCTGCTTGGCTCGCTCCAAACCGAGCTGAAGTTCTTTCTGATCCGTGATGTCGATGATGGCGCCGACTACCTTGCATGGATTTCCGTCCGCCAGTTGCACCTGCCCACGGTTGCGGAACCAGCGAGTGGAACCGTCTGGAAGTGTTCTCCGGAATTCGTGTTCATAACCTCCCCCCTCCGTGAAGGCCGCCTCCCGAGCGGCTTGGGTTGATTCGCGGTCGTCAGGACACACGGTCGCATAAAGCTTTTCGCCGCTTACTCGGACCGCTGTCGTCCCTAAGCCCGACATCGTCGCCGCGCCGCTAGAGAGATCGAATAGCCCGGTGGACGGATCCCACTCCCAAATCCCGAATGCCGCCACCTTTTCCGCCAGAACAAAGCGTTCGGCATAGTCATGCAGGCGTTGTTCGGAACGTAGGCGCTCGATGGCATTGCCCGCCATTTGGGCGCCGGCATGGACTGCACGGAGGTGGAATGGCGTCGGTTGCGAGACTTCGTCACGGTACATGGCGAAAGTGCCGATGACCCGCTGTGTTTCCGAATCCTGGATAGGCACGCTCCAGCAGGATCGCAGTCCGAAGGCAAGGACTTGATCGCGCACCGGCGCCCAGCGGAAATCGCTAGCGATGTCCTCGCAAATCACGGTTTCATTGCGGAAGGCCGCCGTCGGGCAGCAGCCCAGGTCCGGAACAATGGGAAGGCCTTCGCACATCTTCCAGAAGCCCGGTGGCAGGTGCGGCGCCGCACCCTGTACCAGACGTCCGCGCTCGCGATCGACTAGAAGCACCGAGCATAGAACGCCCGGCACAATTTTCTCAACCGCCTGGGTCAGGGCATACAGAACTTGTTTGAGAGTCGCGCCGCGGGCGATCAGTTCCAGAACATGCCTCTCTTGCTCCAGAACCCGCGTGGAACCCTCGAGTTCCCGCCGCTCCTTCGCGCTGCTCGCCAAGCGCCGACGGGTTTGCCAAAAGGCAATTGCCCAAACAACGCCATTCAGAGCACAGAACAGCGTCGCGGTCTTCCAGGACATGACATGAGTCATATCGACAGAAAGGACGCTTTTTCTAACGACTAGCCAAACCAGCGGAACCGAGCTTGGACGGCGCCCCAAACGCCGTAGGCGTTCTGGGCAACGTGCCGCCCCTTCGGCTACATTGTCGGCCACTCGGAGAATGGCCCCGGCGGCTGGCTGGGCCGGCGCTCGCCATTCCTGTTGCGACATCCCCTTTGCACAACGAAATGTCCAGGAAGTCGGATTCGAGAACATGAGCAACGCTGCCGTTCGCGGCGCTTGGTAATTTACTCGAACGCCGTTCGGGCGAGCTTCGGAGGTTCGGCGACGAATGTGGTTGGAGTGGTATAGGATCGGTTGATCGCACGGTTGGATATCATGAGTTATCCATGGTTTCTAGATCTGGAGTCTTTAGATCCGGGCTCAGAACGTGGATCGCGCGGGGAGAAACCGACCTGCGCGCGCCGACGCGGAAGCCGGGAGGAGGCACGCGATGAACATCCTGTTATGGGTCCTGCAGGTCCTCGCCGTGCTCCTGTACGGAGCGTCGGGCGTCATGAAGGTCTTCATGTTTGACAAGGTAAGCGAGGGGGTTCCGTCTTTTGGTGCGTTGCCGCGGGAAGCCTGGATGGCCCTCGGCATCCTCGAACTGGTCTGCGCGGTCGGGCTGATCGTCCCCGCCGCCCTTCACTGGCATCCGGCGCTCACGGTGGTGGCCGCCACGGTCCTCGGGATCGAGAGCCTCGTGTTCGTGTGGGTGCA
>Ga0116125_1001383_pt1 | contig 10543 bp, 10 predicted proteins | sample June2015DPH_16_1_2_FD_89729 | JGI IMG/M metagenome (GOLD analysis project Ga0116125, IMG submission 89729) | Peatland microbial communities from SPRUCE experiment site at the Marcell Experimental Forest, Minnesota, USA - June2015DPH_16_10 | ecosystem: Environmental > Terrestrial > Soil >...
AGCCGGGGTCGAGATAGTCCTGGAAGAAAGATCCGAAGTCGATCTCTTCGAAGGGATCTTTCTTTTCGGCGGTAATCGGGGCTTCTTCGGTGGAAGTCTTGGTGGTGAGGCGATCGCGATCTTCTTCTTTGCGGCCGACTTCGTCGATCAGCGGGACGGATTCTTCGAGCTCTTCGAGGACGGGGTTCTCGACCATCTCGGCATTGATCATGTCCTTGAGCTCAAGCTTGTTGAGCGCTAGGACGGAGACCATCTGCACCAGGCCGGGGGTGAGGATCTGGCGCTGGGACAGTTTGACGCTCAGTTTGTGCTGTAAGAGGACCATGTTTCAAAGTTTCAAGGTTTCAAGGTTTGAAGGATTCAGAGGGCTTAACTTGAAACTCTGAAACCTTGAAACTATGAAACCTGTTCTTTCACACCAGCGAGAAACTCTCCCCCAAATACACCCGCCTTACTTCCGGATCGCCGGCCAACTGTTCGGGCTGGCCGTGGCGGAAGATTCTGCCCTCGTCGATGATGTAGGCCCGATCAGTCACTGAAAGAGTTTCGCGCACGTTATGGTCGGTTATCAACACACCGATGCCGCTGGCCCTAAGACTAGAAATAATTTTCTGCAGGTCGAGGACGGCGATGGGGTCGATGCCGGAAAACGGTTCGTCGAGCAGGATGAAGGTGGGATTGATGCACAGGCAGCGGGCGATTTCGACGCGCCGGCGCTCGCCGCCGGATAAGGCGTAGCCGCGATTCTGCCGAATGTGCTCCAGGCCCAGTTCATCGATAAACTTCTCCATCTTCTCGCGGCGCTCATGCCACGACATGGGCTGAGCTTCCAAGACCGCGAGGATGTTCTCCTCCACAGTCAATTTGCGAAAAACCGACGCTTCTTGCGGGAGATAGCTGATGCCATACTGGCGCGCCCGCAGGTACATGGGAACGTCAGTTATGTCCTGGCCGTCATACAAAACGCGGCCAGTGTCAGGGGGGATCAAACCGACGATGGCATAAAAACTTGTCGTCTTGCCGGCGCCGTTAGGGCCAAGTAAACCCACCACTTCGCCTTGCTCAACGCGCAGGCTTACACCATTCAGAACGCGGCGGCCACGATACGACTTGCCAATTTCATCGGTGGCTAGGGTACGCATTTATCGTGCCAATTATTTTTGTTTGGCGACTCGCGTCTGAGTTACCACAGGATTTTTAGCTTCGCCCTCTACCAGCACCCTATCATCGCGCCTATAGAAAGTCAACGAAACCCCGGTAATTTTGCCCCGTTCGGCATCAAAAATGCTAGGCGGACCGCCGGTGAGCACGAATTTGTCGTCAGCGCCGGTGTAAACCAGGGTTTGGCCTTCGGCGCGACGGTTTGGCTGAACGATTAGCACATGGCCTTGGGCGACCATGTGATCCAGCTGCCCTGGCCCTGTAAGTGATTCATTGCCCGGGGTTTGGCTTCGCGGCCTCAGATATACGTCCATTTCGTTCGAGCTGGCGGTGAAGCTTGTGCCTCGAGCTACTACGTCACCTTCGTAGTGTGCGCGCCGGTCGCTGTCGGAATAGTCGAGTTGCGCCGCCGTTACCGAAATGGGATCGCTGGGACTGGTTTTTCCCTCGGTTTTCCACTTGGGGTTGGGTTTTTTTTCTGGGCTCGAATTGGGCGCCTGAGCCGGATCTTGTTTCAGATTTTGCCGAACCAAAACTGTGGAAACCGGCTGCGCCTTGGTGCCCCGCGCTACCACGGAGCGCCGGTCGCGGTCGAACTGGATGGACGGAGCTTCGATAACGTTCGCATCCTGCCAGAGCCGGGCGTTGCCCTGATAAAGTGCGATCGCGGGTGAGTTGTGCGCGGTCATGGTGGCTGCAGTCACATGGATCGGCGAAGCCGAAGCCAGCAGCGCACCGTTAGCTTGCTCTTTGAGTTCGGTGTAGGTTGTCTTGACGTCGCCCTCGGCCAAGGCTTCGTTGGTGGTGCGGTTAATGCGAATCGTGTTGGCGGTGGTCACCATGCCTCCGTCGGAGATGCGCGGGCTTCCGGTGAGCACAAGAACGCGGTCGGCTGGGGTGTAGCGCCCTTGGTCCGCCCATGCTTGCGTACGCTTCGCCGGCGGCAATCCGTCGCTGTAGGCGACGTTTCCCTGCTGCACGATCGAAGCAATGCCGCCTTCGGGGAGGAATGCGGCGTCGAGAGTCTGGCTGGTGCTGACGCGGTCGGGTTGCCCCGGCGCGTCGCTGACGATCTTCGCGTCGGGCGCGCCGTGGATCGAGGTTAGCTGGCTTTTGCCGGCGGACGTTGCCTCGAATTTCGCATCAAAGCGGCCAGCGGTGATGATGGTGCCGTGCGACGACGCCGCGTTCTCCGAAGCATTCTGCGCCGGGGAAATGGTGATCTTCGCGGCGCCAGAAGTTTGGGCGCGTTCGAGGCGTCGGCCGCCGGCGACGAAGAAGTCGACCACAGGGGCGCGAAGCTCGAAATCCTGCCGTTGTGCACTATTCCCCGGTGCCCCACTTCTCGCGTCTTTTGCGAGAAGTGGGTCTTCGCTGGGAGCGTGTTGTTGCGCTAGCTTTACGCCATCCGCGGCATGAACTTTCTGCAGTTCGTTCTTCCCAGCAAAATCCAGAACCGCACTGCCGGCATCGCCTTGCATGGGCTGCGCTCCGGAGCGCTCGATGTGCACGTTGCCGGTCAGTGTGGCGGTTTGCAGAAGATCTTGCTTGCCCGCGAGAATTGCCTCGGCCTGATCGGCGCGGGCATGCACCGGATCGGAGTCCTTGCCCGTCGCTTCCGCGTTCACATTGCCGGTGGCGAGCACGCGCTGCACTTCGTTCTCCGGACTCAGGAAGAAGGTGGCCTCGTCGGCCCGCACCGTGCCCTTACCGGGACGCGCGAACGCAGGCTGCTGCAGGACGATTTCGCGCGGCTCACGGGTAATCGTCCCGTGCGCAGCCAGAAGATCGGAAGCATTCGTGCCGCCCAGGGCCATGTGAATCCGTGATTGCAAGGTGAGGGTGTTGCTCTTGGCGGCATACTGCACGCCCACGGCCCAGCCGCTGGCCTGAGGCATGCGGAAGTCCACGCGCGCGCCGGTGGAGGCGTTGCCGCTCTCGCGATTGAATACCAGATCGCGGGTCTTGAGGTGGATGGGATTCTTGAGTTCCTTCGGCGTGGTCTGATCGGGGGCCGCGCCGCCTTGCGGATTAGCTTCGAGATCGATCTGCACATCGCCTTGCGCAATGACGTCGCCGGATTTGGGATCGTAGGTAAAGTCGTCGCCGTAAATCTGGTCGAAGCGCGATGTGTCGCGGCCATAGAGAATGATGCTGACGTCGTGCAGCTCAGTGTGGCCGTTGAGCTTGAATTCCTTGACGTCTTTGGCGCGGATGGTAAAGAGAGTGCGCCCGGCCTCGGATTTGGAAAATTGAAAGCCCTGGGCGGTCTGCTTGATTTCGATGCCCATCTTGCCGGGGAACGCTTTGAGCGCGCTGATCTGGCGAAGGCGCGCGTAGAGATACATGCCCGCGATCACAGCGATAAACAGCACCGCAATCGCAATCAGCCAGCGCCGGAGTCGGTAGATGGGCAGGGGCATTGCAAGTTCAGTCTAATCCAGTGGGTATCGTAATTTCCCGCGCTGCGCCGTAGCGCCGCGGTCCCGGCGGCTGTCCGGCGGGCGTCACGCCCGCCGCGCCGAGGGCGAGGACGCCCTCGGGACAGCCGGCAGGGATGCCGGCGCTACCTATGCTGTTTCTGTAGAGCGGCTTTTCAAAAGCTTTCATCTACGCTGAGTTCCAAAATCATTCGGTCCAGTTCGGCGCGGGCTTGATTTTGCTGGGCGGCCAGGTCGCTCGACTCCTGGCGCAGCGCGGCCAAGCGGCTTTCCTGGGCATCGAGCTGGCCCACATAGCGCTGCAGCAGGGCCTTTTCCTCGGAGGTTCCCTTGAGCGCCTTCATGTTTTCGCGGATACGAGTCTGGTCAGCGGCAATCTGGTCGCTCTCCCGCTTGCGCTCGGCGATTTGATTGGAAAGATTTTCGATCTTCTCTTTCTGTTTCAGGATGCGATCGAAGGCCTGCTGCATCGCCGGCGTAGCACGCTTCTGCTGCACCAGCAGCGCGACTTCATCGTCGTCGAGATTGGTCAGTTCGTAGGTGGCTTCCTCGGGATGAACGGACTCGACTGTCAGCTCCGCCGTTTTGCCGGGATCGACGGCCACGCGGAAGCGGTGATAGGACTCGGTGGTCTCCTCCGGCTTCGGGGTGGCGCCGGTGAGCACCCATCCCTCCTGCGCGGGATGTTCTACGATCACCTGGCGAGCTTCCGTGTCGGCGTTGCGAATGGTGTACTTCTTGACGTTGCGCTGTTCCTTGGTCAACTGCATGATGCCCTTGGCGATACGCACGCGACTGAAGGGCTTTTCGCTGGACTCTTCGGAGTGCTTCACGTGCACGGCGGCATCGCCGGCATAAGAGAGCAGGCGGCGTTCTTCGGGATGAATCGTTTCGAGAATACCTTCTCCCGCGAAAGTATCCGCTTCCAGCACGTTGAAGGAGCCGGAATCGAGCACCTGGCCGCTGGTGTTCCTGATCCATAGCGCGCGCAGCGGCGCGGAGCCCTGGTTCCAGAGCGTGACCTTTTCGGCTTCGATGTGCGCTTGCAGGATAGGCACCAGCGCGGATTGATTCTTGCCGATGGTGATTTTCTGATTAATTTTGTATTCGAAAAAATCTCCGGCGGACTTGCCTTCGGCCTCGGCGCCCTGCTTGGCCGAGAGTTCTGCCATCTCCGTTTGGACATTGGCCGAAGTCGCCTGCACCTCGACGGTTTCGGCGGCGGTACCGATGTTGAGAGTTGCATCAACCTGGTTAGTGCGGCCGATTCCCAAATAAATATTGCTCAAGTTGAAGCGCTGAAAACCGGGCGCGTTCACGAACACGGCCGAATTGCCGGGCTGAATATCGGAGAAGCTATAGCGGCCCTGGCTGTCGGTTGTCGCGACCTGCGAAGCGCCGGTTTCCTCGTTGCGCACGGTTACATGTGCTCCCGAAACGCCCGCCCCCGAGGGATCTTTTACCAGGCCAGACAAACCCGTTACGCCATTGCCAAGGCGGAATGTACCACCTCCAACTCCGCCGCCATATCCGGCGCCGACCCCGCCGCCGCTACCACCCGCCTGCACGGGGCCGTTGGAGACGGTTGCTTCATGCGATTGCGGAGTCAGCATCACAGCTTCGGGCAGTGGCACGACTGGCCTGCGAGCGTAGAAGGGCTGCGAGATATCTTGAATAAAGGACTGCGGCGCGCCGGCGACGAGCGAAAGTTGCACATCTTTCCAATCTTCGCCGATGGTGTTGTCGACGATGGCCCAGCCCTGCAGCAACGGCTTCTCGCCCGGCTTCTCGGCAAGGAGGATGCGATAAGTACTCTTCCAGATCGGCACCTCGCTGATGTAGCTGACGAAGACATCGCGCTCGCCCGACCCAGTGGCGGTGAAGCTCATGCGGCGCACGTCGCGAGCGCGGGACGATGCGATGAGGCTGAGATAGCGGCCAACTTCGTCGGTGAGTTCGCGTTCGGCGATGCGCACCGATGTCGCAGCGCCGAGTTCGAAATTCCTCATCTCGCCGGCGTCGGTAACGATCGAGAAGGTGGTTACATCCTCAAAGTCGTCTTTGGAGCGCTGCCGCCGGATTTTTTCGACGCTAAGCAGGCGTCCCGAGGCCGTTGAGGAGCCGCTGCACTTCCACGCGCGCCCCGCGCAGAGCCAACAGATATTCGGCTTGCGTAACCTGCTCGCCAAAAGGCAGCCGCAGAGACTTCAGCCTTTCATCAAGGGGCGCAATGGAGTTGTAGCGCACCGATGAGACGCGGCCATCCCCGAGATCGACCGCGGTCAGCGATTTCAATACGTCGTTCAATTGAGAAGTAGTGAAGTCGATGCTGAGTTCCTGCGTACCGTGGACGCGGGCGGTGTGCTCAAAGTAGCCGACGCCGTTCTTATAGAGAACAACTCGTTTGACCGGCAGGCGAGCGGAGGAGTCGGCGGCGACGGGCGCGGTCGGCTCGGGTTTCGATGGTTTTGCAGTTAGTTTCGTCTGGGCAAAAGAGTGAGAGGCTAACGCTAGGGCGAGAATAACTTGAAGGCAACGGCGCATGGCGGACCTCCGATTTTGTAGAACCGGAAGTCTAGCATTAGGTTGTATCGGCAGCTTACTGCCGGGAAGGTGAACTTACTCAAACGGTATTTCTACCTCGGCATAGCTGCCCGGGGCGGCGCCCGACACTGCCGATGCGATCCGGTCGAGGTATAAGCGCACCATCCTCCAAGTCGGATTCCCAAGCACAACAATAGCTATTTTTCGGCCGGTTAGATTTTGCTGGTAACGAATTCTTTTATCGGTCGTGAGCAAGACATCGAAGCCTGCAGCCTCCGCGAGGTTCAGCAGTTCGCCGTTGGAAACCCGCTCCCATCCTCGGTCTATCGCCTCAGTTACCTCGTGACCCGACAGCGATCTTGCAATTCCGCTGGGGGTGCCGTGATCAAAGAGAATGCGCATCGGCTGAGGTCGCTGTCCTGGCGGGGAGCGGTGGCGGGTCGAGGCTTCGGGCAGCAAATTCGAGCACCGCTTGAATCTGCTCTCGGGTTACATGAAACTGCTCGATGATTTCATCGATACTCGATCCGGCCTCGAGGTTCTGGAAGACCGTAGCCACCGGCATGCGCGTATCTTTGAACACCCAGGCGCCGCTGCGCTTGCCGGGGACGCTTTCGACGGCGGGGCATTGCGACCAATCGAGGGCTGCCATTTCTTACCTCCGCTAACTCAACCTTATTATCACATTCCCGGACTCGATTCGAAGCTACCCACTCTTTCTGCCTGGACCGATGGGAAGACCTGCTGCATTCTGGTTGCCGAAGTCTCGCAGGGTGAGTTCGATGCCTCCGAAATCGGGGTGGTCGTTGTGGCCGATGGTGAAGGCGATGTCGATGGTGTCGCCGGCTAAAAGCGGCGATTGCTGCAGGCGCTCGGCCATGTGCCAGCCTAAAGCGTCGAAGACAGTTCTCAGTTCTCGGTTCTCAGTTTTCAGTTTGGCGGCTTCGGACCGTTCACTTCGGCTAATGGCTGCGCCATCGGGATGGCAGCTTGGCGTGGCCAGCACAGCTTCTGGCGAGAGCTCTTCTTTGCCAGATTGTTCTTTTTCAAGACGCGGAGAAAATTCGTGCTGTTTAGTCGCTTCTCCGGCCTTGAGCTTTAGCTTGATGTGTTTGTCTTTGAGAATTTTGGGCGGCGCGATGAGGCGCACGGCTCGGGCGGCGAAGGCGGGTTCGTGATTGCCGGCCCCGTATGGCTCTAACAGACGCAGCACCTCATACAGCGCGGGAGTGATTTCGGTTAGATCGAGTTCGGCTTCTACGTCGAGCACGGGATCGAAATCCGCCAAGGTCAGCCGGGTGCGGGCGAAGGCGTCCAGTTCGCCGCGCAATCGAATCACGTTCGCCGAGGGCATCGAGAAGCCGCAGGCGTGCGAGTGGCCGCCATAGCGAGTGAAGAGGCTGTGCGACGATTCAACCGCTTCGAGCAGATGAAAGGCGCGGATGGAGCGGCCGGAGCCGAAGGCTTCATCGCCCTCACGCGAAATCACGATTGCGGGGCGGTGATAACGCTCGACCACGCGGGTGGCCGCGATGCCGATCACGCCGCGATGCCAGCCTTCGCCATCGACCACGATGCAGAAGGACTCGCACAGCGCGGGATCGCCACTGACGCGGTCTTCGACCGCACGCAGGATTCGGCGTTCTTCTTCCTGGCGGGCGGCGTTGAGCGTGTCGAGCTTGGCGGCCAGTTCGCGGGCGCGGTTCGCGTCTTTCACGCTGAAGAGTTCGATCACGTCGCGGGCGATATCCATTCTGCCGGCGGCGTTGATGCGCGGCGCGATGCGGAAGGCAACTTCAGTGGACGTGGGCGGACGCTTGGAGGAAATCTGCGCGACTTCCAGCAGCGCTTTCAAGCCGGGGTTGACTGCACGGCGAAGAGAATCGAGGCCCAGCTTGGCGAAGACGCGATTCTCGCCGGTCAGTGGAACCGAGTCGGCAATCGTCGCGATGGCCACTACTTTCGAAAACGAGAGCAGCATGCGGGTCTGATCTTTGGCGTCCAGGCGGCGCTGCATTAATCCTTGCGCAACTTTGAAGGCGACGCCGGCTCCGCACAGTTGCTTATAGGGATACTCGCATCCAGACTGATTGGGATTTACTACCGTGAGCGCTTTCGGAATGCCATCCGGTCCGGGCAGGTGGTGGTCGGTGACGATCAGATCGACGCCGAGGCGCTGCGCGGTCTCCGCCGGGGCGAAGGCGCGAATGCCCATATCGACGCTGATGATGAGGCGAATGCCGGCGGCGGCGGCGCGCTCGATCACATCGTCGCGGAGATCGTAACCTTCGCGAATGCGGTGGGGGACATGGAAATCCGCTGCGCCTCCGCAGAGTTCGATGGCGGTTTTGAGAATGATGACCGCCCTAGTACCGTCGACGTCAAAGTCGCCATAGATGAGCGTCGGCTCTTTGCGTTCGATGGCGGCATCGATGCGGTCGACCGCGGCGCGCAGGCCGGTCATTTTTTCCGGCGCGTGAAGATGTTCGATCGAGGGGGCTAAAAAACGAATCGCTTCATCCCGATTTGCTATGCCGCGCTGGATCAGCAAGCTTGCCAGCGTGTGGAGGGGGTTGCCGCGAGCGGTTCCGTTCGGCGAAGCGGTTGCGAACTTGCGGCCAAACCAAAGATGAGACGAATCGTAAAGTGCGCCTGCGAGACTCTGGACTTGCGCTGGATCTTCCGCGGCCAGTTCCCAGCGCACGGCTAGTTCTCGTCGTCCTGATCCGGTTCGTCGATGGGGATGCCGCCGAAGTCTTCCGACATTTCGAGCAGGTGCTGGTAGCGGTCGTACCAGTCGGTGCTGCACTCGCAGAGGAACATCGATCCCTGATAGGCCCAGCCGAGTTGCAGGAAGCCGATCTTGCCCACGTGGGCTCGCAGCCAGCGGGCATCTTCAACGTCGTCGCTGTCGGAAAACTCGGAGTTGGAGAGCCGCTGCACCAGGTCGTCTAGTTCGGTGCGCTCCAGCTTCCAGGAATGCATGGTCAGGAAGGGAGCGCCGGCGGTCTTGGCCAGTTCGACGAAGTCCTTCCAGCCGTCGGGATTGGCACCCGTCTCCCACATGATGCATTGCACTTCTTCGTAATCCACGTAGCCGTGGAAGCGGCTCATGCCATGGCCTTCGATAAAGGCGATCATGTCATCGCGGACTACGGTTAAATCTTCTGGCGTGGGCGACATAGCTTGGGTTCAGAGAGCATTGTATGCCGTTTGGGTGGGAACGTGCCAGCGGAGCGGAGGTGCGCTCCGATAAATCCGCGCGGGGGTTCTCGGCTTATCCGCGGTCCAGGCTGCTGCGTTTTGCTGATTCAAAACCTACATCGCGGAGAAGGCGGAGAACACCCGCGGCGTTCGCTGGGAAGACTTGCACCGCGGGTTCCGATGGCCGTGTTACACTTTATTTTTCACTAACAAGCCCTGCTGATACAGGACACTCGTTCCGCACATGCTTCTTTCCAAGGAATACGTGGGCTACCTGGCCCGCGAAGTTACCAAGAAATTAATAGCGGGCAAGGCCATCGAGACCTCGGCTGTGCCCAAGGTCACGGAGCGGGTGCAGGCCGCGCTGCTCGAAGAGCTGACCCTCGAAGACCGCATCAACGATGAGGTGCGAGTGATCCTCGAAGCCTATTCCGAGGAGATGAATAAGACCGGGGCCAACTATCAGGAGATGTTCCGCAAGGTGAAGAGCGAGTTGGTGCGCAAGTACAAGGCGGTGCTGTGAGGCTGAGCCGCGACAAAGTGAACGTGCTGGCGCGGGCCGTCGCCGATGCCCTCAAAGCGATGGACGAAGTCGATTTCATCGAAGATCCCAACACCATCCGCCAGGAAACCCGCAAGATTCTCGAAGACCTTCTCAACCACGAAGAGCGCATCGATCAGGCCGCCCGGCAGAAGATCGAGAGCCAGAAGCGCACCATCCTCGAGGGCTCGCAGGAGTGGGACATTCTCTACCGCAAGTACTACAACGAGGAAGTGAAGAAGCTGGGGATTTAGCTCGCGGCTGGTCAGGGCTGTGAAATTTCTCATAATTCGTTTTTCAAAACCCTTCCGGTGAGTCTTCGTTCGTCAGGAATCTCGTGGCAATCTAATTGCACAACAAAAAATTGTGAGTTTTGCAGTTTTGGCCATCCCGCTCCGCTAGAAGAAGGAAACGATTCCAATGGATACCGATCGCCGCTCCATCGTCCTGTTAACCGGAGCCTCGGGCTACATTGGAGGGCGACTGCTCCGGGTGCTTGAGAGCGCTGGGCGCAGCGTTCGCTGCCTGGCACGGCGGCCTGACTTTCTCCGGCCGCGGGTCGATCCTTCGACTGAAATTGTGCAGGCAGATTGCCTGGATCGCGAATCTCTCACGCCGGCGCTGGCGGGGGTGGATACGGCTTATTACCTGG
>Ga0116125_1001386_pt1 | contig 10506 bp, 7 predicted proteins | sample June2015DPH_16_1_2_FD_89729 | JGI IMG/M metagenome (GOLD analysis project Ga0116125, IMG submission 89729) | Peatland microbial communities from SPRUCE experiment site at the Marcell Experimental Forest, Minnesota, USA - June2015DPH_16_10 | ecosystem: Environmental > Terrestrial > Soil > Wetlands...
CTGCACCAACTGCTAGAGATCTCCTCAGAACTCAGTTCCTGCAGCAATCTCGATCATCTGCTGCAGGCATTTGTGAGGCGGGCTTCCGATTTTCTCGGGTTCGGGCGCTGCTTCGTTGCGCTCGAAGAGGACGGCCAGTTCCGGATTCGTTACGCGGTCGAGAAGGGAGAGCCGCAACGTGCGGAAGCGCTGTTCCCCGAAGGCGTGGCTACTCGCGCCCTGCGCGGCAGAGAAGTCTTCTGGACCGACGAGGCCAGCCGCACCCCCGGAATCAACCTCGGCTTGGTCACGAAATACAATGTGCATCAGTTCCTCGCTGTGCCTCTGGTGGGCGCGGGCGGCGCGGTTCTGGGCATGTTCGGACTGCTTGACCGTCGGGACGGCACCGGAATTTCGCAGGAGGATATTCGCCGCGCCCGGGCTCTGGCGAATCATGCCGCGATCGTGCTGGAAGGCGCCCGCAAGCTGCATCTCTCGGAGCAGAAGCGCCGACGCGCTGAGGCCCTGATTGAACTGACCGCCGAAATCGATGGCACACTTCGTTTGCCCGAGTTCGCACGTCGATTTCTCACCCGGACCGCGGAGTTGACTGGCGCCCACGCCGGTTTGCTGGCCTTACTGCAGGAGGGACGCTGGCAAGTGGCCGCATTGCAGAGCGGCACGGAATCTTCGGCTGAGACCTCCAAAGCGCTCACCTCGCCCTCGCCCGATCGCGGCTTGGAGCGTGGGTTGGATCGCGCTTCAGATTACGCGTCGGGCCACGCGTCAAATCGTCAAATGGGCGGGGCTTTGGCCGATTTTGTGGCACGTCATACTGAGACGGTCGCTTCCGGGTCCGGGGAACAGATATTGGGTTCCGAAGCCGCTTTCAGCCTGGGCTGGACTGATTGCACGCTGGTGCGCCTGCCCGACGCCAACGGGGAATTGGCCGGACTCCTCTGCCTTTCCGCGCGCTCATCTCCGCTGGATGCGGGTTTGGATGCGGAAGCCCGCGTCTTCCTCCAGGGCATGGCAGGCCACGCCGCGAAGGCGCTTGAGAACGCTCGCCTGTTCACACGCATTGACCAAGCCAATCGCCACTGGATGGAGATCTTCGACGCCATCACCGACTTCATCGTGGTGCACGACCAGGCCGATAAAGTTCTGCGCGTGAATCGCTCGCTGGCCGCGATGATCGGCGTGCCCCCGACAGAATTGATCGGCATGGATATGCGGGCGCTCATGGCCCTGACCAGCGACAACGCGTCCTACTCCTGTCCTTTCTGCCGCTCCATGGCCGATGACTCCGACGAATTCGATCACCCGGTATTCGACCGTACCTACCTGGTCTCAACCTCGCGGGTGCAGGGCGCCCCGGATGAGGGCCCGCAAACCATTCACGTTTTGAAAGACATTTCCGACCGGCGCGAGGCCGAGCGGCGTTACCGTGAACTCTTCGACAACATTCAGGAAGGACTATTCTTCAGCACGCCGGGCGGAAGCTTTATTGAAGTCAACGACGCCATGGTACGAATGCTGGGCTATAGCAGCCGCGAGGAACTGCTGCAGGTCGATACTTCCACGCAACTTTATCTTTCTCCCGGGCAGCGAGAGCGCCACTCGGAAATGCTCAGGGACAACGGCAACATGCGCAATTTCGAGGCGACTCTGCGGCGCAAGGACGGGTCGCCGATTCACGTCCTGATCAACGGCTTCGGCCTCTACGACAGTATGGGCCGACTGCAGCAGATTCGCGGATTGATGCTCGATGTGACGGGACTCCGCGCCTCCCAGTCCGAACTGCACCGCGAGCGCGATTTTTCTGGGAAGATCCTCAACCATACGCAAAGCCTGATTCTGGTGGCGGATACCGCGGGCCTGATCAGCTATGCCAACCGCCGCTGGTTTGACGCGGGATTCGAACCGCGGGAACTGCTGGGACGTCCCTTGCTGGAACTGGCCGCGCCTGCTTTTGTCCGTCCGCTCGCCGATGCGCTGGAGAGCACTTTGAACAGCCAGCAGGTCGATAATCTGGAACTCGAAATCGTGCGCCGCAACGGCGCTGCCGGGAAGTTCTCGGCCAATCTTAGCCCCATGCGCGACGAGCAGGGCATTGTAACCAGCATCGTGGTGGTGCTGACCGACATCACCGACTCCGCCGTGCTGCGCGATAAATTAGTCCACGCCGAGAAAATGGCCGCCGTCGGGCAGCTCGTGTCCGGCGTTGCCCACGAAGTGAATAATCCGCTCACCGCCATTCTCGGCTTCGCCGACCTGCTCATGGAGAACCCCGATCTGCCCGAAACCGCCCGCAAAGATATGCGGGTCATTCTGCAGGAGGCGCAGCGCACCAAGCAGATTGTGCAGAACCTGCTCAGCTTTGCCCGCCAGATGCCACCCCAGCGGAGCGCGGTCCAATTAAATACGATTTTGCTCCGCACCATGCAGTTGCGCTCTTACGACTTCACCAGTCACGGCGTCGACGTAGTGGAGCATCTCGACGAGGATCTGCCGCAGGTCATGGGCGATGCTCACCAGTTGCAGCAGGTTTTTCTCAACATCCTCAATAACGCCTATGACGCCGTGCACGAGATAGGCCGTCCCGCGCGCATTGAGATCATGTCGACCAAGGCCGGTGACGCCGTTGAAGTGTCGTTCCGCGACAACGGTAACGGAATCTCCCACCCCGACAAGATTTTCGACCCGTTCTTTACCACCAAAGAAGTCGGTAAGGGCACGGGTCTGGGCCTCAGCATTTGTTACGGCATCCTGAAGGAGCACGGGGGAGAAATCCTCTGTCACAACAACACAGACAGGCCGGGCGCCACGTTCATTGTCCGCCTGCCCGCAGCGCCCCACACCGCAGCATTCGGTGTGGCGGCAGGAGTGATACAACCATGAGCCTACCTGCCCTCAAACCCCAGCCTATGCCCGTGCTGCTCATCGAGGATGAGCCCGCGGTCATGGCCTACGTTCAAGCCGCGCTGGAGCGCAGTGGATATCCCGTAGTCTGCTGCGAGTCTGGAGTCGACGCTCTGCGCCTGCTCGAAAACGGCAGCTTTCTGGGCGTGGTCTCCGACATGCGCACCCCCGGTGGAGTCGACGGCGGCCAGGTTCATGCCTGGGTGGCGCGTCACCGCCCTGATCTGGCTTCGCGCATCATTTTTATCACCGGAGACATCGCCAACGAGGAAACCGTTGCTACTTTGAAAGAAACTGGCGCCCCCTGCGTGGAGAAACCATTCCGCGTGCAACCCTTTATCGATGTGGTCTCAAAGACTTTTGGGAAGGCCGAGTGAACAGCACGGGCAGTAAAGAAGATCTGCGTATTCGCCTGCTGATCGTCGACGACGAACAGAGCATCCGAAAACTCTGCGTCACCGTGGGCGAGGCCTTGGGCTTTATCTGCCTGGAAGCGGAAAGCGGCGAGTCCGCGCTGGCGCTGCTCGAAGAGCAATCCGCCCACATGGTCCTGACCGACATGGTTATGCCCCACATGTCGGGGCTGGAATTCCTCGAGAAAGTAAAAAAGCTGCTGCCGCGCACCGAGATTGCTCTCATGACCGGACACGGGTCGATTGAAACAGCTGTCCAGGCCATGAAGCTCGGTGCTTACGACTACATCACCAAACCGTTTTCGCCGCTCGAAGAACTGCGGCTATTCCTGCGCCGCATGGCAGAAAAAATCCGGCTGGTCGAGGAAAATGAGTTTCTGCGCCAGCGCATGGACACAGAAACCGAATTGCACGGCATCATTGGCTCGTCCACCAAGATTCAGGATGTGTTGCGCATGGTTGCGCGCTTGAAAGACACGCGGACTCCGGTCCTCATCTACGGCGAAAGCGGGACGGGCAAAGAGTTAGTAGCCCGCGCCATGCACTTCCGGGGCGCGTTTTCCAGTCGGCCTTTCGTCGCCGTCGACTGCGGATCGCTGGTTCCGACGCTGATTGAAAGTGAACTCTTCGGTTACGAAAAAGGAGCCTTCACCGGAGCGCTGAAATCGAAGCAGGGATTATTCCAGGCCGCCGACGGCGGCACCATCTTCCTCGACGAAGTCGGCGAACTGCCTCTGGAACTGCAGGCCAAGCTGCTGCGCGTGCTGCAGGAAAAAGAAGTGCGTCCGGTCGGCAGCAACCAGAGAATTAAAGTGGACGTGCGCGTCATCGCCGCCACCAACCGCGATCTCGAAGCGGCCTACAAGAACGGAACCTTCCGCAAAGATCTTTATTTTCGACTCAACGTAGTTACACTGTACGTCCCCGCCCTGCGCGAGCGCCGCAGCGATACGCCTATGCTGGTGCACTGGTTTCTCGAACGCTACGCACCCGGTGGGGAGTTGCACGTAACCAGCGCCGCCATGAAGGCGCTCATGCAATACGACTGGCCGGGCAACGTGCGCGAATTGGAAAACTGTGTGGAACGTGCCGTCGCGCTGGGCAACGGACAGATCATCGACCTCGGCGACCTTCCCCCAGCAATTGCCTCAGGATCGGCCGCGGGATCTAGCGGAGCTGGAACGGGAGGAATCGCGTCGGCCTCGCACGTTGCCAGGCCGCCCGTGCTCGACCCCGATCTCGCAGCCGCACAATCTGCAGCCGAGTCGCCGCGCACTCCTCTCACGACCACCGACTTGGAAGACATCGAACGCGCCACCATCCAGCGCGTCTTCGAGCAAGTCAAAGGCGACAAAGCCCTCGCCGGCCGCATGCTCGGCATCAGCCGCGCCACGCTCTACCGCAAGCTCAAGCGCTACAACATCGGCATAGGATCATCCGGCTCGGGTTCGTCAAGCCATACGCTGCAGTGAGCACCGAAACTCAGAAGCTAAGGGCTCCGGGTGGCCCATTCTAAATTTCGCTTTCTTTGCGAAATTTAGAGCGGGGATTTGTGACAAAATCGGAGCGTCCGCAGGCTTGCGAAAAAAGAGTCCTGGCCATCGAATGAATCATCTGTTCTTGTAAGTTCTGTACTTGGAGCAGACCCGATGGCCGCCAGTCCAAACTTCACGGTACCGTCTCCTTCGAACCCTCCGCTGCTGAATCTGGATCAGGTGGAGGATCTCCTCAAGCTGCAGAAGGCCGCGCAGAAAATCAGCTCTATTCTTGACCTCAATCAGCTCGTCGATAAGGTCGTAAACGACGTCGCCCGCTCCTTCGGATGCCTGGATTCTGACATCTACCTGCACAACCAGGAGCGTGGCGAACTGTCGCTGGTCTGCGCCCATGGCTGCCCCGGCTGCGAGCTCTGCGGCCCCGGCCACAGCCTGAAAATTGGGAAAGGGATGGTCGGATACGTTGCATCCACCGGCCAGATGCACTACGCGCCCGATGTGCGCCAGGACCCCTACTACATTGGCTGTGAAGAATCCACGCTCTCGGAAGTTGCGATTCCGCTCCACGTAGAAGGGCAGTTGGTGGGAGTATTCACCGCCTCCCACAACGAATTGGATGCCTTCAGCCCCTGCCAGCTGCGGCTGCTGCAAGCCATGTGTAGCGATGTCGCAGTGGCGGTCCACAACGCCCGCCGATTTCAACGCGAACTGCGGCAAAGGGAGGAAATGAGTAGTGAGGCACGGGAGGCGCGCATCATTCAACAAGCGCTTTTCCCCAAGGCTTCTCCCTCGATTCCGGGTTTTACCATCTCCGGGCTATCCATTCCTGTGGGCGCCGTGGGCGGCGACTGGTATGACTTTATTCCCATGGATAGCGGCCGTTGGGGGCTGGTGCTGGCCGATGTTTCCGGCAAAGGAACCGCTGCTGCGCTGCTCATGTCGGCCACGCGTGGCATCTTGCGATCGCTGGCCGAAGCTGCCTGCACGCCGGGTGAAGTGCTGGCGAAGCTGAATCGTCTGCTGGTCGAGGACTTTCCCGCTGGCCGTTTTGTGACCATGGTGTATGGCGTGCTTGATCCGGCTAAACGGACTCTGACCTTTGCCAATGCGGGTCACCCACGTCCGCTCCTGGTGACCGGAAGTTCAGCCCAGTTTCTCGATGCGGAGCAAGGTATTCCGCTGGGACTGGGTTCAGGCAGTTTCTCAGAAGTGGAAGTGAAGCTCCCGCTGGGTTCTCGCCTCGTGTTTTATAGCGACGGCATTACCGAGGCGGAGAATCCAGCGGGCGAAGAGTACGGGTTGGAGCGTCTTCAAAAACATCTTTCGCGAGCGGACGCTTCCGCCGAGAGCCTGCTCGATCACGTACGCTCGTTCGCCGACGGTTCGGGTCTGCGCGATGATGCCAGCGTCATTCTTGTGAAGGGTTAATAACAATGTTGGCGGACCGAGGCTCCAGCGGTCCATGCGGGCTTTGAATCTGAGACAAGCGTCTCATCCTGAGATCATCGAACCGTAGCGCCCTCACAGATCGCCTCAAAAGCTGGCTCTAACCCTCTGAAAATGCACTCACCTCAGTGCTAGACCTTCCGTTCCCAGAGATGGCTGCCGTGTTGCTCCTCCTTTTTTGAACCGCGGAATCTGGCTCCCCACAACTCTTCCTAACCGGGAGGAGGGGAGCCCAGCCGCATTTCAATCGAGCTAAGGTTTTACGAAATTCGCTTAACGAGTCCGGGACGGGGGATTGATCGCTTGGCGCAACCAGCCACAGGAACGGCACGCAGCGCGCAGAACGCCAGCACCGTGGCGGGGCTTGCTCGTTTCTTCCCCGAGGCGTCGCCGGTCCGCATGCCGGTGCAACTTGCACGTGTCCTGCCGGGCAGCGACCCCAAAGCCGCTCATTTCTCCGAAAGTATCCTGATTGAATTTGGCACTCCCCGCGAAGTTTTGTTCGAATGCAACACGCCCCTCGAGTTCGGCGATGATCTTCACCTGCGGAACTCCGACAGTTCATTCGACGTGGCCGTTTCCGTCGTAGCGGTGCAGTATCAGCCCGGCAAGACCGTGGTGGCCGCGCGCTTTCGAGGGGAAGTCCCCAACTGGATCGTGAAATCATGACTCCTACAACACCCGTGCAAGATCTTCCCACGCAATGGAATTCGGCCCGGCGGTTATATCCCATCTATTTCGAACTGGCCCGCGAGTTCGCCATCGAGCTGAAGCCCTCCGCCGAGCTGGAAGCCGGCATCGACACGCCCGAAAAAGATGTGGTCGAACAGGCCAACCACTGGCTGGAACAAATGGACAATCTTGTCCAAGTGCACCAGTTGCGCCAGTTCCTGCAAACCAGTTTGTTGGCGGATCAGGATGGGCTGGAGAGCTTGCTCGAGCACTTTCTGGCCAAGCAGGTCAAATCCGACATCGTCCGTGACAAGATTGATTTTCTGCTGGTGCAGTATTTCAGCCAGCTGGCACCCTCCGGCGTCACCGATGCCGATGTGAATCTGGCGTACGTGGCCGAGGCGCTGAAGCCGGTTCTCGGAGAAGTGGAATTGAAACCTCCGGTGTGGTTGAACGCGCTGGACCGCGTCCTGGAAGCTTCCCGGAAATGCCGTTCGCTCGATGAGCTTCTGCATGGCGGCATTCTCGAGCAAGGGCGCAAAGCCAAGGGTCTGGCCGGGGACTTGTTCTATCTGCCGGTAGCCCTGGTGGCTTTCACGCGCTTCGGATACCTCATGCGCCGCTCTTTCTTTCGCCTGATGTTGGGAGATCTGAACGGGATTCTTGACGGTCTGACCGAGCTCGAAGAGAAAGGCGTGCAAACCATCGATTGCCGCCGCGCTCAGTTTTCCGCGCAGGAGCCGATCGTTCGCCTGCGTGTGATCTGCCAATCGTGGAAGGTGATGTTCCAGGCCGAGTATTCCTCAGGTCAACCGTTGCGCATGCTGGTCGATCTACGTGCCTCGGTGGAGCACGCTCTCGGCCGCGGCAAACCTCCCGAACCGGAGGTAAAAACCCCGGCCGTGGCGAAGGACGTGCCTGCGGCAAAGCCGGCTCCCGCAGCGGCGCCAGCAGCGAAGCCCGCGCCTCCAGCTGCAAAGCCAGCCGCGAAACCGGTGGTCGCCGCCAAACCCGCGCCCGCTGCCGCCAAGCCGGCCGCGTCAGCTGCAGCCGCGGGGGTTTCGAGGCCCGCGACTAAGACCGTCGTCGCGCCCGCTGCCGCGGCGAAGCCGAAAGCCCAGCCCGTGGCACCCGCCGTTGATGAGCCGGAGTTTGAAGTCTCCAGTACGCCCGGGTGGGACCCCGAGTCCCCGGCGCCGAAGAAGAAGTGAACCGTTCACAAAGTTAAGTGAGCTTTCAAGCTGCATAGACAGAATCGCCCAGTCCGAGGAAGTCCAAAGGCGAGCCCGAAGGCGAAGAGGAAGTTAGAACGTGCAGGCACCGACCGTACTGATCATCTCCGACGAAGTTGATTTCTCGCGCCGCATTACAGCGCGCTGGCAGATGGAGCGCAACGTGCCCACTTTCACGCTGCTGAGCGGAGAATTGTGGCCACGGTTTGCGGTAGATGTGTTCGACGTCGCCTTGGTCGGGGATTTGCGGCGAGACCTTCTGTCAGTGGTTCTGGAACCTCTGCACTCGACTGGTCAGCCGATTTTCTGCGTTTGCCAGGACGCCGCCACCGCCCAACTGGTCCACGAACGCTGGCCGCGCATTTCGATCCTGCGGAGCAATGATCTGCGGAGCAATGGTTTGCGGAGCAACGATCTGCAGAATAACGATCTGCAGAATAACGATCTGCGGGATAACGAACAATGGCTCGAAACCCTGGTGTTGGCCGCCGCCGAAGCCGTGCATCGCTCGCGCGCTGAATCCCGCGCCCGCGCCGCCGAGTCTGCCTGTGCCACCCTCGAGCGCCATGCCACGCTTGGCCGCTACATGCTGGAAATGCGGCACAACCTGAACAACGCTCTTACATCAGTGCTGGGAAACTCTGACTTGCTGCTGCTGGAGCCGGGCAGCCTGTCGGCTCAGACTCGCGCCCAGATCGAGACCATTCGCAACATGACGCTCCGCATTCACGAAATCATGCAGCGTTTCTCTTCTTTGGAAAAGGAGATGAACGTGGTGGCGCAGCAGGCCGAACAGGATTCGGGTAAGTCGTATGCGGCCACAGCCGCCGGTAACTAGAAGCATGAGAAACCTCCCCTTGCACACACGCCGATCTCGTAGTTCAGCGAAAGAAGGTTCAGCGAATCAAGGTCGGGCGGATGAACGTTTGCGTACCCTACGGGGGAAGGACTTATGCATAGATTGATGGCGGGCGTTACCATTCTCGAGCACGAACTCTCCGAACTGCGCTTGCTGGTCGAGCGCCAGACGGGAATCCTGCTCGACTGTCCTAACAGCGCTTTAGCCGCCCACGTGGCCGAGTATCTTGAGAGTCAGGAACTGGAATCTCCCGCCGCTTTGCTCGCCCGCCTGCGCTCGGCCGATCAGGATCCTTCGACGCTGCCCGCGTTTCTCGACGGCGTGCTCAACGTGAATACCGGATTCTTCCGTCATCCCGGAGCCATGAATGCGCTGGCCCGGCAGGTGATCCCGCAACTCTACTCCCGCAAATCGGACGACGGACCCGGCACGCTTCGCATCTGGAGCGCGGGTTGTGGCACCGGCGAAGAGGCCTACTCGATTGCGATGGCCTTGTGCGACTCGCTTCCCGGCGGAAACGGAAATGGCGCCGGCAATGGTGCGAACTATTCCTCGAACTATTCCTCGAGCCATTCCTCGAACAACGGCAACGGCAGCAAGGACAAAGACAAAGACAAAGACGCCAAAGAGAAAAATGCGGCCAGCCGCAATGGCGGCGTCGCGGAAAGCGCCGCGGCTTCTGCAGGGCAGGGAAGTTGCCAGGGAATCAAGGACTGGTCGATTCACATTGTCGGCAGCGATCTGCTGCCTTCTGCGATTGAAGTCGCCGAGCGCGGGCTGTATCCGCAGTCGGCCCTGACGGGTCTGCCTCCGGCCACGATTCGCGCCTGCTTTTCGAAGATCGGAAGCCCCAACGCGGCTTCTAACGGCTCCGCGGAAAGTTTGCAGAGCGCAACCTTGAATGGTTCGGGCAACGGCTCGACGAATCACGGCTCGACAAACAATTCTTTGCCAAACAATGCTTCGTTAAACAATGCTTCGCCAAACAGCGCCTCAGGCCAGGGCGCGCACCTGTTGGTCAAGCCGCGGCTGCGCAGCCTGGTCACCTTTACTACCATGAACCTGACCAAGCCGGTCTACATTGGCCGTTTCGACTGCATCTTCTGCATGGACGTGCTGCCCCACCTCTCGCGCGCCCAGCGCACCGCGCTCATCGAGCGCCTGCATCTTTATCTCGAACCCGGCGGATACCTTTTCCTCAGCCAGACCGAAAAACTCTCTGCCCCCAACTTGAACTTCCGCTCGGAAGCTTTCGACGGCTACACCTTCCACCGTAAACCGTTGGCCGCGAGCGCGGCGTACGGACGGTAAAACGAAAAGCTAAACCACAGAGGACACAATAGTCGCACAGAGAAGACTTAGATTCCTCTGTGTTCCCCAGTGTCCTCTGTGTTTAACAGGATTTTGCCGGTCAAAGCACCGACCCAGGCTCTCGCAGAAACGGATTCACCACTTCCACTCCATCGCACTTCTGACCGTCCTGCAGA
>Ga0116125_1001388_pt1 | contig 10495 bp, 5 predicted proteins | sample June2015DPH_16_1_2_FD_89729 | JGI IMG/M metagenome (GOLD analysis project Ga0116125, IMG submission 89729) | Peatland microbial communities from SPRUCE experiment site at the Marcell Experimental Forest, Minnesota, USA - June2015DPH_16_10 | ecosystem: Environmental > Terrestrial > Soil > Wetlands...
ACCGCGGCCGCGACCATCACGGGCGTGACGATGCGGTAGACACTGGTTCCGGTGGCTTTGATGGCGGTGATCTCGTTGCTGCGGTTCATCAATCCGAAAGTGATCAACACCGCCAGCAACATCATCAAGGGCGCGACGCTATACAGAAGGTAAGGCGCGACGTTGAGCAGATATTCGGCGACGACCATGAAGGGCGTTTGATTGCGCAGAATGTCGCCCAACAGTTCGAATAACGTGAAAACCAGAAGCAGCACGAGGAATGTGGATATGATCATTCCCAAGTAGACGAAGAAATCGCGCAGCACGTAGTCGTCGAGCAGGGTGGGGAAGCTGGCGCTGAAGACGCGGCGACGGCTGGCGGCGCGCTCGAAAGCGCTAGTTGGGTCGCGGCGGCCTAACCGAAATGCAGGCATGTGCCCGTTGCCGTTCAAGGCTTGGCGCTTTGCCGAAAAGCGGAAGGCGGTGAGTTCGATGGGCCGTCTTTCGGCCTTCCACAGCAAGAATGCTCCCGCCGCGAAGAATGCGATATTGGCCAGCCACGCTCCCAGCAGCGGCGAGACTTTGCCCTGCCGCGCCAGCGAAACCCCGATCACGGAAACGAAGTAATAGATGAAAACCAGCACGATCGTCAGCACGAAGCCGCCGGACTTACCGCTCTTTTTCGAGGAAAGGCCGAGCGGAATGCCAACCATGGCCAACACCAGACAGGCGGTGGGTAGGGCAAAGCGGCGGTGAAATTCGATGAGATACCACCGTGCTGAAACAGGATCGACGCGGCGTGCGTGATCGCGCAGATTCGCCGTGCTGATCAAGCCGACCGGAATTTGCTCATCGGATTTCGTTTCTGCCGCCGGCAGCTCGATGGGAATGTCGGTCTGCTGAAAGGTGGAGATCTGGTAGTGGTCAGCCAGTTGCGGATCGGTTTCATGCGTCGAGCCGTCGATCAGATGCAGGTGTAAGCGATCTTGACCCTCGGGGACGAGAATGCCTTCGTGGGCCAGCGTAATGCGGGGATTGGCGGCATCGGTAATATCCGCCAGAAATACGCCCTTCCACACAGCCGCGCCTTGAGCGGTGTGGACGTCCTGCACATAGAGCACGATTTTCGGAAAGCCCTCGTAAAAAACTCTGGGCTGCACCTCAAACGAAACCTGCGAGCCTTTGAGCTGATCCTCCAGGCGTCCGAGCGATGCGAGCGACCAGGGTGCGAGATAGATTCCGTTGCCCAGGGCGAGCAGCCAGGCGCCGACCACAAAAATCGCGAGCACACGCCCAAAGCTCCACACGCCCATGCCGCTGGCGCGCATGGCGGTAATCTCGCTATCGGCGGCGAGGCGGCTTAAACCGATGAGGATTCCGACCAGCACGCTCATCGGAATGGTGTAGGTCAGCGCGAGGGGGACGGTGAAAAAGAAAATCTGAGCTACACTGGGCAGCGGAGCGCTGGCGCGGACCACGAGTTCGAGAATGCGTCCCAGGTCGCGCGTGAACAATACAAACGTGAAGATGGCCGCGCCGATGACGGCGTGCGAACTCACTTCACGGAGGATGTAGCGGGTGAGAATCCGCATGGGAAGCGCTTAGAATCGAAGAATAGCACGGACCTATTCCGCTTTCAGAAACAAGGCCCCCAGGGGCGGCAGCGTAAGCTTCAACGAATAGGGACGGCCATGAGTCGGCTTGGCCTCAGCATGCACTCCGCCGGAATTACCCATGTTGCTGCCTCCGTACGCGGCAGCGTCGCTGTTCAGCACCTCGCGCCAGTAGCCGGCCGTCGGCACGCCTACACGATAGCCCTCGCGCGGAATGGGAGTGAAGTTGCAAACGATGAGGACTGTATCGTTGCCCGATTCGCTCTTGCGCAGGAGCGAAATCGTGCTGGTGAGATTGTCATTGCAATCGACCCACTCGAAGCCGGAAGGATTCGTATCCAGTTGGTGGAGCGCCGGTTCGCTGCGGTAGACGCGGTTTAATTGCCCGACCCAGTTCTGCAATCCGCCGTGTACCGGATACTGAAGCACGTCCCATTCGAGGCTGCTATCGTGCGCCCACTCGCGAACCTGTCCGAACTCGTCACCCATGAACATCAACTTTTTTCCCGGCTGCGCATACATGTAGGCAAACAAAAGCCGCAGATTGGCAAAGCGCTGCCATTCGTCGCCCGGCATTTTGCCGATCAGCGATCCTTTGCCGTGTACGACTTCATCGTGTGAAAGAGGCAGGACGAAATTCTCCTGGAACGAGTACAACATGCGGAAGGTCAGCTTGCTGTGATGGTATTTGCGATGAATCGGATCCTGCTTGAAATATTCCAGCGTGTCGTGCATCCATCCCATGTCCCACTTCAAGCCGAAACCGAGGCCGCCTAGATAATCCGGCCGCGAAACCATGGGCCAGGAAGTAGACTCTTCCGCCGTGGTCTGAATATCAGGATGCTCTTTATAAACTTCTCGATTGAAGCGCCGCAGGAAATCGATGGCCTCGATGTTTTCCCTGCCGCCATACTTGTTGGGAATCCACTCTCCCTGCTTTCTCGAATAATCGAGATAGAGCATGGACGCGACCGCATCCACCCGCAGGCCGTCGATGTGATACTTGTCGAGCCAGAACATCGCGCTCGACATCAGAAAACTGCGTACTTCCGTGCGGCCGTAATTGAAGATGAGGGTCTTCCAGTCGGGATGGAAGCCTTGGCGCGAATCGGCGTGCTCGTAGAGGTGTGTGCCATCGAAATAGGCCAGGCCGTGAGCGTCAGAAGGGAAGTGCGAAGGCACCCAGTCGAGAATCACGGCGATGCCGTGCTGGTGCAGGTAATCCACCAGATACATGAAATCCTGCGGCGTTCCGTAGCGCGAGGTTGGCGCGAAGTAGCCGGTCGTCTGATATCCCCAGGAGCCGTAGAACGGATGCTCCATCACGGGCAGGAATTCCACGTGGGTAAAGCCCATGCGCGTCACATACTCGGCCAGACGGGGCGCCGTTTCTCGGTAGGTTAAGGGGCGATTGTTCTCCTCGGGAATGCGCATCCACGAGCCGAGATGAACTTCATAAATTGATTGCGGAGCCTGCAGGGAATTGTGGCCGGCGCGTCGTTGCATCCATTCGCGATCGCCCCATTCGTAGTTTAGATCCCATACCACGGACGCGGTGCGCGGAGGTTTTTCGTGCAGAAGGCCAATCGGGTCGGCTTTGTCAACGCGATAACCGTGAGTTCGCGACTCGATATGAAATTTATAGAGAGTTCCCTTGGTAGCACCAGGGATAAACCCCTCCCAGATGCCCGATTCGCCACGGGGGACGAGCAGGTGCGCGTGGGAACTCCACGAATTGAAGTCGCCGATAACAGACACCATTCGTGCATTTGGCGCCCACACGCTGAACATCGCGCCTTCGACTCCATCGCGCGAGACGAGGTGGGCGCCCATATGTTCGTAAAGGCGGTAGTTGCTGCCTTCGTTGAAGAGGTAGAGGTCCTGATCGGAGAGCAGGCTGGGAGCGGACGGCGCGGATGTGAGGATTTCAGCCATCTTGAGTTCTTAGTGTACCGGAAGCCATGAATTGCGATATACGGAGACTGCTGTATGGGTCGGCGCGAGAGAGTCGCAGGGCGGTTCGGCAAGGTCTGCGCCACGCTCTTTGGTGCGGTTTCGATCCGTGGTGCTCGTGCTATCCTGACACTTTCCAGCCATGCCCGCCCTGCGTCTGATCTTTCTCTGGCACCAGCATCAGCCTTTTTACAAGGACTTGGTGACGGGCGAGTACCGCCTGCCCTGGGTTCGCCTGCACGCTCTGAAAGACTACTACGGCATGGTGAAGCTGCTGGACGAGTTTCCCAATGTCCACCAGAACTTCAATCTTGTCCCATCGTTAATTACTCAAATTCAGGATTATGTTGCCGGTACGGCGCAGGATCCTTTCCTCAAAGTCGCCGCTAAACCCGCGAAAGACCTGACGCCGGAGGAGCGGCAGTTTGCCCTGCAATATCTTTTTCAGGCCAATCCCGCCAACCTGATTGCACGATATCCGCGCTACTGGGAGCTGCGGGAGAAATTTCGCGAGCATGGCTACGCGCCTGAGAAAGCCGAGAAGTATTTTGAGCCGCAACACTTTACCGACCTGCAGGTGCTGTCACAGATCGCGTGGTTCGACGAATTTTTTCTCGAAGATAAAGACATCGCCGAGCTGATTAGGAAAGAGCGCGACTACTCTCTCGAAGATCAGACGTTCGTGATAACGCGCGAGCGGGAGTTGATGGGGAGGGTTCTTCCCGCGCATGCAGCCGCTGCCAAGAAGGGGTCGATCGAGATTTCAGCGACTCCCTTTTATCATCCGATACTTCCGCTCGTCTGCGATAGCTATGCGGGAGCGGTTTCCTCGCCGGGCCTGCCCTTACCGCAGAACCGCTTCAAGCACCCCGAAGACGCCCGGGAACAACTTGTGCGGGCACTCGATCTGCACGAACAAGTCTTCGGTGTTCGGCCCAAGGGAATCTGGCCTTCGGAGGGAAGTGTTTCGGAAGAGGTGTTAGCCATCGCGAGCAGCCTTGGCGTCGAATGGATGGCCACTGACGAGGGAGTTCTCGGCCGCAGCTCCGGGGTTTTCTTTCAGCGCGACGGCAACGGCCGCCTGCCTGCCCACCTCGCCGAGCGGCTCTACGACATTCATCGCTATGAGAGCGGCAAAAACTCCATGCACATGGTCTTTCGCGACCATACAATTTCTGACTTGATCGGCTTTGTCTATTCCGGCATGGATCCGAAAGACGCCGCCGCGCACCTGCTGCATAACATTAAGGAAGCGGCGCAACCCGTACTGGCGCAAGGGCGTGATGCGGTGGTTTCGGTGATCCTCGATGGCGAGAATGCGTGGGAGTATTACCCAAAATCGGGCAGGGAATTTCTGCGGCGATTTTACGATGCACTGCAAAAAGACAGTGGCGTGGAAGCGGTTACCGTTTCCGAGGCAATTGCCCGCCAGCACAACCCCTCGCCCCTGAAATCCCTCGTACCTGGTTCGTGGATTAATGCCAACTTCAACGTTTGGATCGGCGCGCCCGAAGATAATCGCGCGTGGGATTACCTTCACCACGCCCGCGAGTTTTATGCGCAGAACGCTTCCCGCGCCAGCGAGGCGCAGCGGAATCTGGCCTTCGAAGAACTCCTGATTGCCGAGGGCAGCGACTGGAACTGGTGGTACGGTCCCGAACACCATTCGGCGAATGACCGCGATTTCGACGAACTTTACCGCAAACATTTGTCGAACGTATACCAAGCTCTCGGTGCTACGCCTCCCGATTACCTTGTGCAGCCCATCACAGCGACGGAGGTGCGGCCGGCGTTCATTCCGCAAACGCATTATGTGCATCCGCGCGTGACTGGGGACAAGATTCGCTATTTCGAATGGATGGGTGCGGCGGTTTTTACCGCCGATCAGCGTCCGGGGGCGATGCATGGAAAACAATACCTGCTCGATTCTGTATATGCGGGCATCGACGGCACATATGTTTATGGCCGGCTGGATTTTGCCGGGGATGTTCCCGAGGCGGAGTTTGATCTCGTCGTCAATGTGGAATCGTGGGCAAACGAAGAGGCGCGACCGCGGCGCGCTCTACGCCTCGATGCGAACGTTAAAGATCGCAATTTGACGGAGTGGAAGGTCGAGGGCGGGGAGGAGTTAGCTTCTTCGACGCGGACTGCGGAGAGCGCCAGAGTCGCGCTGATGCGCAATTTTGAATTCTGCATCCCGCTGAGTCGGTTGTTGGCGAAGCCGGTTTCGATTGCGAGTTCCGCCCCGAGCGGAGGAGTGAGCCAGCAACCTAAGGCTGGCGGCGCAGACGTGGCCACGGCCAGCCGCCTGCGTCTGCGCTTTAGCATTTGGCAGAATCGGCTTCCCGTCGACGCTTTGCCGGTCGAGGGTTGGATCGAATTGATACTGGCGAGCGAAGCGGAGTTGATGGCGGCGATGTAGATCGACTGAAGGGGTCAGGGCCCAAGCAAAAGCCGGAAGCTGGCGCTTCCGGCTTTGAAAGAGTTCAAACTGTTTCATTGTCCTGCGTTAGCAATTGCCGCGGTCAGGGCCAGCGGACGATTGATCTCGAGCGTAAGTACGGTACCGGCGGGCAGCGTGGCCGAACGATGCTTGCTGAGCCAATACCCGCCACCCGAGCCGGCACCGATCGCTCCGCCAACCACTAAGCCTATTGGGCCGCCCACCAGGCCGCCAATCAGCATTCCTCCAGCGGTGCCGCCGCCCACTTCCACTTGGTCGCGACGATCGTGCCCTGAGCCTTTGAATTCGCCTTCCCGGTTCACGTCCGTGCCGGGGATGTTGGTATCAACCAGCGTGGCGTCCAGAAAAAGCCTTTCGCCGGTCGGGAGGATCAACGCTTCCGGCAGAATTCCGATGGTGGGTTTGCCCGAGATGCGGCGCGGCTCGGCCACCTTGGTGACTCGGCCTTCGATTGTGGCTCCGGCGGGAATAAGAGTCTTTCCATTGAGTACCACCGGCTGATCCAAGCGGGCCTGAAAAGGATCGCCCGGCTTGTTACTGAAGGTTGCGAGAGTTGTCTCGAGCTTCACCATCAGGGCGGTCCCGGCTGGAACCGGAGGGCTCACCTGGGCAGCGGCCATCGACGCCAACAGCACGATGCAGGATAAAACTGTCCACTTCTTCATAATTCCTCCACTGAGCCTTCCACCATGGAAAGCGTTGCATTAAATCTAGATCAGACGGATGTCCGGGACAAGCCTCGGAGTTGTCTTGGAACCAGCCAAGATAAGGCCGATGCTCATTGCAACCGGCAAGGAGGTTGTCTGAGTGCGCTCGGTCACATTCGGCCTGCTTCCCATCCGCTATAATCGAGGGTTTTGGAATCGCTGCATGGGCAGGAACTATCGCGGCGTCGGCTACCTGACCGGTCGGCTGATCAGTTTTCATTCGGACGATCCCTCCCATGCTGTGCGGGTGGACGACGATTCGCGAATCATATCCTCACACAAGGACGGAAAGGGCAACATGACGAATATTGGAGCCATCATCGGGCGCGAAGTGCTGGATTCACGCGGCAATCCGACGGTTGAGGCAGAAGTGCAATTGACGGACGGAGCTTTTGGAACGGCCATCGTGCCGAGCGGAGCATCGACGGGAGAGCATGAGGCGGTCGAGCTGCGCGACGGAGATGAAGCGCGCTTCCTGGGCAAAGGGGTGCTTAAGGCAGTCGAAAATGTGAATGGCGAGATTGCGGATGCGCTGGCAAATTGGGATGCTGCCGATCAGCGCGGCCTCGACCAGAAGATGATTGAACTGGATGGTACAGAGAACAAGGGCCGGTTGGGAGCCAATGCGATTCTGGCAGTGTCGATGGCGGCGGCGCGGGCGGTCGCAAACGAGTACCAGATTCCGCTCTATCGCTACCTCGGCGGAGCCGCGGCGAACACTCTGCCCACCCCGATGATGAACATTCTCAACGGCGGCGCCCATGCGGACAACAACGTGGACTTCCAGGAATTCATGGTCATGCCGGTCGGCGCACCCTCATTCTCGGAGGCACTCCGCTGGGGCGTGGAGGTTTTCCACACGCTGAAGGGAGTGTTGAAGAAACGCGGCTACAACACTGCTGTGGGCGATGAAGGAGGGTTCGCTCCTTCGGTCAAGTCGAATGTGGAAGCGATTGAAGTCGTGCTCGAAGCGATCAATCAGGCCGGTTACAAACCGGGGGAAGAGATCGCTATCGCGCTCGATCCGGCGGCCAGCGAGTTCTATCAGGATGGTAAATACGTCTTCAAGAAATCCGACAAATCGGCCAAGAGTTCCGACGACATGGTGCGCTTCTGGGCGAAGTGGGCAAATGACTATCCCATCGTCTCGCTGGAAGATGGTTTATCCGAGGAAGATTGGGATGGCTGGCAGAACCTGACCAAGGAGTTGGGCGGCAAAATCCAGCTTGTGGGCGATGACATTTTCGTTACGAATATTCAATTCCTGCAGGAAGGAATCGACAAGGGCGTGGCCAATTCGATTCTGATCAAAGTGAATCAGATCGGCACTGTCAGCGAAACGCTGGACGCGATCGACTTGGCGAGGCGCAATGGTTACACATCAATCATTTCGCACCGCTCGGGTGAGACCGAAGACACATTCATCGCCGATCTCGCCGTGGCTACTGGGGCAGGGCAGATTAAGACTGGTTCCGCTTCCCGCACAGACCGCATAGCGAAGTACAACCAATTGCTTCGGATTGAAGCGCAGTTGGGCGATACGGCGAGGTTTTTGGGATCAAGGGCATTGAATTACAAAGGCTGATGGGCTTGGAAAAACCGGAGAGCATTTCCGTCTGTACCCTGTCCCCCTGCTCTTACCTTGCTCTCCCCTGCGGAGCTCGTTTCACTAGTTTCAGCATGCCGGCCTTCTCGTCGGCTACGATGAATGTAAATTCGTCGCCATCGGCACAGGCGAGCCCCCACCCGAGGTCGGCAGGGAAGAAGTACTCGCGTTTTAGACCCCCGCTCCTTGGATCGAACTCGTAAGTCGAGAACTCTTGGGCTGTGCTGCCGGGGATGTCGTGAATATACTCCACGATCCAAGAATCGCGTGCGCGTTTAACAGTGAACAAACGGTAGACGCCCTGGATGCCTAATTTGCGTGCGCGCACCGCGCCGGCTGGAGATATCGAGAACATCGGTCCGCTCGACGGTCTAAACAAGAGCAGGCCACTGCCGTCCCCGGCAATCTGCGAGGTGAATACGACGTCCCTCAAGGATTCCGCAAAACCCCCCCAGGGCTTGTTCCGCGGCAAGGCGGTCGGGTCGCGGTCCCCGCCGTCCTGTGGCGAGCCCTCCAGTTCGTGAACATCCCCTTTCAACTCAAGGAGGCGACGCAATTGTCCGTTGGAGGCGACGACTGCGACCCTTGGTTCGCTTGTACGGGGGTCCATTCCTGCGATGAGGAAATCCCCATCGTCGAATACTCCAAACTGCAGAGGCTTAAACGGGAGCTCGAGTGGCACCGAGCCTGCGTATGTTCCGTCCCGCCGGAAGCGCCCGACAAAGAAGGAGGCCTTGGACGCCGGTTCGCTCACGACTTCGTCATTTGGTTTGCGCAATCTCATCTCGTATCCAAGGGGAGTGCTTCCCATCACCAGGACATAGACGTCCGTCCCTTTTGGAAACAAGCCGCGTATCGTAGGACGGGAAATGTCGTTGATTTTGTTCCTATCAAATCGTACAACCGTCTTACCGTCCTCCGAAATCGAGACTGGGTCCTCTAGCCCGGTGCCGGGCATGGCAAGTCGGAGCAGAACCCCACCGTCGGACAGACATAAAACGGGGGCCGCAATGCTTTCCACAGGCAAGGACGGGATCTCGACGACCGAGACGGTTGCCAAGGATACCTTTTCAACTGCGTCCGTTGTGTTCCCGGCAAGCGGGCTCGGCAGGTTCTGCGCCGGACAGAACCTCGCAGCTATTGTTACCACGGCTGCGAACACAGTCAGCCGGCAACCAAGAAGTACTGTCATTGAGTTCGCTCCGGGTTGTGAAACGCGACCCAAGCCGGCACGTAGGCACCGCTGCAAGTCGGAACGAGTATCTCGTAGTCCATGGCAAGTTCGAGAATAGCCGACCGAACGCGGGGAGATCTCATTTCCGTGATTATGCATGAGCCGTATGCGACATAACCCGGATACGCCCCGCAGCAATTGGAGTAGGCTCTAGGACCATGCACTCTTCTTCGTTTGTGGCGTTGCAGTCCTGAGTCACAATGTTGTAATAGCTTCCACAGCCGGAGCCGTTTGGGCAACGAATAGGGCCGTCTTCACCTTCGACTGCGGCACAGCCCGGGGCGCCAGGAGGGAACCGATGCGCCCCCGAGCTTTGTGTGGACTGCTAGCCGAGCGCTATTGCGCATGAAAGAACCAACGAAGCTGCAGAAATTGCCTTTGTCATCTGCTCGATCCTCCAGGTACTTGTCAAGTCGGCGACCTTTCGCAAGAAACGTCCTGAGGTTGGCAGCATACAACTCTTTCCTGAAGTGAGAGGTGTTTTTTAGCTTTGTTACGAAAATGGAACACGGCGAGGCTGTTGGAGCGAGGGGGGCGAACTGTTCATTGCCACTCGACGCGGAGAAGGCTGCATGGGTGATCGACCTTTACACGGGGAAGGATGAGGTCATCCCGGCTCAAGATGTCCGCCTATCCATCCATATTCCATCCGAATGGCCAGCCAGTGAATCTAATCCTCCATGCGCACTCGTGGAAGGATCATTCGTTTCGTCGCGGTGGTTCAGACGGTCCTGTTTCTCACGCACTTCCTGCTCTATCAGACTTGGACATTTTCCAACGGTGATATCGCCAGCGCACGCTGGGTCGGCCTGGCGCTGGGTCTGCTCTCGGTTAGTTTTGTTACCGCTTCAGTCGCGGCGTTTCGCTACACTAATCCAGCGTTACGCGCTTTCTACCGCGCATCATCAGTCTGGCTCGGATTGCTGAGCTTCCTCTTTG
>Ga0116125_1001390_pt1 | contig 10472 bp, 11 predicted proteins | sample June2015DPH_16_1_2_FD_89729 | JGI IMG/M metagenome (GOLD analysis project Ga0116125, IMG submission 89729) | Peatland microbial communities from SPRUCE experiment site at the Marcell Experimental Forest, Minnesota, USA - June2015DPH_16_10 | ecosystem: Environmental > Terrestrial > Soil >...
CGTATCCCGAAGAGCGGCTGGGTGTTTCGACTCCAGAAGTGAGCGGCACCGGAAAACTACTCGCGAAAGCCGGGCTTTACCGACACCCGTTTGCGCCCCTTGGCGCGGCGGCGGGAAAGCACCTTCTGGCCGCCCTGGGTCTTCATGCGCGTGCGAAATCCATGCTTCTTGACTCGCTTGCGCCGGTTAGGTTGGAACGTACGTTTGGGCATGAAAAATAGCTGCTCCTGATTGCCTCGACACTGTTAGGGCAAACGATGAGTATAAATGACCGGATGCCTTCCGGGCAAAGCGTCAGGCCGAATGGTAGAGCCTACCCACATCGTATCCCCTTGGCAAGGTTGAAGTGTATGAGCCTGGTTGCCTCTTCTCGCCACCTGAACGCAGGCTAGTGGTCGTGAGGACTGGCCATCACCACAGCAGAGGAACGTTGTATAGGTAGATGGCGCCTCCCAAAAGGGTAAGGAGTGTAAGAGACTCGACAACGACTCGGAAGACGCCTCGCGGTCCCGGATTCGGATTAGCGACGGCCGCTCTGTATTTCTCTATCCATGCCTGTTCGCCAACGTCCAGCGACGACTGAATCACCGCTCGCAGCCTGCGCTGATCGCCATCCTCCAGCGCAAGGAACCGGAACGGTTGCCGTGTTGTGGAAACAGGACTCAACATCTCGGCCGCGCCGAGCACGGTCCCAGTTTGAGTCAAGAACATCAACTTGATGCGGGAGCCCCGATCCAGCATGTCCGACATGCTGAGCAAGCCACCGGTTAGAGAAAGAGTCTCCAACTTGCCCCGATGACTGCGTCCGTCCGGCAATCGAAGGACGGCAGGCATGATATCTGCCAGTTGTACGCGCGGACTGCGCCAATTCGAGTGCGAGTGGGGGAGGTATGTCATGTGCCAAGGCGAGTATGGTGCCTGAGCGCGGAGACCGGAAGATTACGGAAGGGCTGGCGCAGTGCAAGTTACCCAAGTCCAGGGCGATTTCTGTTCCCTTGCATTCATTTGCCGGTTCGCGCATCCCACACCGGGGTGCCCTTAGCGTCGCGGAACAGGAGCGTGTCTTCGCCCTTCACCACCTCACGTGCGAGGATCACGTCCGCCCCTTCGTGCTTTACCTTCGAGCCGGTAACAGTAATCGGGTCCCCCTTCGTGAAAGCGATGCCCATTTCATCTTCAAACGGTTTGGGGCACACGTAGATGTGGATCGTGTCGTCGCCGTTCTTGATGATCAGTTCCCTGAAATCTTTCCTCTTCCCTACAGACAGGAGATTCACCTCATCGATCACGCCCTTGGTTTTCATCTCCGCATCAAGTTCGTACTTGGGCGCGCTACTGTCTTCTGGTGGCGTCTTTTGTGAGAGTCCCGGCATTACCCACAGAATCAAAGGCAACACGAGCCGGAGAACTATCTTGATGTATCTATATAGCGGGTAGGACCGCTGCAGACGGAGCGACATGGCTCCTCCTCGTTGCTGACGAATAACCCACGGTGGAGGCCAGGTGCTTCTCCACCTTCGGTACGCCAGGAGAAATACGTTCGTAGGTTCTCAGGGATGCCAGACAAGCTTTCGCTAACGATAAGGCCGTTTATCGAGCCACGTTCGAAAGAAGACAGGACAATCGTACACCCTGATCGAACGGAACGCCCGGATGTTCGATCAGTAGCCGGAGACCAACACCATAGCGGCGACGGTAAGCCAAAACCAGATGGGATTGGCACGCCCCCCACGCCGGTCCTCGCGATCCAGGGTGCATCCGAGGAAAACGATGAGGATCAGTCGGACCATATGCAAACTTACAACTGTTGGCTCGACTCGACAATGGCTCAGGAGAGCCACCGGCGGGGTAATTGGTAACCCTACCCGGCCAGTCGTGCACGGCGAAGATAAGACGAATCTGCCAGGTAACCACCCGGCAGGAGTGTCCCTCCACAGCCTCGCTCCCCGCGAAAGCGGTGCGTCACTGTGGCATCCGGTTTCCCACAATGTGAAATGGGATGGCTCGGATGTAGGGACGATCGTCGTGGATGCAGGGATGATCGTCGTGGATGCAGCCGGCTTCCGCGATCCCGTAGGTTTCGCCAGTGTTGAGTTCGGTGATGAAGTAGGCGCTTGTCCCACATCTATCGTTCACATTTTTCCTCATTAGCTTACCGATTTGCTTTCAAACCGCCGCAGGCCGATGAAAAGCAGGAGCAGGTCGAAGAACAACAGAGCCGCGATCACTGCCGCGGTCGAGAGATGCGGGAACTTCGGCACCAGCGTGCCGCGCAGGCCTTCGCTGGCGTAGACCAGCGGATTGATTAGCACGATTTTTTGGAGGATTGGGAAACTGTTCAGCGCGCTCCACGGATAGTAGGCGCATCCGAAAAAGATCATCGGCGTTAGCACCATGCTGAACATTAATCCGATGTGCTGCTGATTTACGCTGCAACCCAAGGCCAGGCCACCGCTGGCGGAAAACAATGCGACTAAGAGGGTGACAACAGCGAAGCCGAGCGGGTTGATGTTGAGTTCCACTGGCCGCAGGAGGAGCCACGCTAACGGGATGACAACCAGCCCGGCAATCAGCGCCTGCACCATGCCTGCGAAGATTTTTTCCACCGCCAGCCAGTAGTTCTGGATGGGAGCCAGCAACCGATCTTCGATTTCTTTCGTGAATTGGAATTCGGCGATCACCGGCATGGCTACCGCCCAGACGCCAGTAAAAATCATGCTGATGGCCATGATGCCGGGCAGCAAAAGGCTTTTATACTGCGGTGGCATGTAACCGCTTTGCACCATTACGCGCCCGAAAATGAAGACAAACATTAGCGGCTGCAGGAAGGTTTGCAGGAGTAGTTGAATTCCGTTGCGCCGGGCTACGTGAGCGTCGCGCGCCAGCAGTGCGCCAAAAGTTTTCCAGTTCAATCGCGCAGGCTCCTTCCGGTGTGGTGCAGGAATAAATTCTCCAGGCTGGGCTCAGAGATGTGAACGTCATTCAATTCCGCGCCGGCACTGGCTGCCAGGGCGGCGATCTCGGGAATGAGCGAGCCGCCGCGATCGGCGTAAACGTCCGTCCCGGTTCCATCCGCTGAACGCACTTCGCGCACTCCGCCGAGCGATTGCAAACGCTGCAAAAGATCGGGATATTGCTTTCCGAACCGAAGCCTCAGTAAATATCCTCCGGGAATCGATGCCTTCAACTCCTGCGGAGTGCCCGAGGCGATCATGCGACCGTGATCGACGATGGCCAGCCGCTTGCAAAGTGCATCTGCCTCTTCCATGTTGTGCGTGGTCAACAAAACCGTCTTTCCCGCTGCGTTGTATTCGCGAATAATCTCCCAAAGAAGAATACGCGTCTGCGGATCGAGTCCGGCGCTGGGTTCGTCAAGAAAGAGCACCTGCGGATCGTGCATCATGGCGCGGGCGATGGAAAGTCGCTGCATCATGCCGCCGGAGAATCCGCGTACCATTTGATTGGCGCGATCGGTGAGTTTGAATTTTTCCAGCAACGTGGCCGCGCGCTCGTTTCGTTCCTTCGACCCCTGGCCGAAGTAAGCTCCGTGGAACGCGAGGATTTCGTGGGCCGTCAGAGAGAAATCCAGATTCGGACGTTGCGGGACTACGCCGATCAACCGCTTGACTGCCACTTGCTGCTTCCAAACGTCGAACTCGCCAATCCACGCCTGTCCGCCGGTGGGACGAACGCGGGTGGTGAGAACCCCCACCGTCGTGGACTTGCCCGCGCCGTTGGGCCCAAGAAGGCCGAAAATCTCTCCCGGAGCGACCTCGAGCGCCAGGCCGTCGAGCGCCGCAACTTGAGTTTTGGGCTGCTTGGATCCTCTCGCGCTGCCGCGTGGGCCGAAACCGCCTCCGGCAGCGAGGGGTGGCGGAGAGTTATAGACCTTGCGCAAATCTACAGTTCGAATGCCTACGGCCATAGAGTGTTTCGAGACGCAGTCCTTTTGAGGGCAGGCTGGAAGTATAACGTACCTGCCCGACGCCTAGGCGGTTTCACCAACAAACGACAGGGAGAACCCCTCGTCGCGCTGGTGAAAACGCGGGACTTCGGGATGACGCCAGCGCGATCGATCATGTACCACTAACGGCGGAGGGGAGGAATAAGTTACGGTCGAGAGCCGTTCACGCCTGTCTGAACGTGAGGGCCGTGGGTCCACGGCATGGTAATATCCGGCCAGTGGCTGCCGCCAGAAATTATCCTGATCCAGATTCGAACCGCGAGCGCCTTGTTTCGGCCGCCGCGGTCGGGGACGATCCGTCGTTCGAACTTAAGCTGCGGCCGCAGCGGCTGGGCGAGTTCATCGGGCAACCCAAAGTCAAAGAAAATTTGGCCGTGGCCATTGAGGCGGCACGCAACCGCGGGGAGGCCATGGACCACGTTTTACTCTATGGTCCGCCGGGCCTCGGCAAGACGACGCTGGCCAACATCATTGCCAACGAACTCGGCGTTCATTTCCAGCCGACGGCTGCGCCGCTCTTGCAGATTAAGGGCGATCTGACTGCGATCATCACCAACCTGCAGGACAAGCAGGTGCTGTTCATCGACGAGATTCACCGCTTGCAGCCGGTGCTGGAAGAGTTGCTGTACTCGGCGCTGGAAGACTACAAGCTCGACATCATTATTGGCCAGGGACCGTCGGCGCGCACTCACACGCTGGAAGTGAAGCCGTTTACGTTTGTCGGCGCAACGACGCGGGCGGGATTGATCTCTGCGCCGCTGCGGGCGCGATTTGGCATCGTGCTGCGATTGGAGTTCTATACTCCCGAAGATTTGCGAGTAATTGTGGAACGCTCGGCGGAGATTCTTGGAGTTCAGATCGACGACGCGGGCGCGACTGAGATCGCGGGCCGGTCGCGGGGAACGCCGCGTATCGCGAACCGTTTATTGCGCCGGGTTCGCGACTTCGCCCAGGTGCGGGGTGCGGGCAAAATCGATTTGCCGACGGCGCAGGCGGCGCTGCAGATGCTGGAAGTGGATCAATATGGTTTCGACGAAGTCGACCGCAAGCTGCTGCTTACTATCATCGAAAAATATCAGGGCGGCCCGGTGGGCGTGAACACGCTGGCGGCGGTCCTTGCCGAAGAGCCGGACGCCATCGAGGAAATCTACGAGCCTTTCCTCATGCAGATTGGCTTTCTAAACCGGACCCCGCGTGGCCGTGTGGCTACGCAGCTTGCCTACGAGCATTTTGGGATCGCGCCTACGCGGAGGCAGAGTTCGCTATTCTGACGCGCCCTAAAATCTCGACTGCCATTGTTACAATCTGTATTGGGTGTCCTGAGCTATGAAACAACTTCGACAAGTCACCGCAATCATCGAACGTGAGGGCAGTGGATACGTTGCGCTATGTCCCGAGTTGGACGTGGCCAGCCAGGGCGAGACAATTGACTCGGCACGCAATAATCTTCGAGAAGCAGTGGAGTTGTTCCTCGAAACCGCAGACCCAGCGGAGGTCGAACGACGCGGGCACTCTGAACTATTCGTTACTCGGCTTGAGGTCGAGGTTGGGTAAGCTGCGCGTGCTGTCCGGGCGAGAGGTTTGCAGCATTCTCGCCTCTAACGGATTTTCCGAGGTGCGGCGGAAGGGCAGTCATATATCGATGCAGAAAAGAATAGACCAGTCGACTATTACGGTGCCTGTACCGATCACCGTGAGATTCGCATTGGTACCTTGATGTCTATCATTCGCCAGTCAGGGTTGCCGCGATCACTTTTTGAAAGCTGATGAGTCGCCGACGTATTACTCACCCCTGATGCGGCCGCAAGCTGAAATAAACCGCGGCGCTAATAATCAGTAACCCGCCCAGAACGGCCATGCTTCCTAGGCGCTCGTGCAGAAGCGACATTCCAAGCAGCGTTCCGACCACCGGCTCAAGATTTAAGAATACCCCGGCGCGTGCCGCGGGCATATGCGCTAATCCCCAATTCCAACAGAGATAAGCGCCGGCTGTAGCCAACAAACCCTGTGCCGCTGCAGCCCCCCAGGCGGAAGGTAAGAAATGAAATCGCACAGGCTGCGTTAATTCCACCCAGAGCACCAACATGATCGTTCCGATGATGATGGTGGAGGCGGTGACCGGAAGCGCCCCATGACTGGAGATCAGCCGCTTGCTGAGCAGGATCATGCTCACCGAGCCGCACAAGGAGAACAGAACGAGCGCATCACCATGCAGACTTGGCTGAGGACTGCCTGCCGAACTGCCGCTGGAGAGCGCGATCAGTATAGCGCCCACAGCCGACAAGCCGAGGACTCCCCATTCGAAATAGCGTAACCGCTCGCCCAGAAAAAGAGCGGAACTCAACGCCAGAAGGACCGGGAGCGCGCCGACGATGAGCGATGCGTGGGAAACCGTGGTGAGCTGAAGCCCTCTGAACTGAATTAGGAACTGGAGCGGGACGCCGATTGCTGAGGCCAGCAGAAGAATGCCCAGATCTTTTCCTCGATAAGGAATCCAGCCCCGAATCGCGATCGGCAGGAGAATGATTGTGCCTGTCAGAAAGCGGAAGGTTACGTTTTCCGCGACTGTCATTTCTGTCATGGCAATCTTTCCGAACAGAAATCCCGTTCCCCACAGCGATCCGGCCAGAGCCAGCGACATCGAAGCGAGAACATGCCGCTGAGCCACATGCGGGGATAGTTGCGATCGTGGCAGGTTCACGCCCGATCCACCGCAGGGCCGCCGCGAGTTCGCAATTCCGAACAAAACATTCTTTTTTGTTTCATTTTGCCAAAAATAGTGTATGTTGCTCAATTCCCCGTAGGGGGCGGGGAAGGGAGCGGCGTCTTTGCGTCTCAGTCGAGTTCTGGCGGGAAGATTAAGACTTCTGGCGCATCTGACGGTTGTCGGCATTCTATTGCACGCCGGGGCAAGCGTAGCGCAGCCGACCCCGCAGGAAGTTAAAGCCGCTCAGTCCTCGACCGCGGGGTTCCAGGATGCCGGCTCGTCGCCGAGCCCCCAGAATCAGCAGATTACTCCGCAAAATCCTCCGCCTCCTGCTGAAGAAAACCCTTCGCCCCCTGGCGAGAAGCCTGCTCCTACACGCGAAAATCCAGCTCCATCAGCGCAGGAGCCTGAGCCTGCCATCAAGAATCCTGATGTAAAACCTGCACCTTTGGCGCCGAACGCCCCGCCGACGCTGACCATTCCGCGCCTCGCTCATGCTCCCGCCCTCGAGGATTTCATGAGCATGAAGCCGGAAGGCGAAACGGCTCTGCGCATGGAGAAGGTCACGGGGTTCGTGCAGCGCAATCCGCACGATGGCGAAAAGGTTTCGGAGCCGACTGCAGCCTATCTCGGTTACGACCAGAAAAATCTCTATGTCGTGTTCGTGTGCTTCGACGATCCGAAGAAAGTGCGGGCGCGCATGTCGCGGCGCGAAGATATTTCTGACGACGACCAGGTCGCGGTGATGTTCGACACCTTCCATGACCGGCGCCGGGCGTATGAATTTCAGACCACGCCGCTGGGCGTGCAGTGGGACGCGATCTATACCGAGGCGGTGCGCCAGGATGTCGGCAGTAACTGGGATGTCTCCTGGGACGCGGTTTGGGATTCGAATGGCAGGGTGACGGACCGCGGCTGGATAGCCTGGATGGCCATTCCGTTCAAGAGCCTGCGCTTTCCTTCGACCGAAAAGCAGGATTGGGGCATCGTTCTCTATCGCGGAATCACGCGCAAGAATGAGGACTCCTACTGGCCGAGGGTTACGTACAAAATAGCGGGCAGACTCGGGCAGGAGGCGACCCTTCTGGGGCTGGAAGGGATCTCTCCGGGGCGCGACATTGAACTGATTCCTTACGGGATCATGCGCGGCTTCCGGTCGCTGGACACGGTTGACCCGTACAATCCGTTTTTTCAGAATGCGACCGCGCAGGGACAGGCAGGTCTGGATGCGAAGTTTGTGATTAAGGATCACTTCGTGTTGGACCTGACTGCCAATCCGGACTTCAGCCAGGTGGAGACGGAGGATCCGCAGATCACGGTGAATCAGCGCTTCGAGGTTTATTTTCCGGAGAAGCGGCCTTTTTTTCTGGAAAACGCAGATTACTTCCGTACGCCCATCGACTTGTTCTTCACCCGCAATATTCAGGATCCTTCTGCGGGAATCCGCCTGACCGGCAAGGAGGGACCGTATTCGGTGGGACTGATGGCTAGCGATGACCGAGCGCCGGGGTTGGCGGTGCCGAGCTTCTGTCCTCCTTCGGAGACGCCGTCCGAGTGCTCGGGCACTCTTGCAGGCGACCGGTCTTACTTCACGATTGGGCGGGTAAGCCGTGACATCTTCAAGGAATCGACCGTGGGCGCGATCTTCACTGATTGGGAGTGTCCTGCGACCGGCGAGTATAACCGCGTGGGAGGGGTGGACACGCGACTGAGGTTCAACGCCAATTGGATATTGGAGGGCCAGGCGGTAACGAGTTCGAGCAATCTGCAGGGATTGAATGGGTACCTTTCGCCGGCCTCTAACCTGGAAAACACATGCGAGGCAAACCTGTATCCATTCAGCGCGGGAAATCTTATCAGTGCAGGCAATGGGAACCACTACGGGGGCCCCGCCGACAAGCTGGAAGTACGGCGCAATGGGCTGCATTTCAACTATGTGGGCCGGTACGACGATGTCAGTCCCGGCTTTGTGTCCGTGCCCGGATTCGTGAACCGCGTGGACATTCGCCAACTCTACAACCTGGTCTACTACCGCTTCCGCCCGAGAAAGAGCTGGATTTTATCCTGGGGTCCTTCGTTGATCCAGCGCTACGTCTTCGATCACGAAGGTAATCGGTTGGATACCTACTATGACCCCTATTTCAGGATTGAAGGACGCGGGCAGACCCGCATTTGGGTTGACCCGTATGATGAGTTGCGGGAGCGGCTCCGGCCGCAGGACTTCACCTTCCTCGGTCTGCCGGGCATAACCCACAACCAGGACTACCACGAACACAGCAGCCAGGCCGTCTTCGAAACCGGCTACTTCAAGAAAGCCACGCTGTCGGGATCTTACTCCTGGGGAGACGCAGGGAACTTCTCGCCGGCGGCGAACGCGCTGCCGCAATTTCTTCTGTCGCGGTCGAATACGGCCACCCTGTCGCTGGCCTTTCGTCCAATTAGGCCCTTGAAGATTGAAAATACTTACCTGTTTTCACGCTTGCGAGCAACGCAGGCCGAGTATCTTTCCGCTTTATCGCTGATCTCGCAGCCCCCCGGCGCCATCGGAAAAGGGATTTTCAATGACCACCTCGTGCAAAGCAAGTGGAACTGGCAATTCACGCCGCGGCTTTCCTTGCGCCTGATCATGCAGTACTACTCGCTGCTGGCGAATACGCCAGGCAATGCGGTTTACCCCTACACCTACCTGCCGACGCAGAAGCAGTTCAACACCTATTTTTTGATGACCTATCTGATCCATCCCGGCACGGCGATTTATGTCGGCTACAATAGCGAACTCGAGAACCTGGACCACTCGCTGATGCAAGATCCCGCTGGCTTGGCGGGGCTTTACACGGCTAAGGGTCTTATCAACGACAGCCGCCAGTTTTTTGTGAAAGTCTCGTACCAGTTCCGCTATTGACTAAGGAAACCAACCCCTGTTTGCACGGCGACCCTGCGAAGCATGCCCAAAGCTTAATGAACCGGCGGGCAGTTCACCATACAGCGGTGTCCCGCAGGGCGTCGAGGCGGGGGATAGCCGTCCACTAATGCCGCCGTTCCCGACAAAGCGACCACAATCAACGCGAGCAATAGAACTCGCTTCAAGTTTGTTCTCCTGGTCCTCCGTGGGCTGATTTATGCGAGGGCTTCTACCACCCGTGCGCGACGCCGTTTGCTGAATCCCGCGCCATTCTTGTAGAATCTAATGGTTCGAATCGAGGTAAGACCCATGAAAGCAGCCATTCATCCCGCTTATAACGAAGTGCGCGTGCACTGTGCGTGCGGCAATGTGTTTAACACCCGCTCCACTCACAAGGGCGATATCTCCGTTGAAATTTGCGCCGCCTGCCACCCCTTCTTCACGGGAAAGCAGAAGCTGATGGACACCGCCGGACGCGTCGAGCGCTTCCGCCGCAAATACGCTAAAGCTGGCGAAAATAAAGCTGGCGAAGCGGTAAAGAAGTAAAGTTTGTGCGATTTACAGCCCTCGCTCCGGCGAGGGCTTTCATTTTGCAGCGCAAAGTAGAATAGAACCGTGAAGAAGTTCTGGGACAACTCGGGGGAGGTGGGCTTTTCTGGGGCGGACGCTCCCTTCGACAAGTTCAGGGCAGGCTCTGTCGGCCATGCCGCGCCACCGAAGCCGGTTCCCGCCCGCCTGGAGATCGGGGGCGTTTGCATTTCCCCAGCTACAGTCCTGGCACCCATGGCCGGAGTCACCGATACCGTCTTCCGGCGCTTCATCCGCAACCTAGGAGGTTGCGGACTGATCATGACCGAGTTCACCTCGGCTGACGGCGTGCTTCGCAAGAAAGATCAGAA
>Ga0116125_1001398_pt1 | contig 10432 bp, 5 predicted proteins | sample June2015DPH_16_1_2_FD_89729 | JGI IMG/M metagenome (GOLD analysis project Ga0116125, IMG submission 89729) | Peatland microbial communities from SPRUCE experiment site at the Marcell Experimental Forest, Minnesota, USA - June2015DPH_16_10 | ecosystem: Environmental > Terrestrial > Soil > Wetlands...
AGCGCGCCCCGACCGCGGCCCCAGCCCGCCAATAAGATTCAGCCAGGCATTCTGTAATCTCTTTGGCCAGCATTTGGACCTGAGGCTCCACGAAGAGATTCTCATGATGTCCTGAGATCTCTCGTATCTCGGCTCCTTCGCCGCATAGTTGGCCCCATGCATCATTCGGGGGCCGGGAAGCATCCGGCGATTCCACGGCTTGGAACAAGGTCACTCGCCCAGGATAAAATTGCGGGACATAGCGTCGAGCGGCGAACCAATTGATATCGCCCGGCTCCAGCAGAAACGCAGGTATGGGTTGATCGAGCGCATCCAGCAGCGAGTAGATGCTTCTTAACCCTCGCGCGCGCAGTTTTCCCCATCCATAGCTGAGGCCCTTCGGGCCAAGTAGTTCGTTCAGGTGTCTCCGCATCGGCTCTAGCCATGGGCGGGGAACGTTCAAAGAGGGACTGGCATCGCCGGCCTCGGCGGCAGGCGTCATTTTTCGATTGTCGATCATTCCCACCATTCCCAACTGCTGGCCTTCGGAGTGTAATTGCCTCGCCATTTCGAAAGCGATCAGCCCACCGAAGGAGAATCCCAGAAGGTGATAGGGGCCGCTGGGTTGAAGAGCGCGTACTTCTCTCAAGTAGTATGACGCCAAGTCTTCCAGGCGAGTGAGAGCGATTCTTTCACCGAGCAAAGCCTGGGATTGGATGCCGTAGACACTCAGCTGCGGATCCAGGTAGTTCACCAGTTTGTGGAAACGGCTCACCTTGCCCTCCACACCGTGGATCAGGAACAAGGGCTCTCCCTCGCCGGGGTTTCGAAGCGGAACAACTGACGGCACAGCCATTGAGTAGCCGCGGCTCGAGCTTTCGAATGCCGGTCTGGCGGGATCCGCCAAGACCGGTTCCGGCGCCTCGAAATCTCCGGCTTTCGACCGCCGGTCAGCAAACGTGGTGTTCCGAATGCGGCTGGACACTCTGGCGAGGATGCCGCGGTCCGGCCAAGGTAACTGCAGAAGCTCCTGCACCAGTTCCGGATCCTCCCAGGGCACATCCTGGAAGCTGGAGCCCAGCAGTTCGTGCTCTGAATCCCAGTGCCACGCTTGAGGGAAGTACGCAATCGTATCGTTCCGGGTTATGGTCGGGGTCTCGCGCCATGGCGCGCCGGTGAGTTGTCGCCAGAGCGCTTCTGCCAGGTCTTGTCCGGTTCCGAGCTGGAGGTGGCAAAGCGGAGTGCATCGGGGGTTCATTTCGATGAGATATGCGTCGCCGCTGCCCTCCTCAATCACAAAATCCAAACCGAAGAATCCCGACAAACCCAAGCGCTTGGCGATTCGTTCGGCGGCGAATTCCATTTCGGGGTGTTCGACCAGACGCACTACCGTGGCGGATCCCGTGTCTCCTTGAGCTTGGACCACTTCGACGTAGATGGCCGCCAGCACTTTTCCTTCCCAGCAGCAGACCGCGCAATTCGCCGGATTCCCCGGAATATAAGATTGAGCAATCACGTTGGAGCGCGAGTGTTTCCACCAGGTCCGCAGCCAGAACGCATCACGGTCCACCATCAGCCGCTTTACGGCACGGGTGGCGCTCAGAGGTTTCATTAGCGCGCTGCGGGAGTGTTCCAGCTCACTCAGGTCGCTCGAAATCCGGACGCCATGTCCGCCCCAGCTTCCATCCGCTTTTACTACCCACGGCGGCGCTTGCCGCGCGGGCAAAGACTTGATATCGTCGCCTGAGCGGATGGCGCTGGTTTCCGGTACACGAATTCCCTCTTCTCGGGCGGCCTCAAGAAGGTCGAGGCGATTAGAAACAATAGGATAGCTCGCGGGCGAACCTAGCGAGCGTTGAATCAGGGCCGACAGGGCCCCTCCGGATGCGCCCGGGCCGGCGGCGTATAATTCATGCAGATGCTGAACGGCCCGGTCGTCGCAAGGAACCACTAATTGAGGCTTATATTCACCGATCGCGGTTTCGAGTGAACTTAGCGGATGAAGCGCTCTATAGGGGAACGTTTTCCGGACCGATGAAGTCTTCAGTAGGGGATGGCCGCGCGAGGGGCAAACGGCCGCTACATCGCATCCAGCACGGCTAAAAGCCATTGCCAAACGCGAGGCGCAGGCCCACCACGTCGTGTTTGTGAGCAGAATTTTTGGAAACAAGCTTTCTAAAATCGTACCGTTCAACGGACTAAATAGCAATGGAACTTCCAGCGTTACTATCCCGATTGTGGAGGGTTACTGTCAGTAATGGTACTAATAAAATTCCCTTAGCCGAGCTGAAAGGTTCTCTAAGACATCCGCCATGCTTGATATAGCTATCATCGGCGCCGGCCCCTATGGTCTTTCCATCGCAGCCCACTTAAAGGCTCGGGGCGGCGAATTTCGCATCTTTGGCAGCCCGATGCACACGTGGCTGAACCATATGCCGCAAGGGATGTACCTGAAATCGGAAGGCTTTGCGTCGACGCTCTACGATCCGGAGTCGGAGTTTACGCTGGCTAACTATTGTCAGCAGAAGGGAATCCAGTACGCTGACATAGGGATTCCCATTAGCTTGGAGACTTTTTCAGGCTACGGCCTGGAATTCCAGAAGAGGCTAGTACCGGAACTCGAAAATAAAACGGTGGTGTCACTGATTCGATCCTCCTCCGGTTTCGAAATCGGCTTGAGCAACGGAGAGACAGCCACCGCACGCAGGGTGGTGGTGGCCGTCGGACTAAGCCACTTCCAATATGTTCCGCCGATTCTTTCGGGCCTGGCGGACGAGTTCGTCACGCACAGCTCCGCACATCGCACGTTTGACCGCTTCCGGGGGCAGAACGTGACCGTGATCGGCGCCGGAGCTTCGGCGGCAGACGTGGCAGCCGCACTGTTGGACGCCGGAGCCAGGGTACAGATCGTCGCTAGAAAGCCCGTATTTCGTTTTCACGATCCGCCCGGGCCAATTCCGCGGCCGATTCTCGATCGAATTCGCTTCCCGATGACGGGTCTTGGCCCCGGTTGGCGTTCGCTGTTCTGTACCGCGGCGCCCCTGGTTTTCCGGCAAATGCCGGAGCGCTTCCGATTGGAGGTGGTGCGGAAGCATCTGGGTCCCGCGGCAGGCTGGGTGGTTAAGGAGCGCGTGGTTGGCCACGCTCAGTTTCACCTGGCGTCGAACATCGCGCAAGCCTCGGTGCGAAACGGCCAGGTGCATCTTGAACTTCAGCAAGGTGACGGGGGCCGGCAAGTACTTGAGACCGATCATGTGATCGCCGCAACCGGCTACACTGCCGATCTCCGGCGCGTAAGCTTCTTGAATGCTGACATCCTGGCACAAATCCGGTCGGTGGACAACACGCCGGTGTTGTCCTCGAAGTTCGAGTGCTCCGTACCGGGCTTGTATTTTGTCGGCAATCCCTCGGCCAACACTTTCGGGCCGCTGGTGAGGTTTGCATTCGGCGCGCGATTCACCGCGCGGAGGCTGGCCAGGCACCTAACGGGGTAACCGCGAGTCAAACGAGAATACGTGCCAGGAGTTGCCGTCCTTTTCGATGGGAACTGGGCGAACCGGGGCGCCTGTAAATTCTGAAATGGCGCGTTCCCAAAAAGGCAGCGCCGCATGGTTCGACTGCATTACCCGAACCTTCCAGGGCCCGGGAAACTTTCTCCAAATCTCATGGGCGATGGCAGAACCAATTCCTCGCCGCCTGTATCTGCGAAGGACAAAGAATTCCACCATATCCCAGACACTTGATTCCTGCTTCACCAAAACGAATCCGGCCAGTTGGCCGTCCAGCCTGACCAGGAACGGGTAACGATTGGGGTCACTCCAATAGAGCGGCAAGAGTGCGTAGTCGAATCTGCCATCCGGCCCTAGCTCTACGTCGTGAAACTCGCTGAAATCGTGCGCGTACAACTGCAGCAAGTTCGCCACGATCGGCATTTGGTCCGCGGTAGCGGGGATAACCTTGATTTGCCCGGTGCGAGACATGTCTCCAGCTAGGATAGCTCATGTTGACATCCGACCCAAGAGGGTGTATGCTCATGTCGGATGCCTTCCCAAAGAACTGAACTGCTGCAGGGTACGTTGGATCTATTGATTTTGCGGACGCTGGTACTAGGAGCGCGTCACGGACAGGGAATTGCGCGGTCGATCCAGCAACAATCCGAGGATGTTTTTCTGGTGGATCACGGCTCGTTGTATCTGGCGCTGCAACGTCTGGAAAGCAGAGGCTGGGTCAAGGCAGCGTGGGGGATCTCGGAAAACAATCGCAGGGCGCGATTCTACACGCTGACGTCAAAAGGCAAGAATCAACTCACGCGAAAGACCGACCAATGGCGACGCGTGGCGAATGCGATTGGCCGGATTCTGGCGCCGGGCGAGGCAGAGGGGTAAGCGATGTTCTGGCGTAAAAAACGTCCGTGGAGCGATTTCGCTGAAGAGGTGCAGTCGCATTTGGCGCATGAGGCCGATCAGCTTCAGGAAACGGGCGTGCGGCCCGGGAATGCCGGAACCGCGGCTCGTTTGGCGTTAGGAACCTCCACATCGATCCAGGAAGAAGTCTACAAGCGCAGCCGGTTTTGGTGGTGGGATCAAATCTCGGGCGATCTTCGCCACGCCCTGCGCTTGTTCTGGCGCCGGCCAGGCTTCAGCGCAGTGGTGGTATTGACGCTCGCGCTCGGTATCGGAGCGAACAGCGCCATTTTCAGCGTGATTGACGCCGTGCTGTTGCGGCCGCTTCCTTACCGCGCGCCGAATCGCTTGGCGATGCTGTGGTCCGAGGATTCCACGCACGGTCTGAAGGAGGGTCGCGTCTCACTGCTCAACTTCGCCGATTGGAAAAGCCGCAGCCACATCTTTGAGGATATGACGGTTTTTATCGGCCAGACATTTCTGTTGGGCAACAATGACGGTCCTCCGGAGCGGCTGCGCGAGGCGCGCGTTCCCACGAGCTTCTTTCCCCTGCTGGGCGTTGAGCCGATACTCGGGCGCCTTTTCACCGCAGATGAAGAACGGCGCTGGGAAGGCGTGGCTCTTCTGAGCTACGGATTGTGGCAGCGGCGTTTCGGAGGCTCTCCAAACGTACTGGGAGCCGATATTGTGAAGGACGGCCGCAAGTCGCGCATCATCGGCGTAATGCCGTCATCGTTTCAATTTCCGTTTCCAGATACTCAGGTGTGGGAGCCGATCACTACGCATCCGTATTGGGCGGAGCGGGATCGCACGGACCAGCGCACGGCTTCTAATTGGTACGTACTGGGGCGGATCCGCGCAGGAGCAACGTGGAAAGAAGCGCAGAGCGAAATGAGCGGCATCGGCCGCGAACTTCAAGCGCAGTATCCGGAGAACAGAAATCGGCCCGAGATCAGCGTGATTCCGCTTCTCGATCAGACTACCGGACGCGTGCAATTGTCGCTCGCAGTGCTGTTCGGCTCGGTATTCCTGATGCTGCTGATTGCGTGCATTAACGTCGCGAATCTGCTGCTCGCGAGTGGATCGGCCCGCGAGCGCGAGTTTTCCGTCCGAAGGGCGCTAGGCGCGGGTCGTGGGCGATTGGCCGCGCAGCTTTTGACTGAGAGCCTGGTGCTATCCGTCGCCGGCGGAGCATTGGGATTGGCGCTGGCCGCTGCCGCGTTGAAAGCTCTGATCGCATTTGCTCCCTCAGGCATTCCGCGCCTGGCGGAAGCGCGGATCGATCCACAGGTTTTGCTCTTCACGCTGGGCGTGTCCGTTTTTTCCGCAATCGTCTCCGGGCTATGGCCGGCGCTGCGCAATGGCACCATGCTGGCTCGAAGCCGGCAGTGGACTACGGTGGCGAATCGAGGCGTTCGGAACATGCTGGTGGTCGGCGAGTTTTCGATCGCGCTGGTGCTTTTGGCTGCCGCCGGTCTGATGGTGCGTAGCTTCCTGCTGCTCCAGACTGTGGATCCCGGATTCCGTCCGGAGAAGCTGTTGGTCATGCGGATCGATCTGCATGTGGGAAGAACCTCAGCGCAGCAAATTCAGTACTTCCGCGACGCCATCGAGCGCGTCCAGACAATTCCGGGTGTCGTATCCGCCGGCGCGATTTCCGGTTTCTTGCGATCCGATCCGGAAGACGCGGTGCAGATTGAAGGACGGGTCCCGCAGCAACCGGGCCCTTGTGACGATCTGATTGCAGGACCGTTCTTCCAGACCGCAAGTATTCCGTTGCTGAAAGGCCGTTTCTTTTCGGATCAAGATGGACCCAACGCGCCGGCCGTCGCGATCGTCAACGAAATGATGGCCAAAACTTACTGGGCAGGCGAAGACGCGATCGGCAAGCGATTCCGCTTCCCCGGGGGACAATCCAGCCCGTGGACCACTGTGGTCGGCATCACTGGCGACATGCATCGCCAGGGCCTCGAAAAGCAAGTGGTGCCGCAGGTCTTTCGTCCGGATGCTCAGCAATCGGAGGACATGCTGGAGGTGATCGTGCGTACGGCGGGAGATCCTCGAGCGATCGCGCCGGCTGTGCAGAGTGAAATCCAATCGCTCGACAAGAGTGTCGCCAAGTTCCAAGTGACCACGGTGGAGCAGCAGCTTGGCCAAGAAACGGCGGAGCGGCGTTTTCAAACGTCGCTGATCGGGCTGTTTTCGCTGGCTGCTTTGGTTCTGTCCGCGATTGGCATCTATGGTTTGATGCACTATTTCGTGGTACAGCGCACCAACGAAATCGGAGTGCGGATGGCGCTGGGAGCGCGCTACGGAAATGTGCTGGTGCTGGTTTTGCGGCAAGGAATGCTACTCGCGGGAGTTGGCATTGTGATTGGGATTCTCGGCGCGCTGGCACTCACGCGGCTGCTTTCCGGCTTGCTATTTGGAGTGACGCCCACCGACCCGGTTACGTTCGCCGCGACGCCTGCCATACTGCTGGGAGTCGCAGTGTTGGCCTGCTGGATCCCGGCGCGAAGGGCCGCGGGGATTGACCCGGTGCGGGCATTGCGGCAAGATTAACCGTGGATGAACCTCATTGAGGGTAGCGTGATTACAGTGCGGGGTAGCGGAGTTCTGATTTCTTTTTGCGCCGCACTACTCGCCCAACAGGCGATTGGACCGCCCGCGTTTGAAGTCGCATCTATTAGGCCCAGCCTGGACCCTTCCAGCGGCGGTGGCATCTATGAAAGCACGGGCCGTATCAGCGCGAAGAATGTAACGCTGAGGCGCTGCGTGCGTGGTGCTTACGACGTACCGGAACCCCAAGTCATTGGTGGGCCGAAGTGGGTGGATCAGGATCGTTACTACATCGAAGCCACGGCGGCCGAGCCGGCCGTTGGTCATGAATTGATGCGGATGCTCCAGACCCTGCTCGCCGATCGGTTCAAGCTGGTGCTTCACCGGGAGCGGAGGACCGTTCCCGGCTACAGGCTGGTGCTGGGGAAGGGCGGGCTAAAAGCGCAGGCCTCCGCTCCCGATAGCGGCAGCGCCGGCAATTCACGGCGAGGACGCATCGAGGCAAAAGGATATTCCATGGCTCAGCTTTCACTCAAGCTGGCGGAAGCGCTCAAGCAACCGGTGCTGGACGCAACGGGTGTCGCGGGGAAATTTGATTTCAAGCTGGAGTGGACGCCGGATGATATGCAAGCGAAGCCGCCATCGGCCGACCAGCGCGCGGGCAACGCGCTTGAGGCCGGTGCTGCTCCTTCGATTTTTGAAGCATTGCAGGAGCAACTCGGGCTGAAGCTGGAATCGGGCAAGTTTCCGGCCGAAGTATTGGTGATTGATTCCGCGGAGAAACCCTCCGAAAACTGACACCAACCACGGCTAAGAAGCTAATGCCGGTTCACTATCTTCGCCGGCAGTGAAATAGGCACAATCCGGGTGATGGAACACCAGGGCGCTGACGCTAGCTTCCGGGTCCATCATCATGCCTTCGGTGAGATGCACGCCGATTTCGTCCGGGTTGATCAGCTTCCAGATGCCTTGCTGATCGTCCAGGTTGGGACAGGCTGGATATCCGAAGCTGTAGCGCTTGCCGCGGTAGCGCGACGTGAAACGCTCGTGCATGGTCATGGTCGGAGGATCGGGGAAACCCCAGTCCTCGCGTAGACGGCGATGCAACCATTCAGAGCAGCCTTCGGCAGTTTCGATGGCGAGAGCCTGCAGCGCGTGCGCTTTGAAAAATTCGCCTGCCTGCTTGGCCTGCTCGGATCGCTCGCGTACTTGAGCGCCCGCCGTGACGACGAATAGCGCCAGATGATCGCGGCGGCCTTCGTCGGCGTCCAGAATGTAATCGCTGAGGCACAGGCCATCCGCGCGCGGCTGGCGTCCGAAGCGGAAAGTATGAATGGGGCTCTGGCCGCCGGGCGAGAACAGGTGAATGGAATTCCCGTCGCGCTCGGCATCGAAAAATTGCCACACCGCTCTAGCTTTCATGAAGCGCGCGGCTTCTGTCTTCACTTCCTCGACGTCATGGAAGAGCTTTAACGCTTTCGGATCGCGCTCCGCTAGCAGCTTTTCGAAATTGCCCTTGAATCCAAGATGGCGGCCGTAGAGCATGAACGGATTGATGTAGCTCCAGACCTCGGCCAGATTCGGGACGTCGCGGAGGCGCCTGTCTAAGTACGGCGCGGCAGGCGTGGGGATATCGGACCGAACCTTCTTGCTCCGCGCCTCGGGGCTGGGGGCTTGGGGCTGGGGGCTGGGAGCGACCGTTGGTTCGCCTTCACCGAAAATATGGGACGCCAGGACTTGTTCGCGCGTCGCTGGGTCCATGATTTCGTTTAGTAGGCGCAGGCCGGTCATGGCGTCTTTCGCGTAAAACGTTGGCGCTGAATAGCTGGGGCCGATTTTCGTTTTCGTGAATTTTTCGGAGAGCGCCGCGCCGCCTACCAGCAGCGGGACGCTCACGCCGTTATCTTTCAAATCGCCGCCGGTGATCACCATCTGGTGCGCGCTTTTTACCAGGAGGCCCGAGAGTCCAATGGCGTCCGGATGATGCTCGCGGAAGGCCTTGATCAGATCCTCTGGCGGGACCTTGATTCCCAGGTTGATCACCGTGTAGCCGTTATTGCTGAGAATGATCTCGACCAGGTTTTTTCCGATGTCGTGAACATCGCCCTTCACCGTCGCGAGAATGATTTTGCCGCGCGCGGAAGTATCGCTCTTCTCCATGAACTGCTCGAGATGCCCCACGCCCGTTTTCATGGCCTCGGCCGATTGCAGCACTTCGGCGACAATCAGCTCGTTGTTGTTGAACAAGCGGCCGACCTCGGACATCCCGGCCATCAATGGGCCGTTGATGATGTCGAGCGGGGCTGCGCCTTCCGCGCGTTTGCGGTCGAGGTCGGAAACCAGACCGTCCTTGGTGCCTTCAATAATGTAATTCGCCAGGCGCTCGTCAAGCGGAAGATCGGCGGCCTTTTTCTTTTCTTTCTTGCCGGCTCGACGGAAATATTCGGCGATGGCGGCGATGTGGAACTGATTGACGGCCATCTTTTGCTCGCGCGATTGTTCGCGCCAGTCCTCGGGAGCGGTCTTCAGATTGTCCGCATTGGGATGATCCGCGGGGACCTCGGCCGGCGGAGTGTTGAACAGCAGGCTTTCAGCCAGACGCCGCTCCTCCACCGGAATTGAGGCGAAGCGCTCCAGCTTTTCCGCATTGACGATGGCGAGATCGAGCCCGGCCTTGGTGGAGTAATACAGGAAAACCGAGTTGACAACTTCGCGCGCCGACGCTGGAAGGCCGAAGGAGATATTCGACACACCGAGAACAGTTTTGACGAACGGAATCTTCTCTTTGATTAATCGAATGGCCTCGATGGTCTCCACCGCGCCGCCAATGTAGTTTTCGTCGCCCGTGGCGCAGGGGAAAACCAGTGGATCGATGATGATGTCTTCGGGCGGGATGCCGTATTTTTCGGACAACAGCTTCACCGATCGCTCGGCTACGGCCAGCTTGCGCTCGCGTGTGAAGGCTTGAGCCTGCAGTTTGTCTTCGTCGATGGTTCCGCAGATCACGGACGCGCCATAGGCCTTGACGAGCGGGCAGATCAGCTCGAATTTTTCCTCACCGTCTTCGAGATTGATGGAATTGATGATCGACTTGCCCTGGCAATAGGTGAGCGCCAGCTCGATGCCCTTTGGATCGGTGGTGTCGATCATGATGGGCGCCTTGATTTTGCGGATCAGCTTTTCGTAGAAGGGAGGGATGTCCTTCATCTCGTCGCGATCGCTGGATTGCAGGCATACATCCACCACGTGCGCGCCGTTTTTGATCTGCCAGCGCGCAATTTCGGTAGCTTCTTCCCACTTCTCTTCAGCGATCATGTTTTTGAAGAGACGCGACCCGATGACGTTGGTGCGCTCGCCGACGATGAGCGGGCGATTGCTGTCCTCGGCTTCCACCAGTTCTTTATTCGAATAGTAGGCGCGGTGGGAGGACGCCTGCATGGGGCGCGGCCGTTTTCCCGCTGCCATTTCCGCGATGGCTTTGATGTGCGCCG
>Ga0116125_1001403_pt1 | contig 10396 bp, 7 predicted proteins | sample June2015DPH_16_1_2_FD_89729 | JGI IMG/M metagenome (GOLD analysis project Ga0116125, IMG submission 89729) | Peatland microbial communities from SPRUCE experiment site at the Marcell Experimental Forest, Minnesota, USA - June2015DPH_16_10 | ecosystem: Environmental > Terrestrial > Soil > Wetlands...
AAAGGCACCACCTCAAGGTTGATCTCGCGTGCACCGGCTTCCGATTGAATCTGCACTCCTTCCTTCCGCACCGTTGCATTGGTTTTCTTGGCGGCGTCAAGGGCCGCGCGCAGGTCCACCAGCAGGCCTTCCCGCGCCATTCTTGCCACGCTAAAGCTGGGTTGCCCGGCCGGCGGCTCCAGGTAGGCTCCCGTCTTGCCCTGAAACTGCACAATCTCCATTTGATCGTTCACCACAACGCTGGCGGGAACGAACCGGTTCACCAGCAGATGCTCCACTTCCCGCTCCACCGAAAAAGCGGGCAGCAAGCCCCGCGCGAGCTTCGCATCTCCCGCACGAACCGGCAAATAATCGGCGTTCGCAAAGTAAGTCGTCAGACGCGCCGTGGTCTTTCTCTTCTGGTAAATTTTGTCCTTCTTGTCGACCAGCCCGAAGTGGTCGGAAAACCCGCCCAAGCTTTCTGACGCTCCCAGCATCAGGTAGCCGCCAGCCTTCAGTGAGTAATGCAGCGAGGGGATAACCCGCCGCTGCAAAACCGGCCCTAAATAGATCAGCAGATTGCGGCAGCTCACCAGATCCAGGTTCGAAAAAGGTGGATCCTTCACCAGGTTCTGCTTGGCGAAGATGCACATATCCCGGACCGACTTGTTGATTTGAAACCCTCCATCCGACCGTATGAAGAACCTCTTCAGGCGCTCCGCCGAGATCTCCGATACCGCTGCCTCGGAGTACACGCCGACGCGGGCGCGGTCGAGCGCTGTATCGCTGATGTCGGTGGCGAAGATCTGGATCGCGGTAGCGGCCTGCGAAATATTCCGGCTGTGCACCCACATGTATTCCAGAAGCGTGATCGCGATCGAATACGCCTCTTCGCCGGTGGAGCAGCCCGCCACCCAAACCCGTATCGGATTATCCGGCTTGCGTCCCTCGAACAGCTTCGGATAAACATGTTTGCGCAACGCCACAAACGCTTCCGGCTCCCGGAAGAATCCCGTGACGTGGATCAGCAGGTCGCGGTAAAGCTCCTCCAGTTCTTCCGGCCTCCTGCCAATGAAACGCAGATACTCTTTCAGCGTTTCCACCTTGTGTACCACCATCCGCCGCCGGATTCGCCGGTGCAGCGTGGTGTGCTTATAGTTTGTGAAATCCACTCCGCTCGATTCCCGCAGAAGCCCGAACAGCACGTTCAGATCGCTTCCAACCATTCCCTGAAACCCTTCCGTCCCCGGCGCCACAACCCGCGCCACGTAAGGATGCTGGCTGATTCCGCCCAACTCCCGCGCAATGTCCTTGGGTGACAGAATGAAGTCGATGCAACCTGCGTTCACCGCATTGCGCGGCATGCTGTCGTATTTCGCCGACTCCTCATCCTGGGCAAACGTGATGCCTCCTGCCGCCTTGATGGCCCGGCATCCCTCGGTGCCGTCCGATGCTGTACCGGACAGGATGACCCCAATCGCCTGTTGCCCCACACCTTCTGCCAACGAACGAAAAAAATCGTTGATTGGCATGTGTTGCCCGCGGGTCAGCACTCGCGAACCCAGATGCAGCATTCCATTCTTGATCGTCAGGCTCGTGTTGGCGGGAATCACGTAGGCATGGTCGGGCTGAACGATCACGCCCTGTGTCACTTCAGTGAGGGGAATTTTGGTTGTTCTCGAGAGGATTTCCTGCAACGCGCTGCCATGCTTGGGATCGAGATGCTGCACCAGCACGAAGGCCATGCCGGTCTTTTCCGGCAGGTATCGCAACAGTTCGGAGAACGCTTCCAGCCCGCCCGCCGACGCCCCAATCCCTACGATGGGGAAAAATCCCGGCGACGGCTTGGCGTCATTTTCTGTGGCGGCCTTGCGACGTGGTTTGACCTGCTTGCGCGCAGAACTCTTCATGAAGCTCCTCCCAGAAAACAGAAAAATCCCAAGGAGCCGAGGGCTCGTGAATCGACTTCCCCTCTGTCGCATGGCAACGGCCCTAAGGGCCACGTCGCGTCCGCAAGAAGATTCGAGCGAATTCTAGTCCGCCACCGTCGGCAGGTCAATGAATACCGCGAAGAAAAGCGGGGCAGCGAGAGAACCTTCCCAAAATGGTCCGGTGGCTACCCAAGTACAAAAGGGAAATGTATCGAGAACGCGGGTGGAGCAGGCCTTCGTGGCCTGCGTCAACATGTGCCAAAGATTCGCTGGCTTTAGCCCCTGAGGTACCCTGCCGGATTGATGCGCTGAGGCAAGGTCGCAGCCAGGAAAAAATTCTGGGGTGGGAAACGGGAATCGAACCCGCAACCGTCGGAGCCACAGTCCGGTGCTCTGCCAGTTGAGCTATTCCCACCGCCGCCTCGATTATAGCAACTGCGCTGACCCGGTGTCAGAAACTGAAGACCGCTTCGCGCGCGTAATTCCGAAAACGGGCCGCCAGATTATGGCGTGACCTCAAATACGGTTCCGCCGTTCCCACCCGGACGGACGGTTCGCGTTGACCTCGAAAACCGGCGCATGCAACACCGTGGAAGAGCGGCGCTTGCGTTGACTTCGAAAACCGGCGCATGCAATACCGTGGAAGAGCGGCGCTTTCAGCGCCGCGTAAAGCCTCTAAAATCCAACAGGGCTTTAGCCCCCGATCGTCGGGCCGAGTGTTGGCAATGTGTTTTTCCGCAGCCTATCTTTAGTCGCTATAGGATTTTCTTTTCCACGCTAATTTGTCCGCGCGCGAAAATCAGAGTAAACTGCTCGCCGTTTTCCAGAGTGAAGAAAATCCAATGCGAAACATTCAACTGAGAAGCATCCCGATCGCAAGAAAACGATTGCCGCTTCGAGCCGCCCTGTTGACCGCCCTCGCATTCGCGGCGCTTCATCCCCAGGCCCGCTCTCAGGAAACGCCGAAATCGTCCAAGCCTGCAAAAGAGCCGAAGTTGATTCTCGAAGTCACCCAAAGCTCCTTCGCCGTATGGCGCACACCTCAGTCGACGGAGCCGAGAACGTGGCTGAAAATTTTCTCCGATAGAACCGCCGAAGTGCATCCTTACTCTGGGGACGTCAAGAAAATGACGTTGACCCCGGAACAGTTTGAGCAAATCCGGTCGTTCCTGGACCAGCCAGAGTTGATCGCTCTGAAAGACCTCGACTGGGGCTATGGCGGATCCGATTACGTATCCAGGACGGCCATCACGCTGCACCACCGCGACCAGCAACAGAAAATCACCTTCAGCAACTTCTATCCCCGCAGCGGTTACCCGCAGTGGCCGGGAACCTGTCCGAGAATCGTCGTGAAACTACAGTGCACGGTTGAAATTTTGACAGCTGAACCCGACGACAAAAATAACCATTGGCACGAAGACTGCGCAGACATTCTCGCCAAATAAGCCCGGCTGTGGCTCCACAATTCCCATATTGCAACGCGCAACGACCTGCCGGCTTGCCCTGTGGAAAACTTTCTCTTTTTATGTGACGGATAACCTTTACTTGGATTTTGCTTTCTCCTACTCTGGAAACGTTGGCCAGGATGTTTTGCCGCGCAGTTCCGGACACCTCGCGGCCCTGCCCTCATCCCACTGGCGATGCGACGCAGGACATCTGATGCGGGCACTTGGTTAGGCTTCCCTGGAAAGCCCAGGGCTGGCGCCCGTGGTGGGAGTGATCACTCCTCAGCTAAAAATCGGCTCCACCAGGAACCGACCATGTAAGTCACAGTGGAAAACGGCAGTAAAAAGAAGGAGGACGAAAAAACATTAAGAATCTCAGGAATTAAGTCAACAGATCGGGATGGTGACGGCGACTCCTGGGGCTGAGGTGTGAGCTGAGGTGTGAGCTGAGTTGGGTGCTGCGCTTCGGGCTGCGTCGCGGAAATGAGAAGTCCTTCGCTCACAGAATCCTTTTGGGGGAGGAGTGTAGATTTTCGTGCTCTCCGGGCCGGTTGGCGGAAGCCGGAAGCCGGTATTCGCCTATCCCCGCCCCACGCCCACGTACTCAAACCCCATAGCGCGCATCCGCGCCGCATCAAGCAGATTTTTTGTATCGACGATCACCGGTTTCTTGAGCAGATGTTTGATCCGGTCAAAATCAAGCACGCGGAACTCAGGCCAGCCTGTACCAACCACCAGCGCATCCATTCCTTCGGCAGCCGCATAGGCCGATTCGCAATAACGCACCGAACCATTGAGCCGCAACTTCGCCTCATCCAAAGCAACGGGATCGTAAGCCCGCACGCGCGCGCCCTTGGCAACCAGGGATTCTACCAACCGCATCGCCGACGAACCTGCCACAGAATTCGTGTTCGGCTTGAATGCCAGCCCAAGAATTCCCACGTCTTTGTTCTCGACTGAATTCAAAGCCAGCGCGATTTTGTCGACCAGTCGATCGGCCAACGTGTGGTTAACGTCGCGCGCCGCGCTCAGCACTTTCAGCGAAACCCCGTTCGCCTGAGCCAACTGCGCCAGCGAATCCATGTCCGACTCGGCAAACACGCCGCCCATGCCCGCTCCCGGCTGCAAGCAGCGCGGAGCAATCTTCTTGTCGAGACCAAGAGCGAGTGCCAGGCTGACTGCGTCCGCGCCTACACGCTCGCACAGCGCCGCAACTTCGTTGATGAAAGAAATCTTCGTCGCCACAAACGCCGTCGCCGATTCGCGCACGAGTTCCGCGGTCGATTGATTGGTCACAATCACGGGAACTCCGCGCATCACCAGCGGATGAAAAATCTGTTTGAGAATTTGCACCGCTTCGTTCGAGGTCGACCCCAGAATCAATCGGTCAGGCCAGTTGAAGTCTTCCACGGCACAACCGTCGGTGAAGAACATGGGCTGCGAAACGATCGTTCCATGCAGGCCCGCATCTTTCAAAGATTTCTCAAGCGCGCCAGCAGTGCCCACAGAAACCGGTGTGACAATCGTCAGAATCGGAGGCTTGGTCGCCAGCCGCGCGATCCGCATCACTACATCGGTCAGGTTGTCGGCGTTATCTTCCGCCAGAAAAATGACTTGCGTCTTGCGCGCAAACGATTCGATGTCGGTGGAATATGCGAGGCGCCCCGCGCGAACGTTGCGCCGGATGATCTCTTTCAGATTCTTCTCGTGGAAAGGAATATTTCCCTGAGCCATCTCGACCATGCGAGTGCGGTCGGGATGACAACATGAAACGGGAGTGCCAAAATCTGCCAGACATGCCGAAATCACTGTTCCCAGATAACCCGAACCGTAGACCCCGATCTGCATTCTGCGCCCTCCGGCTGGTGCTGCAATCCGCGCCTGAAACGGCTACCGGCGCGGGATTCAACCCATTCCCTCTCTTCTGTTTACAGGGTGGCAACGGCCTGCGCAACGCACGGGAGGGAAATGTACCAGGGGCCATGCGGAGTAGGCAGGAGTAACGTAACGGGCAGGTAACACGGCGAAGTTACTGTGAAATAAACATATGAGTGTTATGCCGAGCGGAAAACGAGGGATCCTGTTGTTGGCCCGCGCAATCGATATCTACGGCGCAGGCAAGAACCAAGATCCCTCGCTTCGCTCGGGATGACAGAGTATTTCGAGATGTGAGGGTGTCTCGGGATGTCAAACTGGTCCGGGACACCGATCGCGCGCCTAGAAACCTACGATCGCCTCCGACACGGTTGGGGTCCAATGCACGATCTTGTCCACGCTGGTGAGCTTCAATACCTGTTCGATGTGCTTGTTGGCGCCGGCCAGCCGCAGTTCTCCGCCGGCCTGCTTGGCTTGGCCGGCCGACATGACGATGATTCCAATTCCAGTGCTGTCGATATGGGTCACACCGCTGAGGTCAAAGATGATCTTCTTCTGCTGCTTCTCTCGGACCAGGCTGTCGGTGGCCCATTCCAGTTGCTTGCATTCCCGGCCAATGGTGATTCTGCCCGTGATTTCCAGGACGACGATGTCCGGCGGCAACTGCTTGGTCTGAATCTCCAACATAAGCCAAAGTCCTTTCCAATCTTTCATTCTGAATTCTGAAAATGCTCTCAGCGGAAACCGCTGAACATGACCACGTCAGTATCGTTATAGCGGGCACGAGTGACCGCGAACTTCTTGCCGTCGCGTGACCACGCGTAGGTAACCAAGGCCGAGGGCTCGGAGTCGAAGTGGGTCAACTGAACGGGTGCGCCGCCAGCCAGCGGCTGCATGTACACATTCTGCGTGTTGCCGGTCGTATTGTGCACGAAGGTCAACGCCCGGCCATCAGGCGTCCAGCCGAGGTACTGCCGCGCGTAGGCCGAAGGGACTTCGATCTCCTGCACCGACGGGCCGCCTTCCAGCTTTTGCACCACGAATTTCGACTTCGCGCTGGCACCCTGTCCGTCGATCCTGACATAGGCGACCATTTGGCCGTCCGGGGAAACCGCTGCCTCACGCACCTGTCCCTTGGCAAGTTCCACCGGCTCGCCGCCGTCCGTTGAAACCTTGTAGATGTGAAACAGGTTGTCGCTGAGAGCAGGTCCCGCATAGAGCATCCATTTTCCGTCGGGAGTGCAGGAGCCAACCTCCTCGTCTTTACCAAACGTGAGCTGCTTCGTTTCTCCGGTGGCCATATTCAGACGCCACAGGTTCGGCGCATTGTTCGCGAGCACTCTGGACATAATGACTAGGTCGCCGGAACCGCAGGAGCGGGGACCGAAAGCGGGCGCATTGTCCTCCAGCACACGAACCCGGTTGCTGCCATCCGCGTCCGTGACAAAAATGTGAACGGATCCATCTTGCTGTAGGAGCTTGCCCGAACTGGTCCAGGAAAGGCCGAATCCCGTCGCTTGTTCGGTCGAGATTGGACTCAGCTTCCAATCGATTTTGTCATTCAGTACAGCTGGAGAATCGCCTACGTAAATCGTCGCCTGCTGGCGCTGCTGTGTGGTAACGAACGACTTTCCATCCGCGGTTACACTTAGCGAGTAGTAGTCGCTCAAATCATTGTTAATCTTGAAGGGCGCACCTTCGGGATAGGGCTGCAACCATATCTGACTCCGAATTACCGACGTTTGAATCCCGTCGAAGAACACTCCGGAGGAATCGGGCAGCCATGCCACATCGCTAATCAGCACAGGTAGAGGGAAGGTCTTAACCTGCTTGCCCTCTGAAGTCAAAACCAGAATGGATGAAAGAACATCTTTCTGGCCCAGCTGTAACATCCCCACCGCGATGAGGTTGCCCGACGCCGACCACGAAGGGCTGGTGCGGATGCCGTTAGCGCCGGACTCATGGCGGAAGATGATCTTTTCATCGCTACCGTCCGCATTCGCGATCAGTAATTGATCTTCTCCTTTGTCCTGAATGCTGCGCGTGTAAACCATACGCTTGCCGTCGGGTGAGAATGCGACTGCGCTGGTTACATCACTCACGATTTGCCGCGACGCACCACCCAAGGCCGGCACACTATAGAGATTTATGCTGTTTGGGTTCGCGGGGTCTTGATGCGCGTAGTAAAGATAGTTGCCGTCGGGCGTGAATGTAGCGCCTTTGCCGAAGAACCCAGTTTGCGGAGGCACTACTGTGACCTCGCTGCCAGTTGCCACCTGCTTCACGCGCAGGCTGCGTTCGACTTCGCGCCTGCCATAAGCTACCAAGCGGCCGTCGGCCGAGATGCTGGCAAAGCCGACTGCCTGCCCGTGTTCGGTGAGCTGGCGGATGGTGATGTTGTGAGTGTCGATCACCGGCGCATTTTTGTGCAGAAGTTTGTAGGCGCCGAACGCCGCAGCGATCAGTAGCACGATCACCGCGACGGCTGCGCCCGCGAGCTTGCCTTTATGGCGCTGCGCTTCGGCGATCAGCACCGAACTGGATGACGACGAGGCAGAAGCCGGAATCGCCGCAGCCGACGCGGAGGCAGAAGCTTGCGCTGCGGCCGCCCCGGAAACATTCGCGGAGGAAGATTCCGCGCTTACTCTGCCGGATTCCGTCTCACGCTTCAGTCGTTTCAGATCGGCCCGCATTTCGGATGCGTGCTGGTAGCGCAGGTCCTTATCCTTCTCGAGAGCTTTGTTGATGATGCGTTCGAGTTCCACGGGCACTTCTGGATTCAGCCGCACCGCTGCAGTGGGTGGCTTGTGCAGGATCGCATCAAAAATGTCGCCCGAACCTTCTCCGCGAAACGGTACCGTGCCCGTCACCATTTCATAAAGAACTGCGCCGAAAGAAAACAGATCGGTGCGCGCGTCGAGCTCGCGGCCACGCACCTGCTCCGGCGACATATAAGACACGGTGCCGAGGGTCGAGCCGGGGCTGGTCAGGTGCTCTTCGCTCGGCAACGTTTCCTGAAGCGTCGCGGTCGCGCCATCGGGAATGCGGCTGCTGCGCAGAGTTACTTTGGCTAGGCCGAAATCGAGAATCTTGGCGTGACCGCGCTTGGTCACAAAAAGATTCGCGGGCTTGATGTCGCGGTGAACGATTCCGCCTTCGTGCGCGGCATCGAGAGCGTCGGCAATCTCGATGGCGAGGGCTAGCACCGTCTCAATTTCGACGGGCTGCCCCGCGATGCAGTGCTTCAGGGTAATGCCATCCAGAAACTCCATGGCAATAAAGGTCTGGCCATGCTGGTCGTCGATTTCATGGATGGTGCAAATGTTCGGATGGTTCAGCGCAGAAGCGGCCTTAGCCTCGCGTTGGAACCGGCTTAGCGCCTGCGGATCTTTGGCCACTTCATCGGGTAGGAATTTGAGGGCGACGAAGCGGCCGAGTTTTATGTCCTCGGCTTTGTAGACGACACCCATGCCGCCGCCGCCGAGCTTCTCGGTAATGCGGTAATGCGAAATGGTTTGGCCGATCACGCGGGCAGGTATGTCCTTGGCGGATCATCTTAGGGGGCGAGCAGCGGCAAGTCAATGCGGCGCTCGCAGATCGAGTGCTCTCCGCAGACTCCGCGGGTGTTCTTGGCGACCTCCGCGATTCAGGCTTTTGGGGACCTGGAAAAGCTTCGTCAAAATCTTCAAACGCGGAGATCGCTGAGAACGTCCGCGGAGGGCGCGGAGTTTACTACTATTCTGGAGGGCCGGTCATTTACGGCGAGACTAAACTTCCGCCTAGCAGAACCGGGGCCAGGTCGACCCAGCAGCTCTGTGCGTCTTCGCGCACAAACGTGAGCCGGTCGAGCAGGATGCGGCGACTGCCTGAATATTGGCGCCAGCGGTCGCGGGCCATTTCCATCGCCTGCTGCGCGGCTTCTTCGTTCGGCAATTTCGCAATCGTCAGATGAGGCGTGTAGGGCCACTGTTCGGCGAAAGCCAAGGCGTGCGCGTTAAGCTGGTCGTGCAACTCTTCCAGACGCGCTGCGGCATGAGCCACGCGAATGTAGACCGTGGGAGTAGTCGGAACGAAGGTTTCGACGTCGCCGAGAGTCACTTCGAAAGGCTCGGCCCGGCCGCAGACACTCTCGAGCACCTGCAACGCCTCGCCTTCCGTACCCTGCAAAGGCCGCGGCGGCAGAAACGTGATGTGGGCCGACAGATGCGGCATCGCGGGATGCAGCTCTCGCCGGAGGTTCTCCACGAACTCTCCCACTGGACTCTTTACATACGCAACCAACGCATACCGCGGGCTCGGCATATTCTGTAAAGAATTATAGCGCTGTTCGTCGTTTATAATCGAAAGCGTTGTTGATTCCGCGGAGTCGTTGGCGGTTCGCAATGTCGGGGCGTAGCGCAGCCTGGTAGCGCACCTGCCTTGGGCGCAGGGGGTCCGCGGTTCAAATCCGCGCGCCCCGACCAATTGCCCTTTTGTTAGTTTTCCTTTTCGTGACAATCTCTAAAGCGTACGCTAGGATCAATTGAAGCGAGTGAGAGCTATGATTCACAGTGTCAAAGACTTGTCACCCGATCAAAAACTGGCCATTGAAAGCCTGATCGGTCGGCCCATGTCCGAAGGAGAGCAAGTCAGCGTGCGCACGGTTCCCGCTTCCCCTGAATGGCTTGCGTGCATCCAACAGGACTCCAGGCAAAACGGCACCGATAGACTCACGATGGAAGAAATCGACACGGAGATTTCCGCAGCACGGCGTGAGCGCGGCCAGCGCCCCGGACAATGATTCGGGTTGTCATCGACACCAACGTTTTGGTTTCAGCGTTAATGACCAGGGGCGGGTTGCCGGAAGCCGTCATCAACCTTGCCATTTCCGGCGAGGTGCAATGGTTTGCCTCCGAATCGGTTCTTGCCGAATACCAAGACGTGCTGAAACGTCCCAGGCTCGCATCGAATCGGGCAAAGCCGCGGGGGCGATGGCCAGAATCCGGAGAATTGTGTCGGTAGTCTCTCCTGCATTAGGCGTCCTGGCGGCAATCGATCCTGACGATAATCATTTCCTGGAATGCGCCGAGGCCGCGCAGGCCGATTATCTCGTTACTGGGAATATTCGTCATTTCCCCGAGGTCTGGAAAGAGACGCGAATCGTGACGCCGCGCGAGTTCATCGACG
>Ga0116125_1001406_pt1 | contig 10366 bp, 6 predicted proteins | sample June2015DPH_16_1_2_FD_89729 | JGI IMG/M metagenome (GOLD analysis project Ga0116125, IMG submission 89729) | Peatland microbial communities from SPRUCE experiment site at the Marcell Experimental Forest, Minnesota, USA - June2015DPH_16_10 | ecosystem: Environmental > Terrestrial > Soil > Wetlands...
CGATGTTGTTGTATTCCTTTACCAACTCGACCATGGATTCTTTCGTCTTGTCGGTCTGGACGGCGGAAACGCTGATGTAAGGTCTCTGGCCGCGGGCAGGCGGCATTATAGTGCGCACACCGTAGGACCAATGCTTGTCCTCGCGCAGATTCATGTTAATTCGCGAGCTGAATTTTCCGCCAAAGATACCATTCACCAGTTGAAGAGCAATGGCATCCGGATCATTTTGTGGGGGCGCCAGTTGCGCGCCAAAAATCACGCTCTGTCCCGATCCCGGGCGATCGACGAGATACACCACATCCTTTTCCGGCTCGCCAACATGGGGTACGGATTTCTTCGGAACTTCTCCCGCCTGCCACGAAGCCAGAAGTTTTTCCAGCTTTGGTTTGATCTCCCCGAGCGTCGTGTCACCCACCACCAGCAGCGTGGCATTGTTGGGCTTGAACCATGTGCTGTGAAACTTGGCCAGATCCTCGCGCGTCATCTTGCTCACGCTGGCTTCGGTCCCGGTTCCGGTGAAAGGCACGGCATACGGATGTCCGACGCCGTAGAGCAGCGTTGGCACTACGCGCAATGCCATGGCCTGGGGCGTGACCTTCTCGCGCTGAATGCCGGCAATGCGTTCCTTCTGCAACCGCTGGAACTCTTTCTCAGGAAACGCCGGATGCAGAATCAGGTCTGCATAAATATTCAGCGACGGGTCCATGGTGCTGGTGAGCGTGTTCAGGCTGACCAGCGAATAGTCGAGACTGGCGCTGGCATTGAAGTTGGCGCTCAGAGATTCCAGTTCCTCGCCAATCTTCAGCGAATCGCGCGTGGGCGTGCCTTCCTCCAGCATGCGTTGTTCGAAGCTGGCGGTCCCGGTCGCGTTGGTTGGATCGGCAGAGTATCCGCTGTCTACCATCAAAGTGAAGTTCACCACCGGAGCGCTGTGGCGTTCTGCCAGCACAACCTTCAGCCCGTTGCTGAGCGTCGCTTTCTGTAGCGGAGGAAGATTGAGCGACATGGGGCCGCCCGGAGCCGGCTCTTTGGAACGGTCGAGTTTGGCGTCGGTCTTGAAGGAAGTGGGATACGGATGCACTTCCAGAACGTAATCGCCGTCGCTGAGCCATTCCTCGGCGGCCTTCTTCACCGTGGCTGGCGTAGCCGCCTTCACCCACTTCAGATAATCCTTGTAACAGTCGGGATTGCCACGGTAGGTCTGGCAGCGCGCGAGCAGGTCGCTCTTTCCGCCGAAGCCGCCGATCCGTTCCACGATGCGCGCGTAGTTCCCCAGAATCTGCGTCTTGGCTAATTGCAACTCGGCCGCAGTGGGGCCGTTCTTGAGAAAATTCTGCAACTCCTCGTCCGCCGCTTTCTCAACTTTGCTCAGCTCTTCGCCCGGATTCGCCGTGAGAGTGAAATCGAACTGTCCACCGATCTCATTTGTGTCATCCGTTGCGGTCGCGCTAGTCGCAATCTGATCTTTGTACACCAGTCGTTTGTAGAGTCGCGAGGTTTTGCCCTGGCCAAGCACGGCTGCGGCCATATCGAGCTGCGCTTCTTCAGACGAGCCAAACTCGGGCACATTCCATACTCGATAAAGGCGGGCCTGGGGAACACGGTCCTGCACCCAGCCGCGATGCGTGCCGGTGCGTTTCGCAATCCAAACCTCCTGCTTGGCGATGGGCGGTCCGGGAGGAATATCCCCGTAATATTTCTCCACTTTCGCGCGCGCCACTTCCGGCGTGATGTCGCCTGCGATCACGACGGTGACGTTGTTTGGACCGTAATACGTCTTGAACCACTCCTGCACGTCACTTAATGACGCAGCGTCCAAATCTGTCATGGAACCGATCACCGTCCACGAATAGGGATGGCCGACTGGATAAGTGTTTTCGGTGAGTAGTTGTTCGGTCACGCCATAGGGCTGGTTCTCACCCTGGCGTTTCTCGTTTTGCACCACACCGCGCTGCAGGTCGAGCTTCTTCTGGTCGAGCACGCCAAGCAGATGTCCCATGCGGTCGCTTTCGGCGAACAGTGCATAGTCCAGCATGGACGTGGGGACATTCTCAAAATAGTTTGTGCGATCGTTATTGGTGGTGCCGTTCAGGTTGGTGGCCCCAATCTTTTCCATCGCGTTAATGTAGGTGTGATTAAAGTCGTCGCTGCCGCTAAACATCAGGTGCTCGAACAAGTGAGCGAAGCCGGTCTTGCCCGGCTTCTCATTCTTCGATCCCACGTGGTACCACGTGTTCACGGCCACGACCGGGGCTTTGTGATCCTCATGCACCAGCACGGTCAGACCATTGGCGAGCACAAACTTGGTGTATTTGATGTCGGGAATCGGGATGTCAACCCTTGCGGTGGCCGGCACTTCTTTGTGTGCTGGAACTGCTTTTGATTGGGCCGCTGCGGAGATTGAACCGCCGATCAGCGATGTCATGAAGATGACTGCGAGCAGATTGACGACAAGCAGGATCAGTTTGTTTCTCAAGATTGCCTCCAGTTGATTCAGATCAGGGCCGGGAAGTTCCGCCAACACTCTACACAAGGAACACCCCCGTCGTCACGACCCGCAGGAGGCGCTGGCGAGCGGTTTCACTCAGTGGTGTAGTTGATCTCCATCCGCCGGACCTGAACGCTTGAGGCATAAAGCGCTATCAACGCCACGATCATAATGCCCAGCACAGCGAGTGGGGCTGAGACGGGATCGGAATTGGAAATCAGCAAGCTGAGAAAAGCCGACGTGCCCGGCGGAGTAGGAATATCCACCGGGCACAACGATTTGAGGTAATAGATGACGCTGAACTGCTTTAGCACCGCCGGAAGGAAGGGGTTGATCGCTTCCCAGATCAAGATCGCTGCCGCCGGCAGGATGGGATTTCGAAATAGCATTCCCGCCACCAAGAAGAATGCTCCGTATCCCACGCAGGCCAGCACGGTCACTCCCACGTACACCGCGGCATGTTCAAGACCATGGTTGTGATAGAGATAAACATCCCGCACGCTCGGAGGAAAGTGCCACAGAAAGGCAATGGTCTGCAGCAGTTCGCTGGTCACAAAAATCGTGCAAGTCGCCAACAAGCCGGCAAGAAACTTTCCCGTCATCAGGACTTCGCGCCGGATGGGCGCAAGAAAATAGAAATGCAGGCTGCGGTCGAGGATTTCTCCCCGAAACAAGTTCATGAAAATTCCCAGGCATCCGAAAAAAATCGCCAAGCGGAGAAAAAAGAACTGGAAGACCCCGGCGAACATGATCGAATCCTGACCGGCGTTAACACCTTCGCGAATATTGACCCGCTCAACCTTGCCGTCCGCCAGCCCCACAAACAGATCGTTCTGCCCGTCGGAGTAGTGATAGTCCTCATGGACAATTGCGACCGTCGAATTCGCGTCCGCGTTCCGATTGCCTGCCCGATCTTCTCTGCGATCTTCCCTCCAGTGGAAATTGACCGGAGGCTTGCCGAGGATCGCAACCACCTCCTCGCGCGTCATGTCCGGCTTAACCGCCAGCAGATCCTGGTAGGCTAGCGCTTTCTCGCCACGCCGCGCGACGCTCGCACTCTGGCTCTGCCGGTGGGAATTCGCCATGGCATAGGCCATGAAAAGCAGAACCGGGAGCAAGGCCACCAGATAGATCCAAAGCCCCCGCTTGGCGAAGAAGGTCTTCCGCATTTCGAGACGGATCACGGCTTTGATCTGCGCCCACCAGACTCTTGTCCTTAATCTCATCATCCTGTTCGTCATCGGACGACCTCTTCACTCCCGATCAAATACTCGTACACCGAAAGCACATCGTCGTCCGCCGGCGCGATCGATTCAATCTCGATCCGGCTTCCATTCACAGCCAGCTCGTTCAGCGCCAGGTAGAATCCGTCCGCATCCCGCGTCTTGAGCAGCAATCCTTTTTCGTCCTTGTGGATGGTGATCTCCAGCGTGTGCTCGTCTTGCAACATTTTCGCGGCCAGCTCGCGCGGCCGGGTGCAGCGGACCAGGATCTGCGTGGGATGCTCTTGAATCTCTCCCCGCACGGTTTGAATCTGGCCCTCCGCCACCACATAGCCGTTGCTCAGCAGGATGACCTGATCGGAAATGACATCCACTTCGTGCAGAATGTGGCTGGAAATAATCACATAGCATCCTTGCTCGGCAGTCGCGCGGAATAGCGCAATCATTTCCGAGCGGGCCAGCGGATCGAGTCCATTCAGTGGTTCGTCGAGCACCAGCACTTTCGGATCGTGAGCCAGCGCCTGCGCCAGCCGGATTCTCTGCCGCATTCCCTTGCTATAGGCCGCAACGCTTCGCCTCGCTGCGTCGACCAGGTTCACGCGCTCGATAGCCCGCCACGCCATCTGTTCTGCGCTTTGCGAGTCCCTGCCCGATAGCCGCAAATAGGAATACAGAAACTGAAATCCTGTCAGACCTTTCGGGAACGCATCGAATTGCGTCGAGTAGCCGACGATTCTGAACAAGTTTTCCGGATCGTCGGTCTTGTAGTCGAGTACCTGAATCCGTCCACGCGTCGGCCTTACCAGGCCCGTCATCAGGTTCATTAGCGTAGTCTTGCCTGAACCGTTTGGTCCCACCAGGCTAGTGATCCCGGGCGGAATCGAGAGATTCACCCGGTTCACGCCGAGGATCTCGCCATAGAACTTCGACACGTCTTCGAAGACGATGCGATCTTTCATTTGGGAAAGCTCAATGAATCACCCTCACTCGATAACCGGTCACTTGATCACCTCATAGGCGCGCACCTTGCGCATCAGCAGCCAGAGGCAGACGGCGCAGTAAAAGAGCAAAGCGATCCAGGCCTGGGCGACCGGAATCGCATGTTCCGCATCCACCTGGAACAGCGCATTCCAGACCGTCCCCATCAAATAGGCAAGATCAATAAAATGACCCGACTCGGTTCGCATGACCGCGTTGATGGCTTGTGCGAAGCCGGCGCCAAAGAACATCACGCCCAGCAGCAAGGCCCCGGCGACAATTCTCCACTTAACCCACGCTGAGAGCGCCATCGCGAGCAGAGACAGAATTGCGATCCAGATCAGCGATGCGAGGAACAAGCTGCCGGCAATCCAAAGATTGGTCCACGCCCAATGCGCCCCCGCCAGGCTGGCTTGCATTACGAAGAGAATCAGCCCCGGCACCCAGGTGATCTGCGAAAGCAGAATGGCCAGCACGGACGACTTGCCGAGCACGTACTCGATCCGCGAAAACGGCCGGCAGAAGTACAGCGGTAACGCGCCGTTGGCGAGATCCGGTGAAATCAACCCCGGTCCGGCAAAGGCCGTCAGAAGAAACGCAAAAACTCCCTGCACGCTGATGAAATGAAAGAAAAACTTATTGTCGATGGAGACAACGCCAGGTGGCACACCCATTTGCTCAAGAAAGCCCACGCTGTGAGCCAGGTAAATCATGATGAGGCTCATCAGAGGGTAGAAGAAGCAGAGCACAAACAACGCGGTCAAAAACTTCGAACGGAAGAGGTTCCGCCGCGAGTAGCGAAAAAGAACAAGACAGCGTGACCACGCCGGAGTCAGCTTCCCCGCATACAGTTTGTAGTTACGCCGGTAAACAGCCACTCATGCTCCCCGCCACGGTGTCGAGCTCGGCTGGTCAGCGTTCAACACTCCATACGCCAACTGTCAGCTCGCAGCTTTCAGCTCTCCATGGCCTTCAGAAAAATGTCTTCGAGCGTGTCGCGCCGGAAATTCATCCGCCGGATGCGAACCTGGCGTTCCGCCGCCAGGCGGAAAATGTCGCGCGTCTCAACTCCATCCGCCAGGATCATCTTCATGCGGTTCGCGATCACCGCGCATTCACATCCGAGTTTTTCGATCGCTTCCGTGAAATCCCCGTTCGCGCCATAGGTCTCCAGCTCCAGGAATCGTTTGTTGGCGCGGCGCTCTTCTTCCAGGTTCGAATAATGCGCGATTCGCCCCTGTTTCAGAATCAGAACCTCGTCGCAGGTATCTTCCACATCGCGCAGCAGGTGCGAGCACAACACAATACGCATCTCCTTACCGTCGCGAATGTCGCGAATCATCCGAATCATTCGCTGCCGCGCCGAAGGGTCCAACCCATTTGTCGGCTCGTCGAGTATCAGCACTTTCGGCCCGTGGACAATCGCCTGCGCCAGCTTCGCCAGCTGTTTCATCCCCAGCGAATAGGTCCCCAACTGCCGGTAACGCGCCTCCGCCAATCCCACGTAGAACAACGCCTCGTGCGCCCGTTCCAGCGCCATGTCCGGAGGCAAGCCCGAAAGTTCTCCCATCATCTGCACGAATGAAACCGCGCTCATCTTCGAGATGAACGCGTCATTCTCCGGCATGTAGCCGACCACGCCGCGAATTTTTCCGATTTCCGTTCCCACGTCGTACCCAAAGACACGCGCCGAGCCCGCACAGGATTTATAGAAACCAAGGAGGGTATTGATTAGCGTGGATTTGCCCGCGCCATTCGGACCCAGCAAGCCGATCGAGCGCCCGCGCAACGAAGCCGTAAGACCGTTCAGGATATCCCGGTTGCCAAAGCGAACCGAAAGACCCTGCAGTTCAATGAGCGGCAAGAGCGGAGCGGCAGCCGGCGCTTGCATCATCTGGCCGTCTGCCGCTCCCGGTTGTGTTGTCGTACTCGTTGTGCTCATTGCGCAGGTGAAGTATGGTTCAGCGCCCCGGCCAGGAACATCTGCGGCAGGAACAGTCCATTATTGCCCATCGTCAACAGAGTGCCCAGGTCAAAACCCATGAAGCCGGTGTTGGTCGCCACCACGATCCGGTCCGGCTCGCCGTACGCATAAATCAGACCGGGCGCGGAGTTCGCCGTGAGCGCGTCCACCGACTGCTGCTGGCGCGGGTTCAGTGCTCCGCTGGCTTTCAGTTGTTCAGCGAGCGGGCCCACGACCGGGCCGAGGTTGTGGTAGAAGATCGCCGAAAAATTCGTGTAGCCGTCATTCGGCAGCAGCGCCTGAAAGCCGGCCGAATGCGCCAGTGTGTATCCCGCCTCGCGCGATTGAATCGCCCGTGAGATGGTGGCCACATCCGGTGCGGCGATCAGATAGTTGTCGACAAATGTGTAGTCAATTTCGAAGTTCGGCTTGTTCGGACTGCTGATCACGAAGTAAGTTCGGGAACCCGCCTGCCGCTGCGTCAACTGCAGCTGTTGCCCTTCCGCTCCCGTCTCCCGATTGAAACTCTCGAGCAGCTTCCCGATCGTCGACTGCAAGGTCGTCGGATCATACACTTCCAGGATAAATTTCCATCGAGGAGCGGGCAGCACCGGCCCATCGAACGCCATCGTGACTTCGCCGCCCAGGGGTGCGGTGATGTCGTTTAGCACGCTCACGCCGGTCTTGGCCTCGAAGTCGGCCAGATGCTGCGTGAAGTCCGGGTTACCACTCCCGATCATCTTGAACATCTCTTCCATGATGGTTCTCGGATTCTTGATGACCGCCGACGTCACCATGCTGGCGTCCGGCGAAACAAACTCGAGCGATCCCATCGACGCCGGCGCTGCCAGCCACGATGCCACGCCTTGCCGTTCCGACGCGAAGAGCAAGTCGGCATGGCTCTCAGTCTTCCCGCCCACTTCCCGGTGTTCCATCGTCAGGTAACGCACGTCCCCGATCCCTGGCGGCAGGTGGTTACCTGCTTCTACGTGCTGCGCGACAATTTGTTCCATGTCCGCGCAGAAAAGCCATTCCGCCCCTTGCTGATAGGAGCGGGTAATCTGCTGGTAAAACCTGGTTCCGGTGAATGCGGAGGTGTCGCCTTCCTTGACGCGCGTTGCCGCCTTCTGCAGTTCCCCCAGATCTGGACTCGCGATCAGCAGATCGTTGCTCACATAGACCAGCAGTGGCCTTCCGGCAACAGGCGTAGCCAACGCCGGGTTCGGGATGGTCTGCAGAGCAGTTTGAGTTTGCAGAAAAGTCTCCAGCCCGCCCTGCTTCACTCGCGCCAGCACGACCGGGGCGAAGTATTGCGTTCCTTCCTTCGCCACGGCAAACACGACCTCATCCCCCAGATAGCTGCTGAACGTCTTCACCTGGTTCAGCACGTCTTCCAGCTTCGGTCCATTTCCCTTTTGTTGTTGCTTCCACCAATTGCGTAGTTCCGGGCTTTGCTGCAGCCGTTCCTGGAAGAGCCGGCTGGCTTCCCCCAAGGTGTTGGTGAGGTTCGGAATCGCCGCGTAGAGCACGGTGTGTTCCGGAACGTAGGGCAGAAGATCGGAACTGTAGCGCAATCCCGGCCCCGGAATCGCGGCAAACTGTTTCTGCAGCACCGCAAAGTCGCCCAGCAGCGCAAGGTATTTCGCGGAGTTCTTGCTCCACGCGATCTCGCTCTGGATCGGGACTTTCGACACGCTGGCGTTGGAAGTCGCTTCGTCTCCAGCATGCAGATCGGTCGTGCTGTCGCCGTAGTCCACGTGCACCACGCCTTCAATCACGGCCACGCGCGAGCCCTTGGTCCCGTGGTTTACGGAAAAGATTGTTCCTTTTACTGAAACCAGGCCATCATCGGTCGCAACATAGAGCCTGCCCGTCCGCTGCTTGGCTGCCTGCACAATGACCTGACCGCCATCCAGATGAATGGTCGTGCCCTTCCATGCCCGCGACACCGAAAGATCAGAGCGCTCGCCCATCTCGACCAGCGAGCCGTCGAGCAGCCGCACCACTGCGGTCGATCCCTTTGCCGTGCGGATCTCTTCTCCATTCCTGATCTCATACCCAACCGGAATCACGCGCATTTCCGCGCCCGCCCCGGCATAGAGCGAGCCGTCGACCGTCTGCACCGCAGCCCGTACCGAGTGCTGACCGGGAAGCAGTCCATTGCTGAACCCGACCACCCCTACCGCCGCGACGAGAACTGCAGCAGCACTCATGGCCCAGCCCCATGCGTTCGAACTAAAGATCGACCTGCCACCGGAACTAGAAGCGGATGGACGCTTCGTCTTGAGCTGCAAAACCGTTTGCGGCTCTCCCTCCCGAGCGTGCTCCAGCGCATGCCGGCAAGCGACGCAACCATGTACGTGATCGTTAAACAGCATGGCCCGAGCCGGCGCGAGCTGATTCTCGAGATATTGTGGAATCAGAGCCTGAAAATCCGCGCAGCTTCGCAGCGTGTGCGCGTTGGAATTCGTGGTAAGGTCGGGCACGGGAGCGGCGGCAATTGACTTCCAGACCCGCTCGCCAGCCTGCGCAACCACCCGGTCGTCCACCTGTTCATTCCGAATTGCCGCCAGCAAACGGTCAAACTTTTCATTCATCATGGCTTGTCTCCTCAATGCCCGCTAATTCCCGTTAATAAATGTCCGCCCATCAATTCGAAACTAAATCGGTTCGCGCTAATCCGTGTTCGTCAATCGATATGCGCCAAGCTGCCTGCGGAGTTGTTGCCGTGCACGAAAGACGATCACCGCCACCAGCACCTGCGAAATATCAAGCATCCGCGCAATCTGCAGATTGGTGAAGCCCTCCAGAAAGCGCAGCGCAAAGATTTCTGCCGCCCGCGGCTTGAGCTGCGCCAGCGCCCGCCTCAGCGCTAAACGTAGCTCGCGCGGGTCGTTGTGCGGGTAACCGTGCGGGTTATCGTGCGCCGGCTCCGCCGGCAGGTCCGTGAGTCCCACGGTGCGATCGCTCTGCCGCGATCGGATCACATCCACGGCGGCGTTGATCGCCGCCCGCCGCAGGTAGCTCTCTTCATTTTCCAGAACGTCATTCTTCAACGCATGATTCGCCAGCCCATCCGCACTCGCCGACCGGCGGAACAGCCGCAGAAATACCGTCTGCGACACGTCCTCGGCATCCGCGGCGTTGCCCGTGATCCGGTACGCCGTGCGGAATACCAGGCCATGATGCGCCCGAAATACCCGCTCGAATTCGCTCGGGATTACGATTGCCGGTTCCTCTGCCAATGCCAATGCGCTTTGCAGGGTACGCCTCCCGTTGCTTTCTTTCACCACTAAAGACGGCAACGGGGACGAGTTATTACAGTCCTCACGCCTTTTTATTTTGAGCCGAGAAGACGCGGCTTGCCTGCGGCGCGGGCTGCAAGCTGTATCATATTCGGGATTAACGAGTTAGCCGCAATCATGGCGAAACTGATCATCAAATCAAAACGCGACTGCATGTGGGACGTGGTCAGCTTGGGCGAAGTTATGTTGCGCCTCGACCCAGGAGACGAGCGCATCTCCACCACCCGCCACTTCCGCGCCTGGGAAGGCGGAGGAGAATATAACGTAGCTCGCGGCCTGAAACGCTGCTTTGGAATGGAAGCCGCAATCGTCACCGCGCTCGCCGACAATCCCGTGGGCCGCCTGGTGGAAGACCTCATGCTGCAAGGCGGCGTCAGCCAGAAATACGTTCGCTGGGCGCCGTTCGACG
>Ga0116125_1001407_pt1 | contig 10362 bp, 7 predicted proteins | sample June2015DPH_16_1_2_FD_89729 | JGI IMG/M metagenome (GOLD analysis project Ga0116125, IMG submission 89729) | Peatland microbial communities from SPRUCE experiment site at the Marcell Experimental Forest, Minnesota, USA - June2015DPH_16_10 | ecosystem: Environmental > Terrestrial > Soil > Wetlands...
AGTTGTGCCGTAAAGATTGCCGGCGGCATCAAAGATCAAGTTGGCCTCAGGATCGACGCCGTCCTGGCCGTTCATTTTGAAGTGATACAGCACGCGCTCCGTCCAAGTCCCGCCCGCTTTCGGCGCCAACTGGAACACTGTGCCTAAATTATAGGCACCGCCTGCGGACGTCGTGCCGTAAAGATTGCCAGCGGCTTCGAAGGTGAGGCCAGCGTACGGAGTGTTACCATCTTTTCCGTCCGCGCCGAAGCTATGCAGCACCATCTCGATCCAGCCTCCACCGGCTTGCGGCGTCAACTCGAAGATCGTACCGAGGTTATGAGTGCCGCCCGCCCAGGTCGTGCCATACAGATTGCCAGCCGTGTCAAAGATCAGGTTGTCAAGGGGAAAGTTCCCGTCCTTTCCGTTTTCGATGAAACTATGGAGAATCTTTTCGCTCCAGTTCCCGCCTGTCTGGGGCGTCAATTCGAACACCGTACCGACGTGGTATTTGCCACCGGCGGATGTCGTGCCATAGAGGTTGCCAGCGGCGTCGAAGATAAGGCTGTCCTCAGGATTGAATCCGTCCGTGCCGCTGCTGTCGAAGTTATGTAGCACCCTGGCGCTTGCCGCCCAACTGCTGGTCACGAGCAGTGACCCAGCCAAGGTGATCAAAGCCATCCTCAACCCTAAGGAAAATACATTTTCTCGCATGCGCAACCTCCTCAGCTCAGTCGAGATTTCCCCTTAACGTTGCAATGGCCGCCATTGTACATCCGCTTTAGACATGCGTGAGAATATGAATTTCTTGCGCCAAGCGTTATCTTCGTGTTGCCGCGAGTGTACTCAATCGATAATCAACACGCGAATGAGGCTTGATGCCTCCAGCAGGACACTGAATCCCATGGGGGTTGTAGCTTCAGCTCCGACGCTCTGACTCCGACTCGGAACTCAAGAGCGATGAGGGGCATCTTCTAATAGCAAGACGTGGCGTCCAGGGTGCGCGTTTTGCCGTATTTTGCCGCAACTTGTAGTCAAGTCCTGGAACTTCAGCGAGCCTAAGGGGTCTCATGCTTCCGTAACCAGACCGCTCCACGCGTATCGTCGTGCTCTACCCCTGCAATCGACGTAAGAGTCGAAGCAGATAATTTGTCAATCTGTCACCCACTCTCGTGACTCAAGTCACGGCGGAGAAGTACCCTTCTGCCTAGTATCAGGTGTGCGGCTTCTGCGAAAGGAGCGCCATGCACACTTCGCTGCAAGACGGTCTCAACGCGGGAGAGCGGGTTTTCATCGATCAGGTCATCGCTAGCCATACGGGGCGTCCCGGCGCTCTGCTCGGCATTCTAGAGTCAGTTCAGGAACATCAACCCCACAAGTATCTCCCTCTCGAAACGTTGGAATACGTAGCGGAACAGACGAAGATTCCACTGTCGAGGATCTACAGCGTGGTTACGTTCTATGCGCTGTTCAATCTTGAGCCTCAGGGAGACAACACCATCTGCATCTGCCGTGGAACGGCCTGCCACACGCGTGGTTCGCGCAACCTGTTGCAGAGCGTTCGTTTGGAACTCGGTTTGGGGCTGGAAGACGCGAGCGAAAACAGCGAGGGCGACAAGATTCTATTGACGACTCCGGATCACAAATTCACAGTTCGCACCGTGGCCTGCTTCGGGCAGTGCGCATTAGCGCCGGTGGTGGAAGTGAACCACCATATTTGCGGCCATGTGAACGAACGCACTCTGCAACGGGAGATTCGCACCGTTGAGCGGGAGAGTTACTGATGCCTCCAATTCTGGACATTGGCGCTTTCAATGCTGTGCGAGAAGCAGGGCTGGCAAAGCTCGTTCCCGCCGTGCCGCGAATTGCCATCGGAATGGGCACCTGCGGTCGAGGCAACGGCGCCGAAGGGGTGTATCACGCGTTCGTGGAAGCCATCGATCGCAGTGGCATCAACGTGGTCCTGGCAAGTGTGGGGTGCTTCGGGGCCTGCTTTCAGGAGCCGCTGGCGAACGTACGGCTGCCGGGTTTTCCGCTAGTCATCTTGCATCGCGTGCAAGCCAACGATGCCGGACGCATTCTGCATGACGTTTCCAGCGGAAATCTCTCGCCCGATCTCATTTACTGCAAAGTCGAAGAGTGGGATCACATTACGGCATCGGTGAAGTACGGGCGTGGCTATCCGGAAATTCCGCTGTGGAACGACGTTCCCTTCTTCAAGGGCCAAAAGAAGATTGTTCTGCGGAATTGCGGCTTCATCAATCCCGACGACATCGAGGAATACATCGCGATCGGCGGATACCAGGCACTATACAAAGTGCTGATCGACGGCCGGCCTGAGTTTGTGATTGAGCAGATCAAGGCCTCCAAGCTGCGCGGGCGCGGTGGAGCGGGGTATCTGACCGGCAACAAGTGGGAGTTCATGGCCAAAGCCAAGGCCGATCACAAATACATCATCTGCAACGCGGACGAAGGCGACCCCGGCGCCTACATGAACCGCAACGAGATCGAGAGCGATCCACACTCACTGCTTGAGGGCATGATCATTGGCGCCTACGTGATGGGCGCGACTGAAGGGATCGTATACATTCGCGCTGAATATCCGCTGGCCGTCCACCGCCTGAGCCGCGCGATCGAGCAGGCGCGTGAATATGGACTGTTGGGAGAGAATATTCTCGGCCGCGGATTCAAGTTCGATATTCAAATAGTGGAAGGCGCTGGAGCATTTGTCTGTGGTGAAGAAACTGCTCTGATTGCTTCACTCGAAGGCCAAGCCGGACGGCCGCGCCCGCGGCCTCCGTTCCCCGCGCAAAAAGGTCTTTGGGGATTTCCCACCAACATCAACAATGTTGAGACCTGGTACAACGTCGCGCCCATCGTGACTAAAGGTCCGGCTTGGTTCAGCGAAACCGGGAGCCCGAAGAGTTCGGGCACAAAAGTATTTTCGCTGGTGGGCAAAGTCAGTAGCACCGGCTTAGTCGAAATGCCTTTGGGCACGCCACTCAAGACCTTTATTTATGACATTGGCGAAGGTGGCATTGGCGGGCGTCAGATAAAAGCTGTGCAGACCGGGGGACCATCGGGTGGATGTATTCCGCCTGAAATGTTCGACACGCCTGTGGACTACGAAAGCCTGGCGCAGCTGGGATCAATCATGGGATCCGGCGGCATGGTGGTGATGGACGAAGACAACTGCATGGTCGACGTAGCGCGATACTTCGTCGAGTTCACGCACTCCGAGTCATGCGGCAAATGCATCCCTTGCCGAGTTGGGCTCAATAAGTCTCTGAGGATTCTGAATCGCGTGACCGAAGGCGCGGGTAAGATGCACCACCTGGAACTGCTGGATGAACTGAGCCGTTACATTCGCGAGTGTTCCTTGTGTGGTTTAGGGCAGACCGCGCCCAACCCGGTTCTAACTACGCTACGCCACTTCCGCACCGAGTTCGAAGACCACATTGTGTCGCGGCGATGCCAAGCCGGCGTCTGCCAAGAGCTGGCGCTGTCCCCCTGTGAGAATAGTTGTCCGCTGCACATGAACATTCCGCGCTTCCTGCAGTTATACAAAGAGGATCGTTTGGAGGACGCATTTGAAGCGGTGATCATGGATAACCCGCTGCCGTCATCCACCGGGCGAGTGTGCCAGCATCCGTGCGATAGCCGCTGCCGTCGTCAGACCATCGATGAACCGGTGAACATGCGGGAAGTGCATCGCTTTATCGCAGATTCGATCCTGCTCTCTAATCGTTATGAACACATGGTCGAGCGCATTCTCGTCCGCCGACGGGAACACACGGGACGGAAGATTGCGATTGCCGGCGCCGGACCGGCTGGTTTGACCGCGGCTTTCTATTTGGCCATGCTCGGCCACGAGGTGACCGTGTATGACGCGAAACCCGAGGCCGGGGGCATGCTGCGATTCGCATTGCCGGAATATCGCTTGCCCAAAAATGTGCTCGATCGCGAAATTGATTTGATTGAGCGGCTCGGTGTGAAGTTCATCTTCAACACGCGCATCGGTTTCGATATTTCGCTGAACGATCTCGACGACCGCTTTGATGCCGTTTTCATTTCCATAGGAACCTGGAAAGAATCCTGGGTCTATCAGCCAGGCACCGAACTGCAGGGTGTGTACGCCGCTCTGATGTTTCTGGAGGCAACGGCTAGAGGTGAAGAGGTGCTGATCGGCCGCAAGGTAGCAGTGATCGGCGGCGGAAACGCCGCCATCGACTCGGCTCGCACGGCGCTGCGCAAGGGGGCCGAGGTTACTGTGTTTTACCGCCGCGAACGCAAAGACATGCCTGCTATCGAAGAGGAGACTCAAGCCGCCACCGACGAAGGTGCGAAATTCGTATTCTTGGCCGCGCCTCACCGGGTAATCGGAGATCCAGCGGGCAAGGTGAAGGCCATTGAGATCCTGAAGACGCGCCTGGGTGAATACGATGCATCGGGACGAAGAAAACCTATTTCGACCGACGAAATCCGGCGGTACGAGTGTGATTCCGTCATCTTCGCAGTCGGCGAGAGCGTGGACCTCGATTTTGCAAAGGCTTCTGGACTTAGCCTAAAAGAAAGCGGGACCATTGAGGTAAACCGCTTCACCTTGGAGACCAGCCGCTCGCGGTTCTACGGGGGCGGTGATGTCGTTACTGGCGCATCGAACGTGTCGAACGCGATGGCGTATGGCAAACAGGCAGCGCGCAACATTGATCTGCAACTGATGGAAACGGACCGCTGGGCCAAGATCTTTCCCTCCTATGACTACAGCAACCAGTTGCCGGAAGAACCCAGTCCGAATCATCGCCATAGCGGCCACGTTCTGACCGCGAACGAGCGGGTGCGCTCGAACGCCGAGGTGGTCTCTGGATTTACGCATGAGGAAACGCTGGACGAATCGTGCCGTTGTTTGCGCTGCGATATCAAAGTCGCGAACATGAGCTAGGAAGGAGCGAGGCCTTGCCGCAAAAGAAAGTATCAATCCGAATCGATGGCGAAATGATCAGCGCTATGGAGGGCCAGACCATCCTGCAAGCGGCGAAGGCGAACGGCAAATATATTCCAACGCTGTGTGATCTGGAAGGACTGACCCCGGTCGGGGCTTGCCGTCTTTGTATTGTGGAGATCTCGGGAGTCGATCGGCTCTTCCCCGCGTGCACCACTCCCATTCAAGATGGCATGTCAGTAACGACGAATTCCGCCAGGCTGACGCGTAACCGCCGCATCTCTCTCGAATTGTTATTTGTCGAGCGCAACCACGTGTGTGCGGTCTGCGTCTCGAATGGCCATTGCGAATTGCAGTCGCTGGCCAGCGCGATGGGAATCAACACAGTGCGCTTTGCATATAACTACCCCAAGCTGGGAGTCGATCTTTCCCACCCGCGCTTTGTGCTCGACCACAACCGCTGCATCCTCTGTACACGATGCGTCCGCGTGTGCGCGGAACTGGAGGGAGCACACGTGTGGGAGGTCAGTTCACGAGGGATCCACTCCAGGATTGTGAGTGACCTGAATCAGAAGTGGGGCGACTCGCGCAGTTGCACCAACTGCGGAAAGTGCGTACAGGCTTGCCCTACGGGAGCACTTGCCGAGAAAGGTCGCGCCGTCGAAGAGATGGTAAAAAAGACTGACAACATCAGTTCGCTCGTACACCGCAGAGAGGTGCAGGTATGAAGAAGGTGAAGGTGGCGACGGTCTGGTTGGACGGGTGCTCCGGTTGCCACATGTCGCTGCTCGATATGGATGCAGCAATCATTTCCCTGGCACAAAAGATTGACTTAGTTTACGGGCCGCTGGTCGACGCGCAGGAGTTTCCCGAGGATGTGGATGTAACCCTGGTAGAAGGCGCGGTAAGTTCGCAGGACGACTTCAACAAGCTGCAAAAGATTCGGCAGCGGACACATCTGCTGGTCGCACTCGGCGATTGCGCGGTCACTGGCAACGTGCCCGCAATGCGAAATTCCATCCCGGTAAACAAACTGCTGCAGTGGATTTATGTGGAGGGAGCACAAGAGGGCAAAGTCATCCCAACCGACGGGGTACCTGCGCTATTGAGGCAGGCGCGGCCGCTGCAGGAGTTTGTAAAAGTGGATTTGTGCCTGCCTGGGTGTCCGCCACCCGCGAAGAGCATCGCTACCGTAATTTCGGATTTGCTGGACGGGAAAAAGCGCGAGGCCAGCCTTGCGGTGAAATTCGGATGAGGAGCGTCGGATGAAGCGCATCATAATCGATCCGGTGACACGCATCGAAGGACACGCGAAGGTCACCATTAAGTTGGACGACAACGGCCGAGTCGCCAGCACCGAATTTCACGTGACCCAGGTACGGGGATTCGAGAAATTCACCGAGGGGCGTCCGTTCTATGAGATGCCGGGCATCACTTCGCGAATATGCGGAATTTGTCCCATCAGCCATCAGCTGGCTTCATCCAAGGCTTGCGATGCGATCATGGCGGTGAACATCCCGCCAGCTGCAAAGAAGCTGCGCGAACTGGTGCACTACGCCCAGATTGTGCAGTCCCATGCCTTGAGCTTCTTCTATTTGTCATCGCCGGATTTACTTTTGGGCATGGACTCGGACGTGGCAAGCCGGAACGTGCTCGGTGTGATTGCAGCTCATCCGGAGATGGCACGCGATGGCATCGAGTTACGCAAGTTCGGATTGCAGATCATTGAGGGCTTGGGGCAAGGAAGAGTGCATCCATCATGGATCGTGCCCGGTGGCGTGGCGAGCCCGCTGCTCGGTCCTGTGCGCGACCGCATCTTTTCTGACCTGCCTTCTGCCAAAGCGATCGCGGACCGTACCCTGCGCTTCTTCAAAAATGCGATCGACAACTATAAAGACGAGATCGAATATTTCGGTTCCGCGCCAACCATGCACGCCGGACTCGTCGACCGAAAAGGAAATTTGCAGTTTTACGACGGCGAGTTGCGCTTCCGCAGTCCGAGCGGAGAAATCATCGAGAATGGAATCGCGGCAGAGGACTACGCTAATTGGATCGGCGAAGCGAGCCTTCGCGATTCTTATTTGAAAGCCCCGTATTTCAAGCCGCAGGGTTTTCCCGAAGGCACATATTGGGTCGGTCCACTGGCGAGAATCAATGTGGCGGACCAGTGCGGCACTCCGCAGGCGGACGCTGAGTTCGCGGAATTCCACCAGCGTTTTGGCTCGCCCGCGCACAGCGCATTCCTCTACCACTACGCGCGACTGATTGAGATCGTTTACGCGCTAGAGAAGGTCGAGTTGTTGCTAGCTGATCCGCAGATTCTTGAAAAGCACGTTCGAGCAACTGGAGGCGTAAATTCCCTCGAAGGCGTGGGAATGATCGAGGCCCCGCGGGGCACGTTAATTCACCATTACAAAGTGAATGAAGAAGGCGGTATCACCTGGGCGAATCTGATCGTAGCCACGGGACACAATAACCTTGCCATCGGCCGCAGTATTCAGCAGGTGAGCGAACACTACATTGATGGCAACAAGCTGCAGGAAGGGATGCTGAACCGGGTGTCAGCGGTGGTGAGGGCATACGATCCCTGCCTTAGTTGTTCCACGCACGCCATAGGGGAAATTGCGCTACGGATTCGGTTGGTGGATGCCAACGGTGAGTTGTGCGACGAAGTCGCAACCCCGTGAAAGCGATTGCTCATGGCAGATGTTCTCATCGTCGGTTATGGCAACTGTCTTCGGTCCGACGATGGTGTTGGTGTTCGCGCCGCCGAAGAAATGCTTCGAGCAGGTCCTGCTGAAGGCACTGAGATCCTCGTTTGCCAGCAGTTGATGCCTGAGTTCGCCGAAAGCATAAGCCATGTGGGAATGGTGTTATTCATCGATGCTAGCCGCGTGGGGACGCCTGGTGAGATTGGCTACACGCTGGTTAAGCCTCAACATCCCGACTTACTCTTTGCCCACCAACTGACGCCCCAGACTCTTCTGTCCTTGTGCGGTGATCTCTATGGAGTGTACCCGCAAGCTTTTGAAATCTCGCTGTGCGGCGAGTGCTTTGAGTTAGGGGACAAGTTATCGCCTAAAGTGGCAGTGGCTTTACCGTATCTCGTCGAAGTCGCGACAGGCATGCTGCCACGGGGGCAGACGCGCGGCAGAAGCTTCGATTAACGAGACCGCCGCCGATTTTCTCAAAATCCGACTAGGTGTCCGACTCTCTGCCCGTATCCCAAACTATCACGTCCCTATGCAACATAGGTCACTGACAAAAGCCGGCCGCGGAAGTAACAATTTGTTTGTAGTTCGGAGAGGGTCCCCCGCCCTCTTGTATATTTTGTTCTCAACCCGCATGGGAGGAGGTCAAGCCCATGCCCGGCAAACAGCAATTTTGCAGGTTCCTTTTTCGAACAAGCGCGTGCGCGACAAGGGCTGAGTGGCGACTTGTAGTTGGACTTGCGCTCTTGATTCCCACTGCCCAATCTGCGGTCAGTGGAATGTGTGCACAAGCCGCCCCATCCGCCGCAGGTCTGCACACGCCATTACACCTTGAGCCGCCGGCGCAGAACGTCCGCGCTTTTCCGAGAGTAAGACTGGGAGGCGCTCGCACGTTGGAATATCTTGGTACGTTTTCCGCCAATGCAAAATACAAAAGGTCATCGAAGTTCGCCCGCGCTCTTGAATCGCTGGGTTCAACCTCCTCCCTATCCACTTCAGTGCTTGACGAGGACTGGGCCAGGCAGACTGGAGCTCCCTGGTGGATGCTTCTTCCCGCCCGCAGGGTTGTGGAAGATTACGAAGCCCCAGCCTATGCCACGAAGATCGCGCAACCAAACTCCAACCTGGCAAGTATTCGCGATGCAGTAGTGACCTTTGCCTATGGGCCAGCCAGGGTGATGGGGTCGCCGCGTCACTTGACCACCGACTCCATGCGGCGGGTCATCATCAGTGATCCTGACCTGCGGGCGGTACACGTGTTTGACCCCAAGGGCAAGACTTCATTCAGTATTCTGGGTGGTCAGGGTCGCAGACTGCGGCTGCCGGCTGGAGTTGCCGTGGACGCCGAAGATAACATTTACATCGCTGATTCCGAGCGGGGCATGGTGCTTGTCTATAACCAGTACGGACAATTCGTTCGCTACATAGGGAAGCTCCGTGGCGAAAACATGTATGAACGTCCCACCGGAATTGCAATTGATAGGAACGCAGGCCGTCTATATCTCACCGATACCCCACGCAATCTCGTTTTTATCCTCGACCTGCAAGGCAACGTGCTGAAACACCTGGGCAAGGATAGGAGCGGCAACGGCGGCGGAGAGTTCCTATCTCCGACGCACATTGCCGTCAGCGATCATGGAATCGTAGTCTTGGATGCGGACCGGTCACGCCTTCAAATTCTGGATTTCGATGGCAACCGTATTGCCTGTTATCAGCTGGCTGTCGGTCTCGATAGAGACAACGGGTTGGCCGTCGATAGCGATGGAAACATCTACATCAGTTATGCTGCCAAGTCCATCATCAGCATGTACAAACCGGATGGAACGCCGATGGGCACGTTTGGGCAATTCGGCAGCAGGATTGGAGAGTTCAATGCTCCGACAGAGGTGTGGGTGGATTCAAGCAACCGCATCTACGTCGCAGATACCGGAAACTTGAGGGTGCAAGTTTTCCAACAGTCCCGAATTCCCGCAGTTCCTCAACCTTGAGCACACGGCCACGGGAAAAACCGACAACACAACCGAAGTCTTTCGAGACCAAACTTGTCCATTTTTTCGAGAAACGGCAGATTATTTCCACCTCGTTCTTTAGAATTCGAGCAACTTCCTAGTGATGTCCGGCCGGGAAGATCTTCCGACGTTTCTCCCAGGTTCCGCCGCTAAGTTCGACCATCTCGATACTCTCTTACGACCCCGGTTTAGCAGCTATCTCCCGTCACCCCTTCACCGCTCGTTGTCCAACAGCATGGTCAACAGCGCCATCCGTACATAGAGACCGTTCATGGCTTGGCGGAAATACATGGCTCTCGGATCGGCGTCGACGGACTTGTCTAACTCGACCGTGCGGGGCAGCGGGTGCAGAATGAGCGCGTCCGCCTTCATGTGCTGCACGACGGTCGAATCGATGGCATAACGCTTGAGCCCATCGTTTATATGCCCATCAGTATCCCGCACTCGCTCGGGCCGGATTCGGGTTTGGTAAACCACATCCACTTCGCCAATCACGCGGTCAATGTCCGACTCCAGTTCGTAGCGGACGCCGTGCTCATCGAGATACGCCAGGATGTCTGCTTTCATCTGCAGTTGCGGCGGACTGACAAAGAACATTTTGACCCGTTCAAACTTCGCTAGCAGATACGCTAGCGACCGCGCCGTGCGGCCCTTATCCAACTCGCCGATAATGGCCACGCTCAGGCCATTCAGCGGACGCTGCCGGTAAATAGTGTACAGG
>Ga0116125_1001408_pt1 | contig 10354 bp, 9 predicted proteins | sample June2015DPH_16_1_2_FD_89729 | JGI IMG/M metagenome (GOLD analysis project Ga0116125, IMG submission 89729) | Peatland microbial communities from SPRUCE experiment site at the Marcell Experimental Forest, Minnesota, USA - June2015DPH_16_10 | ecosystem: Environmental > Terrestrial > Soil > Wetlands...
GAGGTCGGGGTCGGGGCCGGGACGTCGCTTGCGACGATCGAGACGGTCGGTGTCACGGGCACGGGGCTCGGGGGCAGCGCGGCCATTCCGAAAATCGTTCGAGCGAGTCCCGCCGACCGGCCGCCCGATCCCCGATCGACGCGTTGGGCGGCCTCGACCAGCCGATCGATCGCTTGGGAGACGGCGTCGTCGACGTCGATGAGCGTAACACCCAGGCCGACGGGCCGATCGGGCCCTTCGGCCGAAGGTCGGACCCACACGACGCGACCCAGCGCCGGCCATGCCGACGGCTGGCCGGCGACCTGGATCTCCAGGGAAAGGCGCTTGCCGATCGCCACGCGCCCGTCGGTCCGCGCGAAGAGCCCGCCCCGGCTCAAATCGAAGGCCTGCGCCTCCAGCCGCTGCCCCGTCGCGTTCTCGATCGTAACCCAGACTCCGGAGACCCGGGCGCGTCGGGCACTGCGGCGGTCGTCGGGCATGGGCCGCAAAGGATAGATGGCTCGACTCAATCCGGACAAACGTCAGGGAGGCGAACAGGCGGCGTGCGGCTCGGCGTCCACGTCCGTGGTCACCAGGCGACATGGCTTCAGGTCCTCGGCGAGGCAATCGACGCTGAATGTCGCTCCACGACTGCACCCGGTGAGAACGGACCCGTCGCACGCGTCGGCGGGGCATGGCTCCGGCAAGCCGCAAGGGCTCGTCCAATCGAACGGGGGGTTTAGAGTGCCCGGGCTGCAGGCGTCGACCAACCCGCCCAGCAAGGCCGAGCAATCGACCCTTTCCGGGACCCCCGTCGGGCACGACAGCGCCGTGCCGTTCATGCATGCGACGCTCAGGGTCGCATTGCAAGGGGTTGGCGCATCGGCCGCCGGCTGCGGCACGCATGCCGTCCAGCTGGCATCGGAGGTTGGGAAACCGCCGCAATGCCCAGCGCCGTTGCCGGCGCAGTCGAGCCCGAGGTCTTCACCGTCCGTGCCGCACCAGTGCACGAGGGTGAGATCCTCGTCGCAGCTCGCAAGCACTCCCGCGTCGCATCCGGTCCCACCCCCGCATGCGGCGCCCATACCCTGCGAGACGCAGGTCTCGCCCCACAACGTGCAGCTCTCGCCCCAAATCGCTCCGCCCGCTTCCTCACCGCACTCGTAGCGTACGGAGTCGGCGCCCCCGCCAAGCGATGCGGTGGCGCAAGCCGTGCCATCGTCGGCGTTCCTGCACACGGGTTGACCGGCTGGGAAGATGCACTGGCTGACATCCTGACAGCTCGTTGCGGCGACGAGGCACGCCCAACCTTCGCGCGCGACCCCCAGCACGGGATGGTTCGGATTTGCGGCACAGTCGAACGCCAGAAGCGCTTGAATCATGCAAGCGCCGAAAGCGTTGCCGCCCATCGGCGATTCGCACGCGCCCAGCCATGCGCAGGTGCGGTGCGCCACGGCTTGGGCCTGTTCGGGAGTCCAATCGCAGAAGTTTAGGGGCGGGCGCGCGTCAGCGGCATCGCTTCCCGGCGACGAACCGCCGTTCGCCGGGGTGCAGCCGGGTGTCGCGGCGTCGATCTGGCATGCCGTGAGGATGTCGTCGGTGGAATGAAAGAGATCGACACATGCGACGATTGGAAAGCTGGCCATCCCCACCAGCGCAACCCGATAGGCCTCGAGCGCCCGCATGTTCAAAAGCTCCCCGCGACGCCGATCGACGTCGGGCCGACGAGGAGGCGACCGGAGGATGTCGCGTGGCGAGACGGGCGGCTCCACAGCACGGCCGCGACAATCCCGGAGACTCCCGCGGCCCCCCACGCTGCGGCCGCCGTCCAGTCCCAGGCGCGCACACCGTTTTTCAGCCCCTCGCACGCGTCGGGGTTGGCGCTCGCGAGGCTGCGGCACTGGCGAATCGCCCCGCCGCGGACCGTGCCGGCGACCACGAACGCGACGACCCCGAAAGCCGCCAAGCCCGCGGAGGCGGCCGTTGTGGCGCCGGCCGCTGCGCCGCCAAACGCGGGCACATCGGGGGCTGGGGCGCGGATGGGGACTGACGGGCCGGTGGCGATGGGCGGCACGACTTCCACCAGAGCAATGTCGAACACGGTCGAGTCACCCTCGCGCAGCGAGACCGTCGTCCGGACGGTCGTTCGACCGGCTGCGGCCGCCTCGATGCGGTGCAGCCCGGGATTGATCGGCGTCGGGTCGCCCAGCGAGCTGCGCGCGAGCGGCGCACCATCCACCGTCACGGTCGCGTCGGCGGAGTCGGGCACGATGTGAATCGCCAGGTGCGGCACGCGAGGACCCAAAGTTCCGAGCACAGGGCCGACGAGGCGCAGAACGTCGTTCGCGCCTTCGCCGGTCGCCTGGGCCTGGGCGCTCCGGTAGTCCTCCCATGCCTCGGCCAGGAAACCGAGACGTTCTTCGCACAGCGCAACGTGATATCGAACCCCGGCGGTCTGCTTGACATGAGCCACCCGCCGCAACTTATCGAGCGCCTCCTGCCAACGACCTGCGTCCTCGTCGCGTTCGGCATCCGTGAACAGTTCCCGGGCCGAGTTGAGCTCGGCGGCCGACGGTGCGTCGCTCGCCTGCGCGGGTGAACAGAGCGCGATCATTGCGCCCGAGAGCGACGCGCGGAGCGCCCGACGACGGAGGCGCGCGGAGGGCATGACCACCGACACGGTGTCGTTTACCAAAAACACGACTGCGGCGGGCGCACAAGGGTAGCGCGCGGGGCGGACGTTCGGTTTTCTCGGCGCCCTCGACGCCTGCGGTTCGCCCGCGTCGGCGGCCCGATCCGGGATAACGTTGCACGGTGTTGCGAAACGTGCCGGTCGTTCGCTCTGCGTCCGAAGTGCGCGCCTCGTGCGAGCAGGCCCGAGCGCGCGGCTGTCACGTCGGCTTCGTGCCGACGATGGGAGCGATCCACGCCGGCCATCTCGCGCTCGTCCAGGAAGCACGGCGCCGGGCGGCATTCGTCGCCGTTTCGATCTTCGTCAACCCGATCCAGTTCGGTCCCAACGAAGACTTTGCCCGATACCCCCGGAACCTCGACGCCGACGTGGGGCTGCTCGAGGCCGCGGGGGTGGAGTTGGTGTTCGCGCCGACGGTGGCCGACATGTATCCGGTCGGCGATGAGACCCGCGTGCGGGTCGGCGCGCTGGCCGAGCCCCTTTGCGGCCGGTTTCGTCCCGGCCATTTCGAGGGCGTGGCCACGGTCGTGGCCAAGCTGTTCTCGGTCGTCGGAGCGTCCGACGCGGTGTTCGGCCGCAAGGACTACCAACAGTGGCGTATCGTTCGCCGCATGGCACGGGATCTTCTGCTTCCCGTCGAGGTGGTCGGCTACCCGATCGTCCGTGAGCACGACGGGCTCGCGATGAGCTCGCGCAACGCCTATCTGTCGGACTCGCAGCGCGCGGCGGCGCTCGGACTCGTCCAGGGTCTGGACGATGCGGTCCGGGCGTTCGGTCGTGGCGAGCGGCAGGCGAGAAGACTCGAACGCATCGCTCGCGGTCCCATCGACCCGGTTGCCACCTCGGTGGATTACGTCGAGGCCCGCGATCCGGAGACCCTCGCCCCGATTGAAGGCGAGGTCACGGAACGCGCGCTTCTGGCCGTGGCATGCTGGATAGGCACGACGCGCCTCATCGACAACGTGGTTCTGGGCGAGGATCCCGCACCGCTTTCCCAACGCGCCCGCGCGGGGGGCGAGCTCCGCGGGACGAACACGGAAAAAACGAGCTAGGGTGGCGTTCCAATGGCCAACGGAGGACGGCTCGTGGTGCTCGAGGGGATCGACGGCGCGGGGACGACTACGCACGTCGCTCGCCTGGCGGACCGCCTTCGCACGAGGGGGGTTGCGGTGCGCGCGACGCGCGAGCCGAGCGACGGTCCGGTCGGAACGCTCGTCCGCCAGGTGCTCACCGGACGCCTCGTCGTTCCGGGCGGTCGCGCGCCCGGTTGGGCCACCATGGCCTTGCTGTTCGCCGCCGACCGAATGGACCACGTCGAAAGCGAGATCGAGCCGTTCATCCTCGAAGGCGGCGTCATCGTCTCCGATCGATACGATGCCTCGAGCCTCGCCTACCAGAGCGTATCGAGCGGCGCCGGTGCCGTCGAAGCCGTCGAATGGATTCGATTGCTGAACCGGCACGTGAGAAGGCCGGACCTGACGATCGTGCTCGACGTCTCGCCCGAAATCGCCGCGGAGCGTCGAGCCAGCCGCGGCGACGCCGCGCAGTTGTACGATCAGAGCGAAGTGCAGCGCGCGCTCGCGCTCTTCTATCGGAACCTGCCCTTGCACATGCCGAACGACCGTGTCGTCGTCATCGACGCGACCGGGAGTCTCGATGAGGTGCACGGCCGTATTTGGGGAGTGTACGCCGATTCGTTTTCATGAAGACTGGCGCGCGGATTCGACCCGAGGCCCATAATATCGTGTCGATGCGAATGCTTGCCCCGATTGGTCTTGCCGCTGCGATCGGCTCGTGCGCGGGTGCGCGCTCGTCGCCGACGGCGACCGTGCCCGTCGCGCCTTCGATCGTTCGTTCGGCCTCGGATGGCGGTGCGGTGCCGGAGGCGCGTTCGGATCGCACGCTCGCGCGGTCCGCTGTGCGGGCTCTGGTCGTCCTGGGGTTGGGCGCATTCCTCCAGCGGATCGAACTCGACGAACGTCCCGTGATCGTGGGCGGCAAGTTCCACGGGTTCCGGGTCGCCGCCCTCCACGATCCGTCGTTCTGGCGCGACGTGGATCTGCGGCCGGGCGATGTCGTGACAAGCGTCAATGGGTTTCCGATCGAGCGCCCGGAACAGGCCCTGAACGTTTTCGATTCCCTCGACGTGGCGAGTGAGCTTCGCGTCGCTTACGAGCGAGACGGGCATTCGCGCGAGATCGTCTACGCGATTGTCGACGATCGCTGATCGCTGACGATCACAGGGCAGCGAGGGCGCCGTCGTCGTCTTCGGCCGTGGCCGTGGGGTGGTCGTCGGGCGCGAAGCGGAGAACGAGGCCCGCCTCATCGTCGACGGCCATGTGGCTGGCGTCGACATGGCCGTGCGCGATGCCGTGTGCGTGAAGAGCGTCGAGGGCCTGCTGGAGCCGAGCGCGCTCGGCCGCAGCAAGCGGCCGGCCGAGCGGGGACCCTCGAACCCGTGCGAGCCAGATCGCTCCGCCTTCGGGGTCGACCCGCAACACGGCCTGTAGGGCTCCGCCGGGAGTGTCCGCGTCAGCCAGCGCGAATGCCCGAGCACGCGCCAAGACCCGCTCGGTCAGAGCCACGCGCTCGACGAAGCGCCCGCACCACGTGTCGATGAAGGTGTCGGGACCGGAGCTCACCGGCTCGAAACGGCTGGCCGCAACCGCGTCGTTCGAGTTGGGCGCGGCCGGCGATCGCGTCCGTCGCGAATCGACCGAAGACGGCCATCGCAATTTCGACAGGTCGTCGAGCGCGTCGTGAGCGCTGGCCGGCCGCCGGTCCGGATCTTCGGCTGTCCATCGGCCGATGAGGCCGTCGTGTTCGGCGTTGAGACCCGAGTGCCGCTCGCTCGGACGCGCACGAAGCCCCCGTGCAACACTCGGTCGTTGCCCGGTCAACATCTCGTGCAGCATGACCCCGACGGCGAAGAGATCGCTGGATGCGGTGAGCGACCGTCCCTCTCGTGTCTCGGGGCTTGCGTATGCCAGGGCTTCGGCGCCGGCCGTGGCCGAGACGTCGACCAACCATGCCGTTCCGAAATCGGTCAAGCGAGCCGCGCCGACGGAATCGAACAGCACGTTGGTCGGTTTGATCGCGAGGTGCAGAATGCCGAAGCGATGCGCATCACCGATCGCCCGGAGCAGCGTGGACGCGATCTCGACGGCGCGACAGGGCGCCATAGGCTGCGAGAGCCTTTCCTCGAGCGATCCCCCTTCCATCCACGCCGACACGACCGCGGTCTCGCGGCCGATGATCTTCCGCGTCGGTACGATGCTCGGATGATCGAGCGAGCGCACGGTGTCCACGTCACGCAGAAAGTGCACGACCGGCTCGGCGTCCGTTCCGCTGGCGCCCATTGCGAAGATCTTCACCGCGACCCGGTCGCCTAGGACTCGATCGATGCACTCGAGAACGCGGGCGCTTGCGGACGACCCAATCTCTCGGACGACCTCGTAGCGACCGAAGAGCGTCTCGCGGGGGCCAATCGGGGGCTCCAGAACTGCGTCGCGATTCAGGCCGCCGATGAGCGCGAGCTCGTCTGCCGCCTCCGCCGCGGCGTACGGGAGCCCAAGACGCTGCAGTGCATGGGCGAGCAAGCCGAGCGCCTCGCGGCGCTCCGGCGAGCGGCTCGGAATCCGCTGGAGCACGCGTACCGCTGCCTCGTCTCGCCCGAGGCGAGTGAGCAGCGCGCCGAGCGCTACGGCGTTTCCCGACGCCGCGCCGTGGCGCCCGACGGCGGCCTCGAGGACGCGCACCGCGGACACGACGTCGCCGTGCGCCTCGAAAATCGCCGCGGCCCGCAGGGCGTCGCCCGCGCGCTCCCACGATCGGGCCGCTTCGACGAGGCGTCCGGTCGCGGCAAGAAGTCGCGCAGCCCACGCGTGGTGACCTGTGCGCGTGAGCCGCTCCGCGACGCGCTCGGCGAGCGGGGGGTCGACCGCAATCTGCGCCAGGGCGCGTTCGGCCGTCGAGGCGTCTCCGGCGGTGGCGGCGAGATCGAGGGCACGCGTGGCGTCGCCTCCTCGAAGGGCTTCTTCCGCAGCGGGTTGAAATGAGCACGCCTGCTCGAAGAGGGCGCTCGCGTCACGCGAGCGTCCGCGGATTTTCGCCAGATTCGCCGCGTCGAGCAATCGACCCGCGCGCACGAGAGCGACAACGTCCGCGTCCACTCGACCCATTGTGAACCAGGACCGGCCTCCGCGGCGAGAGGTCCGCGGCCCGTCAGTTCTCCTCGTCGTCGTCGTCCTCGGGCGCCGCTACAGGTTCTCGGTCGTAGCTGCGGAGGGCGGCGTCGACGTCGCCTCCGACGCCGAACGGCTCGACCGCGGGATGCCCACTCGCCAGCGCCGCAGCGTCGCTCTTGACCGCCAGTTCACCCAGGATGCCCTGTTCCCGGTTTTTCATGCGCGGTCCGCTGAAGTCGACCCAGAAGTAGCTGCGGGGTCGGACGTCGACGTGCACGAATTGGCTCACCGGGTAGACCCCAACTCCGACGAAACCGAGTTCGCGGGCGAAGGCGGCCACGTCCGCGTCCGGGATTCCGGGGACGATGACGTCGACCGCTCGACCCTTGCCGTGGTTCGAATGCGATCGGGGCTTCGGAACTCGATACCCCGAGACGACCCGAAGCTCCGGGACCCCGAAATGCGTTTGGAGACGGTAAAGAACCGCCACCGTTCGCGGATCCACCGGGTGCTCCTCGCCGCCCGCCGCCCGCAGCAGGTGCGCCGTGCGGTCGAGGTCGATCGAAGCGAAGCCGCCGTCGTCCGTCGCCGCGCGAATCGCCAGGAATTCGCCTCGATGGCTCGTCCTCAGCGCCAGCATCGGGCGGCCCGACGAGTCGCGCGGCACGGGGTCGTTCGACGCCGCGTGCAGACCCACGAGCGGCTGCTTGCCCGAGAGGTAACCGATGGCAGCCGCCGAGGAGGGCGCTTGCGCCTCCGCGGCGCTCGCCGTCGACCGGTGAGCACGCGGCGGCAACTGCGCAAACGCCGCGGTCGCGAAGGGCGGGGCGAGGAGGCAAGGGAGGAGGCGGCAGACGAATCGCGATCGGGACATGATCGGCGGCGAAATCACAGCCGGACGTAGGCGACCGATCGTGCGAAGTCGAAACGGATCTCGCCGCTGTCGAGGCCAAGTGCGTGCAAAGGCTCTCGGTGCAGGCGGTGCACGAGGATCGAACCCGAGCCGCTCAAGAGCGACGCGGGAAATGCACCATGAGCGATCGGGGCTTCCGCCGTGCCGTTGCCCAGGACACAGCGCACGCCGCTCGGCTGCAGATCGACGTAAATGAGGTCCGTCGTGCCGTCGGGTCTCCACGTGACCTCGACCGACGGCGACGCGAGTACGAGGGTGCCTGAAGGCTCTTCTCCAACGAGTCGAACATCGGCCGGATCGTCGGGAGCGACCGTCGTCAAGTCGAACCCCGCGAGATCGGGTCGTCCCCCGACGTGAAGGACGTAGCGCGCATCCGCGGGCAACGTCGCGGAGTCTGCGGCCCGTGCGTAAACGACGCCGCTCACGACATCCGTCACGTCCGGGAGCTGTCGCGGCGCCAGGCGTGCCTCCGCTCCGGCCGAGGTTTCAAGCGATACCGACCCGACGTCGAGGAGCTCGATGACCGGTGCCGGCTGTTCCAGCCCCACGCCGGACGCGAGCGACGCGACGGGTGCGCACGTGTTGCCGGTGGGCAGCTCGACGGCCGCACCGATGGCCCGCAGGGCCTCCTCCGTCGTGGAGGACGAGGCCACCCGGATGAACCGCGCGCTCGCCTGGCTTCGGGGGGCCGCGTCCGGATCGGAAGTGCGTTCGACGACGACGATTGCGCTCGTGATCGTGGGCTCCGCGTCACCCACCGAATCCGACGGGGACACCGTTCCCGCGCACGCGACGGACGTCGGCGCCAACAGGAACAATGGCCACACACGAAAACGCATCACGACGTCACTACGGTAGTTGCACCCGCCGGTCCAGGCAAGGAAGCGCGCCGACCACGGTCGAGTCCCCGCACGGCGTAGGCTGGCCGAGGGCCCGCGGATACGGCTGCGATTTGCCCCACCGTTCGCGCGCCGGTCTACATTGCGTCATGCCCGATCGGACATCGTTACCGGCGGACGTCCTGCTTGTCGCGGCGTTCGAGCCGGAGCTCGCGGATCTTCGAGCCACGATCGGCGACGGGACTCCGATCCGGATCGACGGTGCGGTCATCGCCGCGCGCGTCGTCGGGATCGGGATGGCGGCCGCCGCGGCGGGCGCTGCACTGGCGATCGCGGAAGCCCGTCCGCGCGCGGTCGTCTTGATAGGGACCTGTGGGGCCTACGGCGGCGGCCCGCTCGCGCTCGGCGATGTCATCGTTTCGCGCTGCGTCCGGCTCGTCGATCCCTCGGCCCTGTCGGGGACGGCCCAATTTCCGGCCAAGATGGCGACCGCGATCGATTCGTCGGACCCGCTTCGGATGGCTCTGACCGACGCGGGGGCGCGCGCGGCGGACGTCGCGACGACGCTGGCCATCACCGTGAACGATGCCGCGGCAGGGTTCATCGCTCGAGCGAGCGCTACGGAGGTCGAGCACCTCGAGGCCTTCGCCGTCGCGGTTGCGTGCGCCGCGGCCGGCGTCGCGTTCGCGGCCGTCCTCGGCGTGGCGAACGTCGTCGGCACCCGCGCTCGCGAGCAGTGGCAGGCGAACCACCATCGAGTGGCGGCCCGCGCGGCTTCGGTCGTACTGCATTGGCTGCGCGATGGGGCGCCCCGCCTCACGCACTCGTGATCTGGGCCCCGCTCGACACGCGCCGTGTGGCGAGACGTGGGCAAGCGCCTGGGGTTCGGCGCCATGTCCGGTGCGCCACGCAAGCATAGTAAAAGGGTCGGGGCGATGATGGCCCGCGGAACGACCGACGAGACCGCACCGTGCGCCGGAAGTGCGCGAAGATCGACAGCGTGGCTGCTGAGCTTCGCCCTCGCGGCGTGCGCACGTGGGACCAGCGCGACCGCGACCGCGACCGCGACCGCGACCGCGACCCCGACCGCGACCGCGACCGCGACCGCGACCCCGACCGCGACCCCGACCGCGACCGCGACCGCGACCGCGACCCCGACCCCGACCCGCGATCTGCGTGCGTCCGACGGTGGTGCCTCGGAATGCCGCGTTCTTCGCGGGCCCATCGAATTGCCCGTGCATGGGGCCGTTGCGCTGGCTCTCCGCGGCGACACGCTGGAGGCGATCCTGGACGACGACGGTCGTGCGACCGTCGTCGGGTTTCCGACCGGATCCCTTCAGGGCCGTGGACCGGCCGCCCGAGAGCCCGCCACCGATCCCGTGGCGCGCGGTTTGGCCATCCCGTGCGCAGTCGCCGGCGATTGGACCTTCTGTCCGGATCGGACCGGCGATGTCCACCGCGCTCCGCTCGGCGGCGGGGAGGGACACGTCGTCGCCAACAGCCGGACCGGAACGCGTGTCGCCGCCGGACCGATCGGTGAAGGGCACAACGTGCTGGTTCACCTTGCAAGCCGGCAGTCGAGCGAAGGCTGGGTGAGCGAAGCCTGGGCGGCGGTCGACGATCAGTCGCCCGTACGCTTGTCCGAGCCCGGAAGCGGGGCAACCTCAATCTCGCTCGCACCGCGAGGCGCGTCGCTGATGGCCCTCGTCGTCGACGCACGAGCCGCGCTCACGGCGATGCATGC
>Ga0116125_1001409_pt1 | contig 10340 bp, 8 predicted proteins | sample June2015DPH_16_1_2_FD_89729 | JGI IMG/M metagenome (GOLD analysis project Ga0116125, IMG submission 89729) | Peatland microbial communities from SPRUCE experiment site at the Marcell Experimental Forest, Minnesota, USA - June2015DPH_16_10 | ecosystem: Environmental > Terrestrial > Soil > Wetlands...
CATTTTTGAACCCAGAGGCGGGACCGAGGTTTCGCGGAAAAGGAAATATTCCGGGCACGATTCGGAAGCGCTGCGTCCGCAGTTTTGCCCGAAAGACGGGTCTGCAGCGAATTATGATGTGTGGCCTAGAAACTAACTCTTCGTCAGAAGCGCCAAACGAGTCCCGTGGATCCGCGGAAATCGTTCTGTGTGGCGCTCAGCAGGTGGGTGCGCATGTAGTCGAATTGCAGACGCCATGCGAAATGATGCAGAAACCAGAATTGGAACTTGCGATCGACACCGCCGCCCGCATCTTCTGCAATTGGATTATGGGTAAATCCATCGGAGGTGAACCGCTGGCCGCCTCCCATGATGTGCACGAACGGCCGCCACTTCCCATAATTCATCGAAAGCCGCGGTCCAAGAAATAGGTTGTATTGTTGAATTCCCTGCCGATAAAAGCCGCTTCCGTCAAGCACAATGCCGAGGTGAGGATGGCGCGAGAAAGGAAAATCTTCAAAGGAAGCGTTCCAGCCACGAAAAGTGTAACGGTTGGTGGGGATCACATCCACGGAATCGGCGTAGGCAACGCCAACGTAAACGTTTCCGCTGGGAAAGATCTGCGCCTTCGAAGGAGTTGCAAATAGCATTAAGCTCAGCAGTGCCAGCACCAGGGCTGCGATTTTTGACACGAAAATAGTTCCTCCCGCGGCGATTCTCGCCAGCAGCAAATTCTACCTGAATGTTTGAAATCCGTTAGATGCAGTGTAACCGACGCTCAAGATGCCCGGCATCCCAAATTTACCCACGGTGCAGGTTCGGCACTGAAACGCCCGAATTTTTTAAAGTTTTCATGATTCCGAAACCCGTTCACAGGCGTCTATCTACTAGGATGCAAATCATGGATATGAACTGTCAAACATGCCCCCAGCCGGTGCTGTGGGCGGGCCTGGGAATTCAGCCAAAGGAGTCGAAGTTGAAGCTCAGTTTGGAAACTCGGCAGCGCGGTGAGGTAGTGATTGTTCACTGCCAGGGGCGCATTGTGTATCGGGACGAAGCGAATGCACTTTCCAGCGTCGTAAGCGAAGTACTCTCCAGTAGAGGCAAGGTTATTCTTGATCTCGGCGGGGTCAGCGCCATCGACAGCGCTGGCATTGGGGAGTTGGTAACGCTCTACACGCTGGCGCAGGCGAAGAAGGCAGAATTGAAATACGCCAACCCGCGCCCCTTTGTGCGCGATTTATTCGATCTTACTCATGTGGATTCTTTCCTGGAGATTCATCCCAGCGTGGGCGAGGCTCTGGCCGCATATCAGCAAGATGAGATTTGTGCTGACTGTTGAATATCCCTGTCATGTTGAGCGGAGAACGAGTTCGCGAAAGCGAACTCGTTCGCAGTCGAAACATCCCTACCCGACCGAAGCCGCCCGCGTACAGGAATTCTTCGCTGCGACTCGGAATGACAAATTGAGTTTCATCAGCTCTCCCGCTGAAAGCGATAGCGTCCCGCTCTCTCTCGCGCGACTGCTTCGGCGACTTTTAGAAAAGCTTGCGCCGCGTGGGAAAGCCCGGCTTCTTTGCGGTAAATAAGCCGCAGCTTGCGTTGCACGCGCAGTTCGCGCACCGGAATCCTCACCAACTCCCCGCGGGCCACTTCGGTTTCGACGCTGATCTCCGGCATCAACGCAACCCCGCTTCCCAGCGCAACGAATTGCTTGATCGCTTGCAGCGTGGGCAGTTCCAGATCCATGTGAAGCGGCGTTTTGTATTTCTGGAAGGTCTGTAAAACTCTTTCGCGATAGGGCGAAGAAACATTGTGGGCCACGAACGATTCGGCACCCAGTTGCCGGATGCTAACTTCGTGCGCGGTCGCGAGCGGGTGACGCGGGGGAACCACAAGCACCAACTCGTCGAGATAAGCAACAATCGAGTGCAGCCGCGGCTCTTCAGGTTTATAGGAAAGTACGCCGAGTTCGGCACTGTGCTGTAGAACATCGTCCGGAATGCGGCTGCCCAGCGCGCGCTGCACGGTGATTTTGATCATCGGGTGCAGGCTGCGGAATTCTGCGATCACCGGCAGCAAATAGAGTGCCGTGAATTCATTGGCCGCAATAACGAGCTTGCCTTTTTGCAGTTCCCGCAACTCCACGAGTGACTCGTGCGCATCGCGGCGCAGGTTCAGCAACTTCTCTGCATATTCATAGAGAACTTGGCCCGCGTCGGTAAGCACGCCCTCACGCGAGGAACGATCAAAGAGGCTTTCCCCCAATTCATCCTCAAGCTTGCGAATGGTCTGGCTCACGGCCGACTGGGTACGGTAGAGCTTTTCCGCTGCGCGGGAGAAGCGGCGCTCCCGGGCCACGGTGAGGAAGACTTCCAGTTGCGATAGTTCCACTAAATCACCATGCAATGAAAACTACAAACTCCATTAGCAAATCTTATCATAGAAGCATTACTAATGATCACTGCACAATTATAAGCACCGCTTCAGTCGCGTCTCCTCGTACCATAGAGCGTTGCAGCAGTTTTGCCGATAAAAGGGAAATACTCATGGCCATGGAGCAAGTTCGCATTACGGTGTTCGACACGACTTTGCGCGACGGGGAGCAATCCCCGGGCTGCAGCATGAATCATCAGGAGAAGCTGCGCCTGGCGCATCAACTCGACCGTCTGGGCACGGACGTGATCGAAGCGGGCTTCCCCATTGCCTCCGACGGCGATTTCGAAGCGGTAAAAGCGATTGCGCAGATTATTCGGCGCCCCATTATTGCAGGCTTGGCGCGAGCTTGCCGTCCTGACATCGAGCGCGCGTGGGAAGCATTGAAGGATGCAGCGCGTCCGCGAATCCATGTGTTTCTGGCCACGTCGGATATTCACCTGCAATATAAGCTGCGCATCACCCGCAACCAGTGTCTGGCGCAGGCACGCGAGGCCGTGAAATTTGCCAAATCCCTCTGCGACGACGTGGAATTTTCGCCGGAAGATGCGACGCGTACCGATCCGGAGTTCTTGTGCCGGGTGCTGGAGGCCGTCGTGGAAGCAGGAGCGACAACGCTCAACATTCCCGACACGGTTGGTTTCACCGTGCCTGAGGAGTTCGGCGAATTGATCGCGACGATTCGACGGCGGGTGAAAGGAATTGACAACGTGACCATTTCCGCCCATTGCCACAACGATTTGGGCATGGCGGTCGCCAACTCGATGGCTGCGATTGCCGCGGGCGCGCGCCAGGTGGAATGCACGATCAATGGCATTGGCGAGCGCGCCGGGAATGCGGCGCTGGAAGAAATCGTTGCGGCGATGCGGGTAAGGCAAGACCGCTATCCCTACGAGACCGGCATTGCATGCGAGCAGCTTTTCGCCGCCAGCCAGATGTTGAGCGAGATTACGGGCGTGCCGGTGCAACCTAATAAAGCCGTGACGGGTCGCAACGCCTTTGCCCATGAAGCGGGCATCCATCAGGATGGCGTGCTCAAAAATCCGCTGACCTACGAAATTATGACGCCGCAATCGGTGGGCGTGCCCGACTCCAGGTTGGTCCTGGGCAAGCACTCAGGAAGACATGCTCTGAGCATTCGTTGCGAGAAGCTCGGCTATCAATTCGACCGCCGCGCCCTCGACGACATTTACCGCCGCTTCGTGCGGCTGGCCGATAAGATCAAGCATGTGGAAGATCATCACCTGCTCGAATTGATCCGCGAAACCCATAAACCGGCAGGTTCGGCGACGCCTTTGTTTGAGCCGCTACATGCTGCTGCGGCAGCTGCCAGCGCACCCGCACATGAGGCGCCGCGGCCATTTCCGCTGGCGACGCAGCCAAATGCCTTTAATGTGCCCATGCCGATTCCCGAGCAGCATCACGATCAGGAAGACTATTTGTGGGGCGTCTAAAGTATCGGCGTCTAAGCTCATCCGTCTAAGCCATCAATGAGAGCCGCCATCGGCTGCCTCGCAAGCGAAGCTCGACCGACTTCCTTCGAGCAGCGTAGAATCTTCCTGACCGCTTGGAACCCGTCACTCACTTCCTGACCGGCGCCTGCATGGGGCGCGCCGGACTCAATCGCAAGACCGCGCTCGCCACATTGACGCTGACGCTCGCCGCCGAAGCCCCCGATCTCGACATCCTGGGCCGAATCAGAGGTCCGGCGTTCGCCTTCGCCCATCATCGCGGATTCACGCACTCCTTCCTCGGCGTTCCCATCGATGCGGCTGTCGTAGTAGGCTTCGTCTATTTGCTCTGGCGCGTGCGCGGCCGCAAAACAAAAGATCCGGCCCTGCCACCGCGCTGGGGAGTGCTGTTTCTCTTGGCGTGTCTCGCCGGCCTCAGCCACATTCTCCTCGACTTCACCAACAATTACGGCGTGCGCCCCTTCTGGCCGTTTTCCGAAAAGTGGTACTCGTGGGACATCGTTTTCATCTTCGAGCCGATCATGTTCACGTGCCTGCTTCTCGGGCTGGTCGTGCCCGCTCTCTTCTCGCTGATCGATAGCGAAATTGGCGTACGCAACTCCGGCCCGCGCGGACGCGTTGCCGCCTCTCTTGCGCTAACCGCCGTCGTCTTCCTATGGATGTTTCGCGATTACGAGCACCGCCGCGCCGTGAAAGCGCTCGAGGCAAGCACTTACAACGGAGCTGAACCGGTAAGCGTCGGCGCCTATCCGGACTTGGCGAACCCGTTCCTCTGGCATGGAGTAGTCGAGACCACGAACTTTTTCGCATTAGCCCCGGTGGATTCTTCCGAGCCGGCGGTCGATCCCGAGGGCCAAATGCAGATTCGTTATAAGCCGGAGGAAACGCCCATAACGCTGGCTGCCAAGCGCTCTTACCTGGGACGCATCTATCTAGACTGGGCGCGCTATCCGATCACACAAACGGAGGCACTCGATTCGGGCCAACAAGGCTACATCGTGGATTTTCAGGATCTGCGCTTCGCACAACTGCCCAGCCTGTTCGGTCGCCTGCGGGGCGAGCGCGATAACGCGCCCAGACCTCTAGGCGCAGGTGTGCGTCTCGATCGCGACCTGCATATCGTGGGAGACGTATACGGCTCGGGCAAAAATCGAGTCACCGTACCCGAACCTTGAGCCGCAGGTGAGGCGCATGAGGAGTTTCAGCCTTGACGTATCAACCGTTCAACGCGGACAATGAATTTCGGCCTTTTGTGAGGTGCTTATGCTGCCCTATTTCTTCGTTCTTTTAGCCATCGCGGTGCGCTTTCTGCCCTTTGCCGGCCCGCTGAATGTGTTGCCCCATGCCTGGCACTTCACCCCCGTGGCAGCCTCGCTGCTATTCTTCGGCGCGCGCGGCAAGCAGCGTCAGATGTGGATACCGCTCTTGATGCTGGCCGCAACCGACGTAGTGCTGACAAAATTCATCTACGGCTTCCCCGTAACCTGGGACCACCTGGTTACGTTCGTCTGGTACGGGGCCATCCTGTGGTTAGGCACTAATCTGCGTGAGACGAATCTACGCGAGAAGAGCGGCGCGCTACACGTAATCGCCGCAGCGCTGGCCAGTTCGGTGTCATTCTTCCTGATCAGCAACTTCGCAGTCTGGGCAGCGTGGCCGCAAATGTATCCCCGCGGTTGGAACGGCTTGATGATGTCGTACACAGCAGGCCTGCCATTTTTCCGCGGCACGCTGGAAAGCGATTTGTTCTTCTCGGTGGTGTTTTTTGGGACGCCAGTATTCCTGAGCGCGCTCTCCGCATGGTGGCAGAAATCAGCCAGCAATCGCGCCGCCGCCGCGTAGCCTCCGGCATCTAGCTCAATGACGGAAATGAGACCGCGTTGCACATGCCGGTCTGAACAATGTGGAAGCCATTCCAACGGTCCCGGTAAGTGCCCGAGACTCGCATCCGCCGATGACAATTTGTGTGACGGATGCCGCACCTCTGAAATCCAAAAACTGGAAAAAGAAATCAGAAAAGGTGAAATCGAACTCGATAATCGCAGGCAAATCGCCGGGCAAATGGGAATGAGTCCCGAGAGTTACGTGGACGATGAAGAATTGACTACGCTTCTCAACCAAGCCCGCAACCGACTCGCGCGCCTTGAAGGACAACGCCGGGCGACTGGCCCATCTTTGCCGCCACCAGAATAACCGAGAGGGGAGGCGCAGCCGAAAGAGTGATTGTGTACCTAGGGAAATGGGAAGCAAAATCTCTAGCGATCCGCACTCGGGAATCCACCCTTCAAAGAACGAAGGGGCGGCCACCCGCAAAGAGCTCGCCGGAATCCGCTACGTGCGGGCTCCCGCCTTTCGCATCTCGCGATTCCTTCTACAAAGCTAGGTACTGATGGATGAAGGCGATGGCCATGCTGCCTTCGCCCACTCCACTCGATACTCGTTTGATGGAGTTATGGCGCGCGTCCCCGGCGCAGAAGACGCCGGGCAGGTTCGTCTCCAGCGGGAACGGGTGGCGATCGAGTTTCCAGGTGGTGAGGTCGCGTCCTGTGCAGAGATAGCCGCGTGGATCCCTCTCGAGTTCAATTGGCAGCCACGACGCGCAGGCATCGGCGCCGATCATCACAAACAAGGCATCAGCTTCGTAGCCGAGAATCTTTTCCGCCTCATGCGGCGCTTGCACGCGAACCTCAATTCGTTCCAGGTGATTTTCGCCGTCCGCCGAAACCACCTGCGTAAAGGGAAGAATCTCGATATTGGCCTTCAATGCGATCTGGTCAATCAAATACTGCGACATGCTGAGCTTCAGTCCTTCGCCCCGCACCAAAATCTTTACTTCGGCCGCATAGCTCGATAAAAACATGGCAGCTTGCCCCGCTGAATTTCCGCCTCCCACGATAAAGACCTTCTTGCCGACTACATTGGTCGCCTCGTGCCGGGCCGCTCCATAAAATATGCCGCGTCCCAACAGGCGGTCTTCCCCCTTCGCCTGCAGCCGACGCCAGTCCACACCTATAGCCAACACTACGGCTCGGGCCAAGACTGTCTGGCCTCCGTCAAGCCCGCACAGATAGCCTTCGCTCGAGGGAGTAAGCTTTTCAACCGAACGCGTCAGCGCAACTTCCGCGCCGAAGCGAGTCGCCTGCTTGAATCCGCGCCCGGTCAGATCGTCTCCCGAAATTCCCTCTGGAAACCCCAGATAATTTTCGATGCGGGACGATGTACCTGCTTGCCCGCCGGCGGCACAGCGCTCGACGATCAGCACACTAAGCCCTTCAGAACTCCCATAAACGCCAGCGGCCATACCGGCCGGTCCGGCCCCCACAATCACAACGTCATAGCTGTCGTGATTGGGCGTTGTCTGCAGTTGCAAAGCCTCTGCAATTTCCCTTGTTGTCGGCGACGCACTGAAAAGCTGCCCGTCAACACTCACGCCCGGACAATCAGGGTCGTCGGAGAGGCCAGCCGGCACCCGCTCCGGGTAGCTATCTCGATCAACCCACTCGTAGGGAACACGATTCGCTGAAAGAAATGCGCGGATGTTGTGGCAGTCCTCATCCTTGTTGCGGCCGAAGATTAGTACCCGCGCTGTCGGTAAAGAAAGGGAGCGTTGCTGGATCAGCAAAAGCCGTTCACCCAGCTTCTCCAGAATGAGGGTGCGGGCCTCTTTTGAGTCCCTGATCAAGTGATGAAACTGCTGCTTATCCAGGCGCGCCAGGCGGCAGGAGGTTTGGGCTCGCAATGAGCCGAAGGTCGGAGTTCCCAGCAGAAGAGGCACTTCACCCAGGAACTCGCCCGGCTTGAGTTCGTACTCCGGAAACTCGGTCTGCTTTCCGTGAACATCTAGAACGATCCGCGGACTTCCTTCCATCAGCACATAGAACCAGGCGGGTGAGCCCTCTCGAAAGATCCATTCTCCCGGCTCAAGCCGCACATCGGCGATAATATGCACCAATCGAGCGCATTCGGCCTCGTCAAGACAGGCAAAAATTTCGGCTCGTCGCAACTCTTCTAGAGTAAACATGAAACCCGCCTCAAGATCGGCACAAGATAATCGTGAAACTTTTGTACCACAGAACGCTGTCAGTGAGACCTTCACGGCGAGGAACGCAGATGCCCTTCCGTTCCACGAACGGTAGTCGGTATGTCGCCCGCTATACAGCCTGGGTGAAGTGAGAGGTCAGAGCGACATGGCTCGATATCGAACAGGATTGACCCATTGCCGTTGACTCTTGGGAAGACCGGGGGAATTGGGAAATGAAAAGCAAAATTCTAGCGATCCGCACTCGCGAACCCCACCCTTCAAAGAACAAAGGGGGCGACGCGGGTGGCCCGCGGAGGGCTTGTGGATTAGAAGGGATAAAATCGGCGGAGCCCGGCACCCGACTGCATCGGCAGCAAAAATTGCGCGACGTCCCGTCTATCCCTGGTTTCTAAAAATGTGGCGCGACGTTCCGGATCTCTAGTTGATTTGAGCTCGTAACTTCAATTTGAGGAACCCCGCCGTTTCCATTACTCCACCGGACGGTGCCCGTAACACAGGCCACCTTTCCGAAATTGTTCTGCGACCAATATCTGAGATCAGTGACAATCCAAAAGGCAGGTGGATTCGGATCGCCTAGAGCAATACGAGCCGGCTGTCCGGCTGGCGTCGCCGTAACGACCCTGCCACACACCTTTGCTGAAGTGCCGGCGAGACGTCCCATATTTTTCCGCACTTCCATGGCGTCAATGGTGCCTGGCCCCCAATTGTTTGGCTTTTGTTCTAACCTCGGCGCATATTGCGCCGTTAAGTAATAGGTGGTCGCCAGGAAGCAAACAAGAGGAACAACTGAGATCAAGGTTGCCTTGCACTTCATATAGACCTCCATGTCAGTGCAGATACCCACGATATCTGCCCGCAATCAAAACATGTCGACTCCTACAGGCCCACGGGGCTGGCCCAGCCTTTCGCCTTCACACGTTTACATCACGTCCAATCCTGGCCAAGCCGGCAAAGGCTTTTGGGAGTCCTCGAGCGCATCCATCATAGCGTCCAGCAACTCCTTGCGCGGAGCGCTGATATTTTCCCGGCTGACTAACTTTCTCATTCCCGTAAAAACCCAGTTCAAATCTTCATTGCCTCCGCGTAAACGCTGTGTTGCCTCTTGCCATGCCTCAAAATCCGTGGACCCGTCACCGGCGTGGCCCTGATGAAAATCAAGCCACAAACGATAGAAATGAACGAGAGACTGAATCCGCGCATCGGTTCGATCTCTGTTCTGAGCCATCCCGAGCCACTGCTGCGCTGCTTCATCTTTGCGGGCGAGCACCGCGGCTTCGGCGACATTCAGATAGTCCCCTGCCACGTCCACGCCGTTTGGGTCCAACAGGAGCGCGGCCTTCTGAGCAGCCGAAAATGTACAGGCTGCATCTTCCTGGTATTGCGAGCATAGGAACATCAGAGCATTCCAGCCGGAAAGGTCTTTGGGGTCCTGCTTGACGATGCGCTCAAATCGCTCGCGGGTCTTTCCATCTTGCTTCAGAAAATGATTGGCCATAACCAGAATGTTATCCGCACCGCCGTAGCGTTTGTCCACCAACGGGGTCGCCAAATCCGCCGCAGTCCGGTTCAGAGCTTTCAGCTCGGTGTCATTCACATCCTTTTTCTCCTCTTTCTCCTCTGTCAGCAGGACGACCGCTGTGGCAATTTGCAAACTGGCGTCGTCCGTCTCCTGGATACGCCGGGCAGCCTGCGCCGATTCCAGTGCTTTTTCGTACTCCCGATGGGCAATCTGATCGCCAGCCCGGATGCGCTGCAACCACTCCCGGTGCGCAATTGACACCTGAGTATCGGGAAGCTTTTCAGCCTCCGTCACGTACAGCTCCAGTTGCTTCCGGTCTCCGTCTACCAACTGAGCAAGAGCTAGATTGGCATAGACTTCAGCCAGAACGTCAGGGTCGGAGGGCTTCGCCTCGAGCGCTTTACCCAGCGATGCGCGAGCCAGACCTCGATTCTCCGGGGTCGAACTTGTGTCGAGAACCTGCTCCCATTTGCGGCAAAGTAAGAGAGCATATTCGTTGGCCGTCTCTTGACCGGCCTGGCTTAACACGGTCTCGGCCTGGTCAAATTCTCCTGCCTCCAGGGCGCGAATCACATCTTGGGCCGATTCATGCAGGTATCGTTTGGCCGCATCTGGCCCGCCGACCTGTAGGCCTTGGATCAGGGTTGCCAGCGCGGCGCCACGCTTGCCATTAAGTTCGAGGGCAAGGGCGGTGCTGGCGCGGACCTCTGGCTGTGAGGGGTGGATCCGCAAGGATTCTTCGTAAATCGTCACGGCCTGATCGTATTGCGCAATATTACGGTAGGCATCTCCGAGCAGGTTCAGTACCTGGGGCTCCTCGCCCTCGGCCACCTTTCTGGTGGCCACACCCTCCTTAATCAAGGCGTTCGCCCTCTCCAGCGACGCAACTGCA
>Ga0116125_1001426_pt1 | contig 10226 bp, 7 predicted proteins | sample June2015DPH_16_1_2_FD_89729 | JGI IMG/M metagenome (GOLD analysis project Ga0116125, IMG submission 89729) | Peatland microbial communities from SPRUCE experiment site at the Marcell Experimental Forest, Minnesota, USA - June2015DPH_16_10 | ecosystem: Environmental > Terrestrial > Soil > Wetlands...
CGCGCTGCCGCACGCCTTCTGGTATCACTTCCAGTTGCCGGAAACGCGAGAAGCGCTCGAACTGATGGCAAAATTCTTCGACGAAAAGGTGGGGCAGTAGAATCCTCCAGTCTTATGACGGAAAATCTATACGGAGAACCAATGACCCGAAAGTATTCTCGGCTTTCTGTTCTGCCTCTCGCACTTTTATTAGCCGTGTTCGTCGCCTTCGCCATTCCCGTCAGCGCCGACGCCACGCTTCCTGCTTTGCTCGCCGATCACATGGTGATGCAGCGCGGCCTGCCGGTTCACGTGTGGGGCATGGCTGCGCCACATGAGGCAGTCTCCGTGAGTTTCCGCGGCGAGACGAAATCTTCAACCGCCGACGATGACGGACGCTGGAGCGTCTACCTTTCTCCCGGCGAAGCGGGCGGCCCTTTCCAGTTGACCATCAGGGCAACGAACACGATCGTGGTCAACGATATTCTTGTAGGCGACGTGTGGGTCGCGTCCGGCCAGTCGAATATGGAATTTCCCATGACCGGACTGGCCAACGCGCAGACGGAAATCGCAGCCGCGCAATACCCTAAAATTCGTCTGTTCACGGTGAAGCACAAGCCCGCGGACTATCCGCTGGAGAATGTCGATTCCAAAGGCTGGGCCGCGTGCACTCCGGAAACGGTGGCGGATACCTCCGCCGCGGCCTACTTCTTTGCCCGCCATCTGCAGCAGAAGCTGGGAGTTCCCATCGGCCTGGTCGAATCGTACTGGGGAGGAACTGCGGCCGAATCGTGGACGAGTCTGCAGTCCCTCTCGGCCGACGCTGCGCTCATGCCGGTTTTCGAGGAACGCGCGAAAGCTGTCGCCGCTGAATCCACGGTGGTCTTACAGGCGCAGCGGGAAGAACTGGAGTATCAGCAGGCGGTCGCGCAGGCCAAGGCTGATGGCAAGCCGCTGCCCTGGCGGCACTGGCATCCGGATTTCGCGGCGTGGGCTCCGGCGGCGCTCTTCAACGGCATGATCGCGCCCTTGACGCCGTTCGCGATTCGCGGCGTCATCTGGTATCAGGGCGAAGCCAACTCCGGGCCTCGCGCTTCGCTCTATGCCCGCCTTTTTCAAACCATGATTCGCGATTGGCGCAACGCGTGGGGCGAGGGAGATTTCCCATTCCTCTTCGTGCAGATCGCCAACTGGAACACCTCACCCGAAGCTCTCTGGCCGGAGGTGCGCAATGCACAGCGGCAGGCGCTCGCGCTCCGGAACACGGGCATGGCGGTCACTATCGACATCGGCGAACCCGACAACCTTCACCCCAAGAACAAGCAGGATGTCGGTCTGCGTCTCGCGCTGGCGGCGCGCGCGATTTCTTACGGGGAAAAAATCGAATGGTCCGGCCCGTTGTATCGCCAGGTCGCGCAGGAAGATCATGCGCTGCGCGTGTGGTTCGATCATGCCGGCGGACTGATGGCCAAGGGCGCGGCTGCCGCCGGCCAAGCTACCGGCGAGGTAACCGGCTTTGAAGTCGCCGGCCCAGATGGAAAATATTCCGCAGCGGACGCCAGGATCGAGGGCGAGTCCGTGGTGGTGTCAAGCGCCGCGGTGCTGAAGCCCGTGTCGGTTCGCTACGCATGGGCCGCTAGCCCGAACTGCAATCTCTTTAACAAGGAAGGCCTACCAGCATCGCCATTTCAAGCGCCGGAGTAAAGGCGTCAGCGCTACATACGCGCATCACTTGCCCTGGCCCGCAATCGGATATCCCTGCCAAACATATTCCAGAGCCTCGGGCAGAGTTTGTTGCCTCACGGCGCGGTCGACGTGCCCCGCGTTACGCGCAAATACAAACTGATAATGGTAGCCCTTGTCGGCCAGCACCTTGGCCATATTCTCATTGGCGACGACCCAGTCGTGCATGTTGTCGCGCATGACATTCGGATTGAACAGGTCCCGGTCGCCAACTTCCATCCAGATGCGCAGCGGCTTGGCCGTCGTGTTAGGGATGAGGTGTTCATGGAACTCCCAAGCGCCGTGCGGCGTCTGCGAGTTCGGAGGCCACTGCTGGTTCACATAAGTGCCGGAGTAGGTCAGAACGCGGTGGTAGAGCTCTGGGTGATACCACGCCATGATCAACGCGCAGGACCCGCCGGAACTGCCGCCCATGGTCGCACGACCTTCGGGATCTTTGGTCAGTCTTACGTTGGCCTGCTTCTCCAATTGCTTCTCCACAAGCGGCAGAACTTCCTTCTCGACGAACTCGGCGTACAGCCCTGACATCGTGTCGTACTCGAGGCCGCGTTCGCTGCCCTGAGCGTCGCCCGAGCCGTTGCCGATGGAGATAGCAATCATTATGGGTACGCGATGCTCGGCAATCAGATTGTCCAGAACTGTGAACATCAAAGAGTCAGGTCCGTCCGCCCCAACGATGAATGGCGCAGCCGTGCCAGGGACGTATTGTTTGGGCACGTAAACCGCGACGCGACGAGTGTAGGGAGCAGAGTGGCTCGTAGTGACGATCAGCTTGGCGGGGTCGGCAGGATCTGGCGTTCCGAGAATACCGGGGTCCCGCGCGATGCCTGGGTAGATTTTGCTGTCGGCCGAGTTCATGGTGAAGTTGTAGACGGTTCCCTGAGGCACGCCTTCCTGCACAGTCGACTCGGGCGCGGGATTGTGGGTGGGGCCGAGGATGAAGTTTCCGTCGGCTCTTGCCGGAGTGTTCGCGCCATCAGGTAGGTCTTTCGCCGCGACATAACCGGGCGTATTCGGATCGCGGGTCGGCGGTGTGGGGCGCGCGGCTGTCGTCTTTTCTTCGGGTACCAGCATGTAGCTGACGAATGCCACTTGCTTGCTGTCGGGCGACCAGGATGGAACGTTGATCGTTCCCTGCCCGCCGAACAATTTCGCTAGCACCGTGATCTTCTTGTCGGCGGCTTTCGGATCACTCAGCGACATCAGGCGCAGCATCACATCTTTATTCTCCGGATGGCCGGTCACGTCGGCTCCGTAGGTGAGGAACACCATCCACTGACCGTCGGGAGAAATGTGCGGGAACCAGTTGTTCAGATCGTCGAAGAACACTTGCTCCTGCTCGCTGCCATCGGGCTTCATGCGCCAGATCTGCATGTGTCCGGTGCGCTCGGAGTTGAAATAAATATATTTTCCATCCGGTGAATATTCCGGGCCATCATCGAGCCCCTTGGCGGTAGTGAGTCTCGTCTCTTCGCCGCCCGCCGCTGGGATCGTATAAATATCGAAGTCGCCGTTGCGCTGGCCAACGAAGGCCAGGGTCTTGCCATCGGGCGACCAGCCATGCCAGTACGATGGAGAATTCTGCGTGATGCGCCGCGGCGTCCCTCCCGTAATTGGGACGAGATAAACCAGCGACTCGTGATCGCCTTGCGAGTTGTCGCTGATCGCAATTTGCGTGGCGTCGGGCGAGATGCCGTGATCGTTGTTGCAGCGCGTCGCGAAACCGGTATCGATAACGGCTGGTTTGTTGCTCCCGACCGCGAGGCGCTCGATGTGGCCGTCGCGATTGAACAGGAATGCACTGCCGTCGCGCATCCAGTTCGGCGCTTCGAAGCGTCCCTCCGCAAGATACGCGACGCGGCGGTCGGCAGAATCAATCGCAATGGTTTCGAGCGTGCTGTAAAGAACTGGCTTGGCTTCCGCGGCGGGAGCGGATTGGGTTAGTGCAGGTTGGGTCAGTTCAACGTTGGAGAAGATTGCTCGTTCCACGACATCCTTGTCGTGGGAACACACGCCAAGTCCAACGTAGAACGTTCCCTGCAGCGGGATGCGCAGCCATCCTCCGGCGACTTTGGGCTCGCCCTCGGCCGCCAGCGACATGTAAACATAATCCCCCCGCTTGGCGATGCGCAGACGCTTCGGAGCCGACACGTTCGATTGAATCTCGCGTGTGACGGTTCCCTTCTCGTCACGAAATTGCAGCGAGGCCAGGCCGCTCGCGTGCAGCGCAACGTCGGCATAAACCGAATCCGCATCCAGGCTCTGCCGCAGCATCAGCACCGCTTTCTTGTGCTCGTTGCCTGTCTTGGTCAGGAAGGAAATGTCGGCCGTCAGAGTCACGTCCCCTGAGATCTTCTTCCACACAAACTGAAACGCATCTGCCGCGAACCACATATTCTCGCCGCTGCCGCTGATGGTGTAGGTCCGCTGCGAAGCGTCATACTCGATCGAACCGGCATGCAAGACAGTTCCCACGTCACCGTGGCTTTCAAAGAGTCCGACGGGTGTTGAGATACCTTGCGCCCACGCGACACTTCCAATCACGGAAACAACCCAACTCAGGATTGCGACCATCGTTAGAGTCTTAAGACTGCGCATGAGAATCCTCCGTCGGCTGCATTGTAATCGCATCTCGGCGAGGCGCGTACTGCGCCCATCTTTTGATACCAATCTTCATGCGCTTCTGGTAAAACGTGTGCATGAAAACGAGTCGAGGCTATTCCGCCATAATCTTGACGTTCTGCATGCTGCTTCTCGTCACGACCATGATCGCGCAGGAGAAGACATCCTCAGCCAATCCGGCCTCGGCCAATCTGGCGCTAACCCCGCCCATGGGCTGGAACTCCTGGAACAAGTTCCAGTGCAACGTCAGCGAAGACATGATCAAGAGCATGGCCGATGCAGTGGTCAAGTCTGGAATGAAAGACGCAGGCTACGTCTACGTCAACATCGATGACTGCTGGCAGGTGAGCCGCGACGCCAACGCAAACATCGTGGCCGACCCGCAGCGCTTTCCGCATGGCATGAAGGCCGTTGGCGACTACATTCATTCGCTTGGTCTGAAGTTCGGCGTGTATTCCGACGCGGGATCGAAGACCTGCGCCGGCCGTCCCGGCGGCCTCGGACACGAATATCAGGACGCGGTGCAATACGCCGCGTGGGGCGTCGACTACCTGAAGTATGACTGGTGCAACACGACTTCGCAGGATGCGAAAGCGTCCTACGCCAACATCCGCGCGGCGCTCGACGCATCCGGACGCCCTATCGTACTCAGCATTTGCGAGTGGGGCACGGCGAAGCCCTGGCTGTGGGGCAAAGAAGTTGGCGGGAACCTGTGGCGCAGCACCGGCGATATTCAAGATCGCTGGGGCGGGTCGCAGAAATGGCCTGACGGCAGTTGCTGTTCGAACGGTGTCCTCGCCATTATCGACCAGCAGGTCGGCTTGCAGTCGTACGCCGGCCCCGGACACTGGAACGATCCTGACATGCTCGAAGTCGGCAACGGTGGCATGACTGACACTGAATACCGCTCGCATTTCAGTTTGTGGGCACTGCTGGCCGCGCCACTGATCGCGGGGAATGACCTGCGCAACATGCGTCCGGAGATTCACGACATTCTCACTAATAAAGAGGTGATTGCCGTCGATCAGGACCCGCTCGGGCGCGAGGGCGAGCGCGTCGCGAAAAACGGCGACCTGGAAGTTTGGGCGAAGCAGCTAAAGGACGGGAGCCGCGCCGTGATCCTGCTGAATCGCGGCGCTGGCGAACAACCGATCTCCGCGAACTGGGAGGATCTCGGTTATCCCAGCGCCGTCAGTGCTTCGGTGCGCGACCTGTGGCAGCACAAGGATCTGGGAAAGTTCACCGGGAGATTTTCGGCAACAGTGCCGTCGCATGGCGTCGTGATGGTCACGGTGAAGCCGTGATGCTGCCGGCCGGCTTTAGTCCTTTGGGAAGTTAGGGTCGGCCTTTACTTCTTCGATCTGTTCGGTGTGGCGGGCGCTGTGCGCCGAGATCAGCAGCAGCCACTGGTATCCATCCAGGGTTCCGAAAACCTGGTGATCGAAGAAATGGTCGCGCAGGTCGTCATTCGTGGTCCGAATGTAGTCCATGGTCGCCCTGCGGCTGTCTTCAAACGCCTTCGTCAGCTCAGCCTCTGAGGCCCAACGTCCCGTGGGACGCAGGATCTCGGGCGCCTGCGCTTTGTGACTGCGGTCCGGCATCCTCTCGAGAATCATTTGATCTTTGCCCTTCACCAGTTCGCGTTTCTCGGGAGCCGCTGGAGACTGCATGATCCTCTTTTGCACGAGGCCGAGAAGCGTCGACTCCGCAACCGCGATGTGTTCCGATACCTCGGCCACCGACCAGCGATCCGGCGCGGGCTTGAACGTCCACTGCTTCTGCGAGAGGCCGGCAATCGACTTGAGAAAATTGTCGCGCGTGGTTTGAAATTGCTGCAGGGCAAAGTCGCGCTCCTGCGCAGTCAGCGGGGATGCCGCGGTTGGCGGGGTCTGTGGTGTAGTCTGCGCGATGGCAGAAGTCAGAGCCAGACAAAACATTGCAACAGCCAGAGTCAGCGCAGTCTTATTTGCTCGCATGTGCAATCCTCCTGGGAGATTTCTACACAGATGTTGTCGGCCTGACCAAGGATGCAACAAACATTTCCTCAGCGCTTATTCTTCAGCTCTTCCATCACGCTCTGGATCAGCTCCTTCGCGTCGGTCAAGCTCTTCATGATGATTTGAATATCCATCACCGGCTTGCCGGGCCAGCGCTGGCTCTGGCAATAGATGCCGTGCTGGCCGACCAGAGCCATCGCATCGGTGATGGTGTCCATGGTGACGGCAAGACGCCCGCGGGGCACGCCCATCATGGTCTCGTAGTGTTCCAGCTCTTCCTGCTTTTCGTCGAATACCGGCATGCCAAGATTGTACCTGCGGCAGCGTGGGGAGCATAATAGTCGGCGGACATAATCCCTTCGAAAACGTCAAAAGCTCGTAGCAACACCGCAATTCAAAAGGAGAGACCATGCAAAAACAATTCGCCCTTTTCGCGTTCGCGATTTTGACCCTAACCCTGTTCGCTTCGGCGCAGGCCAGTCCCCCGAGTCCACCGGCTTCGGCCTCGTGTGATCTCGGCATGGGCAAGACCATCAAGACTGACTACTCCAGCCCGCGCCTGCGCGGCCGCAAGATGGTCGGTGGTGTTGACCCTTACGGCGAAGTCTGGCGTAACGGCGCCAACGCCGCGACAACGTTCGTGACCAGCGCCGACGTTGTAGTGGGCGGAACGAAAGTGCCCGCCGGGAACTATACATTGTTTGTTCTTCCAACGGCAGACAAATGGACGCTCATCATCAACAAGAAAACCGGCGAGTGGGGCATCCCCTACAAATACGAAAGCGATGAACTCGCCCGCATTGACATGAAAATGTCCGCGCCTGCGTCGCCCGTTGAGAACTTTACCATCGTCTATGACAAGACGCCCTCCGGCTGCACCTTGCGCGAGGAATGGGATACAACTCGTGCGACCGTGGACATCCGAGCGAAGTAACGCATCACACCACTCGAGGAAACTGCACGAGAGCCCCAGTCGGAGCTGCGCTGCCGAAGAAGGCTCTGTGCAGTTTCATTTTTTCTGCAGCCGCAGCGCGTCGGCGGCTTGCTGCGCCTCGACAAAATCAGCAGAGATTTTCAGCGCTTGCTGGTAGGCATCGAGCGCTTCCGGTGCATGCCCGGCCTGCGCCAGCGTGCGGCCGAGTTCGAAATATCCCCGGGCGCTTGGCTGCAATTCCACCGAGCGCGAGAGATCGCTGATCGCTTCGTCGAGCTTGCCTTGCTTCTGCGCCAGCAGGCCGAGTCCGAGCCACGCATTGGGCTGGTTGGGATTCAAGCGCAACGATTGCTCGAAACTCAGGCGCGCCGCCTCATCTTCCCCAAGAGCTCGTTGGGCCGCGCCCAAGTTGGCGTAGGTCTGCGCTAACAGGCCGGGATCGGAAGTTAACTCAACCGCAGCCTCATACTCGGCCACCGCCTCGCGCATCTGGTGGTGGTTCTGAAGATAGATTCCGAGATTGCTGCGGCTCATAGGATCGTGCGGATTGATGCGCGCCGCAGCTTCGAAGTGCGGATGCGCGTCTTCTTCTCGACCCTCCAGAATGAGGGCGCCACCGAGATTATTTTCGGCCACAAAATTATTCTCCGTAACCGCGAGCGTGTGCGACCACAACTCGTAGTTGCTCTGCCAGTATCCGATCTGGCGATGCGTGACGAACGCAAGCGCAACCAGGACAACTGCAGCCGCAAACGCCGGCCAAAGACCGAGCCGTTTTTCTTCCGCCCAGTCGGCGACTCCGAAAGCGATCATCACGAATATTCCGATCAGCGGAATGTAAGCGTAGCGGTCGGCCATGGCGGCTTCGCCCACCTGCACCAGTCCGATCACCGGCACCAGCGTTCCCAGAAACCACAACCAGCCGACGAGCAAGTAACGACGCGCGCGAAACCGCCACGCGAAAGCGGTGATGGCCAGCAGAACCAGGGCCGCAACCAGCACCTGCCACGCCGCCAGCGAATCTCCAGGATGCGGATACAAAGGAGCAAGCCGCGCAGGCCAGACCATCTTCCACAAGTACATCGCGTACGCGTAGATTGCAGTTGCGATGCGCGCTCCGAAAGAAACTTCGGCGGTGGTGCGCACCGCTCCACCAGCCTGCTGCGCTCGCATGGTGATGACCGCGCTCGCGGCAGACATAGTCAGCAACGGCAGCTTCTCGATCGCGAGTTGCGACCAGGAAAACGTGGGCCGAGTCTTGTCCGCTTCGACTTTCGATTGGACGCCCGCTTCGATGCCAGCCCCCCGCACTCGCGCCAGCGGCCAGTAGTCGAGCAGCAACAAGACGAACGGGAACGTGATCACCATCGGCTTGGATGCAAGCCCGGCGGCGAACAACGCGGCCACCGCCAAATACCGCTGCCAGCCCGGCTTACGCGAGTACCAGCCGTAGGCCCAGAGCGCGAGAAAAAAGAACATCGTACACAGGACATTCTTTCGTTCCGCGACCCACGCTACCGACTCGACGTTCATAGGGTGAAGCGCGAACAGTGCTGCCACAAAAAGGCTTGGACCCAAGCGCCCCGTAGCCCACTTCAACAACAGAAACAGCAGGATCACATTCATCCCGTGCAGCAGAACACTGGTGAAATGGTGTCCGACAGGATTCAATCCATACAGCGAGCAATCGATGGCATGCGACATCCAGGTAAGCGGATGCCAGTTGGCCTGCTCCGTCGAGGTTAGCGCCCAGCCGACCGTTTCCGCGGTTAACCCCTGCCGGACATGCGGATTATTGACGACGTATCTGTCGTCGTCATAGTTAACAAATGGATGACGATTGACCGGGTTGTAGAGCGCGAGCGTGATCACCGCGAGCAGCAGGCACACCATGGGATTGCGCTTCTCGGGAGACGCGAACATGCCCAGCGATTCCTTCACGGGCGGAGTTTTCTTTGCGGGAGGCAATATCAGGATTTAACCACAGAGGGCACGGAGGAACACAGGGGAGGAAACACGGAAGGCACGGGTCGTAGCAATTGCTGATTGTTGCTTGCTGATTGAAGACCTTGGCTGGGCGCAGCCTCCCTGGGGTTTCAATCAACAATCAGCAATCAACAATCAGCAATCAACAATTAGCTATTTTACTAGCTCGCCGGCTTCCAACGCAGCACCGGCTTCCGCGCCGCCGCAGTCTCATCCAACCGCGAAACTCGCGTCGAATGCGGCGCATCGAGCACGGTCTGTGGATCTTCTTCAACTTCCTCCGCGATCGACTTCATGGCCTCGATGAACAAATCCATTTCTTCGACCGATTCGCTCTCGGTGGGCTCGATCATGAGCGCGCCCGGCACAATCAGCGGAAACGCCGTCGTGTACGGATGAAACCCGTAATCGATCAGACGCTTGGCAATGTCCATAGTGCGCACGCCTTTTTTCAACTGCAGCTTGTCGCTGAACACAACCTCGTGCATGGTCGGCGTGGAATAGGGCAAGTCGTATGTGCCTTCGAGGCCCTTGCGAATGTAGTTGGCATTGAGCACCGCGTCTTCTGTGGTTTGTCGCAGCCCGTCGGGGCCATTGGCCTGAATGTAAGCCAGCGCGCGCACAAACATTCCGAAGTTGCCGTAAAAAGCGCGCACCCGACCCACCGACTGCGGACGGTCGTAGTCGAACGCCAGCGTGCCGTCCGACTTCGTGGTAACCACGGGCGCAGGCAAAAAGGGTTCGAGAGCTTTCTTGATCGCCACCGGGCCGGACCCCGGCCCGCCTCCTCCGTGCGGAGTCGAAAAAGTCTTGTGCAGATTCAGGTGCATCACGTCGACTCCGAAGTCGCCGGGACGCACCTTGCCGACTAGCGCGTTCATGTTGGCGCCGTCCATGTAAAGCAATCCGCCTTTGGCGTGCAGAATGTCGGCAATCTTGTGAATGTCCTGCTCGAACACGCCCAG
>Ga0116125_1001429_pt1 | contig 10188 bp, 6 predicted proteins | sample June2015DPH_16_1_2_FD_89729 | JGI IMG/M metagenome (GOLD analysis project Ga0116125, IMG submission 89729) | Peatland microbial communities from SPRUCE experiment site at the Marcell Experimental Forest, Minnesota, USA - June2015DPH_16_10 | ecosystem: Environmental > Terrestrial > Soil > Wetlands...
CCAGCGCGTAGTCTCTGCGACGGACTTCATGAAAGAGGCATCATCGAACTGGCCATCGGTTCAAATCAACCCGACAAAAAGCCTTGTGTTCGTTGCGTATTTTGTCACCGAGTCTGATCCAGCCACTAGCCGTGCTCGATGAATGTTGCAAACAGATAGCACTCAATGGTGGGATAGAACTCGGACGCGTTTGCTTAACGCTATCGAGGTCGGCTTCCCGCGTATCCGTCAAAACGACGCCGCTTCGATTGCCATCGGTTGGAGCGAACAAGTTCCCGGGCAAGAGTTTCACCCGTTGTAGTCCAGCGCCTTTCAAGGCGCACGCGTAACGGCGATTTGGAGAAGGGTCTGCCCGACCGTCGATTTTAGGAATGGCAAGCGCCTTGCCCTGACACCGCAGACCTGCGTATTGTTACGGAGTGAAATTTCCGCGATGTAGTGGAATTCTGCTCCACTTCACTTCTCTGCCCGGCCGCTTCGGCATCGGCGATCTCGGCCCCTGCGCCTACGAATTCGCAGACTTCCTCTTCGCCGCTGGACAGAAGTTGTGGCAAGTGCTGCCGCTGAATCCCACCGGATACGGCGATTCTCCGTACCAGTGCTTCTCCGCTTTTGCCGGCAACCCGCTGTTGCTGAGTCTTGAGCGCTTGCGCGATCAGGGTCTGCTCCAATCGTCAGATTTGAACCTGGCTCAGGCGTTTCCCGAAGACTTCGTCGACTACGGGCCGGTGATCGAATACAGGATGGCGACTTTACGCCGGGCAGCGCAGGTTTTCTTCGCCGACGGTTCCCGCACCGATCATGCGGCCTTCGACCACTTTTGCGAAAGCGCCGGTTCATGGCTCGACGACTACGCGCTCTTCATGGCCTGCAAGGATGCGCACCAGGGAACGATGTGGACTTTGTGGGACGCGCAGATTCGCAAGCGAGACGCGCAGGCCGTGAGCGAGTGGTCGAGGAAGCTGGCGCCGGAGCTGAAAGCTTACAAGTATTGGCAATTCGAATTCTTCCAGCAGTGGGAGCATCTCAAGATTTATTGCCAGCAGCGCGGCATCCGTTTCATGGGCGACGTCCCGATCTATGTCGCGCAGGACAGCGCGGACGTATGGGCTCATCCCGATCTTTTCTATCTCGACGATCAGGGCCGCCCGACCGTGGTCTCCGGCGTGCCGCCGGATTATTTCAGCGCCACCGGACAGCTTTGGGGGAATCCGATTTATCGCTGGGACTTACTCGCCGCCAGCGGATACAAGTGGTGGATCGAGCGCTTCCGCGCTTCGCTCGCGCTTTTCGATATGGCGCGACTCGACCATTTCCGCGGCTTTGAATCTTACTGGGAGGTTCCCGCCGGCGAAACAACAGCCATTCACGGGCGCTGGGTCAAGGGGCCGGGAGAAGAGTTTCTGTCGGCCATGCAGAACGTATTTGGCGAACTTCCGATTGTGGCGGAGAACCTGGGCGTGATCACTCCGCCGGTGGAGAAACTGCGGCAGCAGTTCGGTCTGCCGGGCATGAGTCTGTTGCAATTCGCGTTCGGCAATGATCCGCAGGGCCCATCGTTTCGTCCGCACAATTACAGTCGCGAACTGGTGGCCTACACCGGCGGGCACGACAGTGACACGACGGTGGGCTGGTGGCTGAGTTCGGGCGCCGGCGACAGCACGCGCACTCCGGAAGATGTTCGTAAAGAGCACGACTTCGCTCGCGCGTATCTCAACTTACGCGACGATTCCGAGATCAACTGGGTCATGATCCGGGCGGTGCTGGCTTCGGTCGCTGATGTTGCGATTGTCCCGATGCAGGATGTGTTGGGACTTGGGAGCGCAGCCCGCATGAATCTTCCCGGCACAGTCAGTGGGAACTGGAAATGGCGTTATCGTCCAGGCACATTGAGCAGCGAGTTGAGCGCGAGACTTCGATCCTTGGTCACCCTGTACGATCGGTAGGAACAATCCACGAAGGGAGCAGTCGCAGCGATCCCGGCAGCTGGGCGCCCGGTCCAGGTTGAATGCAACCGGTCACCGGCCCGGCGTTAAGCGGGCGTTACGCGCACAGCAGGATTCTACGGTTGTCACTTCATATAAACTTGCGTATCGCCCTGCTTTGCAGGGAGGTGCTGAACTTGGTCCAGGAGGAAGCAGTTTGCCCCTAAGCCGGGATGTGGTTTGGTACAAGGACGCGATCATCTATCAAGTCCACGTCCGCACTTTCCACGACAGCAACGGGGATGGTATCGGCGATTTTCAAGGGCTTGAAGAAAAGCTCGACTACCTCCAGGAACTGGGGGTCAGCGCGATATGGCTCATGCCATTCTTCCCCTCTCCTCTGCGCGACGATGGCTACGACATAGCGGATTACAACACCGTCCATTCCAGCTACGGAACATTGGAAGATTTCCGGAAGTTTCTGGAATCGGCCCACGACCGAGGGATCCGGGTCCTCATCGAAATGGTGCTGAATCACACATCCGATCAGCATCCGTGGTTTCAAGAGTCGCGAAGTTCGCGGGACAATCCACGTCGCGATTGGTACGTCTGGAGCGATACCGACACCCGATACAAGGGGACCCGCATCATTTTTCTGGACACAGAAACGTCCAACTGGGCGTGGGACCCGATTTCAAAATCTTTCTATTGGCATCGCTTCTTTAGTCACCAGCCCGATCTCAACTACGACCATCCTGCCGTTCGGGAACAGATGTGGAATGTGATGAAGTTCTGGCTGGAGATGGGGGTTGACGCCTTTCGGCTCGACGCCGTGCCCTACCTGGTGGAACGCGAGGGCACAAATTGCGAGAACTTGCCGGAGACCCACGCTGTCCTGAAAGAGCTGAGGCGAAAACTCGATGAGCAATTCCCGGGCAGGATGCTTTTGGCGGAGGCCAATCAGTGGCCCGCGGATCTTCGCCCATACTTCGGTGACGGAGATGAATTCCACATGGCATTTCATTTTCCGTTGATGCCCAGGATGTTTATGGGGCTGAAGTTGGAAGACCGCAAGCCCATCACCGAAATCTTGCAGCAGACCCCGGAAATCCCGCCCTCATGCCAGTGGTCCCTGTTCCTGCGCAACCATGACGAATTGACCCTGGAAATGGTGACCGATATGGAACGCGACTACATGTACGACGCGTACGCCGAAAGCAAGACGATGCGGCTGAACCTCGGGATTCGGAGGCGGCTAGCTCCTTTGTTGGACAACGACCGCAGGCGCATAGAGGTAATGAACGGGATGCTGATGTCGTTACCAGGCACTCCTGTCATCTATTATGGCGATGAAATCGGAATGGGGGATAACATCAATCTGGGCGACCGTAACGGAGTAAGGACTCCGATGCAGTGGAACGGGGGGACGAACGGCGGTTTTTCTACCGCGGATCCGGAGCGGCTGTATGCCCCCCTGATCCAGGATCCGGTCTATGGTTACCCGGCCGTGAACGTCCTGAGGCAGGAAGCGAGCGAACATTCGCTCCTCCATTGGATGCAACGCATCATAACGGTCCGCAGGTCGACGGGGGTGTTTGGCAGGGGATCGATTGAGTTTCTCTATCCCGCCAATCACAGAATACTGGCTTATGTGCGGCGACTGGGCGACGAGGCGGTCCTGGTGGTCAACAATCTTTCGAGCACCGCGCAAGCTGTCGAACTGGATCTGCGGCGCTACAAGGGGAGCATTCCGATCGAAATGTCTGGCAAGAATATGTTTCCGCGTGTGGGCGACCTGCCCTATCTGCTGACCATGGGGCCCTACCAGTTTTACTGGTTTCGGCTGCGACGAATCTAAGCGAATGTAGATCGCGAAAACGATGCCATGTTGACGCGCGTCTACGCCGCGACACGCGGCAGTGCTTTGAACGGGGATGAAATTGGCAGAGGAGAGCTTTCTTACGGATGATTTTCTTCGTCAGCTGATCAACGTCGGCGAAGTGGACATCCTCGTGGGCCTACCCACTCACAATAACGCCAAGACTATCGGGTCGATCGTCCACACAATTCAGAGCGGCCTGCTACGCGGATTTCCCCGAGAGCGATCGGTGATCGTCAATGTCGACGGGGGGTCGCGCGACGGAACTCCCGAACTGGTCACTGGCGTCTCTATCGATGACGTGCGCCCATCCTGCAATCCGTATGCGCTCCGCACGTTGCACTCGATCAGCACGAGATATGCGAGCAGCCCGGCGAGCGGAATTGCGTTGCGGACTATTCTGGCTGCCGCGGAACTGCTCCGCGCCAAGGCCTGTGTGATGCTGTCACCGGAGTCCGCAAACATCGAACCCGAATGGCTCTCCAAGCTTCTGCGCCCCATTTACGACGACGGCTTCGATCTGGTAACTCCCACCTATCGCAGACATAAGTTTGAAGGGCTACTCATAACGAATTTGCTGTACCCGATGATCCGCGCATTTTACGGGTTAAGAATCCGTGAAGCGTACTCGCCTGAGTTCGGATTCTCCGGCCATCTCGGAAGTCAATTTCTTGGACAGAATGTCTGGAATGATGGAACCGAGGGGTCCGGTGTCGAGCTTCGCTTCACCCTGGCTGCGATCACGGGACGATACCTCATCTGCCAGTCCTTCCTGGGAGAAAAGGATCACATCGAGCGAAGCGCCGCTGACCTGGTGCCGGTGCTGCGGCAAACGGTCGGCACCCTGTTCACCGCATTGGAGGCAGACTTTCCCGTCTGGAGTGCCGTGGCAGGTTCTCAGCCGCCCCCTACTACCGGGGCCGACCACGAAGTGCTTTTGGAACCACTACGAGTAAATCGGAAACGATTGCGAGAGATGTTCTCGACCGGCGTTGCCGAATTGGAGTCTGTCTTTCAGTCAATTCTTTCCTCCTCCACGCTGACAGAACTTCAGCGCATCGCCCGCTTGGGAGAAGAGGAGTTTCATTACCCGGCCGAATTGTGGGTCAGGACGGTTTACGAGTTTGCCGCCTCGTATCGGAAATCCGTGATCAGCCGGGATCATATCGTCCAGGCCTTAGCGCCGCTTTTCCGCGGGAGAGTGTGCACGTTCCTGCTGGAGAACCGCAACGCTTCTGCGGACCAAGTCGAGGACAATATCGAAGCTTTGTGCCTCGAGTTCGAGCGGTTGAAACCCTATCTGCTGCAGCTGTGGAAGTCAGGAGAGTGAGGCAACTATGCGGGAAATGATTATCAGCGAACTGAGTCAGGCGGTGCACGAGATGGCCCGAGGTTTCGCCCACTTCCTTCCTCGTCTCGTCGTGACGCTGATCCTTGCATTTGGGGGCTGGGTCATCGCGTACGTTGTAAAAGCGGTTCTGCGCAGCATTCTGAGGCTCATCAAGTTCGACAAACTTTCAGAGAACGCAGGCGCCTCGCAGCTGCTCACCAATGCCGCTTTGCCTTCGGCCACGGAAATGTTGAGCCGATTCGTCTTTTGGGTGACCTGGCTGGGCTTCATTCTGCTGGGTGTGCACGTGCTCGGGATCCTGGGCCTGCAGGAACAAATCGCAAGATTCTTTCTTTTTCTGCCGCGTCTGTTCGTCGCGATGTTCATCTTGTTTGTCGGATTGCTGGCAGCCAGCTTCTTTTCTCGTGCCGCTCTCCTGGCTGCGGTGAATGCGAATGTGCCTTCGCCCCGGGTTTTGAGCCTCGCTCTCCGCACCATCATCATCGTTTTTGTATTGTCGATCGTCTTTGAAGAACTGGGTCTGGCAGAGCAGACCATGCTGGTCGCCTTCGGAATTGCCTTCGGAGCCCTGATGCTCGGCTTGGCAATCGCATTCGGCATGGGGGGCAGAGACTTGGCCAAGCGTTTCCTGGAGAAGAGGTTTGTTCGCGGGAAGAAGGCGGAGAACGAAGACGAACTGTCGCCGCTCTAGTGCAGGAAATGTAAACTAGCCGCGGGTGCGGTAGGATGAAGTTTCCTCCCTGTTGGAGCCTCGTGTCATGCGACTACTCAGCATCCGGCTCATTGTGTCTCTCATCGTGGGCATCACGCTGGTCTCGCTGTCGTCCTCGTATTACGAGGCATTGGGTGAGAAACGTGGGCTGCGCCGGGACCTGGAGCGACGCGCCGAGGTATTGGGCGAAAGCCTCGCGGGAAATGTGGAACGCGACCTGGAAAAAGATTCGGCACAGGATTTGCAGCGCATCGTAGAGCACTTCGGGAACCGGGAGCATCTCTCGGGAATGGCTATCTACGGCCGACAGGGCAATTTGCTGGCGGTTACACCGGAGCTGGCATCCAGACTGTCCACCGTTCCCTCCGTGATGTCTGAAGCCTGGCGTGAGAACCATGGAGCTGGCGCGTTTCAACGAGTGGGCGATGCCTCGCTTCACATCTACGCTCTGCCACTCCACCAACATGACGAAGTCATCGGCGGCCTCGTGATTGTTCATGATGCCGGCTATATTCGGACAGAGAGCCTTCACCTTTGGCGTGAAACATTCCTGCGAGCGCTGGCACATGTGTTTCTCATCGTGCTGATCACGCTGTTGATTGTTCGCTGGAGTATTGCCGGACCCATCGCACGTACGGCGGAGTGGATGCGCGCTTTGCGGACGGGGCAAATCCCTTCACGCCAGAGCGCCGCCGATCTGGACCTTTTTCGTCCTCTGGTGCGGGAGGTTGCCGCCTTTGCCGAAAGCCTGACTCAGGCGCGTTTGGCGGCCGAGACGGAAGCCCGCCTGCGGGACACCGGTGAGTCTCTGTGGACGGCCGACCGACTGGCCGCGCACGTGCGCACGCGACTGGAGAATGGGCGTTTATTCGTCGTCTCCAATCGCGAGCCTTACATGCACATGCGGCACGGTAAATCAGTGGAAGTGCTGGTACCGCCGAGCGGGGTGGTCACCGCGATCGAGCCCATACTGCGCGCCTGTGACGGAACCTGGATCGCCCATGGCAGTGGCGATGCCGACCTCGAAACGGTGGATGAGCACGGTCGGCTGCGCGTACCTCCGGACGATCCTCACTACAGCTTGCGCCGGGTCTGGCTGAACCAGGAGGAAGAAGAGGGCTATTACTACGGATTTGCCAACGAGGGAATCTGGCCTCTGTGTCATATCGCACACACCCGCCCGATCTTTCGCGCGGAGGACTGGAAATACTATCAGGCGGTGAACCTGAAGTTCGCCGATGCGCTGCTCGAAGAGATGCGGGACGTGGAGAAGCCCATCGTGCTGGTGCAGGATTATCATTTCGCGCTGCTGCCCCGGCTGATTAAGGAAAGAAGACCGGAGGCAAGAGTGGCAATCTTCTGGCACATCCCGTGGCCCACCCCGGAAGCATTTGACATCTCCCCGTGGCGCCGCGAACTTATGGATGGTCTGCTCGGTTCCGATCTGATAGGGTTTCACATCCAGTCGCACTGCAATAACTTCCTGCACACGGTGGACCGGGTAGTGGAATCACGCGTCGATTGGGAGCATTTTTCGGTAAGACGCCTGGATCATCTCACCCTGGTGCGACCGTTCCCCATCAGTGTGGACTTCACCGATGTGCAACCGATGGAGTCGACACCGGTTTCCTATGTCGAACGTTCCGCTTTGCTGAAGGCCTTGGGGGTTGAGGCTACCTTCCTGGGCGTGGGCGTAGACCGGGTCGACTACACCAAGGGCATTCTAGAGCGTTTTTTAGCCATTGAGCGTTTTCTGGAGAAGTATCCTCCCTATCAGAGCAAGTTCACATTCGTGCAGATTGGCGCTCCCAGTCGCAGCCACCTCAAACGCTATCACGATCTGATGGTGGAGGTGGAAGCGGAAGCCCACCGCATAAATATGCGGTTCCAGACGGACAACTGGAAGCCCATCGTCTTTCTAAACCGGCAGCATAACCATCAGGAAATTCAGAGCTACTACCGCGCCGCGGACTTGTGCCTGGTTACGTCGTTGCACGATGGCATGAATCTGGTGGCGAAAGAATTCGTGGCAGCCCGGCGCGACGAAAGGGGTGTTCTAATCCTGAGTTGTTTCACCGGTGCTGCCCGTGAACTGCGCGACGCCTTGCAGATAAACCCTTACGATATCGACCAGACGGCTGAGGCCATTCGTTGCGCTCTGGACATGGAGCCGGAGGAAAAGGAATTGCGGATGCAACGCATGCGGAAGACCGTCAGGGAACACAACGTTTACCGCTGGGCAGGAAGCCTCATTGCAGAACTTTGTGAGCTGCGCCTGGACGCATCGGACGAAAGCAATGAAAAGCTCCGGGCGAGTGCTGCTGCCTGGGGATGAGGAGCATGGGGTTGTCCCGCGCGGTCAATCCAATCGAAGTCGAGCTGTTCATGAACGCGGTGGCACAGTCGCCGGCTTCCGCGCTTCTACTTGATTATGACGGTACTCTCGCGCCCTTCTGCCTCAATCGCCAGCAAGCTCTCCCCTATCCGGGAATCACCGCGCTACTGCAGGAGATTATCGTCTGTGGCCGCACCCGTGTGGTCATGATCACAGGACGGAACGCCCACGAAGTGATCCCGTTGCTTGCGATTCAGCCCAGTCTCGAGATCTGGGGATGCCATGGGTTGGAGCGGTTGAGACCGGATGGAACCCGCCAGACGCCCCGCGTGGAAGAACCTGTGATGCACGCACTGACTGACGCAGATCGTTGGTTAAGGCATCAGGGGCTACACAACCGGGCTGAGTTCAAGACCGGCGCCGTAGCCATTCATTGGCGCGGGCTGGATGAAGCGGCAGCGGCGGAAATCCGCGGCCAAGTCTTGCTGGGTTGGTTCCCCATTGCCCAAACTACGGCCATGGAACTGTTGGAGTTCGATGGCGGCATTGAAATGCGCATGCCAGGTAGGGATAAAGGAGATGCAGTCCGCACCATCCTGGATGAAATCGGCCCGGAGGTTCCCGTGGCCTACCTGGGGGATGACTTGACCGACGAACGGGCTTTCCTCGCTCTTGGTACCCGAGGCCTAAGCGTGCTGGTTCGCCCCGAATGGCGCGAAACTGCGGCAGCCCTGTGGATCAGGCCGCCAGAAGGTTTACGGGAGTTTCTGACACGGTGGCTACAAGCCTGTTGTGAGGGGCAGCATCGCGCGAGCACAGAGTGTTCTGGTCCAAAATGAAGTGCGGGTTCGGACCAAGATGCAAGCGACGTGGGTGCGGGGTCGAATGGTGGGCGAGCAGTCGTTGGCAGAGGGGCAGGAGAGTGGCGCGCCGGCGACACCCACTCATTCTTCCCCCACCCAGCCCACATGTGATTTCAAAGGCCTTGCTCACAGCATCGGGCATATTACTCGTGGCATTCAATGTGTTCGTGATCGTCCGCCATCTTGCATCGGCGACTCTTTTTCTCTGCTTGGTTAACAGTCTGGTCATTGGGGTGTTAATTCCGTCAGCCTTCGTGCTTTATCTCTATCATCCTAAGACGAGAATCAAAGCGGCAATGGCTGAGGGTACACAGGCCATAGCGCTCAAGTGCCCAGCGAAGGAATATGATGAGCGTAATAGAGGCATTACAACAGCTTTCTTGCCCGAGCCGTCACGAAACCTGATGTAGAACCCATCAATGAGCCTGTCGCTCCGCTTGGCGATCAGTTTCAGCCCCGTGCTCGTTTGGGGAGTCCCTCTATCTCACGTCGCGGCTCGGTGGCATTTCACCAACAAGATTTACGCCATGGCTTCGAGCCGGGTTTATAGTTCTACTCGGCGTTTCTCTCATATTGTTCGTCTGTGACCGTACGCGCTTAAAGAACCGCGCTCAACCCTGTTTCGTCTAACGGGGCAGTCCCGATAGGAACCTAACGTTTATGAGGACTAATCCAGACTCAAGGAGTGCATCGGCCTGAAGTCAGCGGTTGAGCCAAAGGGTCACTTATCCGGAAATGCAACTATTCGGCCGAGCGGCGAGAAGCCTGTTCTAACCAGGCCTTCGCCGCCAGCCTCAGATGTATCTCGCGCATGACGATCGTCAAAAGGTCAACTCCCTATTTCGCCTGTACCAGCCCCGCAATAACCGCAGCAAGTTTATCGAGTATCTGGTTCCAGCCCTCCATTTGACCGCTATTTTTCGCGCTCTCCATGGGTTCATTTCCAATGAAGGTAAGTTTCGTCTGGCCGTTTCCGAGATCCTCAAAGATGGTCACGTCGTACGCACCGTCTATAGCCTCATGTTCTATTCCTAATTGCGCAGGCTCGATCTTGTTTCCCTTCGAGTCGGAAAAGTACATCAAGGAAACGATCTTCTCGTACGGAACAATCTCGTGGTATTCA
>Ga0116125_1001431_pt1 | contig 10171 bp, 9 predicted proteins | sample June2015DPH_16_1_2_FD_89729 | JGI IMG/M metagenome (GOLD analysis project Ga0116125, IMG submission 89729) | Peatland microbial communities from SPRUCE experiment site at the Marcell Experimental Forest, Minnesota, USA - June2015DPH_16_10 | ecosystem: Environmental > Terrestrial > Soil > Wetlands...
GCCATGAAATTCTTTTGGCACAACATGCGCGCCCAGGAAGGTGGGAACTATCGTTCCCGGCCAAGCGGACGCCGCTTCCCGGATGGCTTCCAGGGATTTCAGTTCGGATTCGAGTGTAAGACCGTAGCCAGATTTGGCTTCGACCGTAGTGGTACCGTGCGCCGACATGTCACGCATCGCGGCCAACACATGGTTGGCCAGAGTTTTCTTGCTAGCTTGGCGAACGCCTTCCAGACTTGAGCGAATACCGCCGCCTGCCGCGGCGATCTGTTCATATGAAGCGCCTTCTATGCGCTTTTCGAAATCTACCAGTCGCGGGCTAACGAATACGGGATGTGTATGTGAATCGACAAAACCAGGGAGGACGACCTTGCCAGAGCAATCGATCTCGGTGATTCTCTTCCGATTCTTCTTCAGCCAGGGATCGCGGAGGGCATCTTTCGTTGTGCCCATGGAAACGATCTTTCCGGCGGAGCAGAGGACTGCGCCGTTTTCGATGATGCGGAGGTCCTTGAGGGCTGGACCGCGACGGGGACTCAGTGCACCGGAGGAACGGAGCGTGATCAACTGGCTTACATTGACCAGCAATAAGATTGGTGGAGTTTTCTTGCGTTCCAAATTCAAGCAGACTGTAGTCTAGCAGGCTGCCGAATGCAAATGGAACGTAGTCGCCGATTTTCAGGATTGTGACACCGGAATGCTTACGCCGCGCTTTTTCGCAAATTCCTTGGCCCCGTCATAACCCGCGTCCACATGCCGAATCACGCCCATCCCCGGATCCGTCGTTAGCACACGCTCGATGCGCTTCGCCATCATCTCGGTGCCGTCGGCGACTGTAACTTGGCCGGCATGCAGCGAATAGCCGATGCCTACGCCGCCGCCGTTGTGAATCGACACCCACGATGCACCCGCGGCTGTGTTCAGCAGCGCATTCAGCAAAGGCCAGTCGGCGACTGCGTCACTGCCGTCTTTCATGCTTTCGGTTTCACGGAAGGGAGACGCTACTGAGCCGCAGTCGAGGTGATCGCGTCCGATTACGATCGGAGCTTTGAGTTTTCCTTTCTTCACCAGATCGTTCATCGCGAGACCGAATTCAGCGCGCTCGCCATAGCCGAGCCAGCAGATTCGGGCGGGCAGCCCCTGGAACTTAATGCGCTTGCGTGCGAGGTCAATCCAACGGCGCAGGATGCGATTTTCGGGAAATAGTTCGAGAACCAAATCATCGGTTAAGTGAATGTCCGAGGCTTCGCCTGACAGCGCGACCCAGCGAAACGGTCCGCGGCCTTCGCAGAATAGCGGACGAATGTAGGCGGGAACGAATCCGGGAAAATCGTAAGCGTTCTTCACCCCGCGCTGAAACGCGAAGGTGCGAATGTTGTTGCCGTAGTCGAAGGTGACGGAACCCATTTTCTGCAGCTGCAACATGCCTTCCACGTGGCGAGCAATCGAGTCAAGCGATTTCTCCTGGTACGCCTTCGGATCGCGCGGGCGCAGTTCAATCGCTTCTGCCAACGTCATTCCGTTTGGTACGTAGCCGTTCAGCGGATCGTGAGCGGACGTCTGGTCGGTGAGAATATCGGGAACGACGCCGCGCGCGGCCAACTCGGGAATTACGTCCGCACAATTCCCCACCAGCCCGACCGAGACATTTTCTTTCTTGCGCACAGCATTCTTCAGGATACGCAGAGCCTCCTCGAGCGTGGTCACCATGAAGTCGCAATAGCCGGTCTTGAGGCGCTTCTTAATGCGCTCGGGATCGACGTCGATTCCGAGAAATGCCGCGCCAGTCATGGTCGCGGCGAGGGGCTGAGCGCCGCCCATTCCGCCCATTCCGCCGGAGACGATCAGCTTGCCGGCGAGATCGCCGCCGAAACTCTTCTCGCCCGCTGCAGAAAACGTTTCAAACGTTCCTTGCACAATTCCCTGCGAGCCGATGTAAATCCACGAACCCGCCGTCATTTGTCCGTACATCATCAATCCGGCGCGCTCGAGCTCGTTGAATTTCTCCCAATTCGACCAGTGGCCGACTAGATTGGAATTCGCGATCAGAACGCGCGGCGCATGATCGTGCGTCTTGAAGACGCCCACAGGTTTGCCGGATTGGACTAGCAAAGTCTCGTCGTTCTCCAGATTCTTCAGCGACGAGACGATTGCCCGGTACGCGTCCCAGTTCCGCGCGGCGCGGCCTGTGCCACCGTAAACGACCAGATCCTGCGGGCGTTCGGCCACATCAGGGTCAAGATTGTTCATCAACATGCGCATGGCAGCTTCCTGCTGCCAACCTTTGCAAGTGATCTGGGTGCCGCGCGGGGCGCGAATGGTGGGCGGAGCCTGGATTTCGGTTTCGACGGGCATGATTAGATGTTACTTCATCAAGGTGGTGGCCACTGCGGCGCGGTGGCGCCCCAGTCGCCTTTCTGACAGCCACTGGGAGAGTTCTCCTAGAGCAAGCACACCCAGACCAAGCCACAGCGGGGTCTGTGAACCTTCGGCGGCTGCCAACGTCACACAGACAATAAAGGAAACCAAGCCGACCTTTTCGAACAAGCGCGGGGGGCTCCGATAGTGTCTGGCGCTCAGACCGCAAGCAACCACCGCATAAAGAGTCCAGACTAGGAATTCGACTCTTGGAGTCGACGTCCTGAAGTAAGGCGCAAAAACAAAGCCTCCAGCTAATCGCGCGCCGCCGAATAAAAGAATCGGGGCCAGCCATTTGCTCCAGTAGGAGGCCGTTTGAAATAGAAAACCGAATATGCCCAAGGCGACCGCGCCCCCGAGCAGACGATGCATCGCGCTTTTCGAGTCGGCACGACCTAATACGTCGACTAAGCTTGTCTGGAGAAGGGCGAACACGAGACCCGTTAGCAGAATCAGGCCCGCAATCTTGAGGCCCGATAGAACCTGCTCGCCGACGCTGCGCTTTCCGGTCACGACAGCAGATTTTACGATTTTCTTGAGGAGTTTAGAAGGTCGAAATCCACTACCAGGTGCTATACGCCGTGCCGTCGGTTCCGGTGGCGTTTGATGCGGAGTGCACGTCGTTAATACCGGGATCCTGCTGATCCGCGGAGAGCAGCACATCTTCCTGAACAACTTCCCAATTGGCTTCACTGGTCATCGGATCTTTGGGAAGCGTTTTCAGATAGCCCCCCTGCACAAGGTCATCGAGCCCCTGCGGTGCTTTCTGCTTGTCGAGAGTGTATTGCGAGATCAACGAGCGCAGTTCGAACAAATCCTGCCGCAGCACGGACTCGCGCGCACGCAGCACCGATTGGCTATAGATAGGCAACGCGATCGACATCAGGATGAGAATCATGCTGATGACGATCATCAACTCCAACAGCGTAAAACCCGAATTGCGCCCGAATTTTGCCCGTGTTGCCATTTACCAATCCTTATACTTCGTGCCGTCCAGCGCCTCGTCCTGCGACTTGGTGAAGACGTCGAACACGCTTTGCCCGCCCCAGGAGTCCGAATCCGGATCATCCTGCATGGAACGAAGACCCCATTCGGTAGTGCCCGTCATGGGATCGATTTGAATCTTCCGCAGATAACGAACCTTCTTACCTTGTACATCGACACCTTTGACCAAGGTCTCCAGATCGGGGGGATAACCCTGGCTGTCTACTTTGGTTTGGAACGCCCCGCGGTCGGCGTCAAGTTTGTAACGATCGATCGCGTCGCGCATCTCCCAAAGATCGGCTCGCAGGCGTCGCTCCTTTTCGCGCTTGATGGTCAGCCGCGCCATGGGCAAAACCATGGTTGAGAGAATCAGCAGAATCGCGGTCGCGATGATCAGCTCTATCAGCGAGAAACCGCGTTGCATCTTCACGCCGGAACCGCGTTGGATTCTGCACAACCTCATGGCTTCCCTACTGCACCGTCACCGATGCCTGCGCGCCGTTCACGGTAATTGCCTGCAGGCCGGGATCGCGGGCGCCACCGCGAGTAATGGTTAACGGCGTCTGCCCGCTGGCCTTCGCCTGGAAGGTCAGAGTAACGACCGCGCCCTGACCGGAGACTCCGCCAGCACCCGGCGGACGCGTAGCTGTGATTTGCAAAGTTCCGGTCGTGTCGTCCTCGCGATGAACAAGGGCGACCGCCTGGCCGTCCTGCGAAAGGAAGCCGCCGTTGGAAACGTTCACCAGTTGCAGCTTCGCGGGATCGTAGTTCAACTGCACCGGCACGGAGTAAACATTCTGTGCACCGGAAATCAGCAGATTCACTACAAACGTATTTCCCTTTTGAGCTGTAATCTGGCCTGGATCAAACAGGAAGTTCGCACTTCCCTGCTGTCCCGGAGCCGCAGCAGGGTTCGCAGCGGGTTGCGCCGGTTGGGCCGCAGGAGGCGGAGTTGCAGCCGCTTGACCACTCGGTGCTTGACCCGCCGGCGTCGGCGAGGCGGGCGTGACTGGATGGCTGATGCGCCGCAGTTCAATCGAGTTGGCGGTGCCTATATCGATGGCGCGCTGGTTCAACTCACTCAAACTGGTTCCGCGAATCACATGCGGAGTGATGGCGAACACCGTTTCATCCTGTGAATGATCCTGCGTGACTTGGCCAAAGAGATATCTCAAGATCGGAATCTGCGCCAATCCAGGAATGCCTGAAAGAGACTTCGTCTGTGAATCGTCGAGGATGCCGCCAATCAGGCTGGATTCTCCATCCTTGAGGCGGATTTCGTGCTCCACTTTTTTCTGCCCGATGATGGGCTGGCTGATCCCGCCGATGCTCGACTGCCCCACCACCGATGAAATTTCCATCGTGATCTTGAGTGTCACTTCGCGATCGCCGTGTACGTGGGGAGTCACGTCGATGTTCACACCGACGTCCAGATATTGGAACTGCGTATTGACCAACGGGTTAATGCCGACGCCGCCGATTCCCGGCTGGAACGATCCGGTAGCAACCGGCACGCGCTCGCCGATTTTGAGCGTAGCCTTCTGATTGTCGAGCGCGCGCACCTGCGGATTCTGCAACATCTTAGTATCAGTGTCGCCCATTACCGCAGACAAGTTGGCCGAGGGAATCGTGACTTGGAAATCGGTCGCGTTCAAATTTCCGAGAGTATTCAATTCCAAGCCCCCGCTGCCGCTGCTGGTCGGCGTGGTGGTGGTTCCGGTTGTACTGGTCGTAGTGCTGGTGGTGTTGATATTGCTCTGCAGCGCAACCGTGGCGCTGGTCGGCGGACTCAATCCCAGGGTGCGCGACTTATCCTTGCTCACCTGTAAGACTGCGATATCCACGACCACTTCCGGACGCGCCTTGTCGAGATCCTCGACCAGCTTTTCGGCCAGCGCAATCTGGGCGGGCGTGCCGCGAACCACTAGCGCATTTTGGGAGAGCAACTGCTGCACGCGCTGAACGTCCAGCACGGCGCGAATCGCGTTTACTACGTCCTGCAATTCGGTGGGCTGCGAAAGATTTTGCAGATAGAAAGTCTTGAGAACGCTTTGCTCGAGTTCCTTGCGCTTGGCGGGATTATCCTGCGCGACGAAAATCGTGTTTAAAGTGACCGGGCGCCAAAACGTTTTCGACTCCAGCGCCGTAATCTGCAGCGCGTCTTCCAACGTTACTCCGTTCAGCTCGACCTTGATGCGGCGGGAAGTATAGTCGGGATCGAACAACACGTTGACTCCGGCCAATTGCCCGATCGTCTGATAAATAACCTTGGAATCCTCGGTGAGTTTTACGGTGATGGGTACAACCGAGATGGGCGCCAGTTCGACGGGGCCACTCGCTTCTCTGATTTTCCTTTCCAGAGCGCTGGGCGGTGCGGCGGACTGCGGCGGAGGATTCGTCGCGTCGTTCATCATCTGCAGCGTTTTTTTCAGCTCCTGCTGCGCGATGAAGAGCGAGGGATCGATCTGCGCGGCTTTTTGAAATTCGGCCAGCGCCTCCTGCAGTTTGCCGTCGTCGCGCAGCAACTGTCCGTGGTGAACAATGGTAGCGGCGGCTTTAAAGCGCAGGCGCTCGAACGACGACTTATAGCGCAAGTCCTTCGGCTTCAGGTCGTAAGCCTGCTTGAAGAGGTTGTAAGCCTCTTCAAAATGCTCCCGAGCCTCGGCGTCCTGGCCTTTTTCGTAGAGAGTTTTGGCCTTATCGGCGATGGCAGGGACTATGACAACCAGAACCAGCAGCGCGACTGCTGCGGGCATCAGACGTTTCATTCTCAATCCTCGTCTTGAAATCTTTGCCGGGAGCTTCGCCGGACAAGCAGTACTGAGCCTTTTATCCCGGTGCCCTGGGACGGGTCCAACATATTTCTAATAGTGCTTTTCGAGCGATTATAGCATCGGCGTTTCACAGTCCCGATCTTATTGCATGCACGGCAGTTACACTCTTTGGTCGTAGTCCCAACGGGGGAAGTCACATTCGCTCCGGCGCCTTGGCTCTTCGAAGGAGGAACACGAGCCAAGACGCCGGTCACCGCCACCACAGCTCCGATCGTACTGAGCCAAACCTGCTGATCCGAACCTACCGATCTAAACCTGCTGATAAGATGAGGTTAACCATGCCCCGCCAGTCTGCCCATCCCACCAAGCCCAACCCGGAGAAATCTCCGCGCCGCGACCCCACCGCCTCCGGCGAGCGCGATGCTGCCGTTAATAGGATCGCTTCACATAACTACTTCTTGCTGGAAAAATTTGAGTGCGGCCTGGTTCTTACCGGGACCGAGGTCAAATCGGTCCGCGGAGGGCTGGCGAACCTGAAAGATTCTTACGGGCTTGTGAAAGACGGCGAGCTTTGGCTGCTCAATGCGCATATTGGGCCATATGAGCACGGGAATATTCACAACCACGCTCCACTGCGAACGCGAAAGCTGCTGATGCACGCCGAGGAGATTCGCAAGCTGATCGGCAAGACGCAGCAAAAGGGCCTGACGCTGATTCCGGTGCGGTTGTACTTCAAGAATGGGCGGGTGAAGGTGGAGTTGGCTTTGGCTAAGGGCAAGCAGCTTTGGGATAAGCGCGAAACCGAACGCCGCCGCACCGCCGACAAAGAAGCCAGAGAAGCCATCCGCAGCCGGAAGAAGTAGCGGCGTGGCGCCACCGTCCCGGCGGCTGTCCAGCGGGCGTCCCCGCCCTCTGTACTGACAGCGAGATGCACTCGATCCTTTTGAGATACGCAGACCTAGGCCATTCACCACACCTCAAGCCTGATCCGACGGTACCGATTGATAAGCTCAAAATCTCTTCGGTTGGTGGTGATGAGACGGGCGCCGTTCGAGCAGGCGGTGAGGGCGATGAGAACGTCGAAATGGAGGTCACGCAGTTTATGCGGCTCGAACCCGTGATCGGCACGGATTCTAGCCAGTATCTCGCCAGACTCCAGCCAATTCTCTCGCGTCGGGGTAAGGACAGGGTGGTTTCTCGCCAGAGCCGAGAGAAACTTCTGGTCCGCAGGTGTTTGAGCGCCCCGCCACAACTCCGCCAAAACCACAGAGGACATTCGGACAGCGCCAATGACCGAGTGGAGCCTTTCGCGATGGCGCGGAGACCGAAGGTCATCGATGATGATCGACGAGTCAAAAATGACTAAATCAGTCAACGTAGCCTTTGAACGAAAGCTTTCCCTCGTTCTTCTTCATCAACTTCTTGAAGCGCTTCAGCCCAACAATTTCGCGCAGGGCGATGTGCACCGCATCGGTGCGGGATTTCGCCTTGAGCACCTTAACAGCCTCGTCGGCCAGGTCCGTGTCCAGGCGGATTGAAGTCATGGTTACTGCCATAGAGAACCTCGCGTCATTGATATATACATAATATCCGATTCGTATATACAGGCTCAAGAGGATGTGGACCGGACTGCCCATTCGGCGGTAGTTTTAGTTTTGTCATTCCGAAGGCGGCCCCATCGCCGAGGAACCTGCTGTCAGCCCGCAGCGCCGAATCCCCCGCCCGAGATTTTGCCGTTGATCCCAAACCAGCAAACCGGCGTATGATGGTCAGCCAGCAGGTTGGCGTATGGCAAATTCCGAACATCTAGCGACGCTGAGGGAGGGCGCAGCCTCCTGGAACGGATGGAGGGAGAAGCACCCTGAAGCAATGCCAGACCTAGCAAACGCAGATCTCAGGGGAACGGACCTCAACCTCGCAAATTTCAGTTCTGCCAACCTCTACGGCGCGATCCTGACTAGAGCAAGCCTATGTCCCGCAAAGCTCGATGACGCGAACCTCAGCTGGGCAAAGCTCGTCGACGCAAACCTCGGTAGCGCAGATCTGAGGGGGGCGGACCTCCGTGCGGCGGACGTCCGCTGGGCGGACATCAATGGGGCGAACCTCGCCGACGCAAACCTCGCCGGCGCCGACCTCCGCAATGCGGAAATCAGGGGTGCAGACCTAAGCGGCGCACGGCTCAACGGAGCGAACCTCCGCGGGGCAAACCTCGAGCAGGCCAACTTATCTGACTCCGATTTCACGGACGCCGTCGTCGCGACAACGCTCTTCTGCGACAACGACCTCAGCACCGCGAAAGGACTAGAAACCGTCCACCACTTCGGCCCATCTACTATCGGCATCGACACCATCTACCGATCGAAAGGCAAGATTCCAGAGGCATTTCTGCGAGGTGCCGGCGTCCCCGAAGGCTTCGTTACATTCATGAGATCGCTGACGGCGAATCCCATCGAGTTTTACTCCTGCTTTGTCAGCTATTCGAACAAGGACGACGCATTCGCCACAGAATTACTCACCAAGCTGCAGGCCCAGCACGTTCGCTGCTGGAAAGATAGCGAGGACCTCAGGATCGGCGACAGGTTCCAAGAGGAGATCGAAAAGGCCATCCTGCTCTACGACAAGCTGCTTGTCGTGCTGTCGGGAAGTTCGATCAACAGCCCATGGGTTGAACGGGAGGTGCAAGCGGCATTTGAGAAAGAGAACCGACAAGGCTCAACCGTGCTGTTTCCGGTGCGGCTCGATGACGCCGTGATGGACTGCCCCCGCGCCTGGGCAGCCGATATCCGCCGAACGCGCCACATCGGCGACTTCCGCAAGTGGAAAGACCACGACTCGTTTCAGAAGGCGCTCGACCGCCTCCTCCGCGACCTGAAATCACAAGAGTCCACTCCTAAATTAAGCTAGGACCGCTGGCGCTGCCACGATATCCATCGGCGTATCATGACGGCGAGGAGGCCGAAATAGTGAACCCTAAGCACCTAGCGAGGCTCGATGAGGGGGTCGGTACCTGGAACCGGTGGAGGGTTGCCCGTCCCGATGTCACCCCCGACCTTTCGGAGGCGGACCTGCATGAAATAAATCTGCGGGATGCTTTCCTACGTTACACAAACCTCAGAGGCGCCAATCTCAGCGGGGCAGATCTTTACCACGCACAGCTCACGAACGCGAATCTTGACCACGCAAACCTTGCGAACTCCAAGCTCTGTTATACAGATATGATCGCTGCGAGTTTGAGGCTTACTGATCTTTCTAACGCGATTCTTGAAAGCTGTCAGTTAAGTCACGCGAACCTAGAACGAGCTAATCTCCAGCGGGCGGAAAGCCGCCTGGGCGATTTCGAAAAATCGAATCTTCGTCATGCAATCCTGACCGAAGCGGATTTACGAGATGCCAATTTTAGCGGAGCCGATCTGGTCGGCGCCAACTTCACAAGTGCGGATCTTTCTCGCTCCGATTTCAGCGAAGCATCAATGCGACATACAGTTTTTGGATACAACGACTTGAGCACAGTGATCGGTTTGGAAACTGTTCATCATAGAGGCCCATCCACAATCGATAGTGATACTATGTACCGCTCCAAAGGCCGCATTCCGGAGTCTTTTCTGCGTGGCTGCGGCATACGCGATGACTTCACTACCTTTATCAAGTCACTCGCCACAAGTCCCATCCAGTTCTATTCCTGCTTCATCAGCTACTCCACCAAAGACCAAGCCTTCGCCGACCGTCTCTACGCCGACTTGCAGAACAAAGGCGTGCGCTGCTGGTTTGCTCCGCATGACGTACAAGGCGGCAGAAAGCTCCACGAACAGATCGACGAAGCCATCCGCCTGCACGACAAGCTGCTGTTGATCCTGTCGCCGCACAGCATGGAGAGCGAGTGGGTGAAGACAGAAATCGCCAAGGCCCGCAAGCGCGAGGTGCGCGACCAGCGCCGTGTGCTGTTCCCCATCCGCCTCGCGCCCTTCGAAACCCTGCGCGACTGGGAGTCCTTCGAC
>Ga0116125_1001437_pt1 | contig 10160 bp, 5 predicted proteins | sample June2015DPH_16_1_2_FD_89729 | JGI IMG/M metagenome (GOLD analysis project Ga0116125, IMG submission 89729) | Peatland microbial communities from SPRUCE experiment site at the Marcell Experimental Forest, Minnesota, USA - June2015DPH_16_10 | ecosystem: Environmental > Terrestrial > Soil > Wetlands...
ACAATCTGCGTCGGTTTAGGATTCGCCCAATCTCCAATGATTTGCTGGCCGATGGGGTCGTGATTGGCCGAATACTTGTTCACGAACGCCTGGTTTACCAAAGCCACACGGGGGCTGTTCATGCCATCTTGCCTGGTGAATGACCGGCCTCGCAGAACCGGAATCCCGAGTGCGGCGAAATATCCACGGCTCACTGTGGATACGTCCGATTCCACGTCCTTGGGATCAGCCGGAAGAGGGCGCGCCAGAAAATGAAACGGACCGTTGTTTCTAGAGCCTGCGAGTGGCAGGAACTGGATGGTGCCGACGGCCTGCACCTGGGGCAGATTCTCCACGCGGTCTAGAACACTTTCGACTACGCTTGAACGATGCGTAGGATCGCCCAGCACCAGCATGCGCATGGTCAATACCTGCTCCGGCCGGAATCCGAGATCGACCGCGAGAAGATGCGAGAACGTCCGCAACAGCAACCCGGCGCCGACCAGCAACATCACGGCGAGCGCGACTTCGCCGATGACAAACGTTGAGCGAAGCCGCTCCGGCCCGCGAGCCCCGCTGCCTTTTTCCTTGAGTGCCGTTTGCAGGTCGAAACTCGAACTTCGCCACGCAGGGATTAAGCCAAAGAACACAGCAGCCACCACAGAAATTGCGAGCGTGAACGCGAGAACGCGTCCATCCAGCTGCGCATCCGCCATTTGTCCAAATGCGACAGCGTCCTCAGAGAGCAGAATCAATGCCCGGCTCGCCAGCCAGCCTAACAGTGTTCCGAGCAAGCCTCCTACGCATGCCAACATAAAGCTCTCGATGAACAATTGCTGGATCAGCTTGCCGCGGCTTGCTCCGAGTGAGGCGCGCAGAGCCAACTCGCGCCGCCGGCTCACTCCGCGCGCCAACAGCAGCCCGGCGACATTCGCGCAGGCGATCAGCAATACAAGCGAAACCACGCCGAGCAGCACCAGTAACACTAGCCGGTGATCCCTCACCAGGTAATCGCGGAGGCTCGACACCACCACTCCCCAATCCTTTTCATTGGGATATCGGCTGCCGACTTCAGAAGCCAGCACGGTCATTTCCGCCCGTGCCTGTTCGATGGAAATACCCGGACGAAGGCGGCCAAAGCACTGGAACGATCGAGATCCAACGGCCTCCGGCTTGTTCGGATCGAGAGGCATGGGCAGGTACAAATCGATCTGGTCCGTGCCGACGCGGAACCCAGCCGGCAGCACGCCAACGACGGTCGCCAATCCTACGCCGGCTGCGATGGATCGTCCCAATGCGCTGCGCTCTCCTCCAAAGCGCCGCTGCCAATACTCGTAGCTGAGCACCACTTCGGAGTCTCCCGAAAAAGCGCGGCCCAACATTGGCGCAACCTGAAACACATGGAACAATTCCGGGGTGGTCCAAAGTCCCGGCACTTGTTCCGGCGCGTCGATCCCGTTGGTGTTGACGGGGATCACCTGGGCCAGCGCGAGCGATTCAAAAGAACGCGCATGCTCCTTCCATTCCAGGAAGCTACGCGGGTCCACCGGCGTAGTTCCCTGGCCTCGTAAAGGCCGCTGTTCCAGTGCCACAATACGATCGGCTTCGGGATACGGCAGCGGCTTCAGCAGAGCCGCGTTCACGAACGTGAAGATGGCCGTGTTGGCGCCGATCCCCAGAGCGAGCGATGCAACGGCCACCAAAGTAAATGCCGGGCTGGCAATGACGCTACGCCAGCAATAGACTAAGTCTCGGCGAATCCCTTGACCCCAAGAAACGATGCTCATTGCACGTTATACCTTGAGACACGGCCCATGGTTACAAACCAACGCGTGTTTGTAACGTTCTCATAGTTGAGGAGTATTAGACGGCATGGGTAATCTCGGGCAAGACCTGCGCTACGCATTCCGTACATTCAGAAAATCACCTTTCTTCGTTGCTGTAGCGGTGCTATCGCTGGCCCTGGGAATCGGCGCCAACACCGCTATTTTCACTTTGGTGGACCAGCTGCTCCTGCGTCTGCTCCCGGTTAAGAATCCCGAACAGCTTGTGTTGCTCTGGGGACGCGGGCAGCACTATGGCAGCAACAACGGCAGCTACAAGATCTCCTATCCCATGTACGAGGATTTCCGCGATCACAACCGGGTCTTTAGTGGAATGCTCTGCCGCTGGTCGAACTCGTTCAGCGTAAGTTCCGACGGGAAAACTGAGCGCGTGGACGGCGAATTGGTCTCTGGAACTTACTTTCCGGTGCTGGGAGTTGGAGCGGCGCTGGGACGCGTCTTCACGCCGGACGACGACAAGACGCCCGGCGGACATCCCTACGCCGTGATCAGCTACCGCTATTGGATGAGGCGATTCGCCGGAAGGCCGGATGTCATCGGCAAGAAGTTGCTGGTGGACGGATATCCGCTCACCATCGTCGGGGTTAGCCAAGCCGGATTCGACGGCACTGATACCGGATCGTCCCCGCAGATTCGCATCCCGGTCATGATGGAAGCCCAGGTGAGCCCGCAGTTCGCCGAATTCTATAGTTTGAAAAACCGTCGTGGCCGGTGGGTGAATGCATTTGGGCGGCTGAAGCCAGGCGTGAGCATCACGCAAGCGAAGGCGGCCTTACAACCGTTCTTCCACCAGACGCTTGAGATGGAAGTGCGCGAGAAGGATTTCGCTCGAGCCGAACCGGAAACCAGGCGGCGCTTCCTGGCCATGTGGATGGAATTGCGGCCGGCATCGAAGGGCGAATCGAACCTGCGGAGTCAATTCGAAAATCCGCTGCTGGTGCTTACGGCCGTAGTGGGACTGGTCCTGCTGATTGCATGCGCCAATGTCGCCAATCTCCTGATCGCCAGGGCCACCGCGCGGCAGAAGGAGATTGCTGTACGCCTCGCGCTGGGCGCCAGCCGGTCGCGCATTATCTCGCAGTTATTGGTGGAAAGCCTCACATTGTCGCTGGCAGGCGGCGCCGGGGGACTCGCGCTCGCGGTTTGGATGGATCGAACTCTGCTGAACTTCCTGCCTACCGGAGACTCGCCGCTCGTCATTTCCACCACACCGGATTGGCGGATTCTGCTCTTCACGCTGGGCGTGTCTGTGGCCACTGGAATCATCTTTGGCTTGGTCCCCGCGCTGCAATCCACTCGCCCCCAGTTAGCCGGAACTCTGAAGGATCAAGTTGGTTCAATCGTCGGTGGAACCTCCGTCGGACTGCGCAAGGCGTTGGTGGTCGCGCAGGTTACCCTATCGCTTTTACTATTAATTGGCGCTGGTTTATTCATCCGTAGCTTGAGGAATCTCAAGGATCTCGATCCCGGCTTCCACACCGCCAATCTCGTGGGATTCGCAATCGACCCTCCGATGAATGGCTACAAGCCAGATCGCAGCCTGGATTTTTATCGCCAATTGCGAGATAACCTGAACGCGCTGCCCGGTGTTGAATCCTCCGCTTTGGCCGTGATCCCAGTCCTCACCGGCGATGAATGGGACAGCAGCATGGCAGTGGAAGGTTTCCAGAACAAGCCTTCAGAAGCGCCCGACCCGCACATGCAGTTTATTTCACCCGATTATTTCAAGACCATGAATGTCCCAATCCTGCTTGGCCGGGATTTCCGGATGACCGACGGGCGCGGCGCTCCCAAGGTCTGCATCGTCAACGAGAGGTTTGCACGGCAATTCTTCAAAGACGGCCTGGCGGTTGGACGCCATATTGGAATGGGCGGCGATCCGGGCACCAAGCTCGACATCGAGATAATTGGTGTCGTGCGGGACACGAAATATGAGAGCATGCGGGACGAGGTCCCGCTCGAAGTGTATCAACCCTACCATCAAATGGACTTTGTCATTGGAATGTTTGCCTACGTTCGTACTGCACGCCAGCCCGAGCAGGCCTTTTCGAGCATCCGCCAGGTAGTGAACAACATGGATCCGAATCTCCCAGTCTTTCAGATGAAGACCATCGAAGCTCAAATGGAGGAATCGTTGATCACCGAGCGGTTGGTCGCGACGCTCTCCACCGGTTTCGGCATATTGGCCACGTTGTTGGCAGCCATCGGCCTCTACGGCGTGATGGCTTACATGGTGGCGCAGCGAACCCGAGAGATTGGAGTGAGAATGGCTCTCGGAGCCTCCAGCGGCGATGTTTTGTGGCTGGTGATGAAAGACGTAATTGTGTTGGCTGGAATCGGAATCGCCATAGGTCTGCCCGCGGCATGGGCCTTAACGCGAATGGTGAAGTCGCAACTTTACGGAATCCAGCCCAACGACACGTTTACTCTCGTCGCCGCCACGCTCGGCATCGCTTGCGTGGCGCTTCTCGCGGGATACGTCCCGGCACGAAAAGCCACACGCGTTGAGCCCATGCTCGCCCTACGCTGGGAGTAACAGCCGCCACAGTAAGGCAGCGTACTCTCGCAATAAAGTAGCGCGGTATTATAAACATAACTGCTGTTTCATACGTCTAAACAGACATCCGTCGGATGACTATGCCCTTTCTTGGGTTCCTCAGGTTCGAGCCCGGGCGCCTTACGGCTGTTTTGGCGCTGGCAGGCACGCTCGTTTCCTTGAGTTGCAGCCATGCCATCGTGCCGCAAACTCACGCGGCCAGTGTCAGTCCTGCGGTGAGCGAAACCTCCGATCAGCCGATCCATAAGCAGGTCCGCGCCACTGGGACTATCGTGGCCATTCATTCCTACACCGTGCAGACGCCACAGATCGCCGGACAAGGTGGGCAACTCACCTTGACCGCTCTGGCTCCCAACGGAGCAAAAGTAGCGGTGGGCGATGTTCTGGCCGAGTTCGATCGCACACTGCAGTTGGACAACGCTCTCCAGGCCAACGCCAAGTATCAGGATCTGGCCCACCAGGTGGATCAGAAGATAGCCCAAAGTCAGAGCGATGCCGAAAAGCGCGCGGCCGATCTCCAGAAGGCGGAAGGGGACCTCGCCAAGGCCGAACTGGAACTCCGCAAAGGCCCTCTACTCAGCGAGATAGACCGGCTGAAAAACGAAGCCAAGGCGGAGGATGCCCGCGCGCACGTAGCCAGCCTCCGGAAATCGGGCAAGTTTCACGATGTCTCCGATGCCGCCGCGCTCAAAATTCTGCAACTGCAGCGAGACCGCCAGAAGGTTGCGCTGGAGCGCGCTCAAAGCAATTCCGAGCGTCTTTCCGTACGCGCGACCATCGCCGGCATGGTGGCGCTTCAAAACGTGTGGCGTAGCGGAACCATGGGACACGCCCAGGAGGGCGATCAGCTCTATAGCGGCCAGCCTCTGCTCAAAATTTTCGACCCGACGGACATGGAAGTCAGGACTAACGTGGGTGAGCCGGATGGAGCGGTGCTGGTACCCGGCGCGCGTGCCGTGATCAGTTTGGATGCGTATCCCGAAATGGTTTTTACTGCGCGCTTCCATTCCGCCAGCCCGGTGGCTACAGCCCCCATAGGCAGCCCCATCAAGACTTTCACCGCCACGTTCCGATTGGATAAACCAGACTCTCACTTTCTTCCGGATCTTTCAGCCGCAGTGATCATCTTTCCGCCTGGATCGACACCCCCGGAACAGGAACCCAAGGGGGATGGAAAACAATGAGCGAGAAGAAAGCTGTTCTGGTTGCGCATCCCCGTAAACACCGCGCGAGAGGCTGGATCACTTTGGGAGTTATTTTCCTAGTGGCTGGTCTCGCCAGCGTAGGAACTTACCGGTTGAAACGCGTGGACGCCTCCACCACTCTGCCCATGGCGCCGGCCCGGAAAGGCGACTTCTCCGTGATTGTGAGATGCCGCGGTGAACTCAAGGCCCGAGTCTCGAAGCAAGTCAACGCCCCGGTCAACGTCCCGGATTTGCGAATTGTTTGGCAAGCGCCGCCCTCGAGTCCGGTAAAGGCCGGCGATGTGGTGATTCGGTTCGATCCCTCGAGCGCCAAGCAACAACTTCAGGAAAAGGAAGCCGCGCTGCGTCAGGCGCAGGCCACGCTCGACCAGGAAGTGGCTCAGGCGCGCATCACCAGCGAGCAGGACAAACTGGATTCGGCGACATCCCGTTACCAGGCCGAAAAAGCGCGCCTCGAAGCATCCAAACAGGAGATTGTCAGCGCGCTGCAAGGAGAGGAAAACAAGATCGACCTGGCGCTGGCCGAGGAGGATATGAAAGTGAAAGCGGCCGCCACCCACCTACACGCCGCCTCCGACGACGCCAAGACCGCATCTCTAACCCGCGTCCGCGATCAGGCGCAGGCCGATGTGGATCTCACCAAGCACCGCCTGAGCCAAATGGAAATCGTGGCGCCTTTGACCGGACTGATTGTTTATCTTCCGAATTACTCGCAAGGCTGGATGAACGCCAAGCCGTTCCAGGTGGGCGACCAGGTGTGGCCGGGCGCATCGCTGGCGGAGATCCCCGATTTGAACACGCTCGAAATGGAAGGCAAGATTGAAGAGATCGATCGCGGACGAATTTCCATCGGCAATCCTTCCCGTGTCCGCATCGACGCGCTGCCGGAGCTGACCCTGCCGGCCAAGCTCGCGTCTCTTTCGCCATTGACCGAGCAGACCTTCGAATGGCCGCCCAGCAGCAGCTTCCGCGGTTTTTCCGCGATTCAAAAGCCGGATGCGAGATTGCGTCCGGGTATGAATGGAAGCATGGATCTGGAGATCGACAAAATTCCCGCCGCCATTAGCGTTCCCTCCAAGGCGCTCTTCACGCGCGCCGGCAAGCCGGTGGTCTTTGTAAACGGAAAAACCGGCTTCCGCGCCGTGGAGGTCCAAATACTGGCGCGCAATCCGGATGAGATCGCGATCAAGGGAATTGACCCTGGCGCCATGGTGGCGCTGGTGGATCCCGAAAAGAGAGAGCGGCAACCGTGAAGTGGAAATCCGTTGTGCTCCCGATCAGCGCTCTGGCTCCGCTGGCCTTGATCGCATGGGGCGGTCTGCGGCTATACAAGACGGGATCCGTGGTAAGCACGGTCCCAGACGTCCCGACGACGGCAGTGAAAAAGAGCGACGTTACGTTCACGGTGACTGCTAAAGCTGAGCTACAAGGTGGTAAGTCGGAAATGTTATCGGCACCCATGATGGGTGGTGCGCAGCTAATCCTCACGTCCTTGAGCAATTCCGGAGACCTGGTCAAAGACGGCGACGTGGTGGCTCAGTTCGATACAACGGAACAGGAGTTCAAGCTCAAGGAAGCCGAAGCAGATCTCGCCGAAGCGGAACAGCAAGTGACTCAAGCCCAGGCTGACAGCCAGGCAAAGGACGAAGAGTCGCAATACGAATTGGTGCAGGCCAAGGCGGATCTTCGTCAGGCGGAGCTGGAGGAGCGCCGCAATCCGCTATTGGCGGCCATTACCGCACGGCAGAACACGCTGGCGGTGGAAGCGGCTCGCGACAAACTGCGCCAGTTAGAGCATGACATTCCCAATCGCCGCGCCAATGCCACGGCCGGCATTGCCATTCAGGAAGCGGCGCGAAACAAAGCCAAGGTACAGGCGGAAACCGCGCGCCACAATATCGAATCCATGACTTTGAAAGCTCATCGCTCTGGCTACGTGAACATCCAGCCGAACATGAGCTCAGGAATGTTCTTCGGCGGAATGACGCTGCCGATCCTCCAGGTAGGCGATACCGTTCGGCCAGGCATGGCCGTCGCACAGATTCCCGACCTTTCCAATTGGGAGGCCAGCGCGCGAATCGGTGAGTTGGATCGCGGGCATTTGGCGGTGGGACAAAAGGCCGAAATTTCGGTAATCGCGGTTCCTGAAAAAACCTACGCGGGCCGCATCAAAGACATCGGCGGGACCGCTGGACCACCCTGGAATCGCCGGTTCGAGTGCAAGATTTCGATCGACAATCCATCGCCTGAGCTGCGCCCCGGCATGACCGCCAAGATTGTATTGACTACCGACACTCTGCGCGACGTTTTGTGGGTGCCGGCACAAGCCGTGTTTGAAAGCGATGGCCGCACATTCGTCTACATTCAATCCGGCGGAAATTTTGTTCCCGCAGACATCAAAGTGGTGCAACGCAGCGAAAGTCAGGTAGTACTTACGGGGCTGAAGGCCGGCGCGATGGTGGCGATGGCCAGTCCCGACCAGCAGAAAAAAGAGACCGGCGCGGGTGGCGCGTTGCAGGCCATTCCCAAATGACCGCCGCTCCGGTGAAACCAGAACCGAGCGAGACGGCCCGGGGGACCGGTTTTACGATCCTGCGTTATTTCGCCGATCTTGCTCTCGCGGCCGACAATCTTCGCGCGCAGAAGACTCGGACTTTCCTCACCGCGCTCGGGATTGTGTTTGGCGTAGGCTCCGTGATCGGTATGCTCGCCATCGGCGCTGGCGCACGCGAAGAGTCGCTGCGATTCATCGAACAATTGGGTGTGCGGAACGTGTTGATCGATTCGCGCGCGGCTTCGAGCGAAGAGGAATTGCAGCAGCGGCGCAAGGCCTCGCCCGGGTTAACGGAACGCGATGTCCGGATTCTCCAGGCCAATATCGAGGGCCTCGAGATTTATTCGGCGCGAAAAATCCTGATGCCAGCCAAAGTATTGCCTAAGGTCCCCGGCGACCTTCCGGAGCTGTATGGAGTGCAGCCCTCCTACCTGGCCATCCATAATCTGCGGGTGGTGGAGGGCCGGTTCTTCAACGCTACGGAAGATTCAGGCAGCGCGGCGGTTTGCGTACTCGGCGAATCCGCCAAAATCAATTTGCTTGGTTATGGGTCCGCGTTGGGAAAGTTCGTCAAAGTGAATGATACGTGGCTCCAGGTTGTCGGTATTCTCGGCGAACAGATTACCGCCGGAAGCCAGAATATCGGGGCACACATGCAGGACCTGAATAACATCGTCTTCATCCCGCTCAACACCTTTCAGTACCGCTTTTGGGATGTCAGCAGCTACATGAAAGACGATTTAGACGGAGTGGACGTGCGCCTCAAGGAAGGCGTGGACAGCGTCCAAGTGGCCAAGGTAGTGGCCGCTATTCTGAATTCCACCCATCACAACATTCAGGATTTCACAGTGACCATCCCGGCCGCGCTGCTCGCCCAACAAAAACGAACCCAGACCATTTTCACGTACGTGATGGTTGCCATCGCCGCAATTTCGCTACTGGTGGGTGGGATCGGGATCATGAACATCGTTCTCTCGACTGTGCTGGAGCGCACGCGCGAGATCGGTATCCGCCGGGCCATTGGAGCGCGGCGTGCCGATATTGTCCGCCAGTTCCTGATTGAGGCCGTGCTGATCTCGGGCGGCGGAGGAGTATTGGGGATCGGATTCGGGCTCTTCCTCTCCTGGCTGATCGCGCGCCTGGCGGAATGGAAGACCATCGTCTCTGCTTCGTCAGTGCTGATCGCGTTCGGCGTGTCGGTGGTAGTGGGAGTGGTTTTCGGAATCTATCCTGCCATGAAGGCCTCGAGGATCGATCCAATCGAGGCCTTGCGATATGAATAAAGCCGCGTTGAGATATGAATAGATACGGACTTCTCGCCCTCTTCACCGTACTGACGCCGCTCTCGGCGCAAACTGATCCTTTTTTCCCCACGCCCTCTTATTTCAAAAAGCATTTCTCGAACACGCCGACACACGTGGAGCTGCTACCTCCCACCAAGCTCAACGACTTTATGGTCGGCGGCCATCTGGAACTTTCTCTCAGAAACTATCTTGAGTTGGTGGTAGCCAACAATCCTGACGTTATCGTTCAAAAGCTCACGGTGGAGTTCAATCGCGACGCAATCACGCGCGCGTTTGCGCCATTCGATCCGGTCGCAACCGCCAGTTTCAGCGCCACCCGCTCAATATTTCCGACCGGTACCTTGCTGCAGGGCGCGGCAACCTTAAACACACTGACACAACCTTTCGGACTGGGGTACCAACAAACTTTTGAGACCGGCACACAGTTAGCAATTACCTTTAACGATTTCAAAACCTCAACCAATAGTTCTTTTTCCACATTCAACCCCGAATTAAATTCCAGCATTAATTTCGCCCTGACGCAGCCGTTGCTGCGTGGCCGCGGTGTCTATATCAACATGTTGCCGGTGACCATTGCGCGTAGCCGGCTGCGCGCCGCCGACTATGCATTTCAAAATCAGCTCATCCAATTGATCAGCGCGGCTGAAAGCGCCTATTGGGATGTGGTGGCTGCGCGTGAGAATCTGCGGGTGCAGCAGGAATCCTACAAGCTGGCTG
>Ga0116125_1001438_pt1 | contig 10152 bp, 9 predicted proteins | sample June2015DPH_16_1_2_FD_89729 | JGI IMG/M metagenome (GOLD analysis project Ga0116125, IMG submission 89729) | Peatland microbial communities from SPRUCE experiment site at the Marcell Experimental Forest, Minnesota, USA - June2015DPH_16_10 | ecosystem: Environmental > Terrestrial > Soil > Wetlands...
AAAGCGCCTGCAACAGGTCCTCTGCCCCGATGCCGAAATCTTCTTCGGTGTATTTGGAGTACTTGATCTTCATGTGAATCCGAGGGCGCCCCCAGTCCCCAGCCCCTAGTCCCACTAAAGGAGCTTGTGGATGGCTGCTTCGATCACGGCGATATCGGTCTCGCCTATGAAAGATTGAATCTGACGGCCGCGCTTGTCGTAGAGGAACATGGCCGGTAGGGCGCCGCTCCATCTCTTATCGATGGAATCAATGAAGTGTTCATCGTCGCTTGCCTGCTTGAGGTACGCTGTGCCCTGCACCGTGAACTGCTTCAGGACTTTTTCGGCGTTCGCAGCGGCCTCTGGTTCGTCTGCTGAAATCGTTACCAGCTCAAAACCTTGCCCTCGCAACTTGGCCTCCAGGCGAACCAGTTGCGGCAGCTCGGCGCGGCAGGAATCGCACCAGGTGGCCCAAAAATCGTAGAGCACCACTTTGCCTTTGTGATCACTCACCAGTTTCTGGAACGCCGATTCATCCACCGGGACCAGCGCGGCGAAGAGCGGGATGGATAAGAAGAGCGCCGCAAGCTTCATCTGGTTTAGATGGATTTGTGGACGCGCTTGATACCGCATCCGAAGGCCTTGGTCTCGGATTGATCCACGGGCTTGCCGGCCAGCACTGCGTCCAGGGCCAGGCGCAAGCGTTGGGTTCGTATGTGGCTTTCGTTCTGGCTGTCATCGATGGAGCCGTGATAGCGGATGATCCCGGCGCTATCGATCACGTAACTTTCGGGAGTCACTTGCGCGTCGAAGCGATCCGCCAACACGTTGTCGGGATCCTTGTAAACCGGAAAGGTGAATCCCACTCGTTTCGCGTGCTCCCGCACTTCGCTGGCGGGCTCTGTACGGTTCGCGTTCACGAAGATGAACTTCACGCCCTTGCTTGAATAATCCTGGTAGACGGCATTCATGCGCTGATTGTAGGAGTTCGAAACTGGGCACTGCGTGGCGATGAAAGTTACTACGGTGACAGGGCCGCGGAGAGCGGAGAATGCTACTGGCTTGCCGTCCAGATCCTGGATATTGAAGTCCGTGACTTTCGAGCCAAGCTTGAATTCCTGAGCGCTCAAAATGGCGCCCAACAGGCCGAGTGAAATCGTAATCGTTCTGAACACGGTGCCTCCTTGATTTCAGTTTACCGCGCGTTACTTCAGGATTTGAATCAGATTGCTGTAGTCGTCGGTCCAGGGGCGCAGACCGGGGCGCGGCTGGGCGGGCTTGATTCCGGAAGCGTGGAAGAGGCTGTCGGTGAAAGGCGCGCGATCTGACGTTATCAGCACCCAATCGCTTTCCGACAGATAGTCCTCATCCTCGCCATCGTCATTCACTTCGATGGCGGCCTTCCCGAGGTCCAGTGCGTTTCGGGCGGCCACGGGCTCCAGCGCGAGATAGCGGTTGGATACATGCACAGCCAAAATTCCGCCGCGATTCAGATGGCGGAAGTAGAGCAGAAAAGCTTCGCGAGTGAGCAAGTGGACGGGGATGGCATCGCTCGAAAATGCGTCCACGCCGAGTACGTCGAACTGCTGGCTCGGTTCGCGCTCTAGCGTCAGCCGCGCATCGCCGAGCAGCACTTGATGATCCGCCTTGCAATCTTTCAAGAAAGTGAACCAGGCGGTTGCGATGTTGAGATCGAGCGGATTGATTTCGTAGAAACGGAAAAAATCGCCATGCCGGCCATAAGCGGCGGTCACTCCGGCGCCAAGGCCGATCATGCCGACGCGAACGGAAGGCCGCTCGCGTTCGAAATACCGGATTGCGCGCCCCAGTCCCGATTTCGGTCCGTAGTAGCTGGTGGGTGTATCGCGATCCTCGGGGTCCGAGAGTTGCGTTCCGTGATTGATGGTGCCGTGAATCAGCCGGCGTGAACCGGTTTGATTTGCGTTGTCTTCGAAGTCGTACACGCGCAGCACGCCGTAATAGTTGCGCACCGAGCGCTCGAAGCGTTGGTCATCCAGGTGCTTGTAGTAACCGATGTAGACTGCCAGTGCGACCGTGAATGCGATCATCGCTATCCGTACGGTTGGCAGAACGAACCTGCGCGGCCAATGGCCGGGAGCGATCCACAGCACGGTGGTTACTAATGCTGCGCAGGCCACTAATGACAACGGCAGCTCGGCGTAAGTGTCGAACAGATGAGGCGCGCCGACAGCGACGAACAGTCCGCCGAGGGTGCCGCCTAGGGCGATCATCAAATAAAAGCTGGTCAAATGCCGCGGATCGGGTTTGAGTCGTACGAGCTCGCCGTGACAGGCCATACAGCAAATGAACAACGCCGCGATGAATGTTGGAATGGACCACTTGATGTTCAGATTGCCTTTGAGGTAATACAGCGCGAATGCGGCCGCCGTTAGGGCGATCGTTAGCAGAGGAAGGAAGACCGCGCGGTGATAAATTTTTTCGCGCTCAAAACAGAGGATGAAGGTGATGAGGTAAGTTCCGAGCGTCGCGACCCAGAGCAACGGGATTGGCGCGACATTCGTACTCAGATGAGTGGTAATGGAAAGCAGCAGCGCGGAGCCGCAGGCGGCGAGGGCGATCCAAAGCGCTTGTTGGACCCAGCGTGGCGGATCGCCGTAGGGCGATGCTTCGCTCGCGGCTGCGGGGGCGCGCGCATTCCAACCTAGAGTCGCGCAAAGAACCACGAATAACACGTAGATGCCGGACCATCCGTACGCTTGTGTGTGTGTGGTGGCCAGCGGTTCCACGACCAGCGGAAAGCTAAACAGGGCCAGCAGCGATCCGAGATTCGAAAGCGCAAACAGGCGATATGGTAGCGCACCGGGTTTCGCAGCTACGTACCAGGCTTGCAGCAGGGGACTGGTGGTGGACAGCAGAATGTACGGCAGTCCGATGGTGGCGGTGAGGAGCAGCAGGATGCGGCCGGAGGGGTCGCCGGGCTGCGCGGGCTTCCAATCCGGGGAAGGAAGAATGGGAAGCAGCGCGATGCTCAGGGCCAGCAGTGCGATATGCAGCAGGGCCTGTTGCCGGGGTTTCAGGTAGCGCGTGGAGAAGTGCGCGTACAAGTATCCGGCCAGCAGAGATGCCTGGAAAAATAGCAGACAGGTGTTCCAGACGGAGGCCGATCCGCCGAACCAGGGCAGGATGATTTTGCCTATCATCGGCTGCACTTCGAACAGCAGAAACGCGCTCATAAAAATGGTGGCGGCGTAGAGCAAGGAGTCATAATCGCACAGTGGACAGGTTGAGAGCCTGCCATCCCGCCTCACAAGCTGATAGACTCTCGACTTGACGCTAGCCCCAGTCGACTACCTAATCCTGTCGCTGTACTTCGCATTCGTGCTGGGCATCGGCTGGCTGGTAAAGCGCAAAGTCTCCACCAGTGAGGATTTTCTAACTTCCGGCCGGTCCGTTCCGGTGTGGATCACGAGTTTAGCGTTCATCGCTGCTAATCTTGGCGCGCAGGAAGTGATCGGCATGTGCGCGTCCGGAGCGAAATACGGCATCATGACCGCGCATTTCTACTGGATTGGCGCGGTGCCGGCCATGCTGTTCGTGGGCGTCTTCATGATGCCTTTCTATTATGGAAGCCGCGCGCGCAGCGTGCCAGAATACCTGAAGCTGCGTTTCGATGAGAAAACGCGAGCGTTAAACGCATGCACCTTCGCCGTAATGACGGTTTTCTCGTCCGGAATTTCGATGTATGCATTGGGATTGCTGTTCCAACTGGTTCTGGGCTGGAGCTTCACGGCATCGGTACTGCTTTCGGCCGCCATCGTTCTGATCTACACCTTCCTCGGCGGCCTCACGAGCGCCATCTACAACGAAGTTTTGCAATTTTTCCTGATCGTGCTGGGCTTCGCGCCGCTAGCGATCATGTCGGTTCTCAAAGCGGGCGGATGGCACGGGATGTCCCGGCGGCTGCCGCCGGTTATGACGCACGCGTGGTCCTATTTAAAAGAGCCGTCGCAGAATCCGATGGGCGTCGAGGTTTTCGGGTTGGTGGCCGGGCTCGCTTTCGTCCTTTCGTTCGGATACTGGTGTACGGATTTTCTGGTGGTGCAGCGCGCCATGGCGGCGGAATCCATGTCGGCCGCGCGGCGCACACCGTTGATCGCGGCGTTTCCGAAGATGATCATGCCGTTTATCGTGATTGTGCCGGGTATTGCCGCGATTGCGCTGTCGAAAATGGCAGTTGGTTACGCCATTCCGCTCAAGCCCGATGGCGGACCCGATTACGATCAGACCATGACCACTCTAATGGCGCAGTTTTATCCCTCCGGCATGCTCGGCCTGGGGCTCACTGCGCTGATGGCGTCCTTCATGTCGGGGATGGCCGGCAACGTCACGGCCTTTAATACCGTGTGGACCTACGATCTGTATCAAGGCTACATCCGCAAGCGCGCTCCGGACTCGCATTACCTTCTGGTGGGGCGCATCACAACGGTGGTGGGAGTGGCGCTGTCGCTCGGGACCGCATACCTGGCCAGCCACTTCAACAACATCATGGATTTTTTGCAACTGGTTTTCGGATTCGTAAATGCTCCGCTATTTGCGACATTTTTGCTCGGAATGTTCTGGAAGCGCGCCACCGGACATGGCGCTTTCACTGGGCTTCTAGCGGGTACGCTGGCGGCTGCTGCTACGCACGGTCTGACGCTCGCGGAAAACAAAGGAGGCTGGCTGGGCACCGTGGTTCATAGCTTTCCCTCAACCATGGCGCAGAATTTCTGGATCGCAATCTTTGCGTGGTCCACCTGTATGGTGGTGACCGTGCTGGTGAGCTTTTTGTCCCAACCGAAGCCGGAGCCGGAGCTGCACAATCTGGTTTACGGGCTCACCGAAATTCCGCATGATCCCGCTCCGCCGTGGTACAAGCGGCCGCTTCCGTTGGCGGGAGTGGTAATCGTGGCGCTGGTGATTTTGAATTTTCTGTTCTGGTGATATGCGCGACCTTCGCACACCCATCGGGTTGTTCTTTACGCTGGCTGGCGTCATCCTAGCAGTGACGGGCGTGGTAACGGAAAATCGTGCCCCGCTCGAAACGGCCAACGTGAATCTTTACTGCGGCGTTTCGATTCTGATATTCGGAGGCGTAATGTTGTGGTTGGCGCGGCGCAGATCCTGATCGAGGCGTTCGAGGCGCGCTACCACAGCACGCCGGATGTGGCTCGCGCGCCTGGACGCGTGAACCTGATCGGCGAGCATACCGACTACAATCTCGGGCTGGTGCTGCCGGTGGCCATCGATCTGGATTGCTATGTGGCGTCGGCGCCCAATCGTCTGGGAGCGCTGCGAATTCATTCCGAGAATCTGGATCAAAGCCGCGAGTGGCAGATCGAGCAGATCCCGGGGCTCGGCGCCGCCCGAGATTGGAGCGATTATGTGATCGGCATTGCGCGGCAACTGCCGCTGGGGCGGGGCCGCGATGTGTTGATCCACAGCAACGTCCCGCTAGGCTCCGGCCTCAGCTCCTCAGCCGCGTTGGAAGTAGCCACGGCGCTGGCGCTAGGTTGGGAGGGGGATCTGCCGAGCATTGAACTTGCGAAACTCGCACGACGTGCTGAAAACGAGTTTATTGGCCTGCCGTCCGGAATCATGGATCAGTATGCCGCGGTGTTCGGAGAACGAAACGCCGCGCTGCTGATCGATTGCCGTAGCTTGGAAAGTCTAGCTGTTGCTCTGCCAGACGACGTTGCCATTGTTGCGGTGAACACCATGGTGAAACATGAGCTGGGCCAATCGGCTTACCGGAGAAGGGTGGCGGAATGTGCATCGGCGTCGAGGGATATCGGGGTGGAGAGCTTACGCGATGCGCGGCCGGAGCAGTTGGAATTGATCCGCGATCCTATCGCCCGGAGGCGCGCGCGGCACGTTCTTAGCGAAAACCAAAGGGTTCTGGATTTTGTGGAAGCCAGCCGCAAGGGCGATTTGCGTGAGATGGGCCGGGTGCTGGTGGAATCCCACCGGAGCCTGGAACACGATTACGAAGTGACTTGCGCGGAGCTGGATTTTCTGGTGTATCGGGCGATGGAGATCGATGGGACGTTCGGCGCCCGGATGACGGGCGGTGGATTCGGGGGCTGCACTTTAAATCTGGTTGAGCCTGAGGCGGTAGAGCGATTCAAGGCGACGTTGGGAAGAGAATATCGGGAGAAGTTCGGGATACAGCCGGCGTTTTATCAGGTCCGGCCATCGCAGGGTGCCGAGCGGATTTCGTAGTTGTGGCGCACGGTTCGCAGCGTGCCGTGTCGGCACTCGCGCCGATGTGTGGTTTCTCTCTCCCTTAAGAGCGTCGAGATGAGTCTCGACGCGGCACGCAAGAGTGCGTGCGCTACATCATTTCAAGAATGCGGCGGACGTTTTCAGGAACTCGGGCCATCGCTCGCCACCGATTGGGCCGTGACCGCCGTTGGGGATGATCCACAAGCTCGATTGCGGAATCGCTTTCGCCATTTCCACTGAAATGTCCACCGGATATAGCGGATCGCGGTCGCCCTGGACAATTAACGTGCGGGCTTGAATGGTGGAGAGGTAGGGCGGAGTGAAATTCATGTCGTCGTAGCTCTCGGCGAAGCTCGCGGTGCTCGATAGAAGCGCTTTGATTTGCGCGTCGCCACCCGGATGTCGCTTGCGCATCATTTCCCAATCCTGCTCAGTCAGACTGTTTGGATACTGCCGCATCAGGGGGCGTGCTTGAGCGGGGAAGTAACTGGTGGCGCTCACCAATACCATGGCTTGGACGCGCTGGGGTTGTTGGGTCGCCAGATGCAGTAGAACGTTGCCGCCGCCGCTTACGCCGAGCCCTTTGAACGTGCCGATGCCGAGATGATCCAGCAGGGCGAAGATGTCGGCGGCCGAATCCCGATGACGGAATACACTGGATGGGTTGCTGGATCGCCCGTGGCCGCGCATATCGGGGATGATGAGCTGAAAGTTGGCGCTCCAATCGGTGATCAATGGCGACCAATCCTGACTGCAGCCGCCGAAGCCGTGCAGCAAAATCAGCGGCTCGCCGCTCGCGTGAACTTCGAAGTAAAGTTGTACGCCGTTGAGCGTTTCGATCAAATTGTCCTCCAAAAATAAAACCGCCCACGCTTGCACGTGGGCGGTTCCTATCTACAAATAGTTTATCAGATTTGACTTTATATCTTCAAGCGCGTCACAATAGTTCCTCTTCAAGGAGTTGATCGTGAAAAGTATTGCCCTGCTCGCGCTGTGTGCGGCTCTCATCGCTCAATCGGCATTCGGCGCGCCGCTTCTGAATCCGTCCGAAAAACGGACCATGGAATTGAAGCCCGCGGTTGTAATGATCAAGGTTAATTACAAGGTAGGTGTCCGGTTCAGAGTCGGCCGGGATCCCTACTTTAGGGAGTGGACCTTCGAAAAGAGGGGTACCGGGTTCATCTATCGGCCCGACGGATACATTGTGACCAACGGGCACGTGATCGCTGACGCGAACAGGAATGACGCCGACGCACAGAGGGAACTCAGGGACGCGATTATAAACCAGATTGTCCAATACGTTGTGAGCGATATCGAGAACCTTACCAGCACAAAGGTTACCGGAAACGTTGACCAGATCCTGAGCCAATACAGCATTGTACCCGCCTTCACCAAAAACCCCGACTTGACGGTTACTCTACCCAACAATCAAGTTCTCAAAGCGGAAATCAAGAATTACAGCGGCGCGATGGATCCCTCCGGCAAGGGCGGCAAGGACGTCGGCATCATCAAGGTGGACGCCGCAAACCTACCCACCGTCCGGCTGGGAGATTCCGATTCCTTACATATTCAAGAGCCGATGATGGTGATTGGATATCCCGCCGCGGCGGAGCTGACTGGCTTGACCAGCGTCGAATCCTCGTTAATTCCAACCGTAACGAACGGCCACATCTCTGCGATCAAGCCCGACTTCAAGGGCACGCGATTGATTCAATCCGACGCCGCCATCAACCCCGGCAATAGCGGCGGTCCGGCTTTCAACGACGCCGGTGAAGTAATCGGCATCGCCACCCTGCGGCCGGCAGAGCAGACCGTGGGCCTATATTTCTTCGTGCCCGTCAACACCGCTATCGAGTTTGTAAATTCGGTGGGAGTGAAACCACAATCGGGCCTATTCAACAAACTCTGGGCGGCCGCGCTGGACACCTACGACTCCGGCAAATGCCAAGCGGCGAAGGGCAAGCTGCAAAGCGTATTGAACATCATGCCCAACCTGCCGGACGCACTCAGCTTGATGCAGGCCTCGGAGAAGTGCGCGGCGGAAGAGGGGATTGTCGGCCGCGCCATGGAAGGGTCCACCTGGATGCTCTACTCGGCGGTTGGGCTGGTGATTGTGGTGACGGCAGTATTGTTGATGCGGCGAAAGGCCCTGCCGCAGGCGCAAGCCGTGGTGGTGGGAGGTGCTCCACGAATCGGCACGCGTCAGGAAACTGTTCCGTTGCCGGAACCGCCTCGTTCCTCCGCTGAGGCGTCCTATGGAAGCGTGCAGGTGATGGCTGGATCACTGGCGGGCCAGAAATTCAAAATCACCAAAGCCGGAATTCTGGTGGGGACGGATCCAGCGAAATGCCAGATCTGTGTCACCGAGGACGCTATCTCGCACGAGCACGCCTGGATTGTCCCAGTGGATAATCGGGTAGTGGTGATCGATCGCGGCTCTACCAATGGAACATTCATTAACTCGGTGGATTCGCCGCGTGTCAGCAAGGTGGGGCTGCAGAATGGCGATCGCATCTACCTTGGAAAAAAGGGATCCGTGGTCTTGACCTATTTCAGCGCGTAAAGGTAGGAACAGCGAGATGGCGAAGTTTTGCGCAAATGGACATCAAATGGAGGACTCCTGGTCGGTCTGTCCTTATTGCCAACGGACGGGATTTCAAGCGCCGCCGCAGCCTCCCGCGATGAAGACGCGTTTGGAAGGGGACATTCCCAAGGAAGCGCCACCGGCGCCTGCCTCCGTCGGACGCAAGACTGTTCTGCTCACCGATAAACGCAAGGCGCCCGTGGTGGGATGGTTTGTCGCGATGACCGGCGAACAGAAGGGCGAGGATTTTCGGATTCGCGAGGGCCAGAACACCATCGGCTCGGCTCCCGACGCAGATATTGTGCTGCGCGACACGGCCATTTCCGGAAAGCACGCGAGCTTGCGCTACAAGGATCAAAAATTCTTTCTCACGGATCTGGACTCCAGCAACGGTACCTATTTGAACGACGCTCCCGACCCGATTTCACGCGAGGAGCTGAAGGACAATGACGTGGTCCGAATCGGCGAGGTGACGCTAAAATTCAAATGCTTCTAAAGACTGTTCTTCGGTTCTTCGGTTCTTCGGTTCTTCGGTTCAAAAGCACTCACTGAACATCCGCGCATGCGTATTCGCCCTGGAATTGAGCTTGCAAATCTTACTGACGTGGGTTGTCACCGCGCCGAGAACGAGGATTATTATTGTTACGCCGAGCCGGAGGACGACCTGGACTTTCAGAGAAAAGGCCGCCTGGCGGTGGTTGCGGATGGAATGGGCGGGCACGAAGGCGGCAAGCTGGCCAGCACCATCGCGGTGGAGGGCGTGCGCGACGGGTATTTGAATCATCCAGATGTTGATCCCCACCTGGCGCTGCAAGCTGCGTTTCAGGACGCTCACGCCCGCATTCAAGAGTACACGCGGCTGCATCCGGAGCTGCAAGGGATGGGTACCACCTGTACGGCTGCAACCATACTCGACGGCGAGCTTTATTTCGGGCATGTCGGCGATAGCCGTTTATATCTGATTCGCGGCTACAGCATTTCTCGGCTCACGCGGGACCATTCGCAGGTGGCCCGCCTGGTTCAGGACGGATTGATTACGCCGGAGGAGGCTGCCGTACATCCGCAACGCAACGTGCTGACCGCTGCCATGGGCGTGGAGCCGGCTACGGCCGATTTTTCGGATACACCGCTTCCGCTCATGCCCGGCGATATTTTATTGATCTGCACCGACGGTCTGCATGGCCTGGTGAAGGACCAGGAAATGCTGGCAACGGCCTCAACCCTGAATCCAGTGGAAGCCTGCAAGGAGTTGGTTCGGATGGCGAAAGAGCGGGGCGGCTTTGATAACATAACTGTACAGGTATTGAAAGTTACGTAAAAACTGTTTCTGGTTTCTTGTTTCT
>Ga0116125_1001439_pt1 | contig 10143 bp, 9 predicted proteins | sample June2015DPH_16_1_2_FD_89729 | JGI IMG/M metagenome (GOLD analysis project Ga0116125, IMG submission 89729) | Peatland microbial communities from SPRUCE experiment site at the Marcell Experimental Forest, Minnesota, USA - June2015DPH_16_10 | ecosystem: Environmental > Terrestrial > Soil > Wetlands...
CCGTTCGACTCTCGGTATCGGCCATGCGATTGGTCAGAAGTGGGTGTTCGATCCGCACTACGGGCAGATGGTTTCCAAACGCTTCTACCAAAACAAACCGCCAACCATTCTCGATGTTCCCGTCGACATGCAGTGGACCGCGTTGGACATTCCCGACCCGGAAACGCCGGTGGGCGCACGCGGTGTAGGCGAGCCGCCGGTTGCGGGTGGGTGCGCCTCGATCTTGAACGCGCTCTCAGATGCTCTCGGGGACGAGATCTTCCAGCGCGCGCCGGTCAACGCCGACACGATTCTGACTTCGTTCGAGGCCGGCCACCCGATGCAGCATCCGCTCATGGCGCACATTTGAGGCTGGAGAGATTGGAAGAGGAGTTATGGCTGTCATACGCGACGTAATGGCTGCTTTCGAGCTCTATCAGCCGAGTTCCGTGGCCGATGCCGGGAAGCTTCTCGAACAGCACGGAAGCGACGCATGGGTGCTGGCCGGAGGGCTCGACAGCTTCGACTGGCTCAAGGATCGAATCAGAAAACCCAAGGTGGTGATCGATCTGAGCGGAATCGAGGAACTGCGGGGAGTTCGTACTACGAGCGATGGTATCGAGATCGGCGCCATGACCACGCTCACAGAAGTGGTGAATCATCCCCTTATCGAGCAGAAGTATGGCCTGTTGGCGCAGGCTGCGGAGCTGGTGGCATCGCCGCAAATTCGCAACCAGGGAACGCTCGGCGGCAATGTTTCGCAGGACACGCGCTGCTGGTATTACCGGGGCGGCTGGCCCTGCTATCGTGCCGGCGGCAACATTTGCTACGCCGATACGCCCGAGGGCCGCAACCGTGAACATGCCATTCTGCACGCGGACCGCTGCGTAGCCGTGAATCCTTCCGACACGGCTCCGGCTCTGATTGCGCTGGACGCTAAGTTCGTCCTGCGCACGCCGAAAGGTGAGCGCGTGGTGGATGCCGAGGATTACTTCATCGGTCCTGAGATCGATATTACGCGGCTGCACATCTTGCAACCCGGCGATCTGGTTACTGCCATTCGTATTCCAGCCACGTGGGCAGGCGCGCAATTCTATTTTGAAAAAGTGCGAGACCGCAACGTTTGGGATTTCCCGCTCCTCAACGTCGCCTTGGCCATGGTTCTATCCGGCAACACGATCGAGCGCATGCGAATCGCAGTCAACGGCGCCGCCGCTCGACCGTTAAGGCTGAAGGCAGTCGAAGATGCGGTTCGTGGCCAGCCGCGGAATACGGCGACTGGCGAGATGGCGGGAAAGCTCTCCGTGCAAGGAGCAGTTCCACTGCAGTTCAACGCCTACAAGATCCCGCTGATGAGAAATCTGGTGAAACGCGCCATCCGTGGAGTCGAGGAGGCCGCATGGACTTCTTAGAATGGGCAACGAGCCCGTGGGGGCAGAGCGTCCCCATCCATATTGCCTGGTTCCTGATCTGGGTTGCGGTGATCGCGGGGTTGCTCTTCCTGATCGTTCACGCCATCTATGTGATGTCCTTCGCCAAGCCCAGAGTTTTCGCGGCAGACGCTTCTTCCCCGGTTTCGGCCAGCATACCCAAGCGCGTTCCCCGGCACTCGCTGGTCGCACGGCTGTTTCACTGGATCATGGCAGCCTCCATGTTCACGCTGCTGTTTACCGCCTTCCTTCCCAAGGTGGGTTTCCAGTTTTCCTGGGTGACCTATCATTGGATCGCCGGCACGGTGTTAACCGTTTCCGTCATCTTTCACATCATTCATGCTTCCTTCTGGCTGGATTTCTGGTCGATTTGGCCCGACAGAATCGATCTGGACGATGCCTGGAAAAGGGTTCGTCGGTTTTTCGGAATGCCTGCGCCGCCGCCGCGAAAGTTTGCCAAGTATCCCCTGGAAAACAAGCTCTTCCACGGTGTCATTATCTTGTGCGGTCTGTCGGTAATCCTTACCGGCGTTTTCATGATGTCTCGCGTGCGTACGATCTTTTTCCCTCGGAATCCGTATCTATTCGGCGATATGACCTGGGGCCTGATGTATGTGCTTCATGGACTGGCAGGCGTAGGACTGATTGCGCTAGTGATGATGCACATCTACTTCGGGCTCCGTCCGGAGAAACGCGCGATCACGAAATCGATGATCTTCGGCTGGATGGACCGCGACTTCTATCTCGAAGAGCACGATCCCGAGCGATGGAAGGTCGAGACACCTTCTTCCTTGCCGACATCCAACCGGGTCGAAGACCAAGGACTGACCGATGCTGTCTGAGATCTGCAATCGTTGTGACGTGGTGGAGGAATGCTACGAGTTCCTGCTGGCATACGCAGCCCAGGGGTTCCCGAATGACCTGGGCAGCAAGTCGGGTGCACAAGTCCGCGAATTCCTGCGTCGCGCCGTGGAAGCCTTAACGGGGATGCCCGAAGCTTGTGCGATGGCAATCAAACAGGAAGGCCTTGAGCCCAAAGACAAATACCTGGCGTTCATTGCCGTGCTCGATCGCGACTCTCGCGACTCTCTTGCTGCCCTTGAGATGGTTCTTGCTCAACCCGCGATCAGTTCCCAGTTGGTTGACAACCTGAACGCTTCCATCCACCTCCGAGCGCTGCTCACCGACCTATTTCTGCTGGGTGAAGTTCTGAGAAAGCATAGCAAACCGGCGGTCGAGGCAGTCACGAGCGACGGCGATTGAAGAAATCGGCTCATCCCGTGCTCGGCTGAATATAATTTGCCTTGGCCGCCCGCCGATCGAACCAAGCCCCGCGCGATAGGGCACGCCATCGTCCACGATTTCGGGAACCCCGCCGCCATCAGTTGCGACCACGGGTTCACCGGCCGCCATGGCCTCAATGATTACCTGCCCGAAGGGCTCGGCTCTGGTCGAGGCGTGCACAACCAGATCCAGCTCTGCCAGGGCGCGCTGAACATCACCCGGGAATCCAGTAAACCTCACAATGCTTTCAATACCCAAAGCGAACTTGCCCCCGAGTTCGCAGCCCGAAGAGATTACTGAAATATTGCGTGTGCCTTTCCGGGGGCGCAGCGACCGCAAGGTCGCCCCTGAGTTCGCGATCACATAGTTCGGAATCACGCGTGCCAATCGCCGGAAGATTCGCACCACGCACTTAGGAAGATAATCGTCCTCGATTCGATCGCGAACGTGCCAAACCACCGGGATCCCGGCCAGTCGAGCGGCTAAACCCCCGATGATGTCCGCTTTGAGAGAGTTGGTGTGGACCAAGGTGACGTCATGCGATCGCATGAACCGCGCCAACTGGCAAACATATCGGAAGACACTCAGGGCCTCACGCACCCTGAACAAACTAGCGAATCCCAGACCGTCTTTCTTTTGCCCGGTCACGCCGGCCGGGAGCGGCAGCACATAGGTCTCCGTAGTTGAGCGCAATCGGTCGGCCAGCGGTCCCTCGGCCGCCAGTACGACGACGGGTTTGATCTTCTTCGTATCAAGATGACTGATGAGGTTCGCCAGCGCGATCTCTCCTCCGCCGAGTGCAGCGGTATGATCGAAGAACAGGACGCGAATGGGAGGCTTTGCCTCAAAGGCGAGTTGAGAAGAGAGCGGAATTGCGATCGCCATAGCTTGTTCTAAGATTGACTCGGCCGGAAATCACTCGCCCGGTCCGCCTTCTGAACCTTCGTCTCTTGCTCGAAGAGTTCCCGTGGATCAAAGTCGAGGTGAAGTTGCTTCCGCAAGTTCTCGAGAAATCTCGCTGCGCCCGGACCGCCGAGCGCAAACGCCAGATCTTTGAAGGCGCAGCGCACAAACACCAGCGCACCGCCGAGGTTGGCGTAAGACCCGGTATGGAGCATGCTTGAGACCCGCGCCAATCGTGCTGCCAGAGATCGGGCGCCGTAGAGCTCGCCTCTGGCGGAGAAGAACCGCGCCGCTTTCAGGTTACCTTCCGCAACTCGTGTCAGGTAGTGCGCCGCCCCGAGATCGTCCCCGGCCTTGGCTCGTTCCGCCATTTCCGCATACATCGACGCCCTGACCATTTCGGCGCGGGCGTTTTCCTCGAGAGTTGCAACTCGTTGATCGAACTCCGCTGCACTCGACCGAAGCGATGAGGCCAGCGCTGGACTCCAGGTATTCTGCGGGTGCCTGCGATGTTTGATCAACAGATCGGGAAGGTAAACAACCTTCCCCAACAAAGACGCCAAGTGCATGGTAACGACGTCATGGGCCAAATCACCGCGCCGGCCGCTGCGGACGACTTCTCGCAGATTGCCTTCCGGCCAGTAGTTCAGAACCGCTTCCACCACATGGCGTCGAGCCAGCATGGAACAACCCTGGGCCGGGTGCCGTATGATGCCGTGGTGCGGCATCGGCTCCGCACCGCTCAAACTGCCTCTGGTGCGGAGGATGATCCCCAACGGACGCAGGTCATGGCCGACTTCTTCACAATCGTGGTGGACCAGGGTGATGCCGGGGTGGCGCTGCATTGCCGCCACAGAGCGTTCCAGCTTGCGCGGATTCCAGACGTCATCCTGGTCGCAATACGCGACCGCGTCGCCATCGCAGGACCGTAACGCATGCATGAAGTTGTCGGCGAAGCCGCGCCGTAACTCGTTCTTCACCACGCGGACGGGAAAGGGAGAGGCCGTGGCGAACTGACGAACCACGGCGAGCGTGCCGTCCGTAGAGTGGTCGTCGCTGATGACCAACGCGCCGGGCTGGAGTGTCTGGCTTGCCAGACTGTCGAGTTGTTCCGGCAACCAGCGTTCGCCGTTATAAGTCGCTTTTGCGATGGAAACGTTCATTGCGCCGGTTATCTCCCTGCTTCTCACATCAACCGGAGTTCGATCATTCGGCTGGCAATTCGAAGTGCCATCTTGGTCGGCGCCACGCGAATCCCGAGGATCACTCCCGCGACCACCAATCGTTTCCAGAGCTTGCCACGAATCTTAAAGGCAGCCGCCAGGTGCCTGGCTGATCGCGGCGCCCCAAACCTTGGCGACAACCGCCGCAAAAGATATTCCAGGGTCAGAACCCGCCAATTGGAAGCCTTCCAGTGCGCTGGCGAAGCACTGTGTCCCAAAGTGGTGGCGAGCTCCGCCAATCGCATGCTGCGTTTTTCGTAGTGCACGAGGATCTTCTGGATGTTGTCCAGGGTCATTCCCGCGAACGCGCCGGAGGCATTCTCCCCATGGATGCGATAGGCAGCTCCGCGATGTTCGAGAGTGACCGTTTTCCCGAACAGCGGTGCTGCGTCCATCAAGAGCGCATCTTGAGGAACGCCTTTCAATCCGTCTGGCAAAGGAAAAACCCGTTCCAGAAAGCTACGCGCCCACGCATTGCCTGAGGTTGGAGGGCAAACGTAGGCTCCGGGGCCTCTTTCCAAAATCAGGTCGCGCAGCTCGCCATCGGCGGCCCGCCCGGCGGGCATCCTGCCGCCAGAAGACCGGGTTGCGTCTAGAACAGTCATATAGGTCTGCGATCGAACCACTCCCGGCTCACAAAGCGCCTGGGCATGGGCATTCACGGCGCCCGGCAGCAGGTAGTCATCGGCATCCACGAAGATCACCACCAATCCGCGGCTGAACTGAAATCCGCGATTGGTAGCGGAAATCACGCCCGCGTTCGGCTGGAAGGAAGAATAAATCCGCCCCCGATACGACTCGATGACTGCGCGGGACTCATCGGTCGATCCGTCATCGATGACGATGACTTCCATGGGCTCATAGTTCTGGCGAAGCACACTCTCGATGCACTCCCTTAGGAAGCGGCCGTAGTTGTAGTTAATAATGACCACGCTCACGAGCGGCTGCGCGCAAGCGGGTGAGGTGGGTTCGCGGCGGCTGCGAATCATTGATTTCATGCCTTACCCTCCGCCCTCCGCCTGTTCCTCCGACAGCGTCTTCCGCATTGAGTTCGCGCGAAAAGACGATCGCGTTATCAGTTGCAGGCCGCGCCACACATCTCCGGCTCCATATCCTTCCCAGCAGGCCAGCGCCATACGAAACGCCACTCGCGAAGACATCAGCCCTCGCCACCAACTCATCATCGCCCACAGCAGGCCGTCCATGGTGTAGACGGCTCCAAGCAGTTGAGAAGCGAGGTTCAGACTGGCGAGCGATGTGGCCGCCCCGGAGCGGCCGGCTCGAGCTTCCATGCGCGCCAGCGGTGCTTCCAACTTGTGCAACGTCTGGTCCCATGACAAGCGTTGCTCGACCGATGCCCGCGCCGCCGCGCCGATAGCGCGGCGCAAGGCTCGGGATTCAGAGAGTTCCCCGAGGTGCCGCACCAGAGACTCTATGTCATCAAGGTCGGCGGAAAAGCCGTTCCTTCCGTTCACGATGGTGAGGTCTACGAGTCCCACGCGCGTGCTCACCACCGGGGTCTCGCAGGCCATCGCTTCCAGCACCGTGACTGGGCCGCCTTCGATTCGCGAAGTCACCAAGTGGGCGTCGATGCTGGAATAAAATGCGGGCAAGCGGCTCGGCGGAATGAATCCCGTGTAGTTCGCGGAAACGCCTAGCCGCCGGAATTGACGGACTTCCTCATCCCATCCCAGTCCCAGGAAACACAGGTGAAGATTCGGAATGCGGCTCTGCGCCTCCCGGGCCACCCTCTCCAACGTGTCCAGGCCTTTGCGCCCTTCATCGTAGTTGCTGGTCTTATTTCCCACCAGACCCACCACAAACGCTTCCTCCGGCATGCCGAATTTTGCCCGCTCGGGAATAACTCTCCGAAAAAAGTTCGCATCCACCCCGTGCCGGACCACAGTGACCGGCGGGCTGAAGCCTTGGGCCTCGATCTGCAACTTCCAGTCCGGGGTGCAGGCAATCAGTTCGCTTGCGCTTTTCACCGCGTCCTGCATCGAAGGGTTCCAACTGGTGACGTGGTGGACCCAGAAGATGGAAGACGGCAACGGCAGAGATCCAGCGGCTTGGCGCAAAAGTCTGAAACTCTTGTCGGTAAGCGGAAAAACGAAATCCACGGCCGGGAGCAAGGCCCGCACCAAGTCTGGCCGCAGAGCGATCGTCTTATCGGTAAGCAACCAGAACTCGTACCGGTCCCTGAAATAGCGGATAATCTGCATCGCCATCTGGCCCACAATCCAGGAAGCGACATTGGGCAGGATAAGGACGCGAAACTTGTGGCCAGCCGCTCCCCCGGAGCTTGCCGGCAAAACGATTTCTTGTGGAGACGCGCTTAACAAATTCTTAAACACTCGCGGCTGCGGTTGCACGATGGCTTCCAATCGCTTCATGGGATCTCCCTTCCTCTCGCCCAAAACTTGGAACCATCTCCGTCAAGCCCACTGTCGGTCCTTAGCCTTCCTGGCGGCCATCCCACTCAAAACTCGTTTCGTCCAAACCCGCCTTGGCTCGAGCGCGGGTGTCTCCAGGCGGCCCTGGAGCCGTTTCCCCAGGGAAATGAAAGGCAACTCGACCCATCGGTAGGTTGCGCCGGCCACAGCCAGAGTGAGGGCCAGCAACGCGAGGAACGAGCAGGCGCGATTTGGCCACACCGGGACCAGCGACGCCACCAGAGGGTGCAGCAGGTAGACCGAATAACTGACGGCGCCCAGCCACCCCAACACTCCGGGGAAGCGATGCCGCCTGAATACATATGCCCCCAGGAAGAGCGAATACGCCCCTGCCCAGGGCAAGAATACGGCCCCCAGCGTGTAGTGCTCGAGCGCGTCGTCTTTTTTTACCAGAACGTAATTGCAATACACTTCCACCAGCGTGCTCAGCAGCACGCACCCCAGCAGCGTGGCGATCGTCCCCGCTCTCGCCTCTGCCGTGAAGTGCCGGTAGAGAGCGGTTCCCACCAAGAGACACAACAAATAAAACAAGCCGGCGAGAGGCACTCGTTTATGGAAAATGAGAGGCACAAGAGTTCCGCAGAGGGTTAAGCCGCCGCATCCCAGCCACGCCAGCGGCATCGACCGATGGTTCAGCTTTAAGCGATATAAGACTGAAAAAAATATATAGAAACCCATCTCCATCGCCAGGGTGTAATACAGGCCCTCCGCGTTCGGAAAACCCACGAATCCCTGCAGCATGGTGAGATTCACCAGAGCGTTCCGGGACAAGTGCAGGGCAAACTCCGGGCTGACGGCGTAAGGAATGTTCAGCCGGTGCAGGCAAAGCACGACCGCGATACTCAACCAATAGATAGGATAAAGACGAAAGGCACGGCTGAGCCAAAACCGTTTTAGCGACCCTCCGCGCTCGAGGCTCAAGGGGATGACGAAGCCGCTGGTTAAGAAGAACGCCGCCACGCCAAATTTTCCAAAGCTGAACAGGCCGTGGGTAAACCCGCGAAAGCCGGGCGACAAGCGATAGCCTCCATGCTCGAGTAACACGGACAGTGCCGCGATGCCTCGGACACAATCCAGAAAAGTAAGCCGTCCCGGGCTGGGCAAAGCGCCGGTTTTCTGCCGGGCGATCAGGCTATCCATCTCTCCATCCTTTCCCCGTCGGATACGCCGCCACTAGAGTCTTGCGCCATGCGCGTAATATTTGTCGGCGGCGAGGTACATACCCGCGAACATCCAGAACATTGCCCCGGTGACACTCACGAAAATATTCCCCCCCAGGAGTTGGGCTAGAAAAGCGATCAAGATCGCTTTACAGGCTTTGGTAAAATCGTCGGTAGTACGCGACAGCCGCCGCTTTCCTACGAAAAGTGTGCAGATGGCCAAGCCCAGAAGAAGCGTTCCGAGCCATCCCAAGGAGAGTGCTGCAGCGATTAGCCCGCTGTCGAGAGCGTATCCGTGAAATACCTGATCGTTCGATAAGCCGCGTCCAAAGGGGTTGACCGCGACGTCGCCCAGTAACTGCCGGTACATTTCGAGACGTGCTCCGAGGCTGGCGTCGTGTTCCAAATCAGCGAATGTGTTTAGCCGGGGTCCAATTACCTGGCCCAAGTCCGGCAGCCTGATTACAGGCAACAGACACGCCACGAAGAGCACAATGGAGAAGAGGATTCGCGCTTTCACCCGGGCACTGGCATCTTTTACGATCCAGAGCACACCGATGACCCAGCTTAGCCAGGCGGCGCGGACCGCCGACAAAAGAAGTGAGGTATAGCCGGCCACTGCCGCCGGAAGCTTTAGTGGCGAACGCACTCCGAAAAGCAGCAGGAGCCCGACAAACATCGTGTCGGCAAAAGGCCCGGGAGCGTTGACCGTGCTCCACACTCGCACCAGCAGGGGTTCAGGCAGTCCAAAACTCGAGTCGGGAGCGGCAGCGCGGATATTTTCCAACCAGTAGCAGTCCCAGGCGGGAGGATCCAGGAACTGATAAATTCCGTAGACTCCAACAAGTAAGACTGCCCACAGGAAGCTCCTGACGATCACCTCCCGGTGTTCCCGGTACTGCGGCCAATTCAAATAAAGATGCAGCCCAAAAAGCATGGGGCACAACCACGTCAAAAACGCATAAGCAGTTTCAGGGATCGGGCGCAACCACGCGCCTACCGCGAAGCCATACAAAATCGCGGCACCACAGAGCCCGAACACCGGCGGGAGGCCGCTAAGAACTCGGTTCCTTTCCCGCAGCAGGCTCAGGCCGGCGATTCCCGATACCAGAGGCGGCGCGAACAGAATGAGATTGGGATCGGTCCATCCAAAACGGAAATCCACCACCCGCCTCACCAACGCCGCGAGAAACCAGACCCAAAGCGCATACTGCACATACAGAACCGGCTGCCGCAGGTAAAGGAAGAGGCCAATCAGAGTCGTGGCCGCGAGTAGGGCCACACGCAGTAGGTGTCCATTGCTGCCCGCAAACCAGAGGGCCGCTACCACGGCAATGCAAGGCACCGCGACCATTCCGACCTCGAGCCTGAAGCCGTGCATTGCCCATCTGCCGGGGACTCCGATGGCCGGATAGGCTGGAGTTTCAGTGGTCATGCGGACGCAGCCCTCAAGGCAGGGAGCTCCAGCGGGCTGGATGCGAAAGCTGCCGCGCCTAAAGGCGCATCGATGCGTTCGAGAAATGAGCGGAAACGTTCCTGAAAGACTTGCAGGCTGAAAGCCTTCGCATGCTGGCGCAGCGCCGCCGTCGACCATTGCTGCCGCTCGAATATTTCGATGGCATCGCCGAGGCATTCCGTCGTCTGCCGCTCGAAGAAGGATCCGGTAATGTTCTCGACGATGGTTTCCAGAGCCCCGCCCGCGCGATAGGCG
>Ga0116125_1001444_pt1 | contig 10120 bp, 6 predicted proteins | sample June2015DPH_16_1_2_FD_89729 | JGI IMG/M metagenome (GOLD analysis project Ga0116125, IMG submission 89729) | Peatland microbial communities from SPRUCE experiment site at the Marcell Experimental Forest, Minnesota, USA - June2015DPH_16_10 | ecosystem: Environmental > Terrestrial > Soil > Wetlands...
ACTCGCGGTCTACCTGGCGCAGAATGCGATGTGGTGGACAGAAATCGCGCAGCTCGATGGCTTCCGGCTGGACACGTTCCCCTATTCGACGCGCCAGTTCTGGAGTGGATGGCACGAGCGGCTCCGCCAGGTGTATCCGCAGATCAACACTATCGGCGAAGTTTCCGACAGCGATCCGGCGATCACATCATTTTTCGAGGGCGGACGAAAGCAATTCGATGGAATCGACTCCGGCCTGGCTACGGTCTTCGATTTCCCGCTATGCCACGCGCTGCGCGATGTCGTGATCAAGGGTGAGCCGATGGAAAAGATCGTCGAGGTTCTTCGCCACGACGAACTCTATCCGCATCCGGAAACGCTGGTCACCTTCATCGGGAATCACGACCAACGGCGCTTCGTGAGTGAAAAAGGCAGCGGCCGGGCCAAACTCAAAGCTGCATTGTCGCTGCTGCTCACCTTGCGCGGAATTCCACAAATTTATTCGGGTGACGAAATCGCGATGCCGGGCGGCGAGGACCCAGACAACCGGCACGATTTCCCGGGAGGTTTCCCCGGCGATTCGCACAACGCGTTCCCCGCCAGCGGCCGGACTGCCGAACAGCAGGACGTATTCGCGTACGTGCAGTCGCTGCTGGCGCTGCGCCAGAGCCACGCCGCACTGCGTACTGGAAAGCAGTGGCACATCGGTTGGGACGACAGCTACTACGCGTTTCTGCGCGAGTTGCCGGAAGAGCGGCTGCTGGTGGTCTACAACAACGCCTCTACGACGCGCGAACTCAACATCCCCGTTGAGAACACCCCGCTGGAAACTGCCCACAAATTTGAGACGATGTTCGGGAACAGCTCTGCGGAACTTGTCAGCGGGCAAGTGCGCGTCTCCATGCCGGCCCAGACACTCTCCGTGTTCAGTGTGCGTTAGCGCCTTCCCATCGGATGTTGACTTTTGTTTGCCGCCGACCGAAGCTCCTTCATGATGCTCTTCATTCTGTCGGGAGTTTGCCGCACGTGATCACCCATACCCGGCCTGCAAATCGTCTCCGTGCACTCCTGCTCGGAGCAGCGCTGTTCGGTGCCGGAGGAGCCGCGGTTTGGGCGCAGAACTCGTCTCGGCCAGCCGAATCCCTCCAGATGCGGCAACTCCACCAGGCGCTCAGCCTCGAAGAACACGGCGACAAGCAGGGGGCAATGAATCTCGTCGTCCGCTTGCTGGAGCAGCATCCGGATTTTTCCCAGGCAATCAAACTGAAGGGCATGTTGCTGGAGGAGACAGGCCGCGCTTCGGAGGCAGCGGCCGCCTATGAAGCAGCTCTGAAGCTCGCTCCCAATGACGGAGATCTCCTGCTGAAAACAGGGACATACAAACTCGCTGCGGGCCAGAAGGAAGAAGCCATTAAACTGCTCGAGCACTGCCTTCGCGTTCTTCCCGGCGACGGGGACGCGGAGTTTTATCTTGCGCAGGCCTATCACCTGAACGGGCAGGAGGATCTGGCGCTGCGTGCGATTCGGCTGAGTTTGAAAGCCGAGCCCGACAATGTAGACGTCTGGCAGAAGTACGGAGAACTGTCGTGCGTCACGGGAGATTGCGAGGGGGGATTGCAGTGGCTGCTCAAGGCACAGCACTCGGATGCAACGCGGGCTCACATTGACTATGACATTGCTTTGACGGATTCGAAATTGATGGATCTGGCTGGGGCCGCGCAGTATGGCGCGCGCGCGGTTGAAGCCCAGCCAAACGATCTACCAGCCCTGCAACTGCTGGCCAGCGTGGACGTGAAGCTCGCCAAATGGCAGGAAGCTAAGAATGCATTCGAAAAAATCCTCGCACTCAAGGCCGACGATGTGGATTCGTTGTTCGGGTTTGGCCAATGCGAGCTGGAACTGAAGAACTATCCAGCCGCCGTCGAGAAGTTGCAACTGGTCTTGCGGCTGGCCCCTACGCGGCTGCTGGCGCATTTTTACCTGTCACGGGCGTTTGCCGGGATGGGCCGGACGGCGGACGCGCAGCACGAAGCGGCACTGCATCAGTTGATGATGGAACAGATGACCTTCGTCCGTTCCGTGGAGAGCGAGGGAAGCGAAAGCCCCGTCACGGCTCTGGCTTATCAATTGCTGGCAGAACATCACGAAGAGGAAGCATTGCAGCTCTATCGAAAACGCTTTCAGGGAACTGCCGCCACGCTGGCGGATGCGTATGTATTTGTGGGGAAACTATATCTCTCCATGGGAAATAAGGACGATGGCCTGCGCAGTCTTCATCATGCGCTGGAAATTCAGCCCACCGTCCGCGGAGCGCATACCTATGAAGGAATTCTGGCGCTCAAACTCGGTGACTTGAGCGGGGCCGAGAAGGAGTTTAAGGCAGAACTCGCGAACGACCCGAACTATCAGACCGCGATTGCCGAGATGGGCGAGGTCCGCTACCACCAGGGACTCTGGTCCGACGCGGCGGAACAACTGGCGAAGTCCAGAACCATGACTCCGGAATTGCTTTACATGCTTTGCGATTCTTATTTCCGCACGGGCAAAGTTTCGGACGCCGACTTAACTGCCGAAACCATGGCGGCGTACGGGAGAAACAACGCCGCGCTCATGAAAGATCTTAACGACCTGCTGATCCGCAACGGACAAACGGAACTGGCGCAGCGTTTGACGGCCAATCTCGCGCAAACTCAAAAATAATTGCAGCTCATGGCGACGCGTTCTCCTTAACGGTGAGGATCTGATCGGCCTTCACGTTTTTCAGAACCTGCTTGATGCCGCTCGGCCAGGTGAGTTCAATGTCTGCGAAAGCGGCCGAGCCCAGCCCGAAGTGCACGCGCTTATCGCTCGAAGAGTTGTAGCTCACCGCGGTCGTCGCTTGGTTGTACTGGGTGCCGAGAGAAGTTGTTACCTTAGCCTTCGTTCCGAGGCCATCGCGGTTGGATTTGACGCCGACCAGTTTCAGGATGATCCAGTGGTTTCGGTTGCTACCATTTTGAGTATTAGACCGGTTCATCCATATCTCCGGCAGGCCGTTCAGAACCGTGACGACGGCATCGATGTTGCCGTCGTTGTTGAGGTCGCCGAAAGCCGCGCCGCGATGCGGAGCCGGAACTGAGAATGCCGTTCCAGCCTTGGCGCTGACATCCTCGAAGCTCATGCCGCCTTTGTTGCGAAACACTCGATTGGGCAGCGCAAAGGGCCGGTGCGCGATCTCCATGGCATTGTCCAGAATATCGGCGTTGGCCGTGAACAGGTCTTTGTTCCCGTCATTGTCGAAATCGAAAATGCCCACTCCCCAGGCGGTTGAGCGACTGGTCAGTGCGCTTAGTCCGGCCGCAGCGCTGACATCCTGAAATTGACCATCCCCTAAATTCCTGTAGAGGGGGAAGCCTTCCCCGAACATCGCCGTTTCAAAGATGTCCGGCTTCCCATCGTTGTCAATATCGCGGAAATCCGCTCCCATGCCGGCGATGGCTTTGCCGAAAGTGTTGTATGCGACCCCGGCGAGCAGCGCGACATTGGTAAAGGTTCCATCTCCGTTGTTGTGAAGAAGATAATTCTCGAACGTATCGTTGGAAACGAAGATGTCGGTAAATCCGTCGTTGTCATAGTCGGCAAACGCCAGACCCATCCCTTTGCCAACATACTTCGAAATATTGGATTGTTCCGATACGTCGGTGAAGGTGCCGTCGCCATTGTTGCGATAAAGAATATTCGGAGTTCCGAGGAAATCAACCGGCGAGCAGTACGCCGGAAGCCCTTGCTGAACGCAGGGAGTGGCAGTCTTGATGCTGTAATTGAGGTAGTTCACCACAAAGAGGTCAAGCAGTCCGTCGTTGTTGTAATCGAACCATCCCGCCGCTACCGACCACGCTTTGCCGAGCTTGGGGACGAAGCCACCGACTCCTGCCTTCTCCGTCACGTCGGTGAAGGTGCCGTCCCCATTGTTATGGAAAAGCTGGTTGCGGTTGACGCCGGTAATATAAAGATCAACAAAGCCATCATTGTCGTAGTCGCCGGCGGCCACTCCCATGGAATAACCGATACCCTGCAGGCCGGCTTTCTCGGTTACGTCGGTGAAGGTGCCGTCGCCATTGTTGCGGAACAGCCGGTTCGAGAAACTGGGGTCGCTCTTTTCCAGTGATGGAATGGCCGCGCCGTTGGTAAAGAAGATGTCCAGCAAACCGTCGTTGTTGTAGTCGAAGAGCGCCACTCCACCAGCCATGGTCTCGAACGTGTAGCGTTTGGGACTGATGCTGTTCTTGAGAACGAACTTGATCTTCGACTGTTCGATGACGTTCTCAAATTGGATGGGCGCAGATTGCACCGGCGATGCGGTCGGTGGCGCCTGGGCCTGCAGGCCGGGCACGATCCACAGCAGGCAAATGGTTAGCTGAGCAGCGAGAACGATTCCGGTAGCGGCTCTTCTCGAATCTCGGCTGCTGATCTGTCGGGCAGCCTCCCAATTGAGATGTGGCAAACGCTTGCGCGGATTTGGCTTCATGGCGCTACAGCTTCGCGGCCCGAAGTGCAATTAGCAGACCTTCTGCCACGTGCGAAATGGTATGTCAAAGTCGCGAACGAGAGCAACAGCCCGCGGAGGCACAGTGAAGCACAATAACTGCCGCATGAGCGGCCTCAAGCGCGGACTTGCCGGTGCCGGCTTACGCGCTATGACCGGCACAATGCAGCACGCCCAGATAGGCGCTCCACGGACCGACAACGTCGCGATACTGGTTGGCCATCACGCGGGATAGTTGATGCAGATGAGTGAGGTCGTGAACCGTCCACGTCGCGAGAAGTTCCTGCAGCGTTACCACTCCCAGGGCCGGATGCTTCCCGCGCCGGATCAAGTCTTCCGGCTGTAGGTTCAGGGCCTGCAGCGCAACTAGATTTTCCGCTCGCAGGCGGGCGAACTCGTCGAGCAGCTGCTCCAGCGACTTGCCTTGACTCTCTTTCACCTGCGCGAAGCGGTCAAAGGGATCGAAGGGCCGCGATTCGCCGCTCTCAAGTAAGATCCGTACTCGCGGCATCCAGTCGGTGCGTTCCCCTACGATCAGGTGGCCGACGATGTCAAACCCGCTCCAGGTGTCTTTTCCTAGGTCGCTGCGTCCGTCATTGCTGCGGCCTTCGTTGCAGCGCACCCAGATGTCGGGCAGTCCGCGCAACAGCGCATTCAAGGTCGCAGGAGTTCGGGTGAGAAGTGCGACCGCGTCGGCCAGGCTGAATTCCGTCGAGCTTGCCATGCCTACCTAGATGCATGCCTGGCGCTTTGGACTCAAGCGACGTCGCGGAGACGGCTGAAGTTGTCTCCAGCAGTTCTTAAGGGTTATAGCGCGCCAGCCATGCTGCGATTTCACGAAACACGTCTTGGCGCTGCTCCCACACGATCGGAAAGTGCGGCGAACCAGGGTAAGTGACCATGCGGGTCGTCTTGCCGTGCGCGGCCAAGGCTTCAAAGAACTCCCGTCCCTGATAGGTTGGCACGCGCACGTCCGCGTCGCCATGAAGAACGAGCAGCGGGGTGGTCACGTTCTCCGAATGCATGACGGCGGAGAAGGTCAGAAACGCTTCGGGATCTTTATCCGGCCAGCGAGCGTCGTAGTCGATCTGCTGCACGTCGCTGGTCCACATAAAACTCAGCCAGTCGGTGATGCCCGCGCCCTCGATGGCGGCTTTGTAGCGATGCGTCTGTGTGACCGTCCAGGAAGTCATGAAGCCGCCGGCGCTCCAGCCAAATATGGCCAGCCGGTTCGGATCGGCCCACCCCTGGGCGATGGCATAATCCGTCGCGCTGTCGACGTCGCGATAGGCGCGATCTCCAAAGTGCTGGTAGATAGCATTGAGGAAGTCGGTGCCATAGCCGGTTGAGCCGCGATATTCCGGTTGCAACACGATATAGCCCATGCCGGCAATCGTCCGCGAAAACATGTCAAGCCGAAGCGTGTCGTTGGATTCCGGCCCGCCGTGGGGCAGCACCAGAAAAGGATAGGCCTTACCCGCCTGATAATCAGACGGGAATGTCGCGATGCCTTCGAGCGCGATTCCTTCTTTATTGGTCCAATGCACCGCGCGGACCTCACCTAAGGCAACTTTCGCCAGTTGCTCGTCGCCTTCGGTGGTGATCCGCTGCAGCGTGTTGCCGTGCGCTATCGCAACATTGGAAGCGTGTTGTGGATCGGCCACGGTGAACACCTGCACCTGTGGCGTGGAAGCGATCTGCGGCGCGATCGGGCCGCTGTCGATGGTTCCTTCGGCCCACTGGTAGGTGGGGACGAGCGAATTATTCTGAAAGGCGTCCATTTCCGATTTGACGCCGCGCGCCACAATCACCCAGGCATTTCCGTTGGCGTCTACCGACAGCTGCATGGCAGAGCCTTCGAGCTTGGGAGTTCGGTCGATCGGAGTTCCACCACTGGCGGCGACGGTCCAGACATGGTCCGGCGTGAGAACGGGTGAGGTCGTGCTCAGGAACGCCAATTCTTTCTCGCCGCTCTTATCGCCAACGATCCAACCAATCCCGCTGGCGGCCTCGTCGATGGTGGCGACATGGCGCGGACCCGCGCCGCTGCAAACGTCGATGAACGAACGGACATAATGAAAGCCGATCTTCGGAGTCGTTGACAGAACGGCCAACGAAGCGCCGTCGTGAGACCAGGCGACCTCTGCAGCGTCCCGCAATGTCGGACACCACCAGGCGCCGCCCGCGCCATCGGCGCCGATGACGTAAAGACTCGTGGGTTCAACCTCGATGACGTTGTGTATATCCTCCAGCGGATCCGGAAGCCGCGGATCGGCCAAGAGGGCATAGTGTGACCCGTCCGGAGAAATCACGGCCGAGTGAATGCCCCTCGGCAATGCCGTGAGCGGAACCGGAGTGGCCGCCGCAGCCGCCGGGGTGTTGGCCGGCGCGAGCGCCAGCGTGGCCAGTTGCCACATCTTGTTGACTTCGTACAATCCGTAGAGCGCGCCATCGCGGGTGAATCCGGTAGGCTTGAACTTCTCCGGAATTGTCAGATGCCGGGACTCGCCGCCAGCGGCCGCGATCAACTGCCACTCCGTGTTGTCTGGTCCCTTGCTGCCGCCGAAATGCACCCGCGAGAGAACACTCTTTCCGTCCGGTGAAACCGCGACCGCCGCCGCGCTGCGGAGGGTAGCGGCATCGTCGACGGTGAAGGGATGGCGTGTGCTCTGAGCGCCGGCACTGAGCGAAACGGCGATCGAAATAACGAACAGAAGAACCGGTGCAAACCGCGGGCTGCGCATAACGTGTCTTCCCCCCAAACGAATCAGAAAGCATATCGTAGAGGAGGAACGAACACCACTGGCCGTTGGCGTGGGACTGCGCTCGACCTTTGCTCAGCGAATCCCCAAAGCTTGCGACGATCTCGGGTCTTCGCGCGCGTTCTCAACCGGCAGCGGAGCGGCTTTTGTGATCTTGTAATCCCTATACTCGATGGAGAGGATGGCTCGTCCCCCGAGCCGGATCAAGCTTTCCGTGTGGTTCTCAGCCGGAAGCCAGAAGTCATTCACTTTGATGTACCGGTGAGCGATTTCCGTCTTCTTGATCCAGAAGGATGGATTCTTCCCCGGCTCGCCCTCGATCCGCACGACCGCGAAATCCTTGGCGTCAACCCAGATTTTTCCCCGATACAGAAACTTGTTCCTGGTCTTCGGCAACAGATCTAAGATGTACCGTCCGCCCTCGGGAGAGCTCTCGTAACCGGCCAGCGCGAAATCGTAGTTCTCGGTGCTTAGGGCCGTCCGGCGCCGGTTCTCGTCGCTGGCCGCTTCCTGCTCACCCTCCAGCAGTTTCATGAAAATGTGGTCGACAATGAACTTCGAGCCCGTTTGCGAAACTACGCTGAACTGCTTCGCATCCGGAGCGTGGTACGTCATGGTCACCACCATCTCTGCGTCGCGATCGCTGGGGACTCCGCGATACTGCATGGTGTAGACCCGCGTTCCCGCAAACTCTTCGAGAGCAGCGGCCCGCTGCGCATTTTTCTGCTGCAGATTTCTCACCACGTCTTCCACCGGCAGGGGGGTACCCTTGACGGACGATGCAGAGCCATCGGCCTCCTGCGCTTGTACCCTGGTGTCGAGCAGAAGAAAACCGTGCAGCATCAGCAAAAGGGCGGCGGCCGTTACAGCGCCGTGTGAGTGAGTTCTCGCCATATGTTCTTCTTCAATCTCGCTGAGACGCCGCCGGTGAAGTCAGCCGTCTTCATATTAGCCCGAAGCCAATATTCCTCTGCACCTTTGACCGACAATCGGGAAGCGAAAATGGTAAGACCTTCCCGAATCAGGATTGGCTCCAAAGGCAACCAGATCCCGAACGCTGAATCGTGGCATTCTCCACTGAAGGTGACTACGTCTTCCCGTGGTTAGCTAGCATGGATTCTAGCGTGGATCTGTCTAGCGCACCGTGGCGGCGCGATCATCGCGGAACTTCTTCACCGCAAAAACGCCAATCAGGATGAAGAGGGCCATGAGCGCGAGTTGAGCAACCAGGAATGGCGGCTCTTTCTGCGTGGGAGCCAGCGCCTTCAGAGCCGGCACCTTCAGGAAGGATTGCACCACCGCAACGAAGGAATTCAAATAAAGCGCCAGCACGGCGCAGACCACGTAAATCCATCGCCAGGCGTGGGCCAGGTGAAACGCGTAGCGCGCGACAATCGCAACTGCCAACACAATCAGCGAAATAGCGCCGACCACGTGGGAGGGCAAAAGGTGCTCAACCGGAAATAGGTATCCGGTCGCGCTCGTCAAAACGGTCGTCACCAGAAAAAGCGCGGTCCAGCCGTCAAGCCGTTTCCCGGTCAGCAGTCCGTAAACCACGATGAACCCGGAAGCGATACCCGCCAGGCTCAGCAGGACGTGTACCAGGGTAAGCGTTGCGATCGTCATGCCCAGAATCATGATGAACTCCTTGTTCAGAATGAGCGAAAGTCGGAACGGCACGACCCGGCCGGGCCGCTGAAGATGAGGAATTGTATATCTGACGGCGGCAGTGGTTTTCATTTAATTCCGTGGGCGCGAAGCCAGAGTTGGAGCGTTCCCTGGGTCTGGATTCTCAACTCCGACTGCCCCACGAACAAGGTCGGCGATCAGGAGCCGGGGCAAGCCGTCAAACTTTTGTTCGTGATTCGTAACGCAAAACATTCTGTCGAAAAGTTCGCGCTCGCATCGTGGACAATACTGTCAACATTGAGGGGGGAGAGGAGTGGATCCGGACGACTGCCCGAATTGCGGCGGTAGTGGATTTGTTGCGAAGCCGGTGGACATGAACGGTAAGTCCGACGGCGTAGCATTCATCCGCTTGAAGTGTCCCGCTTGCGCGGGCACCGGACGGAAAAGCCCCATCCTGCCTTCGACCGCCGGCTGACCGCACGGCCAGCGGTGCTTGCGAAAGCGTTCGGAACCGGGCCGTCATACTTCCCGTCCTACGGTTGACGGTCCGGGCCGCGCGCCCCAACGTAGTTTCCCGGTTTGTCCTCAGCTTTATTCTGTAATCTCTGTTTCTCTGGATTGGATTCGCTTCAGGACGGTCGCGCCCTCAGGCAATTCCAGCCGCTTTGATCCGACTCTTCCGTCGGATCGAACCAGCCGTTTCAACCCGATTCCGTCCGTTAGCCTTGGCGCGGTAGAGCGCCTTGTCGGCCGCCTGCAGCACAAGCTCCGGTTGCAACCTTTCCCTGGCGGAGGTCGCGACCCCGATGCTGACCGTCACCGAGAGCGGAGCCGGAGATTTTTCCTGCGCGAGTTCTCGAATCGCATGCCCAGTGCGCTTCCGGCCGCGAGGCCGCTCGTTGCGGCGATCCGGTCCTCGCGGTACCTGGCGCCGGTCGCCGCTGCGCACGCGGAACTCCGAGGACGCAATCGCTGCCCGCAGCTGCTCGAGATGATCCACCACTCCGGAAGTAGTCTTTCCCGGAAACAGGATGTTGAACTCCTCCCCGCCGCAGCGATACGCCTGTCCCCCGCCGGTTACTCGTGACAAACTCACCGCGACCAACTGCAAAACCTGGTCGCCAGTGTCGTGACCGTAGGTGTCGTTGAAGCGCTTGAAGTGGTCGATGTCGACCACCGCGATCGAATAGGGATGCTGCAGCCGCAGGAGCGCATCGTTAAAGGC
>Ga0116125_1001448_pt1 | contig 10107 bp, 7 predicted proteins | sample June2015DPH_16_1_2_FD_89729 | JGI IMG/M metagenome (GOLD analysis project Ga0116125, IMG submission 89729) | Peatland microbial communities from SPRUCE experiment site at the Marcell Experimental Forest, Minnesota, USA - June2015DPH_16_10 | ecosystem: Environmental > Terrestrial > Soil > Wetlands...
AACTCCCTGGACGCCGGTAGCGCCCAATCCCAACACTCCCACGTTCGCGCCAGTGCCGGTGCTGTTGCCCCACACCCCGGTGGAACCGCTACCAAACGTTCCATAGCTGCCGGTAATGGTGCTGTTGCCCGCTACGCCGGTGGCACCATAGCCGACCACGCCATTGCTGCCAGTGCTGTTTCCCGCATCGCCGTACAGTGCGATACTGCCAGCAACTGTCGCGTAACCTGCTACGCCGGTGGCACCCTGGGCGATCACCCCGTTGCTGGCGGTGCTGGAACCGGCGTTGGCGAATACCCCGGTACCGCCAGAACTGGAGGAAGTGGCCGTGATCGGTCCAGCGGTAAGGCTCCCATCCACCGTGGCGTTGCTTCGGATCACGGCTGCGCCATTGACGTCGAGCTTGGCACTCGGAGAGGTGGTAGCGATACCAACGTTACCGTTCGGGCCATCCCAGATGTTGGAGTTCCCTAGCGTACTGGTGCCCGTCCACTTAGTAACGTGGTTGGCCGTGCCACTGCCGCTGATGGCCGCGGCCGGCGTGTTTGAATTGGCGGCCGATGCAACTCCAGGTGCTGCCGCCTTCACAAATGCCGAGGGCGGCAGGCCGCCGACGGTCTCTGCATCCAGGGCTTTCAATGCATAGGGGACGCTCATCAACAGCGTGCGGGGCTGCTCAGTCTGCCCCTGCGCTTGCACTCCTAACCAGCGGGCTTCGCCGGATGCGAATGCGCTGCCAGGTAGACCTTGGGTAGAGGCCGAGCCCAGCATCACCGAGTAGTGGCCGGTTTTATCGGGTGTAACGTTCTGGGTTTCTACCCACAGCGGAGCGCCGCCTTCGGATTCTTTGTAGAGAGAAAATGTGACGCCCACTGCGCCCGTCACAGGCTTGTTATTTATGTCAGTTAATACGCCGCTGAACTTGACCACAGGCGGCACAACCGCGTTCGCTGCAGCCGAAGCTGCTTGCTGTGCGCAGAGCGAAAATGCAGAGCAGATCAACAGAAGCCAAACACAGAGAGAAAACTTCATGCGCGACATAGCCATTCTCCTTTTTCTACGACGTGAAGTGCAGTCGTAACGGAACTTATCTAGTGACCCGAATTACTCGGCTCTACTTGAGATATCGAAAAGGAGAGGGAAAAGACGACAAAGCATATGAGGAATTCACGCGGGGCACGCCGTAAGTCTGACGGCAGCCGTTCCAGACAGCTAACGCGCTAATTTCTCTAGCGCTTGGCAAGGCTGCCAAAACTCGCGCGCGGAGTAATCTGGCTTAACGATTGGCGAAGCAGAAATTGAGCATTTGGAAGCTTGCCATTCCAATGGTTCCAAAGATCTGTTCGCCGTGCCTCAAGCTGCAGGGCCTCACCTTTCCGCCCGCTGCGGCGAAGAAGATTGGCAAGTGCCGCCCAGGTACGGGAAAGACAAGTGGCATCGCGCAGATCATTCAGCGGATCGGGCTTCCACGCCATCAGTTTGTCGAGCAGTTCGGTATAGGTTGCAATGGCCTTGTCGAGTTGGCCGGTTTCGGCATAGTCGTCGGCCTCTGCTCTGATAACGTGATCGGATCTACTCATCGGTTCGACAGTATCGGCGGGATACTGGTGAGCGTCACGCAGAAGCTGAAATGCTTCCTTTATACGCCCTCTGGCTTCCTCGTCCCGGCCGAGCCAGCGCAGGGCATATGAAGAACCTGCCAGCAAGTCCGCAGCAGTGAGCTGCGTACTGACATTGGTTTTCGCCTCTCGTATGCGGGCGAGAGCGTGGTCATAGACCAGCAGGGCCTTTTGCGGCTCGTTGTGGCGGAGAATATTAGCGATTTCCAGTCCAATGGTTGCCGCCGAACGCCGGCTCATATAATCGATGGAGTCCACTTTTGCCAGTTCTTCACCGATATCCTGACCTCTTTGCAAGACAGCAAGCGCATCCCGACTTCGGCCGAGACTCGGTTCCGCATCCTGCTTTCCCAGAATCATTCCTTCGGTATGCAACGCGTTGGCCAGATTGATCCGCAGGGATGCGTGTCCGCTGGCAGCTTGCGTCTCCTGGAGTTGAATCGCCTCCTGAGCAGTCTGTAGCGCTCCGTCCAGATCTCCAGACTGCCAGCGCGCGATTGTCAGCGCGTCAAGAATGTTGCCCCGCAGTCGATGGGCGGATGCAACCGGTTCGATAATATCCAGTGCGCGCTGACCGGCGCGTAACGCATCCGCGTAATGTCGGGCATCTCCGGCGCTGTAAGCGATGTTTGACTCAAAATATCCCATGCTGTAAACGTCAGCAGGATCAATGTTGCCAAGACTCATGAAGCTCTCGACTCGCTCAGACGCCTTATTGGCCCAAGACACCATTTCCTGCTTGCGATTCTGCTCGTCGGCCAGGACCATGCGATCGTGGGCAATTGTCGCAGCGATAAACAATCCTCTTCTGTTGCTGGGATCGACTCTCAGTACGGAATCGACGAAGTTCTCTGCTTTTTCAAGACTGGCTTCCGCTTCGGGGAACTGGCCGAGGTTCGGTGAAGTCGGATCGCCTTGAGCATGCGCTACCCGAACATAAGCGTAAGCGGTCTCGAGCGCGAGGTCCTTGTCGCCATGAACATCGCCGCCGAGCGAAGTCAGATATTGCAGGGAGTCAGAAACGATCTGCATTCTGACCTTGGTCGACCCGGGCAGACCTCGGATGTTATTGTCGAGTGCTATGAATTTATTGGCTAATTGGCGCACCTGGTCGAATCGTCGTTCGGCAGCCTTTCGCTGGCGATTCGCAATCAGCAACCCGATTGCCAAGCTTCCAATCACGAGTGCGATAGCAGCGGCGCTGAATGCCACTGCTGCGCGATTACGGCGCAGAAATTTGGCGGTTCGATAGGCGAGAGTATCGGGTCGGGTGCTAATCGGTTCGTGCTTCAGATAACGCTGAAGATCGTTGGCAAAACCTGCGACTGAGACGTATCGCTCCTGCGGATCCTTCTTCAATGCTTTGCCAACAATTGTATCCAGATCTCCACGAAGCCCGCGGCGCAGTTTATCTAAAGTGGTGCCGCGTCTTTCCGGGATGTGCTTGCTGTTGTCCGCGGTAGTTGCGTCCGAGACGCGCGGCGGCTCAATCTCGAGGACAGCCTTTACCAGTTCCGCGGGCGAGTGCGAATCAGAGCCTGTGGGATGTTGTCCAGACAACAATACATAGAGCAACACGCCCAAGGCATAGACGTCAGTAGCAGTCGTGACGGGCTGGCCGGTGAGTTGCTCCGGCGCAGCGTACTGGGGAGTCAGGGCCGAGCCGGCTTCCCGAGTGAGCAGGGTTGCGGCACCCGTCTGACCTTCGCCCTCCAGGAGCTTGGCAATTCCGAAGTCCAACAGCTTGACCTGACCGCCTGTCGTGACTAAAACGTTCGAAGGTTTGATGTCGCGATGCACAATCAGATTCGCGTGGGCGTGCGCTACTGCCGCCAACACATCCAGAAACAGGCGAATGCGTGCATCGAGGTCGAGAGCGTGCTGGTCACAATACTGATCGATGGGGTCACCCTGCACATATTCCAAGACCAGATATGCTTGTCCGGTTGGAGCGACACCCGCGTCTACCAACTCCGCGATGTGTTGATGGGCTAATCGCCCGAGAATGCTGCCCTCTCGTTTAAAGCGTTCTTCTCCACCTTTCCCCGCCAGAGCCAAGTTGACAAACTTCACGGCTACACGTCGCTCGAATCTGCCGTCGCTGCGACGGGCGAGCCAGACGCTTCCCATTCCACCCTGCCCAATCTGCGAGATCAGCGTGTATGGCCCAATGTTCTGGCCCGCAAGGCCTGGCGCACTCGGCCATACGGGCGAACCTTGCTCCAGAAAACCTTCCTGTACCAGCATGTGGTGTTCGTGCAGCAATGCTTCCACCTCTGCAGCTAATTCAGGATTCTGCTGTGCAAGAGAGGCCAGCCATGCGGCTTGCGCATCATCGGTCATGGCAAGTGCTTGGTCCAGATATGGACTTACAAGCTGCCAGCGCTCGGGACTCAGGGTGCGCATCGCGATTTCTCAGACCTCCAAATCCGCACGAATTTTCTGATGAAGATAAATGCGAGCCTTTTCCCAGTTGCGCTGCACTGTTCGCTCGGAAACATCCTGCATGGCGGCGATTTCCGCAAAGGAAAAGCCGCAAAAGAACTTCAAATCGACGATCGCGGCGAGTGCAGGCTCCACTCTGCCGAGCTCGTCCAAGGTTTCGCTGATTCGGACAAGCTCCTGGTGGTTCACTGCATTCTCCATCGCGTCAGTGTCGAGAGTGGTAATCTCAAACAGCCCGCCGCGCTTCTGAGCGTGCCGTTCTCGGGCATGATCGATGATCAGGCCCCGCATCACTCGAGCCGCATATCCCATAAATCGCGCCTGGTCGGGAAACGACGGGCCATCGCGGGCAGCCATGTCCAGATAGGCTTCGTGCAGCAGGGTTGTGGCACTGATACTCACCTCCGAGCCATGGCGGGCAAGTTGACGCTTGGCCAGCCGATGCAACTCGGCGTACAGGGCAGTAAACAACGCTTCCCCGGCCTGGATGTCTCCTTGTTCGGCTGCGACAATTAGCGACGAGATTGCCGAGTCCACACTGCCTCCGAGGGCTGCAAGCCACCGCGTGACAGCACCCAAGCTGGCGACAGCTTCTCGCAGCTTGATAGTATAGTCAAGCCGCGTCAGAAGTGATCATAGAGCGATCCGAAGATTGATGCGAATTGCTTAATAGATGCTCCCGAGATCGGGTAGTAGCACTCATTTGGCGGAAACGACTATTTCCACTAAGCTGAGCTACCTGCGAGAGGAGCATCCTGTGCATCCGTTGGCTGTTCGGTGCGAGCCACGGTCAATGCGGAGCGGTTGCTTTGGCAGCTGATACCCATTCAGTTAAGCAGTTGTCCTGAAGTCAGAGTCTATGATTTCACGGCGATTCGGTGCAGAATGACATCCAGAGATTCCGAGACTCTTGCCAGGAAGCCATGGTCAATCAGGTGTTTGAGAAATTGCTCATTTATGCCGCCGATAGTGGCGTGAGAAGCGGCCAGTGATTGGAAACTGCACTCGGACGCTTCGACAGCGCTTGTCGTTACTCCCAAAAAGAGCCGAGCAATGTAGTCTCTAGCTTGCGCTGCTGGAACGCCTTGCCGCTCCAGCCAAGACGCAATCGTTTCATTAAATGCGAAATAGGACGCAACTGTCGCAGTCGTGGCGCAAATTGCATCGAACTCGTTTTCACTTCTAACTGGAAAGACAGTGCCAACGGCAGCGAAGAGTTCGAAGGCCACCGGATCGGGTGGATAGATGGCCGTGGGGCTTAATCGTTTTGCCGCTGACGGCAATGGCACGGCCCTTACGATTCGCACAGCAGGCGCTACGAGTTCAGCCAAGGTCGGCAGCGAGAGCGCCGAGACGAGGCTGATCACGTCGTGATCAGGACGGAAACGCAATTCCGAAAGAACATCTCGCGCAGCTGAAGGCCTCACAGCGATCACGATTGTATCGGAGTGGTCGAGTACCTCCTGGTTACGGGACGCGACCGATATTCCATGGAAGCGATTGGCGAGCTCATTCGCGATAGCAAAATTGCGAGGGGACAACCAGATGGAGTGCCCTGTAACGCCAGATGAGCTCAACCCAGTGACGATTGATGATGAGATTTCGCCAGTTCCGATGAATCCTAGTTGCATGAGTCTTCCTGTCGCTTCCAAGGGGTAACGCGCACCTATTGAGCGATCTGCAAAAGAAACCAGATTGTATTTGTCGGCATTCTATCCGACGAAAGCAGCGGCCTGACACTTGGCGCGTTGCAGCTATTCCCGAATGGTCGGCAACTCTTAGCCTGGGGATTACTTCAGGTTTGTCCACGATACGTGCATAATCGAGGAAAGGCGAGTTCCATAGCAGCGGAGCAGTTCGATTTGGTCGCGGCTTTTTTGCGTTGGGTTTTATAGTTGTTGAAGAGTGACATTATGAAACTGATTCTTGTGCCGATATTTACTTTCCTCGCCGTTTACGCGAACGCCGCCGTGCCAGCCGCTGTTCCTGGTTCTCCAATGAAAATAGGCATCGTTGGTCTGGTTCACGGTCATGTGGAGGCTTTTCTGAACGGTGGCTCGCTGACACCGGCTGGCGGGATTCTAAATCGCCCCGATGTTCAGGTCGTTGGGATTGTTGAGCCCGACCAGAAGCTTTTCGACTCGTATGCGCAGCGCCATCATTTGTCCGCGAGCTTACACTTCCGCAGCATTCAAGAAATGGTTTTGCAATCGCATCCTCGGGCAGTGCTGGTTTTCACCGCCCCTAGTGAGCACAGACGAGTGATTGAGGAGTGCGCCGCATTAGGCGTACATGTAATGGTGGAAAAGCCGCTGGCCATCAGCTACAAAGATGCGCTGGCCATTCAAGACGCGGCGAACCGCGGAAAGATCCATGTACTCGTCAACTTGGAAACATCCTGGTACGCGAGCAACGCTGCAGCCTTCAATTTACTGAAGCAAGGTGTTTTGGGGCCAATCGTAAAAACCGTCTTTCGTGATGGCCATGCGGGACCCAAGCTGATCGGGGTTCCTCCTGAGTTCCTCTCTTTCCTCATCGATCCAAAGCAGAACGGCGCTGGAGCTCTGTTCGATTTCGGCTGCTATGGCGCGAATCTGATGACCTGGCTGATGAATGGCGAAACTCCGCTATCCGTAACAGCGGTGACCAAGCAATTGCAACCAAACCTGTATCCCCAGGTAGACGATGAAGCAGACATCATCCTCAACTACAAAGCTGCCGTTGCCATTGTTCAGGCCTCTTGGAATTGGCCCTTCGCCCTGAAGCAGATGGATGTTTACGGCCGCACAGGTTATGCGAAGGCAATCGACGCCGAGCGCATCGAGATCCGAAAGGCGAATGAGTCCGAAGGCAGGATGCTGAAGGGAGATAGCCTCATCGCATCCTACGACGACCCTTTGCACTACCTGGCTGCAGTCCTGAATGGAGACATCGAGGAAGGAAATAGCCCATCATCGCTGAAGAACAACATGACCGTGTCCGAGATTCTGGATGCAGCACGACAGTCCGCCGAGACCGGCAAGTCAGTCAGTCTGGCGCTCACAAAGTGAACATTGGCGTTCTCGAAACCAGGCCAGCGCAATCATGGCGGATGACGCCGGCATTTATTGGAAGACGGTTCGTCACGCCGCTGAACTTGTGAACCTCGTCGGCAGGTTTGATTCATCTGCTGAAAATGGCGGTCGAGGATTGGGCGACTTCCATCTGCGCTGCCTGCAAAGGCAATTCCACCACAAAGGTTGATCCTTTGCCCGGAAGGCTTTCAACCGTAATCGATCCCCGGTGCTGCTGCACAATCCATTGAGCGATCGCAAGGCCGATGCCCGCTCCGTTTAAGTCGCGACTCCTGGCTTTGTCGACGCGATAAAAACGTTCGAAGATTTTCGACTGATCCTCGCCCGCGATCCCGATACCAGAGTCGCGGACACGAATCATCGCGGAAGAACCTCTGGTTTCAAGCTGAAGCTCAATCGTGCCCGGCGCGGGGGTGTATTTCACGGCGTTGTCGAGTAGAAGAGTCAGCAGGCGTTGGAGCGCATTGCGATCTCCGAGAACACTGACTTCAGCGCCGGTCGTCTTGCGAGAGAATGTCAAATTTCGGGTGGCCATTAATTCTTGCCACTGTTCGCCGGCTTCGCGAACGATCGTGGATAGATCGACGGAAGCGATGTGCAAGGTTTCCCGTCCCGAATCGGCGCGGGCTAGCGTCAACAATTCTTCGACCAGCACCGTACTTCTCTCCGCCTCCAGGAGAACGTGACGTAAGGCCTCGCGATACTCGCCATCGCCGCGGGATCTTCTGAGGGCGATTTCTGCTTCCGTGCGAATCAATGAAATGGGTGTGCGCAGTTCATGAGAGGCATCCGCCGTAAACTGCGTTACACGGACAAATGCATGTTCTATGCGGCCCAGCATTTCATTCAGCGTATCCGACAACCGCTGCAGTTCGTCTCCGGTGGTCAGCTTCTCCAGACGGTCGCTCAGATTGCTGGCATTGATAGTTCGCGCGGTTCGGGTGATCGCGTCCACTGGCGACAAGGCTCTTCGACTTAGCCAGAAGCCCACCGACGCAGCGGCAAACAATAATAACGGAGCAAACATCAGCAGGTAGCGTCGAAAGAGAGCCAGAGTCTGGTCAACCTGATCGATCGGGAGTCCAGTCTGCACAGTGAATACGCGGCCGTTAACGTTGATCCTCTGGCTGACAAAGCGAAGCGATCGTTCTAGTTGCTCATTGCGATAATGGGCGTGGGTCAACCTGCCGGAGGGCGCTGTCAACTCATGTTGCTTGAGAAAGTCAGCCCGAAAAATCCAAGCGCCATCGCTATCGTCATAAATTTGCAGATAGTCGCCGGAGTGCTCGAGTAAATAAGCCTCGGCAACTTCCTCCTGCAGTTTGGCGACGGTGGCGTTCTTCTTCTGAGCTTCGAGAAAGTTAGTCAGATCGTCGATTTGCCCTTTTAGTGCATCGTCGGTAATGCTGTATAAGCTGCGTCGCGCGAGGAACCACATGCCGGCGCCGAAAATAAGCTGCGCCGCAGCGAACAGCACTAGATACCAGAGCGTAAGGCGAACCCCAATCGACCATTTCTTCATAATCAAATCTCCGCCCGCATGATGTATCCGACGCCCCTCACGGTATGGATCAGCCGTTCGCGATCGCCGTTATCGATCTTATTGCGCAGGAGGCGCATGAAAACGTCGAGTGTATTGCTTTCGACCCCTCCCTTGCCTCCCCACACGGAGAGGATCAGCATTTCCCGAGGAACCACTCTTCCTGCATTGTTCATGAGACGCTCGAGCAGGTTGTATTCAGTTCGTGTGAGGCTGATTGATTCGCCCGCACGGCTGACTTGGTGAGTCGCGGGATCCAGCCACAGGTCTGCAACCTGGAATGCAGAACGCTGGCCGGCGGATGCTCTTCGCATCACGGCACGCAGCCGAAGCAGAAGCTCGCTGAAGGAAAAAGGTTTTGTCATGTAATCGTCGGCGCCCAAATCGAGGCCTTGTACGATGTCGGGGACAGAGTCTTTTGCGGTGAGCATAAGGATCGGCGTGGAGTTTTTCTGGTTGCGCATTTGGAGCGCTAACTCGAAACCACTCATCCCGGGCATCATTACGTCCAGGATCACGACATCGAATTCCTGTTCCCGAAGTTTGCGCCAAGCCTCGTTGCCGTCGTCTGCACAGCGAACTGCGTACCCTTCTTCGGTCAGTCCTCGCCGAAGCAATTCCAGCATGCGCGGCTCATCTTCCACGACTAGCAGTCTCATCGACATGATTCGTGACCGGGATGGAAATTGACTATTAGGGTAGACCGGTAGAGGGCCGTAAAGCGCAGTCTGAAAAAAAATTAATCATTCTTTAACATCGGCTTCATTCGCCCTTCCTAGAATCGCAGCTTACGAGAGACAAGAAATCAGTTTCGGTCGGCGGAAAAACCGTTGTCCTGGACTGAGGTGGAGGCCCTTATGCGGTCAACGTTCTTTCGACCGGCAGTGGTGCTGTTCTGGTTTCTGTCATTTGGCCATTTTGCATGCGTGGCACAAGTAAACAGAGGTGTCATCGCGGGACACGTCACCGACATTACAGGCGCGGTTCTTCAAGGCGCCAGCGTCAAGCTGCCCGTGGCCGCTTTTTCCACCGTGTCCGATGAGCAAGGTGATTTCACTTTCAGCGGAATAGCGCCGGGGAGCTACGATCTTACGATTTCGTTCGTAGGTTTTTCCGACTTTACTGGCAACGTCACAGTCAAGGCCGGACAAGTGGCGCACCTGAATGCCGTTCTAGCAGTTGCGACAAAGAGCGAAGAAATTATGGTTACCGGCAACCTTCCACACGGTGAAGCCGAAGCCATCAACCGGCAGCGCACCGCCGACAATATCATCAATGTGCTGCCTTCGGACGTAATCCGAAGCTTGCCCAACGCAAATGTTGCGGATGCGGTCGGCCGCCTGCCCGGCGTAACTCTGGAGCGCGACGAGGGAGAAGGCAAGTACGTGCAGATTCGCGGCACCGAGCCTCGGCTCAACAACGTAACCGT